>Ga0181580_10005435_pt1 | contig 10354 bp, 9 predicted proteins | sample 071ome_23_FD_132413 | JGI IMG/M metagenome (GOLD analysis project Ga0181580, IMG submission 132413) | Coastal salt marsh microbial communities from the Groves Creek Marsh, Skidaway Island, Georgia - 071403BT metaG (megahit assembly) | ecosystem: Environmental > Aquatic > Marine > Intertidal zone...
CCATCGGGCATCAGGCCCTGGCCCTGCGTTTCCCGTATCGCGGTGCAGAGATTGGTCTTGCCGGAAAGACAGGCCTTGCATTGCCTGCATTCGGGAATATAGAGCGGGATGACATGATCGCCTTTTTTGAGGGTCGACACACCTGGTCCGGTATCAACGACCACGCCCGCCCCCTCATGTCCGAGGATGGCCGGAAACAATCCCTCCGGGTCTTCCCCGGAAAGGGTGAATGCATCCGTATGACAAATCCCCGTCGCTTTGATTTCGACCAGAACCTCGCCCTCTTTGGGACCGTCGAGCTGAACCGTCTCGATGGTTAGCGGCTTTACTGCTTCGACAGCGACGGCGGCGCGAACATCCATGACATACCCTCCTAAATTGCGACGGTATGTTTCCATGCAGGGTGGCGTTATGACAAGAGAAACGCGGAGAAAATCGGCGTCTAACCGGCGGCGGATACGGTCCTGACGATATCGGTGGCAAACTTGGGCGCGTCGTCATCACTGAACAACGCTGTTCGGATCGCCTGGGCCAGTTGCAGCAATAGCGCGATATTCCTCGGATCGGGCTCCTCGGCGGTCTGCTGAAGGGTCGTGGCAAGCCGCCCGCGGGTCTGGGCGAGGGTCACGATGTGCGCAAGCCCCGCCTCGGCAGCCTGCTTTTCCATTTTACCGGTCAGTTTTTCGATAATTGAGCAGAGCTTTTCGCGCCTTTCAGGCAAATCGCTGTCCGATTGCCCAACCTGATTCGCCAAGACCGTGATTCCTTCGGCCAACCTGTCAATGTGGCAAGCCTGCACATTCTCCGATGCCAGTATTATTCTCTTGTGAAACTGTTTCGCATCCCATTCCCCGACCGCCTTGTCACGCAGCGAATTCGGCGCCCGGATCAGGCGGTCTTTAACAGGATCGACGCGTTCGGGTTCGCGCCTGTCCGGCCCCACATAATCGGTGGTCACGACAAAATCGCGTCGATGTTCGATCAACGCGGAAATACGGTTAAGGACGCTGCCGGCAGCCACCGGCGCGCGCACCAGATAATCGAGCCCGCAATTTACCTGGGTGGCCACCGATTCATTATTCGGGTTCCACGTTATACCGATTACACAGGAAAAAGGATTCCTGCCCCAATTTCCCCGCCGTACCGCAGACATGATCTCTACCGGCCGATTATCCTCCATATCCATGTCGCAGATAATGACGTCCGGAACGTGGTGTTGCTGAAATACCTCGAGAAAATTTCGAACACTTCCGCTATCGCGAAGATTGCTGAAACCCGCGTCGACAAGCGATACCTTGAGCGCATTACGCACATGGGTATGGGGGTCGATCAGGAGAGCGTCTACTTCGTCTAGTTTCAAATTCGGGATCATCTTCACTCACCGGATTCTCGGCGCTTCAAATCAGGCGATAATCACCCCGAAACGGTTACCAATTGCTGAACAGAGGAAGAGGGAGATAGCGAATACGCTGTGAATCAGCCGAACATATAGGAACAGGCGATTACCGCGCCGGCGATCCCTGCGGCGTCCGCCGTCAGTGCCACTAATAGTGCGTACCTGATCCGTTTAATCTGAACCGCGCCGAAATACACCGCCAGCACGTAGAACGTCGTTTCTGTCGACCCCTGAAGCGTGCTGACCAGATAGCCGGTATAGCTGTCGGGTCCGATTGCGGGGTCATTGATGGTCGACGCGACGATGCCGTAGGCGCCTGATCCGGAAAGCGGTCGCAACAACGCCATGGGTAAGGCATCCCCGGGCAATCCGATCGCCAGGGTTAGCGGCCCGACCCATCCGACAAAAATGTCCAGCGCACCGCTGCTCCGCAACATCCCGACAGCGACCAGAATGGCGACAAGATAGGGGATTATCCTGACCGCGACTTTAAACCCTTCTTCCGCGCCTTCGACAAAGCTCTCATAAATCGGAACCCGCTTGAGAATTCCGTATGTCAGAAACCCCATCATCAGCCCGGGAATAATCCAGGGCGCGATTGTCGCGCCATAAATGACGGTCAGCGGGATCAGGGTAATGAGGGCCATCAAGGCGACACCAGACAACCAGACCGGATAACCGCCCTCGCTCAAATCTTCTCCTGCTTCCATAGTTTCGGTCGGCATTTCCCGATCGGGCGTGGTAACGGCCGGGGAGGGGGGGCGGTTCCATTTAGACAGGATTTTCGCACTGAGAATGGCAACGCCGGTCGAAAGCAGGGTGGCAAACAGGGTGGTAGGAAGAATACCGGCCGGGTCGTTAGATCCAGCTGCGGCACGCAGGGCGATTATGCCGGTCGGCAACAAGGTAACGCTTGATGTGTTTATCGCGAGGAAAAGGATCATCGCGTCCGTCGCCGTGCCCTTGGCGGGATTAAGCCGGTCCAGTTCCTGCATCGCGCGGATACCGAACGGCGTCGCGGCATTGCCCAGCCCCAAGGCGTTTGCGGACAGATTCATGATCATCGCGCCCATGGCCGGGTGGTTTTCCGGCACCTGCGGGAAAAGCCTGACCATCAAGGGGCGGAGCAATTTGGCGATGACCTTGAGAAGCCCGCCTTTCTCGGCGATTTTCATCAGCCCAAGAAACAGGGCCATCACGCCAATCAACCCGATGGCCAGCGTAACCGCGCTGCCGGCGGTCTCCACCATGCCGAGACCCAGCAGGTGCATCGGTGCATTTTCGCCAGCAGCGCCACTCCATTGGAGTTGCCGCCAGGCGGTTACGCCGAATGCCGCGGCCACCAGGAAGAAAAAGACGTAATTCATCGTGCGGACGCCACCTTGCGCGCAACAAGCTCTGTTAACCGAATGACGCCGGCCGCAAGGAACATAAAGATACCGGCCGCCAGAACCACGTATTCCGGCCGGCCCAAATCCATCAGGAAACCAAAGAATAACGGGGTCAAAGATGCGCCGACGTCCAACCCGCCATAGACGAACCCGAAGACCCGGCCCGACGCGCCCTTTGGTGTCAAAGAACGAATAAACAAGTCACGGTTGGGCAGGGCGGAGCCAAAGCAAAGACCGGCGGCAACAAGGAAAAAAAGAATTTGAAATGTAGTCTCGGCGGCAAGGGGAATCAGAACCACAAAAAATCCCGCCAACAGGAATGCGAACATGGCATTTCGATTATGCGCGGTGGACTTGTCCGCCCAATAACCGCCGGCCGCGATCCCGATAATACCCGCCACGCTGAAAGCGGCGATCGCATTGCCCGACAACGTGATCGATAAATCCCAACCTTCATGCAAGGCGGTGGGCCCCATCGTCTTGAACCCGATCAACCCCATCGCCAATACCAGGAAAAAGAAAAAGCCAAGCAAGATGGCCGGTTGCATCAATAACCGTATGCCACCACTGATTGATTGATCGTCTACACCCTTGGCAGCCGTCGCGGCACCGTCATCAAAACGGGTGTCCGGTCGCCATATGATCAGGGAAATTGCGACAAACAATCCGATCGCGCCGGCGACCGCGACGGCGCCCCGCCAGCCGAGGGCGGGTTCGATCAAGGGCAATACCGCCGGGGCCAACGCAAAGCCGACATAACCCCCGATACTATGGACACTGTACGCCCGCCCGAGCCTCGCCGGAGAAACCGCGCCGTTGATCAGGCTGTAATCGGCCGGATGAAAAACGCTGTTTCCGATCCCGGCCATGATTGAAAGCGCAATCAACACCCCGAAATTCGGGGCGAGGCTGTAGGCGAAGACCCCGACGGACAACAGTGCGAGCCCGCCGATGAGGACCGGCCGCGCCCCGAATTTGTCGACAACGAAACCGGCCGGGGTCTGACAGAGCCCCGAGCTTGCAAAGAACAGGGAGGCCAATAGCCCCAGCTCGGTATAGCTGACCCCGATCCCCCCCTGATCCGCGGGCAGGCTAATAACCGGAAAGAGCGGAGCCAGGGCGAACTGATAGGCGTGGCTCAGGAGATGGACCAGCCCGATGACCCCGATGACACGGAAATCATTCCGTGAAACCGTGTCGGCGGTCATAACGCAGGACCGTCACCGCGTTCGCGCATCGCCATGGCGCGCGCGAGCAGCACGATGCATACCCCGATCAGCATCACCAGCCCAACACCGACAAACACCAGCTCCGGCTGCTGCTTTTGAAGAAGATAACCGAATACGACCCCCGATATGGCCGATCCGACATCCATTCCCGAATAGGTGAATCCGAACACCTTTCCGGCGGCCCCCTTGGGCGTAATGGTGCGAATCACCATGTCACGCATCGGACCGGCGATGCCGTAGAGGACCCCATAACAAACCAGTACCGGGATAAACACCGTCGGATCGGCTATTCTGAAAACCGGAAATGATTGCAGAAGCACTGCTCCGATCAGGACAACCAGCGCCGTCATATGGTCATGCCGAGATATCCGGTCAGCGATATATCCTCCGATCAAAACACCGGCGATGGTGCCGGTCAGTTGCAGCGAGATCGCCCCGTTGGCGAGTTTTGCCGGGATATCGATGAGTTGGATCAACGCACCGGCGCCCAAGGCCATGAGGCCGACAGACCCCATGGCCATAAACGCGAAGAACAAAAACGCCATGACGAAACTCGGACGGGCGAGCGCGCTGATTTCATTCAAAATCGGCTGAGGCTGGATACCCTGATCGATACCGCAATCGCGTAAATGAAGTCGGTTAAACCAGATCAGGGCGGTTACGCCAAAACCAAGGCAACCGACCAGCAACACGCTTTCCCGCCAACCGATCTCATAGCCCAGAGCCAACATCAGGAACGGCGCCGAAGCATATCCGATATACCCCCCGAAATGATGAACGCTGAAAGCGCGTCCCATACGGGATGAATCCACACTGCCATTCAGAATGCTGAAATCAGCCGGATGAAAGACCGAATTGCCGAGCCCCGCGACAAAGGCCAGAACAAGCATCAGTGTATAGCTGTCGGCGAACCAGAAACCCATCATCGCGCCGGACATCAGCAACATTCCGCCGATCAGCAAGGGGCGGGCGCCGACCTTGTCGACCAGAAAACCGGAGGGTGTCTGAGCGATACCCGAGGCGACGAACAATGTCGCGGAAAGGGTCCCTAACTCGGCCCAGCTCAGCCCTTCCGCAGTCAACATCAACGGAAAAAGCGCCGGAAGGGTCAACTGATAGAAATGGCTGAAGAAATGGGCGACGCCGATCAGGCTGATGACCCTTGTATCGGCCGTCGCCGATGCCGCTGATACCTGCATATGATGGTCCTGGACCGCGCCCTGTTCCGGGCAGGACGCAAATCATAGCACCTGCCACGAGTCCCGCCAGCGTCATAGGGTCGGCTGCTTGACTAACCGGAATCAGAAGGTGAGTGTGCGGGTCGAACAGTTTCCAAAGGAGAAGCAGTGTGAAAGTCGGAATTGCCGGTTTTGGAGCCATCGGAAAAGTCGTGGCTCAAGCGGTCGATCAGGATATCGACGGTATGGAGCTAGTCGGCGTCGCCGTGCGGGACGCGGAAAAGGCGAAGAATGCCATGGGCTTTCTGTCCACACCGGTTCCGGTGATGGACGCAAAAGAACTCGCCGCCGCTTCCGATATTGTGGTCGAATGCGTGCCAAAAGCGGCGTTCATGAATTTTGCGAGGCCGGCGCTGGAAGCCGGGTGTCTGTTTGTTACCGTCAGCGGAGCCGGCATTCTTGCCAATCCGGATGTCGTCGATATCGCCAAATCGCATAATGCGCGGATCATCCTGGCCACTGGCGCGCTTCTGGGGCTGGATGCCGTTCGGGCCGCTGCGGAAGGCAAAATCAATGCAATCCGTATGGTCACCCGAAAGCCGCCGAACGCGCTTAAAGGCGCGCCGCATCTGGTGGACAATGATATATCCGTCGATGGGCTGACAAAGGCGAAGAAGGTCTTTGAGGGCACCGCGGCGGAAGGCGCTATCGGCTTCCCCGCTAACGTCAATGTCGCCGCGGCATTGGGATTGGCCGGGGTCGGGGCGGAGAATACCAGGCTCGAAATCTGGGCCGATCCGGCGCTCAGCCGGAACACCCATACGATCAAGGTGGATGCCGACAGTGCCCGCTTTGAAATGACCATTGAAAACGTTCAGTCGGAAGAAAACCCCGGCACCGGCAAAATTACGGCGCTGAGCGTCATCGCCTGCCTGCGTGGGCTGGTCGACCCGCTGCGCGTCGGCACCTGAACATAAGGAGCGCAAAGAATGGAATACAAGGCCCTGAAATGGGACGTCATCGCCAATCCCAACAGGCCGGAGGAGAAATCCATCGGCATCATCACGATGAACCGGCCGGAAAACCTCAACGCCGTCGATGTGCGCATGCGGGTCGAGCTGGATATTCTGTGCGATGAAATCCGGCATAACTCGCATATCCGGGTGGTCGTCCTGACCGGAGAGGGCAGGGGCTTTTCCGCCGGGGGCGACCTGAAATCTGAAGCCGGCCCTGTCGGAGCCGGCGACGAGGATTTCGATATGGGAAATTTTGGTCCCTATAAGGAACTTGCGGGTTATTTCTTCAATGATCTTCGCCACGAGGTGCTGCAGCGCGCCTTCCGCAAGCTGGAAGATCTGCCGCCGGTCGTCATCGCGGCGATCAATGGCCCGGCTGTCGGGATCGGGCTGGAAATGTGTACGCTCTGCGATATCCGCTATGCCTCGGACCGCGCCAAGCTCGGCGAAGTCGCCGTTCCCGCCGGTTTCTTGCCGGAATCGGGTGGCGCGCGGAACCTGCCGAAGCTTGTCGGCGTCGGGCGTGCCATGGAAATGATCCTTACCGGGCGAATTGTAGAAGCGGAAGAAGCCGAGCGGATCGGGCTGGTGGACCGGATCATTCCGCATGACGATCTGATGGACGAGGCATTGAAGCTTGCCGCGGAAATCGCAACCAATCCGTATCTGTCCGTCCGTCACGCCAAGGCGCTGGTGAAATATTACTGGAACCAGAACCGGACCGATGAAGGCTGGGCGCGAGAGCTCGAAGGCATCAAGGAAATCACCCGGACGAAGGATTGTCAGGAGGGCATCCGCGCGTTCCTCTCAAAACGGTCCCCCGAATTCCGCGGTCCCTATTACGACAACACGCCGTTCAAGGAATGACCGAACCCGCCATTGAAACCTGGCCCGGCTATCGCGAGATTCCGGAACACGCAAATCTGTGCTGGGAAGCCGTGGACCGGCAGATTAATGCCGGCTGGGGCGGACGCGTCGCCTTTGTCTATGACGGCGGCAAGATATCCTATGGTGAGCTGTTACAGGGCGTATGCGCCGTCTCCCGGGGTCTTGTCTCGATGGGAATTGAACCCGGCGACCGGGTCCTGATAAGGCTCCGCAACAGTCTCGAATATGTGTTTGCTTTTCTCGGCACAATCCGCATCGGGGCGCAGCCGGTGCTGCAAAATTCGCTTCTCAGCAAGGAGGAGGTCGAATATGTCATCGGCCATTCGGGAGCGGTCGCAGCGATCTCGCGCGACGATGTGGCCGGCCCGCTGCGCGATCTGCGAGATAAATTACCCAAGGGATTGATCGTTTCCAACGGCGCCTGGCCGGATGAAACCGGCTTTGAACAGTTTGTCGCCGACAATATCGGCCCGACAATCGCGCCCGCAGATACAAGGGCGAACGATCCGGCTTTTCTGGTTTATACCTCCGGCACCACGGGCCGGCCCAAGGGTATCGTTCACGCCCATCGCTGGATCATTGCCCAGGGGGATATGAACAGGCTCCGTATCCCGCCCCAGGATGGCGATGTGGCGCTCGCCACCGGTGAATGGAGCTTTATCAGCGCGCTGGGACACAATGTCTGTTTCGCGCTCCGGAACGGCATCACCGGCGCCATTCTAGAGGATCGCCCAAGTCCAGAAAATATTCTGGCCGCGATAGAAAGATACAAGGTGACGCTGGTCTATTCCGTGGCAACCGTCTATCGCCGCATTCTCGCCATGGACGGCGTCGAAAACCATTATGACCTCTCCAGCCTGCGCGGCTGCAACGCAACCGGAGAGGCGCTTGAAGCCGCCACCTATAACGAATGGGTGGAACGGATTGGCTGCCCGATCTGGGAACATTACGGGGTTTCGGAATTACAGCTTGTATTCGGTCAGAACCCCCACTGGCCGGTGAAACCGGGATCGGTCGGGAAAGCGCTTCCCGGGACGCGAGTCGAAGTTCTTGATGATGACTATAATGAGGTCCCGGTTGGCGAGATCGGTCATCTGCTGATTGATGCCGATAACCCCGGTTTTTTCCTTGGCTATCACGACGATCCGGAAAAGACGGCGGAAGTCGTCCATGATGGCTGGTATCACACCGGCGATCTCGCCCGAAAAGACGAAGACGGCTATATCTGGATTGCGGGTCGGTCGGACGACTGTTTCAAGAGCCGGGGCATATTCATTTCGCCGATCGAGATCGAGGAGGTCCTTCGAGAGAACGACGCGATTGCGGAAGCCTGTGTCGTGCCGGCGCCGGACCCTGAAATCGGCTATAAAATCCGCGCGGTTTTGGTCCTGCGGAATGGCGGGGCCGGGTCGGATCAATTTGCCGAGGAACTTCGCGCCACGCTGAAACAGCGGATCGCGCCCTACAAGGTGCCGCAGATTATTGAATTCACCGATGAATTGCCGAAAAGCGCTGTCGGAAAGGTGCTGAGACGGGCTCTTATTTAACGGCGCGCCCGACGGCGCAATAGTCCCAGCCCCACCAGACCAACCGCAAAACCGGCGAATGAAGCGGGTTCGACGACAGCGCCATTGATGTCATTGAACTGTTGCAAGTTTGAAATTTCGGTGGCGTTCAAGGCATTGTCGAAGATAAACACTTCGTCGATCAACCCTGTGAAAAACAGGCTTCCTCCCGTCGTTGCGCCGCCCGAGGTGATATTACGCGAACCAATTGCAAATGCGTTCGACGTATCGACGTTGCTGAAATGAAGAATTTTGCAGATATCGCTGCTGACGAAGATACTATGCCGGCCGCGAACGCACAAAATGGCGCGTTTCCATTTCCAGAACCGCGTCGCCATCCTGATTGAACGTCTCAAACAGCAGCGAAATCAGGTTGCGGCCATTTTCGTCACGTGCCGGCGAGACCTCGGTCACAGTCGCCTTGACCGTCAGCGTATCGCCGGGCCTGACCGGCTTCTTCCAGCGGAGCTTGTTAAAACCGGGGGACCCCATGGCGCAGTCATCGAAAATCCCGCTTTCAATGAACAAGCCGAATGAAAGCGAACAGGTGTGAAAGCCTGCGGCCACCAGTTCGCCGAACATGTAGTTCTTCGCTTCTTCGGGATCGGTATGATAGGGCAACGGCGCGAAATCCTTACCAAACGCGATAATGTCGTCTGACGAAATCCGCCGCGAGCCGGTCTCAAAAACCCGGCCGATTTCAAAATCCTCAAACCATATATCACTGTAATTTTTGCTCATAACATACTGATATAATGTTTATTTTGCCTATAACGGTAATGCCTGTGCATCTTCGACGACACGGATGGGCACGCCGGCGACGCGTCCCCTTACCGCAATTTCCTTCTTCGGAAAAGCATCCATCTCGACGCCGGCTTTTTTCGCGACCTCATCAGAAACCACGAGTTGCGCGCCAAATTCCTTTGTCGAAGCCTCCAGCCTGCTCGCAGTGTTTACCGCGTCGCCGATCGCGGTAACGCTGGTCGCCCGCCCAAATCCCATTTCCCCGATAATCGCCGGCCCAAGATGCAAACCGATGCCGATACGCAGCGGTTCTGGAATCTCGCCCTCCAGTGATTTATTCAGTCTTTCAAGGGCCTCTCCCATATTTTGCGCGGCTTGCATTGCCTCCCGCGCGGCTTGTTCGGGATCGGACTGAATCCCGAAAAGGGCCATCACGCCATCACCAATAAATTTATCGAGATGCCCCCCGGCGCGTTCGATCGCGCTGCCCATGCTTGCGAAATAGCGATTCAGGACAAAAACGATGTCATAAGGAAGTTTCCGTTCGGAAAGCGAGGTAAAGCCTCGAATATCAGCAAAAAGGATGACGATCTCGCGTTCTTCACCGCGCAAATAGGCCGGACGCGCATAGCCATCTGCGACACTAGCGTCAGGAGCCAGCAGACGGAGTACCGTAACGTCGCCGGTCGCACGCGCCTGGCAGGCCAGCCGGACACCACTCCCCGCGTTAATCCGATCCAGAACCCGTTGTTCGTCAGTGCTTGGAACCGGCAAATTGTCTTCGCCAGAGATTATCCTGACCCGGCAGGTCGAACATCGGCCCCGTCCACCGCAGACAGAAGCATGAGGAATATCGTTTTCCCGGCTGATGTCGAGGATGGTATCGCTGGGGGAAACGGAGATATCCGGTCCGTCGACATAAGATACGCGCATGCGGCTTGCATTGC
>Ga0181580_10005439_pt1 | contig 10348 bp, 9 predicted proteins | sample 071ome_23_FD_132413 | JGI IMG/M metagenome (GOLD analysis project Ga0181580, IMG submission 132413) | Coastal salt marsh microbial communities from the Groves Creek Marsh, Skidaway Island, Georgia - 071403BT metaG (megahit assembly) | ecosystem: Environmental > Aquatic > Marine > Intertidal zone...
ATCGCTGAGATAGGCGGACATAGTGATTAATTCGGAGCTGGGTTTGCGCCGCGGTAACTATGAGGCTAGAAAAAGCCTTTTGGGTGAAGCGTACGCGCCGATTGGAAAGAGCTTTGTCGAGGCAAAGCCGTATTCATTTCCCCAATCCCCCAACCGGCAGCCGGTCTTTGTTATGATGGGAGCCACAGACCCGAGAGGCGCGACTTTTGATGCTCTGGAAGCCCTTCGAGAGATAAGGCAATGCGAATTTGCTCTGATCGTGTTTCCAGGGGACGGCTCTCGCAAAGAAGAGATCCTAAGCTATTAGGAGTCGGCATTTAGCGAATACAAATGTCTGCAAGGATTGGATGGGCAGGCTTCAGCAGGCTGGATGGCTAACTCTAGGTTTGCGATCATTGCATACGGCTCTTCCGGGTACGAATTGGCGGCCATTTCCGACTGCTTGAGTTCGTCTCGAGAAAAGATAATGACCTCCTCCGGATCGAAACGCTGCGGGATCTCTCGGCAGCACTGCTTTCCAAACGAACCGGTTCCACCTCTAATCAAGATGGTTTTGCCCCATAGCATAGGGATGGGAAGAGTTAAATGTTTGGAATATGAAGGTTTTGTAAATCAGGTTCAATCCGTGCGTTAAGAGAATGTCAAAACAAGTGTGGACCGGTCTGGGACAATGGTTTCGACTGCTTCCCGGCGGCTCTCGAAACCCGCTGAAAGGGTCTCGAGTGGCGAGATTGAGCCGAATTTTACAAAAACCTGTTTCCGAGGGGTTTCATTATTCCGCGTTTCAACTAGGGTATTGAAAAGTGCCTCCTCCAACGACGGGGCCGTTTTTTTCGATCAGAACCAGAAATCGCAACCCAAGTAACGTTAGAGCGACTCGTTTATGACAGTGGAACGCATTCTCATCCTCGATGATGAGCTAATAATCCGAAAAGCCCTCGAGGAGCAATTGCGCCGCAAGCGACTGTCAGTCTGTAGCGTGTCGACGCTCAAAGAGGCTCAAGACCACTTGGCCAAGGACGAATTCGATTTGCTATTCGTCGATGTCCATTTGCCCGATGGAGAAGGAACCGAACTCTTGGATCGAATAGCCGAGATGCCGGATCCGCCGCTGGTAGTGATAATAACCGGGAATGGGACGGTAGAGTCAGCGGTAGAGTGCATGCGCTCGGGTGCTTTCGACTACATTATCAAGCCATTTTCCTCCTCGCAAATCGATGTCCTGATGAAGAAGGCGAAGGACTATCGTCAATTGGTGAAGGTAAATCAGTTCTTTACCCAGGAGAGTGCGGTGGGAGCGGAACTGATCGGAAAGAGCGAGCCGATTCAGGATTTGAGATCCATGGTTTCCAAGGTGGCCCCCACGGAAGCGACGGTGCTGATAAACGGGGAAAACGGCACCGGTAAGGAACTGGTGGCCAGCGAACTCTACCGATTAAGCGCCCGCAAGAACGCTCCTTTCATCAAGGTCAATTGCGCCGCTATCTCGGAAACGCTTATTGAAAGCGAGTTTTTCGGCCACGAGAAAGGGGCGTTTACGGGGGCGATGCAGCGACGTGAAGGTCGATTCGAATTGGCGGATGGAGGAACGATATTGCTGGACGAGATCAGTGAGATCTCTCCCAAGGTTCAAGCAAAGCTGCTGCGAGTACTGCAGGAGAGGGAGTTCGAGCGAGTAGGTGGGAACAAGACGATAAAGGTCGATGTGCGGGTCATCGCCACGACCAATCGCAACTTGTTTCAGTTCATGAAGAAGGGCGAGTTTCGTGAGGATCTCTACTATCGGCTCAATGTTTTTCCTCTCTTTGTGCCCCCCTTGCGAGAGCGGGGTGGGGATGTCGTTCTGCTCGCCAAGAGTTTTGCCCAGCGATTCAGCCGAAAACATGGAATCAAGCTGGCAGGATTTGAGGACGAGGCGACGCGAGCACTTCTTGCCCATGACTGGCCCGGCAATGTTCGCGAGTTGCAAAATACGATAGAGCGAGCAGTGATATTGACCGAACCGGGATCCAAGATTTCGGTTTTTTCTCTTGGGTTGATGCCCAGAGCGATGCAGACCCGCACCGATCTGGCGCCGGTAAAAGTTGCCGATCTAGCGATGGTCGGAGCCGGATCTTCGTCGAATGGTTTTAGTGGCCCCGAATTTCCCAGTTTTAGCGACTCGGATGATGACGAGGGGTATCGTGATGAGCCCGTAAAGGCCGAGCAGCCTTTATTTGCTGAAGAAGAACCGCTTCCACTGGAGCAGATCGAGCGTCAGCACATTCTTAGAACGCTTGAGTCCACCGATGGGAATAAGACGCAAGCGTCCAATATTCTAGGGATCAGCATTAGAACCCTCCGCAACAAGCTCTCCTCCTACCGAAGCGAGGGGGAGTTCATCCCGGGCGAAGAATCCTAGTCGAGACAACGGTGTAGCATTAGTCGTGTGCATTGCAGGAAACTCGCTCGCGAGTGAATCAACCAGGGCCCTTTCCAGTGCGACAATCGCTCGCAAGTGAGCGTCTTCCACTAAATAGATAGGCGTATTTTAGTCAAGTTGACGCCAATTGGGCCATAGCCCAGCGAAGCGTTTTCGCCCCGGGATTCTAATATAGCTGGAGTGTTCCCACTTTCAACCAGCGCCATTTGCTCATTCTTTTTGAGAAGCGGTATAATTGACGCGATTGCTACATGAGCTGCTCTGCGGGGCTCAATCCGTATTGTTTATTAGGTTTTTGACCGGCTGAGATGGGAGTTCTACCTAAACCTTTTAGTTTACGGAACGATACTTACCTTGACCGACAATTTAAAGCCCTCGATGCAGCCTATGACCCTATTCAGCACATACCATGAGCATTAAGATCCTAACGGTAGACGATTCTAAGACTGTTAGAATAATCGTCCGAAAAGCCTTCAACTCATTTGCTTGCGAGATTCTGGAAGCCCAGAACGGAGTGGAGGGATTGGCAATGGCTGCCAAAACGACCCCAGACATCATCCTTTTGGATATTACCATGCCCGTCATGGATGGCGTGGAGATGCTCACTAAGCTGAAATCGGACAGCCAATTAAAATCCATTCCAGTGATCATGCTCACAGCGGAAGCCGGGCGGGACAATGTGATGAAGATCGCCAAAATCGGCGTTCGCGACTATATTGTTAAGCCATTCAAGGATGAGCTTCTTGTAGAGAAGGTGGCTCGAATCGTCGAATTGCGGCTGGCAAACAGCGGCGACGCCTCTCAGAAAAAGATCGACGACCCAATCGACGTTCTAGTTGTTGACGACAAGCCGGCGATCATCGGCCAAATTACCAACGGCCTGGAGCATACGGGCTGGACGGTAACCGGCGTGGCGTCCACGGGTGAAGCGATCGACTTTTGCCAGGAGAAGATACCGGACTGCGTCATCGTCAGTTTGTCGCTGGCAAACGAAGCGGCGATGCAGCTTTTCCGCATCGTTCGCTCCAATGCCAAAACAAAGTACCTTCCCATTTTCGGTCTCTCAGTGAAAACCGAAATCGACGAGCAGCAAAAAGCCCAGAATGCCGGTTTTGACACCATCGTCACCAAGCCAATCGATTTCGCTGAGCTGGAAGGGAAGATCGCCAAAGCCATCAATCTAGACGCCTCCGGCAAATACTTCGAAATGGATGACCGCTTCTTGACCGTGAAGCTGCCTGCCAATTGCGAAGCCTCGGCGGTCAATGAGCTGACAACCTATTTCAAGTCCAAGACTTCTGAAGCCGTGGACTTCGGCGTTTCCAACGTGGTTTTCGATGCCCAAAGTGTCCAGCAATTGGATATGGATGTCGTCAAGCTGCTCTTGCAATCGATGAGCATCTGCAAAGAGCTCAGCTTGAAGTACGCCATCGCGGGCAGTTCCAAAGTGATCGAGGATAGCCGGAAGTTCGAAGAGTCGCAGAACTGGACCCTCTACGAGTCAATCGAAGAGGCGAAAGAAGCGATTTAGGGCAAGGCGGCAAAGGCCGCTCGGATTTCGGGTGGTAAAGGGCTTTTCGATTACGGCTTCCCCTAGGGATGCCGGATTGGAAACCTATAGAAGATGCCTCAGGAATCCGTTCTCGGAACCTGCTGGAGACTCGATTCCGCGACTGCGCAAAGGAGCGACTTAACTAAAAAAACGCCCTGGAACCCCATCAAGAGAGTAGAACAGGCATCCTGCCTGTATCCAGAGGTTGTGGTCACAGGCTGGAAGCCGATGCTCGAAACAAACGCTCCCGCGACGCGACGCCGTTTTCATTTCCGGATTGGTCCACCGTTCTCGCCGCATCGGATTTGCTTGACCGAGAGAAGGCGTCCTTCGAAATCGCGATCAAATGGTACCTTGGCTTCTGCTCTCGATCGCGTTCCCGAGCAAGCTTTGCCTTCGCGAAGGCATTTATCGAGACGGTTACGCGGGAGCGAAACCCCGAGTCCTACTAGGTGGAATCCTGGTGCAACGCCCTCCGCTGGTTCTTTCGCAATGCCGAAAGGCAGGATGCAACCTCCGTCCCAAGCCCAGAGTGGGTTTGCAACAACCCAGACGCTCCCGATTGGCAAAAGCGAATGCTGCGGGTGTTGCGGATCCGCAAATACGCTTATGAAACCGAGAAAAGCTATATCTACTGCGCGCAAGGATTTCTTCGCTTCATAGGCAGCCAAAACCCCAACTCGCTCAGTGATGACGATATTCGCAGGTACTTGGATCATCTAGCCTACCACTCTCGCTCCCAGGCGCTCCCAGTTCTAATACTGACTTTGTTGGAGTTCACCGTGACTGCTTTAGGAGGATCTAATGATGTGGTACACGTCTCGATAGTGCAGTTGCTATCGAACCCGCAGAAACATGGCGGAAAGAAGGTTTTGGTGAGCGGAGTGTTGCATGTTGAATTTGGGGACTCATCACGCTTTCTCTCGACAGAGCATTGGTAGCATCGCGATGTTTGAAGTGCCCTTCGTCACGGACGGCGATACATTCGACCTGAAGACGGCGTTCCAGAGCCGCAAGGCGACAAAAGAACAATATAAAAGCACGGTTTAGACTTCGTCGAAGCTGAAGCTTTTCGGGACGATCAGAACGCCATCGGCTTCCCAGCCAAATCCAAGGACGAGGAAAGATTCGCCCCTCTATCCAAGGCCAAGGGTAAACACTGGGTAGCCTTCCGTACCCTCAGAAACGACAGGATCCGTCTGATTTCAGTTAGGGGAGCGCGAAAGGAATAAAAAGAAGTAAATGAAAGCTAAGGATTTAGACAAGATTTTCGATGATGGCGAAGTCGACATCACCGATTACCTCGACCTTTCCAAAGGCCTCAGAACTGGAAACGAGCAGAAACGAGTGAATGTGGACTCTCCCACGTGGATGATCGACAGACTCGAGAAGGAGTCATCCAGACTTGGGGTTCCCAGGCAGTCTTTGATCAAAGTCTGGATTGCCGAAAGGCTTGAAAAGCCTAGGGCGAAACGAAGAAAGAAAGCATTGGTCCAACCAGCTGATAGTGACAATGCCGGCTAGTGCCGCCATCGTCACATCTCGACGTGTGTGCAATTAGAATCTAAAGCTAACAACAGGAGCAAGAAATGTGGTTTGAGATAGCTATTGTCGCCAGTATCTTCGCCGTGGGAAATATTCTATTTGGCCTTTTCGAGGAAGGCGCGCCCAAGTGGAGGCGGGTCGCGAAATTCTTTCTTCTTACAGGTCTCGCCGTTTTGATTTCGGCAAACGCAGGGAGGACTTGGTTTTTTGTATTTCTCGGGGCCCTACTAACGTTTGCCTCGGTCATTCACTTGTGGTGGCTGCCCAAAAATGGGATCAATGGTTTGACGGGCGAGCCCAAGGAAAAGTACTACGAATTGAGAGGCTGGAAAAAGGGGCGTTTAATACCATCCGCCAAAAAAATGAGTAAATAGCGGAGCCCGTTTCGGCCCCGTTGCTAGGGCAAAGCGTCTCAGAATTCAAGTTCGCAGCGTTCGCCAATGCCAGACGATGCCGGCGTCGCCAGGCATTGGCAGCCTCGCGTTGCTTGGATCTGAGAGAGCGCCAATTCGATCATTCTTTTTGGCGGATGGCGCTCTCATCCATTTGAAAGTGGGTAGCGTTTCGGAAGAAGTGGCATCAGGCGCGAATCCCTTTTGCTACTGTTTCTGCTTTTTCCCCCAAGAATCGCGCAGGGAAACGGTCTGATTGAAGACGGGGGCGCCCGGTATCGAATCCGAATCTACCGCGTAGTAGCCTTTGCGTTCGAATTGAAATCGATCTCCGGCTTCCGCGTTGGCCAATTCAAGCTCGCCGAAGACGCGTATTATCTTCTCCGATTCCGGATTGAGGTTAGCGAGAAAGGTTTGGCCTTCCTCGACATCGTCGGGGTTGGGTTTGAGGAAAAGTTGCTCGTAGGCCCGCACTTGCAGCGGCACGTTTTCAGTCGCGGACACCCAGTGGATGGTGCCTTTGACTTTGCGGCCATCGGGAGTAGAGCCGCCGCGCGATTCCGGATCGAAAGTGACCTGGATTTCAACCACATCTCCCGTTTCGTTTTTGGTGTATCCCGTGCAGGTGATGTAGCAAGCGTAGCGGAGCCTAACTTCTCTGCCTGGGCCCAGTCGGAAGAACTTTTTCGGAGGGTCCTCCATGAAGTCGTCTCGTTCGATGAAGATTTCTTTAGTTAGGGGAACCTTACGATTTCCCATGTCTGGATTTGCTGGGTGGTTAGGTCCATCGTAGAATTCAGTCTCGTCGTCAGGAAAATTCTCGATAACGACTTTCACGGGATCGAGAACGGCCATGCGGCGCATGGCTTTGTCTTCGAGATCTTTGCGTATGCAGTATTCGAGAAGGGCGTACTCGTTGACCCGTTCCCGTTTAGCCACGCCAGCTCGATAGCAAAACTCATTGATAGCTTCAGGAGTATATCCGCGTCTCCGAAAACCTGATACGGTAGGCATTCTAGGGTCGTCCCATCCGCGAACATGCCCTTCCGTGACCAATTGAAGCAATTTGCGTTTGCTAGTGAGAATGTACTCAACGTTTAGGCGAGCGAATTCTATCTGTCGTGGTCTGCTGGGTACGGGCAAATTGTCAAGGAACCAGTTGTACAAGGGGCGATGAAACTCGAATTCCAGGGAACAAAGGCTGTGGGTGATCCCTTCTATGGCGTCGCTTTGCCCGTGGGCGAAATCATAGGATGGATAAATTTTCCACTGATCTCCAGTCCGGTGATGCTCAGCGTGGAGGATTCGGTAGAGTACCGGATCCCGCATGTTGATATTGGGGTGGGCCATGTCGATCTTCGCTCGAAGCACCCGCTCGCCGTCTTTGAAGGCGCCGTCTTTCATTTGTTCTAGAAGGCTAAGGCTTTCCTCGATGGGACGATCGCGAAACGGGGAGTTTTTTCCTGGCTCGGTCAAGGTCCCTCGATACTCCCGGATTTCTTCAGAGGAAAGATCGTCGACATAGGCGAGCCCGTTTTTAACCAAATGTAAGGCCCACTCGTAGAGCTGTCCGAAGTAGTCCGAAGTGAAGCAGAGCCGGTCTTCGAAATTGGCTCCCAGCCACAAGACATCCTCTTTGATAGCTTCCACGTATTCCGTTTCCTCTTTAGCCGGATTGGTGTCGTCGAACCGCAGATTGAATACGCCTCCGTAATCTTTAGCGATGCTGTAGGAGACTTGAATGGCGAATGCGTGGCCGATGTGGAGATACCCGTTGGGTTCGGGTGGAAAACGCGTTACGATCTTATCGATGGACCCGGAGGCCCGGGATTCGTCGATAATGTCTCGAATGAAATTTGAGGGAGTTTCGTCAGTGGTCATGGATGAAAAGAGGATATGAATAGCTTCAAAGGCTGCCAGCCAGGCGAGCATTGATACGGCGGAGGACCCGCTCTTTGCCGAGCAACTCCAGCATGGGGAGAAAGTCTGGCCCAGAATTCGTCCCGCTCACGGCGAATCTAACAACTGGATACCAAGCAAAAGGCTTCTCGCCGGCTTCGTCGGAAAGCTGTTGGAAAGCGCCTTCGATGGCCGGCGCGCTCCACTCATCCAGAGTTTTGAACCGGGGAGCGATTTCCGCGAGCCGGTCTTGGGAGCCTTCCCGGTTCCAGACTTTATTGAGGGCCATTTCGTTTACAGGAAAATCATCCGTGAAGAAGTAGGCGGAAAAGGCGGGCAGATTCTCGAAGCTATCGATCTTTTCGCGGCACAATTCGAGAGCCGCTCGCAAGTAGTCGCTATCGGCGGTATCGTTGATCAGATTCGATGAAACTAAGGCCTTGCGAGCCGCCTTTTCGTATGCCTCGATGGGCAGCCTCTTCATATATTCGAAATTCAGATGCGACATTTTTTTCTCGTCGAATCGGGCCCCTCCTTTTTGGACGTCTTTTAGATCGAATCGTTCGATAAGCTCCTCGATTCCTAGAATCTCTTGATCGTCTTTGGGGGACCAGCCGAGAAGGGCGATGAAATTGCGAACAGCATCGGGGAGGAAATTCCGCTCCCGGTATTCGGAAATCAATGCCCCTTTATCGCGTTTCGACATTTTCCCTTTCCCATCCTTGGGATTTTTAAGGATCATGGGAAGGTGGGCGAACGATGGCGCCTCGGCATTGAGCGCTTTATACAGCTCTATATGCTTAGACGTATTCGAGAGATGGTCTTCGCCCCGAATGACGTGGGAAATCTGCATGGCTATATCGTCGACGACGTTCACGAAATGGAAGCTCGGGGCGCCGTTGGATCGCACCAAAACGAAATCGCGCTCTTCGCGACGCGTCACCTGCCCGCGAATGATGTCGTCGATGACGACTGGCTCGGTTTTGACTTTTTCAACTTCCTGATCGAGGTACTTATCGAATTCATTATAGCGATCTCCCAGGAGTCGGAAATAGGTGGCTCCATCTTTCTCGTAGGTTCTGCCTTTGTCGGCCAGCTTTTGCAAATAGGATTGGTAGATGGGATCCCGCTGACTTTGGAAATAGGGACCGAAGGAACCATTCTTTTCGGGCCCTTCGTCCCAATCGATCCCCAGCCATCGGAGGCCTTCGAGCAATTCATCCAAGGCTTCCTGCGTATTGCGTTCGGCATCGGTATCTTCGATTCTCAGGACGAAGGTCCCTCCGGTTTTTCGAGCAAAAAGCCAGTTGAATAGGGCTGTCCGCACGGTGCCGATGTGGGTGGAGCCGGTTGGGCTGGGCGCGAATCTGACGCGAACGTTTTCCATAGGCAGCAACACGTTGCGCGGAAGCGGAGCCGAATCAAGGCATCTCTGAGGCGCCAATTGGATCCATTTCTATCGGCGAGCCAATCGGCTGATCGGGTACAGTAAGCAAATAGAAAGCCCTACCAGCAGCGACCCAAATAAAGCCCATCCTTGGATAGAGAAAAACTGGATCATGTAGAATCCGATGAACGGGGCTACCAGTCCCCGCATCCCCGCGGTGAAGGTATGGACGGCCATATAGTTTGTCTCCTGACCGACAGGGGCGAACTTGGTGACCCAGAGGCTCCAATTGACATTTCCCCCGGCCAAGGCGAGGCCGTAGCCAAAGGCCCCAAAATAGATTCCAAGAATCGAGTCGGCGAAGAAGAAGGCGACGATCGCGGCAAGCTGAATACAGCTCGCTAATCCGCGAACGAGGAAGAAATTGAAGGCGTCGAAAAGGTGTCCCCAGATCGATGTGGCGATAATTCTAGTTATGCTAGGAATGACGATTGCCGCGATCGCGATTTGCGTATTGGTAGCTTGTATACTGTATTCATTGCTGGTCATGTACTCGATTTGCAGTGGCATGGTCGTCAGATTGCCGAATCCCAGTATCATCCACATCCCCAGCATGCATCCGAAAACCTTGTCCTTCCAGGCGATGGAAAGGTGTGCCATTGGATTGCTTTTGGGGCTTGGTTGGAGGATGCGCGAGGGCGTCATGTAGATACAGGCGCCGGAGAAAAAACAGGCTCCTGCCATGATTTGGAAAAGTATGGGGAAGGCGGAAATATCGCGTTCGAGCAACTGGCCTCCGAACCAGCCAAAAATGGGGGCTAGGGCGACGCTCAAAGTGATGGCGTAGGACACCCGCTTACCGCGAATCGCCGATGCGTAGTTCGTAGAATAAATGTGAACGAGAAGTGGCATTTGTTGAGCGAGAACAGCGGCGCCAATCGTGCCCGCTCCGAGAAAAATCCATAATTTGTCAGACCCAGTTGCCGCAACTAGGAACAAGCAGCCCGCGCAAAGATAGTTGATGCTGCAAATCGAGCTCGTGCGCATTCTCAGGCGGGGATAGTAGAACAGGGCGATAGGGGTAGTGATCAGGCCAACCATAAAAGCGGCTGGCACGAGGGCTTTGGCGAACGATGATCCGTCGAAGTAGC
>Ga0181580_10005453_pt1 | contig 10329 bp, 8 predicted proteins | sample 071ome_23_FD_132413 | JGI IMG/M metagenome (GOLD analysis project Ga0181580, IMG submission 132413) | Coastal salt marsh microbial communities from the Groves Creek Marsh, Skidaway Island, Georgia - 071403BT metaG (megahit assembly) | ecosystem: Environmental > Aquatic > Marine > Intertidal zone...
AAATGAAAAATACTGGCTGCCAGCACTGCGTCGGCGCCACCTTGCGTCACGCCATCGGCGAGATGTTGCAGGGTACCCACACCCCCTGATGCGATGACGGGGATGTCCACAGCGTCAGTGATTACTCGGGTAACAGTCAGCTCAAAACCGTCGCGCGTGCCATCACGATCCATACTGGTCAATAACAATTCACCCGCGCCCAATGACGCCATCTTGCGCGCCCACGACACCGCTTCGATGCCCGTGGGTTTGCGGCCGCCGTGAGTGAACAGCTCGTAGCATGGCGCTTCATCTGCTTTCGAAACGCGCTTCACATCTATCGCGACTACAATGCACTGCGAGCCAAATCTCGCAGCAGCGTCACTGACCAACTCAGGGTGATGAATCGCGGCAGTGTTGATGCTGACTTTGTCAGCTCCCGCGTTGAGCATTGTGCGGATATCCTGTAATGAACGAATACCGCCACCCACCGTCAGCGGGATAAATACTTCGCGAGCAATCTGCTCTACGGTGTGGACTGTCGTGTCGCGTTCTTCATGGCTCGCTGTGATATCGAGAAAAGTAATCTCATCAGCGCCCGCTTCGTTGTAACGGCGGGCAATCTCCACCGGATCGCCTGCGTCGCGGATTCCCACAAAATTGACGCCCTTCACCACGCGTCCTTGATCCACGTCGAGGCAGGGAATAATGCGTTTCGCCAATGCCATCAGGCGCGCTCCATGTAGGCGTCCACCATGGCCTGCGCCGCTGCAAGGTCGAGCGTACCCTCATAAATAGCGCGGCCAGTGATCGCCCCGCAGATCCCTGATCCCGCGCAGTGCATCAGCTCGCGGACATCATCCAGCCGGCTGATGCCGCCTGATGCAATCACTGGCAACCCCGATTCCTGTGCCAGGATGACGGTGGCCTCAACGTTCACTCCCTGCATCATGCCGTCGCGGTCGATATCGGTGTAGACCACGGCGCTGACCCCCGCATCGGCAAAGCGGCTGGCCAGTTCGGTGGCCTCAAGCTCACTCTCGCTCGCCCAGCCCTCGACCGCCACCTTACCTCCCCGTGCGTCTATGCCAACAATAATGTGCCCAGCGAACTGAGCGCAGGCATCGTGGACAAAGCCCGGATCTCTGGCGGCCATTGTGCCGAGAATGGCGTACTCAACCCCGGCATCGAGGTAAGCCGCGATGGTATCGAGGTCGCGAATACCCCCACCAATCTGAATGGGTAAATCAGGCAAGGCGCGTGAGATCGCCGTAATAATCTCGGCATTCACTGGCTTGCCCGCGAAAGCGCCATCGAGATCAACCAGATGCAGACGGCGCGCACCTTCGGCAGCCCAGCGCTGCGCCATAGCGACGGGGTCATCGGAGAACACCGTGCTATCAGCCATGTCACCCTGGCGGAGGCGAACACATTGTCCTTCCTTTAAATCGATAGCCGGTATTACGAGCATGTGCCATCCCAGCGCAAAAAATTTTTCAACAGTGTGAGACCCGCCGTGTGGCTTTTTTCAGGATGAAATTGCGTGGCAAAGAGATTGTCTCGGGCCAGTGCCGCACACCCTGAAAGCCCATAATCAAAAACACCTGATACCACTTCAGCATCGTCAGGGACTACATGGTAACTATGCACGAAGTAAAATCGTGTGCCCGAGGCAATGCCCTCCCAAAGTGGGTGCGAGTCGGTAGGCTCCACGGCATTCCAACCCATGTGCGGCACCTTCAAGCGCTCGCCCTCCTCGTTGCGATGGTGATCTCCAAAATACTTCACCTGCCCCGGAATGATGCCCAGACACGCTACGCCCTGATTTTCCTCGCTACGCGTCATCAACGCCTGCATGCCCACACAAATCGCGAGAACGGGCTTGCGGTCACGATTAAGCACCGCATCCAGCAAATCATCGCAACCGAGCCGGCGGATCGCCTCCATGCAATCCCGGATTCCGCCCACTCCCGGGAAAACCACGCGATCAGCGGCAGCGATTTCCGCCGAATCGTGGCTGACCACCACATCGGTTGCTCCCACATGCTCAAGCGCGCTGGCGACAGAGTGCAGGTTACCCATGCCGTAATCGATCACGGCAACTCGTTGGGTCACGGTTTACAAAACCCCTTTTGTAGAGGGGCTGGCACCTGCCATCGCGGGGTCTCGGGCAACAGCCATGCGCAGTGCCCGACCGAAGGCCTTGAACACCGTCTCCGCCTGGTGATGGGCGTTGTGCCCACGCAGATTATCGATATGGAGCGTCACATCGGCGTGGTTCACAAAACCTTGGAAGAACTCGACAATCAAGTCGACATCAAACTCCCCGACTTTGGCGCGGGTAAACGGCACGTGAAACTCCAAACCCGGCCGGCCGCTGCAATCGATGACCACTCGTGATAGCGCCTCATCGAGGGGCACATACGCGTGGCCGTAACGCACAATACCTTTCTTATCACCAATGGCCTGGCTAAAAGCCTGCCCCAACGTAATACCAATGTCTTCCACCGTGTGGTGAGCATCGATGTGCAGGTCACCCTTGGCCCGGATATCGAGATCAACTTGCCCGTGTCGGGCAATTTGATCGAGCATGTGCTCCAGAAAGGGCAAGCCCGTGTCCAACGTGCACTGGCCCTCGCCGTCGAGACACAATTCGACAGCGATCTGGGTCTCCAGCGTCTCACGGCTGATGGCGGCTTTTCGAACGCCCGTGTCCTGCTGACTCATGATTCGATCTCCGGGGCGCCACGCAGCGAGGTGCGGGCGCTACACTAGGGGCGCCATTGTATAGAAAGAGAACCAGCACTTCATTGCGAAGCTTTACCAGTCCATGACGGCACATTTTCCCATTTCTGACGCTCTACTCACCTGGTTTGACCGCCATGGCCGCAAGGATCTGCCTTGGCAACAAGATCGCACGCCCTACCGGGTATGGGTGTCTGAAATCATGCTGCAACAGACTCAGGTTGCAACGGTGATTCCATTTTATGAACGGTTTATGGCGATGCTACCCAGTATCGAGTCATTGGCAGCCGCGCCCGAAGATACTGTGCTCCACTTGTGGACCGGTCTGGGGTACTACGCGAGGGCACGCAACCTGCACCGTTGCGCTCAGGTAGTGTGCGATCAGTACCAGGGCATATTCCCTTCTGAACTCGATCGCCTCCAGGCATTGCCGGGCATCGGTCGCTCGACCGCCGGCGCAATTGTGTCGCTCGCCATGAATGGCCGCGCGCCGATTTTGGATGGCAACGTCAAGCGGGTGCTGGCGCGTTACCACGCGGTAGAGGGCTGGCCTGGGCAACGCGCTGTCGCTGATGAGCTCTGGCATTTCGCAGAGCAACATACGCCTGAGCTGCGGGTCGCCGACTATACCCAGGCAATCATGGACCTCGGCGCCACCTGCTGTACCAGAAGCCAACCCCATTGTTCGGCATGCCCGCTCTCTGCGGGTTGTGTGGCTGCCTTTAATAATCGACAGGCAGATTTTCCTGGTCGAAAACCACCGAAAACCACTCCCACCCGCGACCGCTGGATGGCGGTCGTGACACGATCACCCGGAGAGGTACTCCTGCAGAAACGTCCTGCTTCAGGGATCTGGGGCGGTTTGTGGGCGCCACCCGAGTTTGAAGACGAACTCGCAACCAAAAACTGGATTCAGGACACGGTGGGAGTGACCGCCCAAGCCTGTATTAACGATCCCGCTTTCCAACACACTTTCACCCATTTCAAACTCAGGGCGCACCCGGTCAGGGCTCACTGTGGGGCAAACCGGAAAATCGCTACCACCGTAGAAGTTGACGCTGACGACCTGCAGTGGTTCAGTTTGCACCCCGTGCCCGCCGTGGGTCTGCCCGCACCAGTTGTTAAACTACTGGAGAGGTTGGTCTCAGATACGCAATGAAAGGAGTGACCAGTGGCGAGAACCGTCCTTTGCCGACGCTATGGAGAAGAGCTCGAAGGGCTCGACCGCGCACCCCTGCCCGGCGCGAAGGGTCAGGAGATCTTTGATCACGTTTCAAAAAAAGCCTGGCTCGAGTGGCAAGGTCACCAAACCATGCTGATCAATGAGAAGCAGCTCAGCCTGATAGATCCCCAAGCACGCCAATACCTGATGGGCGAGATGGACAAGTTTCTGGCGGGAGAAGACTTCGATCGCGCGGAAGGTTATGTGCCCCCCAGTGAATAACCGAAACCTCGCTGGCAACGCTGTGCGTCTCAGTCAAAGCGCTCGGAGCAATCTCATGTTTCAAGTGGTGGTGATGGCATGATTAAAGCCCGTTCCTGGTTGCTGACTGCTGGAATCTGCACGTTGGTTACCGGTCTGCTGGCCGGTATCAAATTTGTGCAGATTTCGCAGGCAATGGCGTTTATGGAGAGTTTTCCGCCGCCATCTGAGGCGATCACGGTCGCTGAGGCGCAAGCCGATACGTGGCAGCCGACTCGTTTGTTGAGCGGCACGGTGCGCTCACCCGAACACCTGGTTATCTCGGCTGAGATGGCCGGACGTGTCGTCGAGTTGCCCTTTCAGAGCGGCGAGATCGTGCCGGAGGGCGCGGCGATTTTGGTTTTATTTGATGACGATCTGGAGGCTCAGCGCGACGCACTGCGTGCTGATCTCAATCTTGTCGAAACCCAGTTTGAACGAAACCGCACCCTCGAGGCAGACGCGCTCGTTTCACAAGATCAGCTCGATACGCTCAAGGCTCGCAGTCTGTCACTCCGAGCGCAGATCGCCGTGCTGGATGCGCGACTCAGCCGCATGACCGTGAACGCACCTTTTACGGGCACCCTTGGCATTTACCCTCAACGGCTTGGGGATCTCATGCGCTTTGGCGAAGTGCTGACCACCCTCACCGGCGTCAGCCCTACTCGGTGGATTGATTTCAAAGTACCTCAGGGTCTTACCGAATTGAGCGTTGGTGACTCCGTTCAGGTTCGCGATATTGCCGGTAACACTATCGGCCCCGCACAGGTTATTGCAGTTTCTGACGCCTACGCAGAAGGCACCCGCACCTACGACGTGAGAGTGCAGATGGATGCGCCAGCGCTCAAGCACGGTGCACTGGTGCAGATTGCAGTGCGCACGGGCCCCGCCGAAAATCTGATGTCAGTGCCTGCCCGCAGCGTGCGCTGGGACCCCGACGGTGCGCACATGTTTGTTGTTACTGAAGCGGAGCCTGGCGCGCATCTGCCACACCGCGCCTCTCTTCGACGCGTGGAAGTGCGAGGAGAGCGAGACAACCGCTTTTATATCCGTGGCGAACTCAATGTAGGTGATCGTATAGCCGATCAAGGCGCCTTCAAACTCAAGGACGAGATCCTTGTCGATATTCAACTGACGGCATCGCGGGGGTGACCACTTTCGCTAATCGCCCACGCTGGACGGACATTTTCATCCGGCGCCCGGTCGTTGCAATCGTCTTATGTGTGGCGTTGCTGTTGATCGGGATTCGCTCGGCGATTCATCTGCCGGTGATTTCGTTTCCGGTCATTGAAAGCTCTTCTATTGCAATCGTCACCGCCTATCCGGGCGCCAGCGCAGAAACCGTGCAGGGCTTTGTTACCGAACCCATCGAGCGCGTAGCGAGCAGTGTTCCCGGTCTGGACTATGTGGAATCAGTGACCACCGCAGGCGTGAGCACCGTCACCTTGTGGCTCAGGCTGAATCAGGATACGACCAAGGTTCTCGCAGAGCTCTCCACTCGGCTCAGCCAGATCCGGTTTGAGCTCCCGGAAGGCACAGAAGACCCCTCTATAGAAATCAGCCGCGCAGATACGCCTTACGCCAGCTTTTATCTCGGGGTGCTGATTCCACCGACGCGCACCTATGCCGAGGTCAGCGACATTATTCAGAGAGAGATCCTGCCTCGACTCTCGGCGCTGCCGAATGTGCAACGCGCAGTGAATTACGGTCTGCCGCAAGCGATGCGGATTTGGCTGAACCCCTGGCGCATGGCGGCATTAGGTGTCGATGCGGACGACATTACCAGCACCTTACGACGCAATAATGTCATTGGCACGTTTGGGCAAGCAGAGAGTGCCTCGCAACGTATCAACCTGCAGACCAATAGTGAGGCCCGGTCCCCCGAGGACTTCGCCAATATGCTGATCCGCAGAGAGAACGGCGCCGAGATAAGGCTTGGCGATGTGGCCGAGGTGGAAGTCGGCACCATGGAAATCTCCCGCATCGCGCGCTACAACCAGGACCGGGTCGTGTTTATACCCGTCTATCCGGAGCCGGGCACCAGTGAGATTTTGGTGGGAGATCTGGTGTACGAGGCGGTCGCCGAGATCAACGATACGTTGCCGCCTGATCTGGAGTTAACGATCCCTTTTGATAACTCGCGGTACATGCGCGAAGCCGTTACCGAGATCTTTCTCACCCTTGGAGAGACCGTCTTTCTGGTGGGGCTGGTAGTCATCGCCTTAATGGGATCTTTCCGCAGTGCAATCGTCCCGCTTCTGACGATTCCTATTTCCATTTTAGGCGCTGCGGCGGCGATGTCGGTAATGGGATTTTCACTGAATCTGTTGACGATTCTTGCGATCGTGCTCTCGGTAGGACTGGTTGTAGATGACGCGATCGTTGTGGTGGAGAACGTCGCGCGAAACTTGCGGGAAGGCATGTCACGACGGGAGGCCGCACTGACCTCCTCGCGGCGGTTGTTATCGCCGATTATTGCCATGACTGTCACGCTCGCCGCGGTTTACGCGCCAATTGGTTTTGTGTCTGGTCTGTCTGGCGTTCTGTTCAGAGAGTTTGCTTTTACATTGGCAGTGGCGGTACTGATCTCGGGTTTCGTGGCCATGACGCTGTCACCGCTGATGAGCGCCTACGTGTGCCCTGACGAGGGTCACGAAACGCGAATGAGCCGCTGGGTAAACCGACGCTTTGAACTGATTGCCAATCGTTACGGTGCGCTGATTGATTTTTCGCTGCGCTGGCGCTGGCAGCTGGTGTCGGGTGGGCTGTTTTTCACGCTTTTGATCCCGCCGCTTTACCTCTTCTCACTCAAGGAATTGGCGCCGGTTGAAGATCAAAGCGCCATCAATCTGGTTGTTGATGCTGCACCCGAATCCTCCATAGACGAGACCTTACAGGGCTTTGTTGACGCGGTAGACGTGCTGCTCGAGCGCCCCGAAACCACCTATATCTGGCAAGCCATGGGGCCGTCAGGTGGCTACGGTGGCCACGAGTTCGTGCCGCCAGGCGAGCGCGAACTGAGCACGCACCTGATGCTACCATCAATTCGCAGCGACTTGGCTCGGGTCCCCTCGGTAAGAGCTTTTCCCGCCACCACCCCGGCATTGCCCACCGCCGGACAATTTGATGTCGAGGTAGTCATTTCCTCTTCTGATTCAGCCGCAACAATGCGGCCCTATGCACAGGCCATGGTAGACAAGGCGCAAGCCTCGGGACTGTTCCTCTATTTTGACACCAGCCTGCGCCTGGATCTGCTTTCGGCTGAGTACCGGCTGGATAAGGATCGCCTGTCCGACCTCGGGATGTCACTGGACGACCTGACTTCGCAAATGGGGCTCTTTGTTTCGGAGGGGTATGTCACGCGCTACGACGAGCGCGGGAGAGCCTACCGCGTGATACCCATGCTGGAGCGCGAGCTCAAGGATTCGCCAGAAGCCCTATTGGATACCCCCATCACGCTGCCCTCCGGTGATCAGGTGCCCTTTGGGACATTTGCCACCCTCGAGCGCAATACAGCGCCTCGCGCACTCACTCGGTTCCAGCAGAAGGGAAGCTTTAAATTATTCGGTGGCGTCATTCCTGGATACACCAAGGAAACGGCGCTGGCTCGCATCGAAGAGATTGCGGCGGAGACCCTGCCGCCGGGATATGTGCTTGACTACACGGGCGAATCGCGTGAAATCAGACGCGAGGGGAACACCATGGTCGGCGTACTGGGGGCTTCGCTGGTCATGGTATTTCTGGTGCTGGCGCTACAGTTCGACAGCTTCAGAGACCCACTGATTATCTTGCTGGGATCTGCGCCATTGGCCTTGTTTGCGGCGATGGTGATCACGTTCACCGGCTTCACCACTATCAATATCTACTCACAAGTGGGACTGATCACGCTTGTCGGACTGATATCGAAGAACGCCATTCTGATTGTTGAATTCGCCAATCAGGCGCAGATGGAAGGCCTCAGCAAGCTGGAAGCGATTAGAGCAGGGTCCATGAATCGATTGCGGCCCGTGCTGATGACTACCGGTGCAACCGTGTTTGGACACTTCCCGCTGGTATTGGTCGAAGGAGCAGGCGCAGAGGCCCGTAACAGTATCGGCTTTATTTTGGTGATCGGCATGCTGATTGGAACGCTTTTTACCCTGGTGCTGCTACCCGCACTTTACGCGTTGCTCGCATCGGAACACCCTTCCGAGGATCGGCCAATCGATAGCGCTGCCCTCGAGGAGCCGGTCGGGCATGGCGCCACATAGGCGCCACGCGAAGCACTGACTTGACGCGTGAGTAGCGCGCGGGTTTAATACGCGGCCTTCGCGCTGTAAGCCCTTTCTTGCCCAGGTAGCTCAGTTGGTAGAGCAGTGGATTGAAAATCCTCGTGTCGGTGGTTCGATTCCGCCCCTGGGCACCAAAACAATTAAATAAAAATTGAGACCCGCCAGTCTTGTGTGACACGACGTCTGCGCCTCAGCACACCGCCACTAACTCCTTATAGCCGTCTTTCGGTTTCTGGGCTCTTTGAAATAATCTGCGCCGAATCCCGCTTGACACCGCCTGACTGGCTTCAATCAGGTACACCGATACGAAGGTGTCCGTAACTTGATGCCGTGGGCCATGGGATATGAATCCGGATTACCAAAAAGCCGCAGCCCAGTCGCCACATCGGGTAAGTCCCAAATGAAGTTGATTGAGCTTTTGTGAGGCGACCCATTTGTTGCGGATAAATACGCTGGCGGAGACCATCAACCTTGGTTATGTTTAGGCGGCTCAAACAATAAGACTCTGCCCGGTGAGGACACAGCGCACATGATCATGTCTTACTTGCTCAGCAGAATATTCCCCTGGGTTGTCGAGCTAGGCCTCTGGTTTGCCATGGTGGCTGGCGGCGTTATGGGATATCAGTCGGAATATTTGGACTCGCGTATTCTGGCGACGCTACTGGGGGCGGGCATTGGATTCATAGCGGGTGTGTTCCCGTTTGGATTGCTTCAGGTGTTGGTTAGAAACAACCAACTGCTTGAGATGATGATTAAGGAAGGTTACGGGCGCCCCCGGCTCAGCCTGCATAAAGGGCAAGTAGTCGAGATGCCATACGTGGGTTCTGAAGATCGGCTGTAATGTAGCCTGCCTAGGTTGAGCGATTCATTTTGTCCCAGGTAATCTTTACCTGTCTGGCGTCTTTCACGTAAGGCATTTCAATCACTTCATCGCCAATCGAGATCTTTAGTGTGCCGTAGCCAAACAGCATGCCCATCAATGAAGGCTGGACGTCTACGCCACTGACAAAATCGGCGTAAAGATCCTCTCGCGGAAAGAAGAAAGTGTTGCTGGGAATCACGCGATGGTTGGTGATAAACCGCTCGGAGCTGCTGACAAACTGAATCGTGGCGTAGCCAATCGCCAATAGCGGGTAGACGACACAGCAAATGAACATCACGTCTGTCTCGGCATTGGCATTGTCGCTCCAGAGAAGAAACAGCACGCCAATCAGGATGAGAATTGCGGCTCGCGTTGCATGATCCCACAGGCAGGCTATCGGCCTACCTAGGCTCATAAATGTATGCTCTCCGCTCTCGCCGTGTTCACGAGGCGTGAATACGCGTGCTTTCATTCGGGCCAGAACCTGCTTTTGCTCGTTAACCTGCTCCAATCTGGGCAAGGTGTAAGGTAACGCAAACAAGACACCTAGCAAAGCGATTCCGGTGAGCATGGACACCACGATTTCTATCGAGGGTGGCCGGTCGTCTGCCATGAGCTCCTCGACTGCCTTGCGGGGCGTAGCCGAGGGCGCGATGGCGGGATCAATCACCAGCGCTTTTCTTGTAGCACTGGCCTCGGGAGCAGTGATCGAGTCGATCAGGGCGCGTTCGTAACGCTCGATAAAGGCGATCGCATCAGACGTTAAAAGATCCAAACACATGCCTAAATAGTAGGCATCTCTCGCGAACTCCCACGAACCGACAAAATCCGGCAATCCCAATCTCGCTCTGATGTGGTTCACTACCATCATCAATTCGCTACCACTAGCGAGCGTCGTACTCCCAAGCTGCTGGCAGCGGGTCTGCGCCAGGAACCCCTTACCGTCGCGGGGGGCGCAACCCGATATGCTGACCATGAGCGCAGAGAGCAGCAAACCCAGCACGATAAGC
>Ga0181580_10005462_pt1 | contig 10323 bp, 17 predicted proteins | sample 071ome_23_FD_132413 | JGI IMG/M metagenome (GOLD analysis project Ga0181580, IMG submission 132413) | Coastal salt marsh microbial communities from the Groves Creek Marsh, Skidaway Island, Georgia - 071403BT metaG (megahit assembly) | ecosystem: Environmental > Aquatic > Marine > Intertidal...
AATATTTTCAAGGGGTATGATTACACTTGGGGTATTTATTTTATATCCGGCGTTCCTGATGCTAATACGCTATTATTAGATTCTTCTCCCGCACCTAGCAACAACGCTGTTAGTGGCGTTGGTAAGATTGGTGGCTCATGGAGAACAGAGACGAATTTAAAAAGAAACAATAGTGGATGGAGTTGGGTTTTTTACAATGCTGTTTCAGCAGGAGATACCGTTTACATAAAAGGTAATGGTCAAGACAACCCACCTAGCGGTCAATATTACGGAACGCCGTATAATCTTATTGTTGCGGGTAGTAACGACGATACAATTTACTTCAAGGGGTACAATGGAAGGCCAGCTTGGGAGATACAAGAAGGAAATTTATTTTGGCATGAAAATGGGAATATAATTTTCGATCACATTAAATTCTTTGGCTCTGCTGGAAGTTGGGAAACTAACTACCGAGCGGTAAATGGAAGCAATAAGACAATAATTTACGACTGCATCTTCGACCAAAGGGGAACTAGGGCGGGTGGTTTTCAAGGTAATGTAGCCAACTGTTATGTCTATAATTCTAAAAAAGACGAAACCGCAAACTATGTCAGTTCGACAATAGGAATTTACGCTCCAGATCACGGTGTAGGCTGTTACAACAATGTCATAGAAGATTATGTTGGTAATGGTATTTATATGACCAATATTAATAGCTGTGATAATAATGTGATTAATAATGTAGATGGTTATGGTATATATTATAATCAAGGTGGAAGCTGGAATGGGTCAGTAAAATATAATACCGTAAATAGATGTTTGTTAGAAGGTATTAAAACTGCTTATACGACAAGGACTCGAATTGTTGGTAATTTAATTACAAATTGTAGTGGCGCTGCTATTGCGAACACAAGAACTGCCAATGAAAACTATCCGTCTAACCCCTTCTTTTTAGATTTTAATGCGTTTTATGGAAATACCATGAACGCATCTGGTTATAGTGGTGGTATAAATGATATAATATTATCAGCTGACCCCTACACAAATGAAGCATCAGGTGAACTAACTCTAAACAATGTAACGGGTGGTGGTAAATCTTGTAGAGGTGCTTTTGTGAAAACAACGGCTGCCTACAGCAAAACTCAAAGTTACCAAGACATAGGCGCGCTACAGGCGTATGATAAATAGGAAGAAAAATGGCTGAAATTATAATTAATAGTGGTGATTATACTCTTAATGGTGGATCTTATGCGATCTATGGCGCTAACGCATGGTATAATAACCAAATTCTTTATGGCGCGTCTCCGTCTCAAGATTCTCACAGTGCAGAGATTTCATTAACGCTGCCTAGCGGTGATTACGATATATACGACTGGGGGATTTCTAGTTTAGGTGGTGACTGGTGGCCAAGAACTAGAATGGTGTTTACTGACGGTAATTCTACAAATTCAACAGATATTTGTTTTTGTAAAGATATTAATAGAGGACTTCGAGATAGAGAGTTTACTGGTAGTTATACTTGGCAGAACATCCAATACTGGAGAAAATTAGCTATTGGAATAGAGTGTTATACGGGAACACTAAATTTATTCATGGAGCCTGATGCTAGAGGTGAGCAATTTAACTACCATACAAGATGGTATGTGCCACAACTAGCAATAGGAACTTCTACAGGATCTATTGAAGAAATATCGGAATCAGATCAAGAGTACGTTCCTACATCCAATAGATCCAAACCGCACCCACTGTATTCTAATTAGGAGTAAATGATGGCACTATCATCAGAGTTAGAGTGGGAAGTTAGAACCACTGGTAATAATTTAAACGGCGGCGCTTTCAAGAGAGGCGCTTCTGGTGTTGATTATAGCCAACAGGATTCAGCACAGCTTTCTTTAACGGATTGCGCTACGGCATCTGCTGGGTCAACAACATTAACATCTGTGACGGGCGGTTTTACCGCCGCTATGATCGGCAATCTGATAAATCTTTCTAGCGGTACTAACCTAACAGCTGACTGGTATGAGATAACGGGTTATACAGACGCAAATACTGTCACTATTGATAGAGCGCCCGACGATGGTGTTGGTGGATTAAGCGGAGTAACGGGGAAAGTAGGCGGCGCATTGGCTTGGCCTATAGCAAAACCAGTCGCAAGAAATAAAGTTTGGATTAAATCTGGAACATATCAGTTAACAAGCACTGTTCAGGGTGAAGCTGGTGGGCCAGTTTATATGAATAGCTATGGATTAAGCGTAGAAGGTTATGAAAATACTCATGGTGATTTAGGTGAAAAACCATTGTTTTTAGCTGACCCAAACGCAACTTATAGCAATGAAATCATTTATAATAGATCTCAATATGGTCATGGTGCATTAAGAAATTTAAAAGTTGATTGTCAAAACAATACAAGTAATATATATGCTATACGGACACATGATTATCGAGTGGACTGTTACTTGCTAGAAGCAACTAATTGTGTGAATGGCATTGTGACAAATGGCGGCTATGTGAGATTTTGTAAAGTTACCAACGCAACGGGAACTGGATTTGGGAGTTCTCATACCGAATTTTGTGTAGCCGGTAATATCGGAGGTACAGCTTTCAATGTATATACCTCCAGCGCATACCACTGTATAGCTTATAATTGCAGTACCGGTTTTTACATGGCTAGTCAAGCGAGATCTTTTAGATGTATAGCCGATAACTGTTCAAGTATAGCTTTCCATCAATATGCTAATTATGGAACCACAGCAGACTGTTTAGCAACTAATAGCAATATAGGGTTCTTTAATCAGTATTCTAATGATGTTACGCTAGAATATAGCTGGTCTTACAACAATACCACCGTTAGATCTGGATATGTTGGATCGCCAGCATATGATCTACTTTTTAATTTAATTGACACGACATCTATAACGGTTTCCCCTTATGTAGATGCAGCAAATGGTAACTACCAATTAAATAATGATCCGAATGGCGGCAAAGTTGTTAAAGACGCTTGGGCAAAAAGTGGCGCTGGAGAAATTAGAAAAATATTTTATCCAGATCCAGACACAAACAGCGGAAAACACCCACTATCAAGATTCTAACGGAGAATAAAAATGGAACAAACAGTAGAAGAAGGCACAACCGCAGCGATTGTAATAAATGTTATTGACGAACAGGGGAACCACACGAGCGCCAATATCAACACCTCTACAACTCGCCTGTCTACGCATCCAAGCGCCGTACCGACCGTTACATCGCTAGATACGGGCGTTTACAGAATCAAGTGGACTGGACTCTCTCCCGCCCTCGCTGTTGGAGATAACGACGATAGAGTAACTGTAGAAGTGAACGGCGATATTGCTGGCACAGCTTGGTCATCTTACCATGTTCCCGTAAAAATTGTCAGAAGAACACTTGCAGATGGCGACATTGATGGTTATAATCTGGAAGAAACACTCAAGTTGTGTTTAGCCGCCCTTGCCGGTAAAGTTAGTGGCGCAGGAACAACCGAGATTACAATTAGATCCGCCGACGATACAGTTGACAGAATCGTTGCAACTGTAGACTCAGATGGAAACAGAGAATCAATCACATTAGATACAACGGGCTAACCATGAGCTATTTTCCTAGAAGTTATTTTTCAGGTAATTACTTTTCGCTTGGGTACTTTACTAAACTCAAAGCGTTCGTATTAACAGCCGCAAAGAAAATATTTATGTTTTTTGACTTTTAGTATTGAGGATGATATGTTGGTACAGTGTAAAATTCAAGATTGGCAACTGAAACTGAAACAGAGGGATTGCAGGATTTATATTTATAAAAATGAAAAAGAGGTCAAGTCTGTAAAGACTAGGATATTTAAAGATCGTGGGATGCTAACCTTTCCCAAGGAGTTATACCAAATAATTACCAAACAGCTACCCGCAGCAAATATTTATGATAAATTTCTAGAAAAATTCTATAATTGGGATGAAAAAGACGAGTGTTAAGGGTATAATATATTGGTACACCGTGTAGCAACAGTCATGCCTAATAGGGTGACAAAAGGAGAAATGCTATGACAAATGCTTTAATTACTGATTTTCTTAATCGCAGCATTGGCTGGGATAACTTATTTGAGGATTTAACCCGCAAGTCTGTGGGTAATTTCCCTCCGTATAATATCGTTAAAGAACCGGAAGGTGCGGAAATTCAAATCGCCCTTGCTGGATATTCCAAAGATGATATTTCTGTAACCTTTCAAGACGGCGTTCTAGTTGTCCAATCTGAAGGGGCTGAAGATAATGACGTTCAGTATGCCTACAAAGGTATTGCTAAACGTAAATTTATTAGTAAGTTTTCTTTAGGAAAGTATTATGAAGTTCAAAATGTTTCTATGAAAGATGGGATGCTTTATGTCTTTGTGGCGGAAGTGTTGCCAGAAGAAAAGAAACTGAAAACATTTACTATTAACTAGTTACCTTTACACGGTGTACCATTTTTATGTCTTGGGACAATAGGTTTTTAGAGTTGTCTAAACTTGTGGCAACTTGGAGTAAAGATCCGTCCACACAGGTTGGCGCGGTCATTGTTGATGAAAATAATCAAGTAGTGTCTATGGGGTATAATGGATTCCCCAGAGGGGTTAAAGATGATTATAGACTAGAGGATAGGGAGACTAAGTATAAATTGATCGTTCACGCAGAGGAAAACGCTATTGTTCATGCGAGACGCTCTCTTGAGGGCTGTACGATCTATACAGCTCCGTTTATGCCTTGTAGTAAGTGCGCTGGGCTAATCATACAGAGTGGAATACGGCGCGTTGTGAGCTACGACTGTGACAATCCAAGGTGGGTAAATAACTTTAGATTGTCTCATGATATATTGACAGAAGCTCGATTAGATATTATGCTATACTAATCAGTGTCTTACCCTAACATGAAGGATCGGAATGGTATCAATGATATTGACTATATTTTTTAGCCTTTTTCTTGTAAAATATTTAGTCGAGAGTTGACAAAGTATATTTACCTGACTATAATAGTGTTGACAGTGATGGTAGTCCAGCCTGTCAATCATGATAAACAGCATAAAAACTTATCGGTGAAGTTAAAGTTCTTACCTATTCATGATTATGAGTTAGCAGAGAGTGTACGACCACTCCAAGGTATCGAATTAAAAATCTAGGCAATACTGGCGAGTAACCTAGACCTGTGAAGATAACTTCGGTTTAGCATATAAAATTTATATTAGTTTGTAAGATACTGCTCATAAACACTACCTAGTACCTGTCGGGCTTTCTTAGTTCTTCACAGGTATAAACGCAGTCGGTACATACATAGATATATAATAGGATTATTTTTAGAATTGGTTTGCTTTTACCTTCTCGGTGGTGTATAATTATGTAACAAGAAAGGAGATTACATGACTATAGACGAATTAGTGCAAGCGCACTTGGTTAACGTTCAACAGGAACTTTTTAAACTTAAACAATCTCAGAAAGATGCAGAGCAAGAGATTGTTAGACTAACAGAGTATTTGAGAGAGGGAGCTTCTTTACTAGAACAGTATAGAACATCTGAAGAAGCAAAACAGGCATCGGAGACTGTTCAGGAGTAACCTCTTTTTTTTTATATTAGCTTTATTTTTTGGAGAAAATTATGAATTTGAATTGTTGGCTTGGTTGTGGTAGGCTTACTAAAGATGCAGAATTGACTACTACAAAGAAAGGAACTAGCATGAGCAAGTTTCGTCTAGCGGTAAATGATCGCAGAAATGATGACACATTGTTTGTAAATGTGCTAGGATTTGGTAAGATGGCAGAGGCTCTACAGCCACACTTATGTAAAGGTCGTTTGGTCTCTGTTCAAGGAAAGGTAAAGATTGACGAGTATGAGGACGAAAAAGGAAATAAGAGAAGTTCTATTTGCGTCATGGCAGACGAAATCTCTCTTGGCCCAAGCCCAGATTCTATCGTAAATCTCAACGAGTAAACTGCCTATCTCTAAGGGCAAATTTAACCCTTGTCAGGCATGTCTTGGCAAGGGTATTTTTATCAAGGTAGAGTAATGATATTAGCAGTATATTCAAATCAAGCAGATTCAGAGTTTTTAGCGACAATTATATCTGGTCTTATTCTGGCGGCTCTTGTTTTTGGCCTTGTGACCAGAAACTTTGCGATGAGTGATAGATTCGACATTGGGTATGTAGATACACCTCAAGAAATAAAATTTGACGAATCAAAGATTACAATAAAAGAGCCAGAAGTAGATGAACTTAAACTACTAAAACGACAAGTAGAAATAGCTAAACTTAAAAAACAATTAGCAGAACTAGAAACACCTTCATTTGACAACGAGTTAATTAAAGATTGTATAGACGCTTTAGTTGGATTAGGAGTACCAGCCAGAAAAGCAAAAGCAGAAGCTCAAAACTTGTTTGACAAAAACCCCAACATTAAAACTGTTCAAGACTTTATTACGGAGTACGGTAAAAGATGCGCCTAAACCTTCAAGCACCAATTAACCAGCTTGGCTACGGAGTAGCGGGAATAAACACCCTCAAGGCGCTACAGGCGCAAGATGTAGAGGTTTCATTATTCACTATTGGTCAACCTCAAGTTACTAATCAAGCAGACGCAGATGCGGTTAGAAAAGGGCTAGAGACCGCTCAGATGTTTGACCCACAAGCACCCTGCATAAAAATCTGGCATCAGAATCAGATGGCAGAACGCATAGGGTCAGGCAAATTTATTGGCTTTCCTATCTTTGAGCTAGATACTTTTAACGACTTGGAGAAGCACCATTTAAGTTCTTGTGAGCATCTATTCGTGTGTTCAGAATGGGCTAAACAGGTATGTTTAAATAATCTATACTTTGGTGAACATAGAGTTCACGTTGTACCTCTCGGTGTAGACGCAGAACTATTCCCACCAGCACCAGCAAAACAGAGCGATAAGATAATTTTCTTTAACTGTGGAAAATGGGAAATCCGCAAAGGTCATGATGTTCTGATACAAGCATTTAGAAAGGTCGCAGAAGAATACGACAACGTAGAACTTTGGATGATGTGCAGTAATCCGTTTAATTCTCAAGAAGAAAATAACCGCTGGCATCAATTATACAACCACCCCAAAGTCAAACTAATTCCTAGAGCTGAGACACAAAGAGAAGTGTATAATATAATGTCCCAAGTAGATTGCGGCGTATTTCCTTCTCGCGGAGAAGGCTGGAATCTAGAATTATTAGAGATGATGGCGGTAGGAAAGTATGTAATAACGACAAATTATTCTGCTCATACTGAATTTTGCAGTCAAGAAAATGCTACACTCATACCGATAACTGATGTAGAGCCAGCATTTGACGGGAAGTGGTTCTTTGGTCAGGGTAATTGGGCAAAAATTGATGATGAAGAAATTAATTTATTGACTCAAGAAATGAAGCTATTTGCCAAAACCTGTAAGGGGAGGCAAAATACAGCAGGAATAGAAACCGCCAAAACATTCTCTTGGCAAAATACAGCAAGAGAGATAATTAAATGTTTAAAAGAATAAAGAATTTTTTTAGCAAAAGAAGTAAAAATGACTCCAAATCAGGAATAAGTATCCACTCAAATGGTTCAGAAGAAATTTATATAGACATAATGATTTCTGATGAATGTGAAGAGTCTATACATCAATTCTCTAAAATTTTAAGCATGTTTAACCCCGCAGCGTTCATTGAAATTAACAATATATTAAAATATCAATGTAAAACAAATCAAGAGCAGGAGCTATATCTAAAAATCATAGAAAATTTTATACAAGAATCTGACGAATCATTTTTTATGTCTGGTAAAAAGTCAAGTGAGCCTTGCATTGAGCCAGATCAGATGTTATAAAGGAGAAAACCATGAGTAATAAAATAGGTTGGCAAAAATATGAAGATATGATACAAAATCAACTTCTTTCTCCCTTTGCATCTCTAATGATCTCAAATCAAATGATGTTTCAAAATGGTTTAGAAGAAGAAGAGGAAGAGAGCTTTGACGTTTCAGAAATTTTAGACAACGAGGACAAAGAAGTTATAGTTGTTCCTGTACCTCAAGATTTTCATAATCAAATAGATTTAATAACAAACTATGACTGCTGGGTTGGTCACACTAATTTTGATATTACCGAAGAAATTAAGGATATTATAAATAGAACAAAAGGGGTTGAAATACTAAAAGTACACAGTAGATATAGGTTTTTTATTGGAGTTGCGAAAATGTTTGACTTTAAAGATGTCAGACATTCAATCGAAAGTACACTATTATGAGGTTAGCATGAAATTTGAAGAAGTTTTAAAAAATGAAGATTTTTTTAGTATTGCAAAAAAGGCAACCAGAACGTTTTCTGACGACCTTTCTCAAGATGAGATTAAAACATGTATTATGAGCGCCATGTGGCAAGCTACAAATAAATTTGACGAGAGTAGAAATATTAAATTTTCCACATACTTATATCAATCCGTTTTATATGAGTGCTTAAAACAAAAGAAATACCTAGTAAAAGAGAACAATAAAATCCATTCAAATATAAATAATTTGAAGAATATTGTCAATGGAAGGGTATACAATGAGATTCAAAAGATTGAAATGCTTGACGAAATCAATTCTTGCTCAGATCCAGACATTATTTACGACAAATTCTATAATAACCTCTCCTTGAAAGACATAGCTATTAAGCATAATATCTCAAAAGAAACTGTAAGATATAAGCTGAAAAAAAATTTAAATTCCCTAAAACTCAAACTATCTAGTGTATAATATAATGGAAAAAGGAATTAACAGTTTAGGATCTTGGGAAATTAATTTCTAACTCTAAGGGGTTAATGATGGCATTAGTAAATGCAGTAGGTGGAGCATACAGCGCGGCTTCCGTAAAAAACAACGCTGGGACTATGGTCAAGGGTGGCGCAGCTGCAAGTGACAGCCCCATTCAAAATATTCTGGGGGTCAACCAACTTGCAAATGATCGCGGCGAGAGTTTCGGCTCTAAAGTTGTCGCAAATGATGGAACCGGACTAGACACTACGGATAGGGCCGGTGTCACCAAAGCAGTTAGTACAGGAACTTTGGCTTATCAGGCTAGTGCAACTGAGTGGGTTGTTCGTGGCGGTAATGTTTCCACCACTCTCGGTGGAGTTGCAAATACCCAGCTAATCGGTGGAGCTAGAGACTATAGCGGTCAAATAAATGACGACGCAACAGAAGTTGCTAGAACCAAAATCAGCGACAGGCTGGTTGGATCTAAAGCTGACGAGGCATTTGACATTTACGCTAGACCTAGTACAAATATTGTTCCGGGTAGAACTAAAGGCAGCAACGCTGGTTTGCCTTCTGTTTTTGTTAACCCTGCCGATGGAACCGATGCCGTTGCGAGCGAAATTGCTCCAAGCAATGCTGTTCCGGGCGAACTTACCTACCACTTTGGCGCACTCGCTGTAGCAACTACTGATGAGTATAAAGCTAAAGATGTAGCTGAGTCCTGAATTTAATTCATTTTAGTCAATAAGTATCCCCTCTCCTTCGGGGGAGGGGTTTTTTTCTTGAGGGGTAAAATGGATAATATTATAGAGCATTTAGATAGAATTACTATAGTATTTAGCGCTATAGCTGCTGTTATCAGTATAACGATAGGTGTATATAATTTTGTAATTAAACCTGCCATAAGGTTATACAAGAGTCATTTTGTTTTAATGAGTATTGTGGATGATATTAAGAAAGAGGTTACACCAAACGGCGGGTCATCTATCAAAGATATAATAAATAGAATTGATAGAAGGCAAGTAATGATCGACAAACGGTCAAAAGCTATTTTTTACAATGTCGATGATGCTATTTTAGAAGTAGACGAAAACGGAAACATATTATGGGCAAATCAAAAGTTCCATGATACGATTGGTTCAAAAAATGTCTCAGGACTAGACTGGGTTTCGCATATAGACGAGTCTCAGAGAGGAAACTTTTTAAGAGAACTAGAGTCTTGTTCAGAAAAACTTAGAGAGTTAAGATTTGAAACCACTTCTATGGAAGGTAAAAAGATTATATTTTTGGGATTCCCTTATAGGGATGGTGATAAGAACTACGGGTTTTTAATTTATATTAAAGGAGAATAAGATGGGTTCTAAGAGTTTTGCTTTGGATGTGGGTGATATTGCGGTTCTATTTAAGAACGCGCTACTTGTCGCTATAGCGGCATTTCTAACAACTGTCGTTAATAGTATCGGCAGTCTTGATCTCGGTGTATACACACCGCTAGTCGTTCCTATGGTCACTGTCATTCTTGATACAATTATCAAGTGGACAAAAGACAATACAAATAAAGTTCCAGAACCGGCTCCAGACGGAGAATAG
>Ga0181580_10005475_pt1 | contig 10307 bp, 9 predicted proteins | sample 071ome_23_FD_132413 | JGI IMG/M metagenome (GOLD analysis project Ga0181580, IMG submission 132413) | Coastal salt marsh microbial communities from the Groves Creek Marsh, Skidaway Island, Georgia - 071403BT metaG (megahit assembly) | ecosystem: Environmental > Aquatic > Marine > Intertidal zone...
CACAATAAACATAGGCCTTTACGCTATAGGTTAAAATATAAATTAAAATTTTTAGGTAGCACTTTATTTGTTTGTAAAAAAATGTACTTTTGAGAGTTCTGTATAATTTATTGGCTTATCTAAAAGAACAGTGAATTCAGAGGTATTTTTTGATATCAAATTTTGTGGTAATGAGAGTACTTGGTTTTTATTTTTTAGGTAAATATTCTCATTGATAGGCCCCTCAGCATTTATTGTTAAATAAAAATATTTTTTAGAAGTATTTTTATCAACATTTTTTATTTTTATATTGTTTGTAATTTCAGTTAACTGGTCAGTTTCTAAATTTATATTTTTCCATCCAAAATCATTATTAAAAAAATCAAAGGAATTCTCAAAAAATATACTTTCTTTATCGATTTGATAATTAAATGAATCTATAGAAAATTGGTATAGTTCATTTTTTTCAATTTTTTCAAACGAATCTCTTTCAAATACCTTAACCCGTGAATCATGTTTATGATTTTTTATAGTTTTATTTAGTTGATTTTCTAAAACTATATCTTCGATAAGTTCAAGAATTATTTTGTGAGATGAATTTTCTTTTATAATTATGGAATTGTTTTGATTTGGTAGTTTAACTAATAATGGTGTATGGTACACCCCAAGGTTGTTTTCACTCGCACCTCTAGAGTTCATTTTTGGATTAAAATTAATTCCGTGATCGGATGTAAAGATTATTAATGCCTTTTCATATAGTTTATTTTTTTTAAGAATTTCTATGTATTCTCCAAATATTTTATCCATAAAAATAGTTTGCTCAATTAATCTTGAGATTTCAATATATTGATAGTAATCATTTTTTTTGTATTCATTATTCCAATTAAGCGCACCAGGCTTATTTGGCTCAATTAAAAAATTTGATGTTAAGCTTGATTCGCTCTCTATATAAACAGTTCCGTCCCTAAAATACTTCCATGGCATATGTGGAAAAATTAAATGAGTGAACAGAAAATCATCGTTTTCAATATTATTTAACAGATATTTTGTAGATTCATAATCATAATAAATTGATTTATCACTACTAATATCATAAATGTCTTCATTAGTCCAAAAATTAGAAGTAACTGTATATATATCAGGTATAAATTGTGAGTACAAGTCAAGTGAAAAATAATTCAAATAAATTGCTGCAATATCATAAAAGTTAATTTTGATTTTTTCAGTTTTAAATTTTTGTAGTTGAAAATCACAAAATTCAAAATTACAGATATCACTAAAAGGTTCAATGGTTTTGAGATTAAAGTTTGCGGAGATTATATCTAAAGACTCATCATTGAATAACCCATCAATTACAAATTTAGAATAACTAGAATTTGAATTATTTTTTAAAAAGTTATATGATTCATTGGAAAATTCAGTAAGATTTGGGAAATTTTTCCTGACTCCTGAATCTGTACTAATTATCCCAGATGGTAATTCGTCAAACCAAAATATTATTATTGGTGGCAAGTTTTTTGAAGCAATATTTTGTTCTTCAATTATTTCATTTTTTGTAAGGAATGACTCTTTTCCTTTGAAAAGTTCTTGAACTTCCGAAACCCAAGCTTTATTTTCAAATGTACTAGCTATCGAAAATAACAATTGCAAAGTAGTAACTAATGAAATAGAAAAAAGTATTAGGTTTATTTTTTTAATATTTTCACTTCTGTAAATTTTTAATACAAATATATTAAAAACAATTATCAACCCTAAGAAATAATTTGAAAGTAAATTAAAGTAGTTAAATATTGGTATTGTTACCAAAATTAAAAAAATAAGATAATTATAAATTAAGTTTTTTGAAAGTCTAGGCAATTGGAGTAACAGAAGAAATAATACAAAATAGCTTATATTAAATAAAATAAACTCCGTCAAACTGATGTTAAGACTTACTAAGTAATCACCATTTGTTAAAGTTGAATTTAAGTATCTAGAAAATAAAAAAATATAGAAAATAAAAAAAGTAAAATAATTCTTATTATCTAATAAATTGTATATGTTTAAATGAACCCCTAATGCTTTTAGCAGTAAGATAATTGGATATATTAAAAGTACGATTAGAAATAAAATTTTAAGTAAATTTATTAAAGAACCATTGAGAATACCAACATACGCTGTATTAATGTTTTGTTCATACTTAATAATTTGCCCTACGCACTCCAAATCATAAGTGGAAGTTTGACTTAGCACGACATTTTCATAGCTATTAATATCTATAGTTTGAGTGCAAGATTCTTTATTAAGAAAATTTATCACATCATTAAATCCATAATTTATGAAAAATAAAGCTGAAATAAATACAAAAAGAAAATAAATAGTCAAACCTTTTTTATAATCCTTTAATATATAAGTAAAGCGACTTACTTTGTTTAAAAATTTCATTGTGAATTTTTCGATGCAACAATCCTTAATAAAAGTGGATCTTTTGTTATGTCCTCAACACCATAATCCAAACTGTAAGGTGAAAACTTATTTGATATTTCGGAATAAGAAATTTTAAAATTGATATCTTCAATCAATTTTAATAAGCTTTCGGGGTCTATTTGCCTCCTGTAATGATTTTGATTATGTTCGTTTTCTAAATCTTTATTAATTCTAGTTTCTATGAATATGCTGTCAGTTATATTTTTTGATATCCAATTAAATAAAGCAGTCTCAGTCTGTTCGTTTAAAGAATGTAATAAAAATCGGCAGTACGCATAGTCAAAATATTCATCCCCTAAATCATCGTTAATTTTTTCAATTTGTATTTTTTTAAATTCTAAATTTTGATTTGTATATTGATTTAGATTATTAATTGCGGAATCGCTATAGTCAATACCTAAAGTTTTTATTTTATTATTACTAAAAAAAATAGAATCTCTACCATTCCCACATCCAATATCTATTAATCTTTTTGATTTTTTGAGCCTATTTAATACAAAATCTGAAAACAATGAATTATAAAAAGGGCTATTTTGATTCTCGTAATAGTTATTCCAATACTTAATAGACATAAGCATGATTTTATAGTTTAAATGACTTTAAAGAAGACTTTCAATTACTTTTTGCACGTTATTTTTGTTAAAAATTGGTTGATATATATCGTCGTAAAATCTTTTACCTGATTTGTCTAGATTAAATTTATTTATTTCGTAAGATAGATTATTTTTTTCAATGTTCAAAACAAACCCAAATTTTTCTCTAACGATATCTTCAATTAGTAAAACACTTTTTTCTTTAGTTGTAAGTTTTCGTCGAATTTTTTTTGGGGTATCTGCAAAAATTACTGGTTTCATTGTATAGTAAAAATACTCTAATGAAATTCCAGACCAGTCTGTCATTAAGTATTCGTAACTGTGTAAATTATTTAGTTCTTTGTTTGTATCAATACTTATATTTTCATACTTAAAATCAGTAAAATTGTTTAAATTACCCAGTTCCATAGGATGAGGTCTTAAGACTATATTAAATTTATTAGTTATAAAGTATTCAATATATTTATCTAGTAATTTAATATCTGAAAATAGTCCATTTTTACTCCAAGAGGGTGCAATTAAAATCGTGTCAGTATTTTTTTTGACTTTTTCCTTAGGATTGTCAAATAAAGAATATCCTGTTGTAAAAATATTTGAATTTTTTGTTAAAAACTCAAGTTGATTGGAAATAATAATATTTGGTGAAAATATATAGTCAAAATTCTTAAATGAATTTTTTGAATAAACACTATTAGGGCTTACTAATGAATGGAAAACATAAATATACTTGGGCCTATTTTTTATCAGTGGCGCTTTCGAGGAAGGGAAATATATATTTCCTATTCCAGGTGTTGTAGTTATAAATATTTTAGCCTCTACATTTAAGCAAAAGTTAATTAAATCTTTTTTAGGAATTATTTTAAATGATGATTTACTATATTTTTTTCTATCTATCTTAATGTCTTCAAACGAAATAACTAAATATGGGTCTCCTAAATTTTCAAGAATTTCTAAATATGAGACAATAAATCTCTTGTGTTCAATACCTTCAACAAAAACGATTGAATTATAACCAGACATTAAATTTTAAAAAATTCCGGTTCTAATTATTTTTTTTAAATTTATATATAAAATTTAAAATCATCTGTTTTAAGTTTCTAAAATAAATACCTACAGTTATGCCAGCAGCAATCAAAGCTTGTACAAGGAAACTTCCAGTACCTGGATCTAAATAGTTAAGACTGGGTAAAAAATATACTTCATCCATTTATTGAATTATACACCAAAAGATAACTAGAATTTTTATGTGCTCAAAAACTAAATAGCAACATTCATATAATTCTATATTTATTTTTTGCATCCCTAGTTTTTTTACTCAAGCATCTTCTTTAAACAGAGAGGTTATAGATTGGGACGAAAGCACCTATGCTATTATCGCAAATAACCTTGTAAATGGAATTCCATCAGTCATTGAGTTAAGCTTCTCTAATAATTCAGAAATAAATCAATTTCCAAATCACAAACTAATAAATAAACTTCCAATTGAGTTAGACCAACCAAATAATTCCGAAGGCAGAGATTATTTAGTTACTTTTGAGTAGTTTTAAATATAATTGCCTAAAAGAAACATGTCATATATATGTAGACATTAGATACGGAAGGGATTTAAATAAATTTATTATTCTAGACATGTAATATATAAATATGAAAGAATGGGTGAAAAATCTTGATAAAATCAAATTTGAAAAAGGAGAATATTCTCAATATTTTCAAGACCAACTATTAGAGTATATATTTAATAGTCTAAACCTTGACAAGAAATCAAGTTTTTGTGTTGAATTTGGTTATAGCAGTAATAAATTATCAGACCACGGTAACACAACTGGATTAATCAAGAATCACAATTGGGATTACATTTTATTTGATATCGATTACGAAAATGAAGATATAAATCTATACAAAGAATTTTTAACTACAGATAACATTATTGATGTTTTTAAAAAATACTCCATACCAATAGAGCCTGAATATATATCTATAGATGTTGACTCAACAGATTTTTGGCTTTTTAAAGAACTCCTTACAAAATATAAACCTCTTGTCTATTCTGTGGAATATAATTCAAATTTTCCTATTACAGAAGCCATTACATTTCCTAATGATTATAACTTAACATTTAACAATGACAGAGCTTACGGAGCTTCGCTAAAAGCTCTAACTTTATTAGCAGAATCTAACAACTATTCGTTGCTATGGGTTGTTCCTACATTAGATGCTTTTTTTATTAGAAATGATTTAATAAATGATAATACAGATTATATAAGCTACCCTATCTCAAAATTTAAATCAGCAACAAACATACCTGTTCACTCAAGAGTAAAAGAATTAAATAGACTCAATAATTTCATAAATTATGAAGCATATGTTAGTAGCAATGGAGATCTTGAATATAGTAGCTATGAAGCACAAAAAATTTGTAAAAAATACCTAGTTCAAAATGGAGATATTAGATCAAAGTTTATGTACTTTAGAAATTATTTTTCTAACATTATTTCTTTTTTGTGTACAAGAAATAAAATTAGAAAAATCAATTGGCTACATAAGTTTTTGGTTAAAACTTTCGAATTTATATCTCCTTTCCCATACAATGCTCATATCCATAAACTAATTTAATTAAATATGCCCCACCTAAATTAATGTATGTTATGTGTTTCTAAAAACTGGGTCATACTCATTTCATCAATCCTTATTTCATTGCGCTTTAGAGCCTCTACTAAATGAGCGCAGATTAATAATCAATAATGTAAAATGAAGAAAGGACAAATGGTTTGCCCCTATTTAATAAAAAAGGAGTCGGCAGTTCGATTCTGCCTCTGGCCACTGTTATGAAACAATATTTAAAAAAATTTTTCAGTCTATTTATAAGTTTATTTACAAAAGTGTATGAAAAAATTATTATTACTCCTTTGTTTGGAAAAAGTAGAGATGTTCAGCATATTTGGAAACCGAACAATTATTTAGATACAAGTTCAATTTATTGGCATTTAATACAAAAGCCGTTGGAAAAAAGAGGAATTTATATTCCATTGCCTTTTAAGAATATACACGATCAAAACAAGTTTAAAACATTTCATAATGAACATTTAGTACTAGAAAAGTTTCTTAAATTAACAGATGATAATATCGAAAATGTCTTTATAGATATAGGTGCCTCTGATGGAGTAGATATGTCAAATACATTTAATTTAATTTTGCAAAATTATAAGGGGTACGCTTTTGAACTCGACGACTCTAAATTTGCAAAAATGGCCACGATTTACAGAGACTATCCACAAGTTAGTTTATTTAAAACTAAAGTCACCCCTGTAAATGCAAAAAATTTTCTATATTCATTTGATTTGCCTGATGTTATTAAAGTGTTAAATTTAGACATTGACTCTTACGACTATTATGTTCTTGAAGAATTATTAAAAAACTTTAAATTTCAATTTTTGATTTTAGAATTCAATCCTCTTTTTCCTATGAGTGTAGATTTTGCTGTTGAGTTTGATGAAAACTTTGAATGGAAAGGTGGTATGTTTCAAGGCGCAAGCGTTTCCATGTTCTATAAACTTTTAAAAGAAAGAGGTTATTCGTTAATCTGGATTGATGGATCTTTTCTACTAGCTTTAAACAATTTGTATATAAACGAATCAATTAGTGAGATTGAACAGAATGATATAGATCAGATATTAGATACTTCTTTGAAGGAAAATATAATTTATAAATGGGAAAAGTACGCATTATTCAGATCATTACGTCCAGAAGAGATAATTATAAAAGCAGAAGAAAATTTTAAGAATTTTGATAATTTTTATATAAACAAATCAGGTTTTTAAATAAACAAGAATTTTTATAAATAATTATTATTAAACTTCAAATCTAATTTATGATTAATTTGTTACATTTAAGAAAATCAACAAGATAATGGAAATTCGAAATAATAAAGCAATACCACTTGAGGAAAGTGCAGACTGGTGGTGGTATAAAGCAAAAAAAAATTTATTAAATTTTATACTGATAAATTTAAATTTAAACAAAGACATTAGAATTTTAGAAATTGGCCCAGGTAAAGGAAATAATATAAATACTTTAAGAAGTTTTGGAAAAGTAGATGTTTTAGAAGATGAAATAACTTTTATAGAATATTTAAAAAAACATAAATTTAAAAATATTTCTAATTATTTTAAAAGATTAGAAGAAATAAATTACAAATATGATTTAATTATTCTTTTAGATGTTTTAGAACATATTGAAGAATCAGAGTCTTTTTTATATAAGTTAAAAAACATTTTAAATGAAAATGGTTCAATAATTATTGGTGTACCAGCATACAAATCTCTTTGGAGTGTTCATGACGAAAGATTAAAACATTTTAGAAGGTATACATGGAAGATATTGAAAGCCGAAAGTAAAGATTATAAAATCTTTAAAAAATATGGATTTAATTACCTATTGTTACCAATTAGGTATTTACAAATTAAATTTTCAAATAATATTCATACTGTTAACGAATCCAGCAAACTAGTTAACAACATTTTATTTTTTATATCAAAAATTGAAAACTCTTTAAGAAAATTTAGAATTAATCCTAAATTTGGAATATCTTTATATGCTATTTTGAAACATAAATAGATTTATTTAAGACACGCAGTAGTAAATATATTCGTTATTGAAAACCCCGTCCATAATTTTACAATTATACTTACTGGAAATTAGATCTTTATATCTATCAAAATAAGAATTAGTTGTTAGAAAATGAACAGGTTGGTAGTTTAATAAATTTGAGTAAATATTTATATTTTGACAATTTTCATAGCTGTTACCACCTCTAATTCTTGATGAGCTAATGCTTCCACCATACTTTAAAAACTCTTTTGCAAAAAGATACATATCAAAGTTTTCTATACAATTATCGGGAGGGTATATAAACAGGCGATTATCTAAATTTACAAAGCTCTCCTGGGAAGTTGATATTATTTCATTATTACCCGTTTCAATTCTATATAAATTTAAATCAGTCCCTATATATTGTCTTGTTAAATCTACGCCTTGAATAACCAAAAAAGTAAACACTATTACAATTCCAATTTTTTTCTTCTTACTAACTAAAAACAATTTGTAAATTATTAAAAATGCTAATAAATAGTAAAAAAGATATACGAACCTACCATGTGCTCTAAAGATTTCAATTATTTGTAAGTGTATTGATGAAAATTTGTATTCAAGTATTTGCTTATGAGCAATTTTTATCCTGTTTCCAAAAGAAAAAAATAAAAATACTACAGCTAAAGTTACAATACTTTTGTTGTGCACTATTAAATTTTTAGTATTATTTGCTTTGAAGAAAATAATAGGCAAAAATGTTATCATGCCTAATCCTAAATACGCATAAGACTCGAGGTCTCTTATTGTATAAGGCTCATAACATTTTAAAAATTTATAAATAAAGTCAGGGTTGTTATAACTGCAAAAAAATGAATTAAATTCAGTACTCCATCTTGGATTAAATTTAGTTACAATTTCGTTTTCCAAGTTTTTCATAAATAAATTTATAGATTCAAAAGATAAATAAAAAATTATTGACGAAATAACTAAAAAAATTGAAGAAGTTTTTAGAATTACTTTAATTAATTTTATATATTTCAGAGAAGTTACAAATAAAATTCCACTTAGTATTGCAAATAAATATATATGTACCCATAAAGATAAACTCGTTACAACAGCAAGGTAATATAAATATTTTACATTTTGTTTACTTTTTAAATAGAGATAAATTCCTGCAATTATTAAAAAATGAGTACTTTCACCTGAATGGTATAAGAATTTGAAAGGAGATAGTGGTAATGTCGAAATTATTGTTGCTCCTAAAAAATTTTCATAAACATTTAACCTACTACTAAGAGAAAAAATTTTATATGAAAAATAAAAAGTTAATAAAGTATTTAAATAAATCCAAAACATAAAGGGGCTTAAAATAACAATATTAAACCCTTTAACTATAAATTTAAGAATCAATGAATAAATTGGAATATAATCACCAAAAATTAAATTTATTTCTTTGTCGACAAAAAGTTTATCAGAATAAAAAACTGGGAATTCAAATTCAGAATTTATAAACGCATAATATGAAGCTTGGTACAAAAGATAATCGTTATCATTAAACGGTTGAGGAAAGATTTTAAATGCATTAAACCCATAAATTAAACAAAATAAAAAAGAACCTATTAAAAAAACACTTAATAATTCATAAAATTTTTTATTTATATTAAAGAGTTTTAATTTATTTTTTTTCATCATTGTAAGATTATTCTATGAAATTTATTCTACATGAGCTGACATTAATTATTCCAACCAAAGACGATCATTTGAGGATAGAAAATAATATATGGGATATTCTTAGATACCTTGAGTCCAAAATTCAACAATACGAAGTTTTAATTGTATCCAACAACTCTTCAAAAGAGTCTATTGAATATTTAGATAATTTTTCTTCAGGCACTGATTTTGTGAAACATATTTCAATATTAAAGAAAGGGAAAGGCGCTGCAGTAAAAAAGGGAATTGTTAAAAGCAAATACAGAAATATTTTATTTATTGATGCAGATTGTTCAGTAAAGATTGATGAATTTGATAAATTTGTAACACAAGGAAATTTAAAGACACCGTTTGTAATTGGAAATAGAAAACACTATCAATCTAGAAACATTAATTCACCACTAATTAGAAAATTAACTGGCTTTATATACTTAAAACTTATTCAAAGTATATTTGATTTAACAATTGAGGATACTCAATGTGGATTCAAAGCTATTGATAAAGAAAAGTTTCCAACTTGTAAGAATTTTACAACAGATGGCTTCTCATTTGATATTGAGCTTATTTTACTGGCTTTTAAAAGTGGTTTGAGAATTGAACAAATACCTGTTGATTACTTTCATGATAGCAACAGCAAGGTCAATATCCTACCGCAAACTATAAGAATGGTGTTCGATGTTTATAAAATTAAAAAAAGAAAGACCTAGCATTAATTAATCAAAAAAAAACAGTAATATTGTACTGAATGAGAGTAAAATTACCAACAAAAGGGACTTAAAATGATTTATACATTTTTCGGATTTGATTATATTTTTGATTTTAATTATTTTAGACTCGCAGTTTTGACTGTATTTGCCGGTCTTTACATAAGATTTTTATTTCATTTTATTAATTCAGAAAATTGGGTTAAAACTTTTTCACAATACTCAGTATTTATTTATCTCCCATTAACTGGATTTATAATTACTTCAG
>Ga0181580_10005495_pt1 | contig 10288 bp, 8 predicted proteins | sample 071ome_23_FD_132413 | JGI IMG/M metagenome (GOLD analysis project Ga0181580, IMG submission 132413) | Coastal salt marsh microbial communities from the Groves Creek Marsh, Skidaway Island, Georgia - 071403BT metaG (megahit assembly) | ecosystem: Environmental > Aquatic > Marine > Intertidal zone...
TACGTCTATGCATAAAAAAAGTTCTTGTTAGTTTTTCTAAATTTTTTGGATTGGTTAATGGAAAAAAATTTAATTTTGGCTTTAGTAGTAATACACTGCTATCAATATTAGGTTTTGGAAAAAAACTAGAAGGCTGCACATCAAAAATTTTTTTAATTTCAAGTTTCCAATTAGATAAAATTGATAATCTTCCATAGTTTTTTGTATTGAACTTAGCAATAATTCGATCAGCCACTTCTTTTTGGAACATAAGTACCAAATTATCAAACCAAAAATTTTTGCTCTGGATATTTAATATCCAAGTGCAAAGAATTTCAGTTGAGATATTATAAGGCAAATTACCAAACACTGTTAAAACATCCATATCCAGGTTATTTTCGTCGACCTTTAGAACATCGTCGTTAATTATCCTGACATTAGTATCTAATTTTTTTTTTAGTAATTCAGCTAATTTATTATCTTTCTCAATAATTATCATTTTCTTTGGATTTTTTTTTAAAATATTTTCAGTTAAATTTCCTGTACCAGGGCCTATTTCTAAAATCGATTTACCTTTTATCTCAACAGCACTAGTTATTTTATCAATTATATTTTGATCTATCAAAAAATTTTGGCCTAGGCTTTTTTTTGGAAATATTTTCAATTTAAGCGATCTAAAAATTTTATTGATTCCAACAAACTCTTAGGATTTGATTTATTTTTTTTAACCATTGAAAAGTTTGGTCCATGATCTGGCGAGACGCGAATTAATGGTAATCCTAAAGTGATATTAATAGAATCAAAATTAAATAGCGCCTTTATTGGTGTTAAAACTTGATCGTGGTACATACCTATTATTACATCAAATTTTTCTCTATTATTTTTCATGAAAATTGAGTCAGCTGATAGTGGACCAAAAATTAATAATTTTTTTTTCTGCAAAACTTTAATTGCAGGTTCTATAATTTCTTTTTCCTCATTAAATTTTGAAAAGTTTTCACAATGAGGATTTAATCCTAGGATAGCGATTTTAGGTTTTTTTTTAATATATTTTATATAAAAATTATTAATTAGAACAGCTCTATCTATGATTAGTTTTTTACTTAATTTTTGTGAAATATTTCTAATGGGCATATGTGTAGTGATAGGTGCAACAGATAATTTTTTATTATAAATTAGCATAGCATATTTTTTTATCTTAAATTCATAAGCAAGATATTCTGTTACCCCTGGAAATTTTTCATTTAAAAAATATTTTTTAGAAACAGGGCCATTTATTATTCCTGAAATTGAATAATTTTTTGACAATGAAATAGCTAAATTAAAACATTCTTTTAAATATAAATTTGAACGTGTTGAAATTGTTTCAAATGGAGCTTTAAAATTATAATTAATATCTATAATATTTATTTTTTTGTTTGAAATATTTTTGTTATTAAACTTTTTATCGATCAAATTAAATTTGTACTTTATATTGAGAATATTTAGTTGTTTTGTAATCAAATCATAACTGCCTATTAAGATTATTGGTTTTGAGTTTCTATAATTCCTAATTGCTTTAATTAATATCTCTGAAAATATACTATTTGGCTCACCACTAATTATAACTATAGGTTTAATAGTCACTTATTTTAGTATTAATTTTAATTTTTTTAAAAAAAATTTGTGAAAAATTTTCAAATTGTTTTTTTTGTTCAAACGCAATGGCATTCTTAAGGGCATCTTCTTCATTAATTTTTAATTCTTGTTCAATTTTATTTTTAACATATAGTATAAGGAAACTACCCCCAATATTAATTGGTTTTGTAAATTCACCAGATTTAATATTTTTTAAATTTTTTTTTATCACTTCTGATAAATTATTCTCATTTACCTTACCTATATAACCACCAAACTTTGAAGAGTCTGCTAAACTGTATTTAGTGGCTGTAATATCAATACCATATTTTTCAATACTAGATTCGATTTCATCTTTAAGTTTTTCAAAATCAAAATCATTATTAGGTTGAAAAACTATTTCATGTAAATCGTACTCAGTTATTTTTTGATTAATATTATTTTTTTTTATTTCATTCTTAATTTTATTAATATCAATGTTAATTTTATTTCTAAATTTATTAAAAATTAAAGCATTCCATTGAATTTCTATCATAATTTTTTTTTTTAATTCATCTAGATTGTAATTATTTTCTATTAAATAATTTTCAAACTCAGAAGTATTAGAAAAATTTAAATTCGAATAAATACTAAGTATTGCATTATCTAAAAGGTTTAAATTATTTTTCTCATCAGTGATTTTATTTTTTTTAAGTTCAAGAATTTTTATTTTCTCTCTCTCTAGTGAGTCTAGTGCTATTTTTGTAAGTTCTTTTTCTTGAAATTTGGTCAACTCTTGATTTAATATAGTTAGATATTTAATTTCCTTGTAAATATCTATATTAGTAATTATTTCATTATTTATTTTTTTTACAATCTTAATTTCTTTACTTATTGACACATTTAAAGAAAAAAAAATACTGATTAATAAAAAAATGAAAAAAAATTTTTTATCCATTTTATTATTTATAAATTATTGGAGAATTTATTTTATTTTCAAACGGCATAAATGTTATTGTAAATTTTACACTTTCATCAGGCTTAATTAAACCATCTGAATAATAATTTTTATTATATTCTATACCTGCAGTTAAACAATCCATTTTAAATTGATAAATTAAATTATAATATTCTCTTAGATTTGTTTTTTTGTTTTTTCTTGTTTTGAAAACCAACTCTGTATTTTTATTGAAATCTAATTTTGTCTCATTTGAAATAAAACTTTCTTGTCCAACAAAATTGTTTTCTTCTAAAAATTCAAATTTAGTAATAAAATTATTAATTCTAAAACTAGATGATAAATTATGATAATTTATATCATTAAAATTTTCATCTATAAGATAATTATAATTAAAATCTATAAAGTTATTCATTTTAAATTTTGTTGATCCAAATAAATTTGATATCTCATTCCCTAAAGAGCTTGTACTAGGTAAATCAGAATTTTGTTTTTCTCTTAGGGAAATTCCTAGATTTTGAGAAAAAATCTCATAATTAGATTGTTTTTTATCTAAAATTTTAAATTCATTACCAATAGTTAAAGATTGACCACTTTCCAATGTTTTATTTGAAGCAATTCTATCTATTGAGAAAATATTTGAATAGTTACTAATTATTCCATTACTATTAATATTTTTATTTTTAAAAGGATTAATTTTTAAAGCCACTTTTGGTGTTAATCTACTGTTGAAAAATTCACCATATTTTATCATTGGATATTTATAATTAAATTGAAACAAACCCTCTAAATTATTTTCTAATTTATTTTTTATTACCTTTGAATTATCTGCACTTGAATTAAAATTTTTAATTATAAATTCATAGTTTTTTACAAAACCTAAATAATTAATTTTATCAAAAGATTTAAATTCAAAATCATTAATTATAACTTTTTCATTTACATTGGTATCGTATAACTTTCCATATCCATTTGATATAAAACTAATTGAACCTTTATCATTTAAATCAAAGTTTTTAATATATTCAAAATTTGGCAATATAACTTCATATCGATCGCTGGTGTTATTTTTTGTTAGATCCTCAAATAATTCTGCAGAAATTGTAAAATCTTGATTATCATTAAAACCATTAAATTTTATCTCACTATTAAGCAAATTTTTTGAATCAATTATTGATGACGATATGTCAGATTCTTTTAAATACTTTTCATTTGAAACATTTTGAAGTTTTATATTCAAATTAGATTTGTCAAAATATTTTTTATCAAAATTAATATTTGTCTCTAAAAATAAATGAGTTTTAGTAGAATTATTTTTTAGAATTATAGGGCTTTCATTTTGAACACTGAAATCTAAAGTATGTTTTGAATTTTTCGTTACTTTTCTATATTCTCCTTGATATAGATTGTTAAGATTATCATAAATTCTTGGGCTAAATGTAAAATCTGAACTTTCAGAAAGTACCATATAGTAAGGAGTTGATAAATAATTATTTTTATTACTTTTGGAATTAAAACTTGGAGTCAAAAATCCAGATTGTCTTTTCACCGTAGGATCAGGGTGAAAAAATTTTGGGAAATATAAAACTGGGAAATTATAAAAACTTAATGTTGCTTTTTTATAATTAACTATGTTGTTTTTTTTATCATGATTAACTTCTTCAGCTTTTAAAAGCCAAGGAGGGCAGCCATCTCTTTTTTTACAATTTGTATATACAGATTTGCTTAAAATAAGATTATCTTTATTTAACTTAAAGGATTTACTTTTGCTTCTGGGTAAGTGCGCTTTTAAATTTTGTAGTTCTTTTTTATAATTTATTTTTGCATCTTTACCTAAAATTTCTTTTTTTTTAAAATCATAAAAAATGTTATTTAATTCGTATTCATATAAATTTTTATCTACTATTTTTACATTATTGGCTAAAAACGAATTTTCTTTAATTTTTAAAATAAAATTCCTTACCTCAATTTTATTACCAACATCATCAAATAAAATAGAATTATCATTACTTGCTAATGTTTCCTTGTTCTTGTCAAATAATATTTGACCACCATTTAAAATATAGATTTTATCTTTAACAATTTTTGTATCTTTTCCAGTTAATAAAGTGTTATCGATCAGATTAAACTTAATCTTGTCAGTATTAATTTCTAATTGTTTTATCTCATTTATGAGAACCACATTACCTTCTAAAGTTGCTAAATTATTTTTTTCGTCAATAATTAATATTTCACCAGTTGCACGATTGTTAGAGTTATCAAAAAATCTGATATTTCCAGTAATTTTATGTTTAAGTTTTTGCTTATTAATTTCAAGTTTGTCTGCAAAAATATTATTTCCAAAATTATCACTTATATTTACATTTTGCGTAGCAATTATTAAGTCTTTACTAATAGTCTGAATATTTTTTGCTTTAAAGTTAAATTCTTCACTAGCCAAAGCGTTTAGACTAGATATCATCAATATCAGTTGTAAATAAAAAAATGATAAATAATTACTTTTCATTTAATCTTAGTAAGCTTAACGTGACAATCATGCCTAACACCATCAATGGTCCCCAAATAGAAATAATATAAGGGACATTGAGCGTCTCAATTATAACGTTAAAAAAATAGTTTATATAATAAATTACTACAGATATAATTACACCTATAAAAATTTTTATCCATTTAGATTTTTCTTTTTTATTATTTGACATTAAAACTATACCAATGATTGTCATCAATGTTAAATATATAGGATAGGAAAAAATTTTATGATTATAAGCATTTATCTTATCAGTATTATATCCAAGTAAATCATATTTTTTTTTTAATTTTGAAATTTCTATTAAACTTAATGATGAAAAATTTTCAAAAATAGATAATATTAGATCTTTATCATAGTTTGTTTTAAATTTTAATTTCTCTCTTTTTTTTGAATTTCCATTTGAATTAATAACTAATCTTTTTAATTCCCAAGTTTTATTAACTATAATAGCTTCTTCTGACGATATGACTTTTTTTAAATCAAAATTTTCATCATATTGTGTTATTGTCACATTGATAAGTTTGTCACCAATAATTTTATCAGCATTAATAAAACTTAATTGATTATCCACAATATCTCTTATCCAAAGACCATTTGATGTTACAATTGAAAGATACTTATTATCTTTTGAATATAAATTTTTTGTTTCTAAATAAATAAATTTTAGATTTGAAGATATACTATAAAAAAAAATAATAATTAATACACCTAAAAAAAAGGAAATAGCACTTAAAATTCCCAAAATATCTAAATTAGTTACGCCATAACTTTTTAAAGTTTCTATCTCATTATAATTAGAAATTTCTATAAAAAAAAAAATTGTAGAAATTAAAAAAATAAATGGAAGAATTTCAAATAAAACCGATGGTAAATTTAATAAAGTTAATTTTATAGATAAATAAATTGTATTTTCAAAATTTTTAAGAAAACTTATTTCTTCTAATAAGTTCATTATAATTATTATAATTGAAAAAACCAAACTAATTTTAACTATATTTACACAGAATGATCTTATTAAATATTTTTTATATTCTAATAACATAATTATTTTTTTTACTCTTTAAAAATAAAATAAGATACGAGATTATAGATAAAACAATCGGTAAAATAGACATTATAACCGTACTTAGGATATTTTTAGTTAGAAGTGAACTTGATATTTCTGATAATATAATAATCGTAAAGCCAACAAAAAAAATTATAATTCTCTTTTTGTAAATTAAAAAGTTTTCTTTTGAGTATAATAACAAAAAACAAACATTTAGGGCTAGTAAAAAAATATAAAGAGGTTTTATTGTTCTTTTGAAAATTTCAGCTTCAATCTCTTTTATTGCTGGATCGTTACATAATGTAGGATCAAAATACTCTTTTTTTTTTAGTAGGTGAAATTCATAGTAACAAAATAATAAACTACTGATACTTCGTTCTTGAATTTTATTTAAAGTTATTGATTTTGTAAAATAATTATTAAGATTTAAAGTTGTAGTTTCAAAATTAAAAGTAGTTATGTTATTTTTGTTAATAGTAATTAATTTACCATCATACAAAGCAATATATCTTTCATTGATGTTGTTAATCAATTTACCTTTCTTAGCATAAATAATTTTTGAATTATTTTGACTTGTATCCTTAAGGTAAATATTCTCATAACTATTATCATAATTTTTTTTTTCAATAAAAATTGTTAATTTATCAACTGTATCAACAAATCTTTTTTCATTTATCAAAGATGGAAAAAATTCAATTTTTGAACTTTTTACATAAGATCTTGCCTTATCTTGTGAAGCTGGAACCAAATATAGCGAAACTGATAGTAAGATTATAAAAATGATAAACGCATAACAAATTATAAAATTAATAAATTGTATTTTACTTATACCAGTAAGCCAAAATATTTTTAATTCATTACTGTCTTCGTACTGATTGATTATATAGAATAGAGAAATAAAAAAAACAAAAGGGATTAGTCTCGATATAATTTTTGGTAAATTTAAAAGTGTATATTTGAAATATACTTCAAGTCCATGTCCATCTTCCACAACAAAGTCTAAAAAATTTACTGCCTGAATCACCCAAACAATTAAACTTATACTTATAGTTAATGTAAAAAAGAAATAAGTACTATCGATGAAAAATTTATTAAAAATTAATTTTTGATTGAATTTAAACATTTTAGTACTATAAAAGCTTATAAATTATTAAATATCAAAATCATAGTGTCATTAAATATAAAATATTCATACCAAAAAAAAGGTGATGTAAATAATTTTATATTTTTTTTGAATAAAAACTCCAATATTAGTGATTTAAGAATTAATGGCTTAGAAAAATTTCATAGAATAATTCAATCTAAATTAAATTTTTTAAAAAAAAACAAAAGTACGTTTTTATGTTTTGATTTAGATATAGATTATAAAATTATTTTGATAAATATTGACAATAATAATAACAATTTAGATTTTGAAAAATTAGGATCTAAATTTTATGATTATATTAAATCTCAGCTAATCAAAAAAGCAAATTTTAATGAAAAAAACTTAAAAAAACTGCTTGATCTAAATAAAAACTTTTTAGGAAGTTTTTTTCATGGATTTAATTTAAAATCTTATAAATTTGACAAATATTTAAGCAAAAAAGAAGATTATAAATTTACTGGATATATAATAACAAATAATAAAAAAAGTTTTATTAAAAAAGATATAAGAAATGAAAGTTTAGCAACTGGTATTAAAATAACAAAAGATTTAGTATCAGAACCTGGAAATATTTTACATCCAGATGAGTATGTAAAAAGATTAATAAGTTTAAAAAAAATTGGTCTAAAGATAACAATATTTGACAAAAAAAAGTTAAAAAAAATGAAAATGAATGCTCTCTTAGGTGTTGGTCAAGGAAGCATCAAGGGATCTTATTTAGCAATACTTGAGTGGAAAGGCTCAAAAGTAAATAACAAACCACTTGCTTTTGTTGGTAAAGGAGTGTGCTTTGATACTGGTGGCATCTCATTAAAACCTGCTAAATTTATGGAAGATATGACGTATGATATGGCTGGATCAGCGGTTGTTGTGGGACTTCTGGCAAATTTAGCATTAAGAAAAGCAAAAATAAATGCAGTAGGAGTGGTTGGCTTAGTGGAAAATATGCCAGATGGAAATGCTCAAAGACCTGGTGATATTGTTAAATCTTTCAGTGGTCAAACAATCGAAGTTTTAAATACTGACGCCGAAGGAAGACTAGTTCTAGCTGATGCTCTGACATTTACAGAAAAAAAATTTAAACCGAAATTTATAATAGATTTAGCAACTTTAACGGGAGCTATTATTGTAGCTTTAGGCTCTGAATATGCTGGCCTATTTAGTAATGATGATAAACTCTCTAAAAAAATATTTAAAGCAGGAGAAAAAGTTGATGAGAAAGTTTGGAGAATGCCTCTAAATGAAAATTATGACAAATTAATTAATTCAAAAAAAGCAGATATCCAAAATATCAATTATGTTGGTGGTGCTGGTTCAACCACAGCAGCTCAATTTTTACAAAGATTTATAATGAATAAAACTCCATGGGCTCATTTAGATATAGCAGGTATGGCTTTTTCAAAGTATGGGGGAGCTTTAAATTCAAGTGGTGCCACCGGATTTGGTGTTAGATTATTAAATCAACTAATAGAGGACAATTATGAGTAATGCAGAACAAACACTATCAATAATAAAACCTGATGCTGTTGAAAGAAGCTTAGATAATGAAATTAAAGAAATTTTTAAAAATAAGGGTTTTAGAATTATTAAAGAAAAGAAAATTCAAATAGATAAAGCTGAGGCAGAAAAATTTTATAAAGTACATGAAACTAAGCCATTTTATAATGATTTGTGCTCATATTTATCGTCAGGCCCTATTGTTGTAATGGTTCTGGAAAAAGAAAATGCTGTTTTAGCTAATAGAGAGTTAATGGGCGCCACAAACCCAAAAGATGCTGTTGAAGGAACCATTAGAAAAAAATATGGAATTTCTATTGATAAAAATTCAGTTCACGGATCTGATAGTATTGATAATGCAAAAATAGAAATTGATTTCTTTTTTAAAGACTAGAAATTAGTATTTCTAAAGCTTTAGGATACAATAAGTGTTCATGCTTAAGAATTCTTTTTGAGAGTTTTTCGCTTGTATCGTTTTTAAAAATTTTGACTTTTTTTTGAAGTATAATTTTTCCTGCATCAAGTTTTGAATTAACAAAGTGAACTGTGCACCCGGAATATTTCTCTTTATTATCTAAGGCTCTTTGGTGAGTATTTAGACCTTTATATTTTGGGAGTAAAGAGGGGTGAATATTAATTATTTTGCCTTTAAACTTTTTGATAAAATTAGCTGTCAAAATTCTCATAAAACCTGCTAAACAAATTATATTTATATTCTCTTTATTTAAATAATTTACAATATGTATTTCTGAATTTGTTAAATTTTTATAGTTTATTATTTTTTTCTTAATTTTAAATTTTTTTATATATTCTAAACCTTTCGCATTTGAATTATTTGAAACTACTAATTTGATTTTAAATTTTGATCTTTTTTTTAACGAATGTTTGATTAAATTTTTTAAATTTGTTCCGGTACCAGATATAAAAACTGCAATATTTGTTTTTTTAACGCCAGTTGATTTTAGCATTCAATTTTACTTTGCTTTTATCTCGAGATATTTTTCCAATAATATAGGGCTTGAATTCTTTTGAAAAATATCTTTGTATTTTTGAAAAATTTTTAGTGTCTATTATCAAGCAAAAACCTACCCCACAATTAAAAGTTTTTAACATCTCTTTGTCAGAAATATTATTTTCTTTAAGCCATTTAAACACTCTCAAAGTTTTTATTTTATCTAAATCGATATTTGCACATAAGCCATCTGGTATAATTCTTTTAATATTATCAGATAAACCGCCACCCGTTATATTTGCACAACCATTTAATAGTTTTTTATTGTTTAGATTTAAAACTTCATTTACGTAAATCTTAGTAGGTTTAAGTAACTCCTTTTTAAGAAAATTATTTTTTTTTATATCAATCTTTTTTTTTTCTAACACATGCCTAACTAAAGAGTATCCATTTGAATGAATTCCAGATGAAGGTATAGCTAAAATTAAATTACCATTTTTAATTTTTCTTTTATCTAATATTTTATCTTCATCAACAACACCAACCGCAAATCCTGCAATATCAAATTTCCCTTTTTCATA
>Ga0181580_10005503_pt1 | contig 10283 bp, 8 predicted proteins | sample 071ome_23_FD_132413 | JGI IMG/M metagenome (GOLD analysis project Ga0181580, IMG submission 132413) | Coastal salt marsh microbial communities from the Groves Creek Marsh, Skidaway Island, Georgia - 071403BT metaG (megahit assembly) | ecosystem: Environmental > Aquatic > Marine > Intertidal zone...
CGAATCTCCTGAATGGTCTCGCATCTGTGCACTGATGACTCCGAGGCTCATTGGCTCGGCTTCGGCACGTGGCTCGATCGACGTCTGCACCACACCCACCGCACCGATACCGACGGCGGCGAGAAGCATCGTTCGGAAGACCGCCCTTTTTCGCGTTCGATTCTTCAATCGAATTCCTCCTGACTCGTGCACTCCCAGATCGGAGTGCGGGGCAGGAGTTTCGAATGGAACGCGTCACGGCGCGTCCCACACACGTCATCAGTCGTATCGGAATGTCACGACTGGCCGAGAACGAGAACCGACGCCGATCGCTTCGCCGAAGAATTGGCACTCCCAACGGGATTCGAACCCGTGCCGCCACCTTGAGAGGGTGGTGTCCTAGGCCACTAGACGATGGGAGCAAGTAGCGGTCGAAACGCTACCGGCGCTGGGTCCGGTAACGACGACGACCGGGCCGAGGCCCGGTCGCATGGCTGGGGAGCAAGGAATCGAACCCTGAATAACAGAACCAGAATCTGCTGTGTTGCCAGTTACACCACTCCCCAAGGAGTGCCCCAATTCTAGGGGCAGGACGCCGAGCCCCCACCCTCAGCCGATCCACGACTCCAACGTGGAGAATCCCACGATGCGGCCGACGGCTACGCCTGCCGCTTCGGTGAGGTGTTCGCGAGCCGCGGTCCAACCGCGCACTGGGCTCGTGTCGGTGGCCGATGTGTATGCCGTGAGTCCACGCTCCTCGGCCATGAGTCGGATTCGGAGCGAATGGAACGGGTCACTCACGAGCACCACGGTGCGGACGTTCCACTCGTCGGCCATGTCGGCCACGTTGCCAATGGACTCCCACGAACTCGTTCCTTCGTCCTCGCCCTCGATAACCGACGCAGGAAGTCCGGCGTCCACCAGATAACGACGCGATGCCTCAGCTTCAGTGAAACGGTCACCTGGTCGATTGCCACCGGTCACGATCACCATCGGGGCGAGACCCTCTCTCCACAGTTCCACCACATGATCGAGACGAGCCTTCAATTGCGGTGAGGGTCGGCCGTCGTACTGGGCGGCGCCCATGACGACGATCGCGTCGACCGGTCGTTCGTGATCGGAACGTCCGGCACTCCACACCTGCAAGAGCGTGAACGCGAAGTACGCGAACATGGTCACCGCCACGGCGAGTAGCACGACGAGAGCACGCCAGCCGTGTCCACGTCTCCACCATCTCGTCAGGAACAAGCGTTCCTTCTTCAAAATGACGGGATCGGGAGCGTCGGTCATGCGCGATCAGTTCAGCCGAGTCGTCGTCGGGCCGCGTCGATACGAGCCAACACCGCGTCGCGACCCAGAAGTTCGAGTGCTTCGAAGAGGGGCGGTCCGACCGTGCGCCCCGTGACGGCCACACGCACCGGGGCCTGAGCCTTGCCCAACTTCAATCCGAGGGTCGCACCACATTCTTCCGTGGTCGACTTCAACGAGTCCGATGTCCAATCGACCGTCTCGAACGAGGCTCGCGCCGCTTCGAGCATGGCAACGGCTTCCGACGAGCCGAAAGTCTTCGTCCAAGCCGCCTCGTCGATGATGGGAGCATCGAGGAACATGAAGTCGACGAGAGACGGCACGTCGGCGAGGGTGACGATGCGTGTCTGCACGAGTTCGGCCATGGCCCGGAACGTCGTCTCGTCGAATTGCTCGGTTGACCACGGCGTGTCATCACCGTTCAACCATGGACGGCACGCTTCGACGAAGTCGTCGACCGACATGGCGCGAACATATTCACCGTTGAACGCCGCCAACTTCTTCAGATCGAAAAACGCGGGAGAGTGATTCACGTCCTCGAGACGGAACTCGTCCTGAATTCGCGACCACGGAACGATCTCGGTGTCGCCCTGCGGTGCCCAGCCGAGCGTCATCAGATAGTTGATCATCGCATCGGCGAGATAACCCTCGTCGCGATATTGCTCGAGCGCCACCTTGTCGCGCCGCTTCGACAGCTTCTTACGCTGTTCGTTCACGAGCACCGGTACATGGGCCCACGTCGGAGGCGTGTGGCCGAGGGCCTCCCAAAGCAGCTGCTGTTTGGGAGCGTTCGGCAGGTGCTCTTCGGCTCGCACCACATGAGTGATGCGCATGGATGCGTCGTCCACCACATTGGCCAACAAGAACATGGGCGAGCCATTGCCGCGGAGAAGAACGAAGTCTTCGATCGTGTCGTTCTGGAACTCGACGCGTCCACGAACGAGATCGTCGACCACGGTGACACCTTCTGGCACACGGAACCGGAGCACTCTCCCCGGACCGGGCTCGAGACCACGATCCCGTGAGTAACCGTCGTATCCGGGCTTGCCCGACGCCTTGGCGCGTTCTTGGATTTGTTCGCTCGTGAGATCGCAGTAGTACGCATGGCCGTTGCGGAACAGCTGTTCAGCGGCCGCTACATGGGCATCGGCGTACTCGCTCTGGAAATACGGGCCTTCGAATGCAGGATCTTCACGACGTATACCGATCCAGGCCAGGGCGTCGATGATCCCCTGCGTCCACTCGGGTCGATTACGAGCCTCGTCGGTGTCTTCGATGCGCAGGACGAATGTTCCACCCGAGCGCTTCGCGAGAGCCCAGTTGTACAGAGCGGTCCTCGCTCCTCCCACGTGGAAGAAACCGGTGGGCGACGGCGCGAATCGGTAGCGCGGTGCACCTGACGTGTTCGTGCCGGACGACATGCGTCGGTAACGCTACCCGTCGCCGGAGTGGGCGGTAGGGTCGCCTTGTGGGAAGACACGCGTACACCTCGGGCGGAGAGCAGCACGACGGGCATCGGAGCGTCTCAGGTGGTCTCGCCCGAGCGGCGGTGTTCGGAATCAGTGATGGTCTCGTGTCGAACGTGTCACTCGTCATCGGTTTCGCCGGCAGTGGAGTCGACTCGACGGTCGTTCGTCTCGCCGGTTTGGCTGGGGCGATCGCCGGAGGAGCCAGCATGGCGGCCGGTGAATGGGTATCGGTGTCGGCTCAGAACGAACTCATCACACGCGAACTCGAGATCGAAAAGCGCGAACTTCGTGTCAACACCGCAGCCGAGACCAACGAGCTGGCCAAGATCTACGAAAGCCATGGCATCGAGCCCGATCGAGCTCGGGCCGCAGCCGCTGACGTCATGCGCCGACCCGACGCCGCTCTCGCCGTGCACGCTCGCGAAGAGCTGGGTGTCGACCCGGGTTCGCTGCCGTCACCGTTCAAAGCCGCCGCACTGTCCCTCGTCTGCTTCCTCTTCGGGGCTCTTTTGCCCGTGATCCCGTGGTTCGTCGGCGGTGGGACCGGACCCAAAATCTGGTCGGTTGCCATCGGTGTGGTGGCCGCCGGTTTCGTCGGTGGCGCCATCGGCCTGACCGCCGAACGAGGCGCGGCTCGAACGGCAGTGCGACAGATCGTGATCCTCCTCGTGGCTTGCGGTGTCACGTACGCCGTCGGACAGCTCTTCGACGTCGCCGTCACATGACGCAAATCAACGTCCTCGGCGGTGAGTTGCAACCGTGCTCGTTCGATCCCATGACCGGTTACTACCGGACCGGGTGCTGCGAGTCACGAGGCGACGATCCCGGCATGCACGTCGTGTGTGCCATCTTGACCGACGAGTTCCTCGCATTCAGCGCCAGTGTCGGCAACGACCTCAGTACTCCGATGCCGCAATACGGGTTCCCGGGTCTTCGAGACGGCGATCAGTGGTGCCTGTGCGCGTCACGATGGCAAGAAGCCTTCGAAGCCGGTCGTGCGCCACGGGTGGTCCTGTCGTCCACTCACGTCTCGGCTCTCGAGTTCTGCGATCTGGCGGCGTTGACCGCACACGCTGTCGATCCGCCCGGCTGACAGCCCACGATGCGAGTCGCTGAATCGGTCTAGATCGAGGTCATGAGAAGAGTGGGATCCCCGGTGACTGCTCCCACCAGACCGTCTGCCGCCGGCATCAGTTGCTCGCAGAAGAAACGAGCCGAGGCCACCCGCTCGGCGATCACATCGTCTCCCAGGTCTTGATCTCGAGCAATCAATGCCGATTCAGCAAGCAGGAAACCACCGGTCACGGTACTGAGCAGACGGAGATACGGCGTGGCGCCCGACAGCATGGCCACCGGATCCGAACCGTGCTCGGCCAACCATATGGTGGCTGAACGCGTCGCCGCCACCGAAGCGCGAAGCGCCGATGCCGTCGCTGCAAGATCGGAATGAGAGTCGAGTCGTTGGCACACGTCGTCGATGGCTTCGAGGTGACGAACGATCACCGCACCACCGCGCAGACCGATCTTGCGACCCACCAAGTCGATGGCCTGAATTCCGTTCGTTCCTTCGTAGATCGTGGTGATGCGCGCGTCGCGGTAGTGCTGTGCCACACCAGTCTCCTCGACGAATCCCATGCCGCCATGGATCTGCACGGCCAGGCCGGTGAGTTCGATGCTCATGTCGGTCCCCCAGCCCTTCGACAACGGCGTGAGCAACGCCGCAAGATCAGCCGCCCATTCACGCTCGGCGGCATCGGGGTGGTGACTGGCCACATCGAGACAAGCAGCGTTCCAGTAAGTGAGACGACGGAGCGCTTCGAGTGTGGTCTTCATCGTGAGGAGCATGCGCTTCACGTCGGGATGGTCGATGATCGGCGAAGCCTCGCCCGCCGGTGCTCCCGGAGCCCGACCCTGACGTCGATCGCGCGCGTATTGCAGAGCCTGCTGATAGGCGCGATCGCCGAGTGAGAGACCCTGCAGTCCGACCGACAGACGCGCCTGATTCATCATCGTGAACATGTATTGCATGCCGCGATTCTCTTCACCGATGAGGTAACCGATCGCACCTCCTTCGTCGCCGTAGGACAGCACACAGGTCGGGCTGGCGTGGATGCCCATCTTGTGCTCGACCGATACACAGGTGATGTCGTTGCGGCGACCGAGGGATCCATCGGCCTCGAGGAGGAACTTCGGCACGATGAAGCACGAGATCCCCTTCGTTCCGGGGGGCGCATCAGGCGTTCGGGCGAGAACGAGATGCACGATGTTGTCGGCCATGTCGTGCTCGCCGAACGAGATGTAGATCTTGGTGCCGGAGATGAGGTACGAACCGTCGTCCTGGCGAACCGCTTTCGTCCGGACGGCACCCACGTCGCTTCCGGCGTCGGGTTCGGTGAGGTTCATCGTGCCCGTCCACTCGCCGGTGATCATCTTGGGCAGGTAAGTCATCTTCTGCTCTTCGCTGCCATGGTGAGCGATGGCGTCGATCGCCCCCTGGGTGAGGAGCGGGCACATCGAAAATGCCATGTTGGCCGCCGTCATCATTTCCTGGATGGCGATGCCCACCATCCACGGGAAGCCACCACCACCGAAACCTTCGTCGAACGGAACCGCTCCCCACCCGGCGTTCACGTAGGCCTGATAGGCCTCGCGGAACCCGGGAGCGGTCGTGATGGTTCCGTCGTCGTGGCGCTTCACGCCGAAGGTGTCGCCCACTCGATTGAGCGGCGCCAACTTTTCCTCCATGAAGCGAGCCGCCTCGGCGAGCAGATCTCGCACCATCGACGAATCGGCCGAGGTATAGCCCGGCATCTCGAGAAGTCGGTCGAGTCCGCAGACTCGATTGAGAACGAAGTCGATATCGGCGAGTGGGGCTCGGTAGTCGGTCACGCTCGACAGGCTAAGTGACCGGCCGGTAATACGCCATGCGAGCGATCGACGTCACGCACCTGTGAGTTCGCGCCACGCACCCGGATAACCGGACTCGACTTGCGCTGGTGTACTCCGCAGGGTCGCGTCGGGAACCAGATCGACGATCGCACGAGCTTCTTTGTAATGGTGCACGTGTCCAACACCCTCGAACAATTCGACTCGCCTCGCCACCAGATCAGCCGGAGGATTCGGGTCGAGGAAGCCCCACATGGTGAAGGCCACCGTCAGATCGTGAATCACCGGCGCGCGACCGAACATCGACGCCCGTCGAAGAGCAATGGTCAGACAACCGCGTACAGCGTCGTCGACGTTCAGTTCACCGACGTGCAAACGCTCGCGGAAACGCCGGGCCAAAGTGAGCCCGTACCCCTGATCGGGACCTTGATGTCCAAGACGCTCCCCCGACGGTTGACCGGCGTCGAGATCGGCGGGACGGTCGGGCGACCACGCGGCCGGAACGACGTCGGGTGACGCATAGGCACGAACATCGTCGATCACGGGTGTGGGGGCGAAGCGGGGGGCGGACATGAGCGAAGCGTAGTGCTGACCAGGTCGACGAGTCAGGCCGGCGTGTGCAAAAGGCCGTAGACCAACGACTCTTCGAGAGCCCGCCACGACGCTTCGATGATGTTGCCGCTGACCCCGATCGTGGTCCATGATCGTTCACCGTCGGTTGCGTCGAGCAACACACGTGTCACGGCTCCGGTGGCCGTCGCGCCGTCGAGGATTCGAACCTTGTAGTCGGTCAAGTGGATGCGCTCGAGTTGCGGATAGGCGTCAAGCACCGCGGCGCGCAAGGCTTTGTCGATCGCGTTGACCGGGCCGTTCCCCTCTGCGGTGTGCACATGGCGCGTCGCCGAGCCGTCGGATCCGACCCACACCTTGACGGTTGCCTCCGTGGTGAAGTCACCGGCCATGGTCTCGTCGGTGATCACCCGCATGCTCTCGACTCGGAAGAAATCCTGGTGCCAACCGGTGGCTCGACGCATGAGTAGTTCGAGCGAGGCGTCAGCCGCCTCGAAGTGGTAGCCCTCGTGCTCGAGACGCTTCAAGTCGTCGATCACCTGATTGACGGCGGGTCCGTCCATCTCGAGACCGAGTTCGTCGGCCTTCATGGTGATCGTGGCCCGGCCGGCCATCTCACTCACCACGAAGCGAGTGCCGTTGCCCACCAATTCGGGGTCGACGTGTTCGTAGGCATCCTTGGCACGGGCGATCGCGCTCACGTGCAGTCCGGCCTTGTGTGCGAACGCCGAATTGCCGACGTAGGGCGCCTGAGGGTTCATCGGGCGATTGAGAACTTCGGCGACGTGATTGCTCACCGCCGTGAGACGTTCGAGACGACCCTCCGGCAGGCAGTCGTAACCCAACTTCAATTGAAGATTCGGGATCACGGTCGTGAGATTGGTGTTGCCGGTGCGCTCGCCGAGACCGTTCAAGGTTCCCTGAACGTGTCGGGCGCCGGCCAACACTGCCGCCATGGAGTTGGCGACCGCGCAGCCGGTGTCGTCATGGCAATGGATGCCGATCGTGGCGTCGTCACCCACGTGGCCCTTCACCGCGGTGACGATTTCTTGCACTTCGTGCGGAAGACTGCCGCCGTTCGTGTCGCAAAGAACGAGATGGCTCGCTCCCTTGACCACTGCCGCTTCGATGGCGCGGAGGGCGAACTCCTGATTGCGCTTGAACCCGTCGAAGAAGTGCTCCATGTCGACCAGGACACGACGTCCGTTGCCCACCAAGTATTCGACGGAGTCGGCGATCATCGCCTCCCCTTCCTCGAGCGTCGTCTGCAAAGCGTTGAGGACGTGATAGTCCCAGCTCTTGGCCACGATGCAGACGGCACTCGTACCGGCGTCGATGAGGTGACGCAGCGTCGCGTCGTCGTCGACCTTCCCTCGAGGGCGCCTCGTCGAACCGAAGGCGACGAGGGTGCTCGACTCGAATCGCAGATCGCGTGCGGCGCGCTCGAAGAACTCGATGTCCTTCGGATTGGCACCCGGCCAACCTCCCTCGATGTAGTGGACTCCGAGGTGGTCGAGTTGCTCGGCGATTCGCAACTTGTCTTCGACTGACGCCGATACGCCTTCGACCTGGAGGCCGTCGCGCAGCGTGGTGTCGAACACTTCGATCATGTCGCTCATGTGTTGTCCGTTTCGTGTGTCGTTCGTGTGGGTGTCGGGGAGTGCGTCGGGGTCGTGTCGGTAAACAAAAACGCCGCCCGGAGGGCGGCGTCGGCGCACGGGAGAACCCGTGCGCTACCGGATAATGATGATGGTCGAGGTGGTGCAGACGTTCATCACGTCAATAGTCAACCGGCTGGGGCCTCGACCGTCAACCAACGACGCCCAGTCCTCGGACTTGTGGACGACATGTGGACGACCTGTGGGTGGACCGATGCGAACTGTGAATGGTCGACAAATTCGGTGGATAACCCTGTGGAACCCCGAAATTCCCCTTGACCTGGCCTTTTTCTTGCATCACAGTCTCCCCACCGATTCGTTCGGCCTGGTTGTCCACCGCCAGGTAGGGGGAGGTTCCATCTGCCCGACTAGGGACACCGGGTTCGAGCGATTCGGGGAGGGGGCTCCACTACGGCTCACGCAGGTGACTGCGACGGCCTGACATGGAACTCGCCCGCCGGGGGCAACTCCGACGGGCGAGCAAGTGAGCGGACGCAAGGTAACAACCTGATGCCGCGAACCGGTGGATGCCTCCGACCTGGGAGCCCCGGGTGAGCGCCGACGACGGCAGCACGGCCCGGGGCTCTCGCACGTTCGCACACAAGTTCGTTTAGGTTGACGACATGACCGAACCTCGTCGTGACCTCTCCCCCGGTATGCGCGAACAACTCGATCTCGGCTACGTGTTCGGTGGTCTGTCGACGTTCGGGCAACGTCCATTTCTCACCGACCCCGAACAGCTCGATGCTTGGCAGCCCGATGTAGCCGTCGTCGGTGCACCGTTCGACCTGGCAACCTCGAATCGACCAGGAGCTCGTTTCGGTCCGCGGGCCATCCGTTCACTTGCGTATGAGCCCGGCACCTACCACATGGACCTCGACGTCGAGATCTTCGACCAACTCGAAGTCGTCGACTACGGCGACGCCCATTGTCCGCACGGCGACACCGAAACCAGCCACGCGAACATCAAGAAGCGAGTGAGCGAGGTCGCCTCTCGGCGCATCGTGCCGATCGTCTTGGGCGGTGACCACTCGATCACCTGGCCCGCCGCCACGGCAGTTGCCGACCAATACGGACATGGCAATGTCGGAATCGTCCATTTCGACGCACATGCCGACACGGCCGATCGCGTCGACGGCAATCTCGCGAGTCACGGAACTCCGATGCGGCGTCTCGTCGAGAGCGGTGCAGTACCTGGCACACATTTCGTGCAGGTGGGTTTACGCGGCTACTGGCCACCCAAGGATGTCTTCGACTGGATGGCCTCGCAGGGGATGCGATGGTTCACGATGCAGCAGATCTGGGAACGAGGCTTTCAGGCCGTGATGGCCGATGCGATCTCGCACGCGTTGTCGATGGCCGATCACTTGTACGTGTCGATCGACGTCGACGCTCTCGATCCGTCGTTTGCACCAGGGACCGGAACTCCCGAACCCGGCGGCATCGTGGCCGCCGATCTGCTGCGCATGGTTCGTGAGATCTGCCGTCGTCATTCGGTCGTGGGTATCGATGTCGTGGAAGTGGCCCCGGCTTACGACGTGAGCGAACTCACCGTCAACGTGGCCCATCGCCTGGCCTTCGAGTGCCTGGCTGGCCTGGCAGCCCGACGCCGCGACCTTCGCTCCTGACCGCCGCGTCCTGCGGGGTTTGGTGCCAGTTGTTGCGGGGAGCGCTTACTTCGCGAGTTCGCACCAGGAGAGGTACTTGCTCTCCTGGCCGCGTACGACGCGCCCATACAACTGACCGATCGTCGTGGTGACCGGTCCCGGGCTCGGGATGTCGCGGTCATCGACCGAACGAACAGCACTCACTTCGGCCGCAGTTCCGCAGACGAAGAGTTCGTCGGCGATGTACAGATCGCTACGAGCGATGTTGTCGACGCGCATGTCGATACCGAGATCGGCGGCCAATGTCATGACGGTGTTCTGCGTGATGCCCTCGAGTGCCCCAGCCGACAAGGGCGGAGTGAGCACAACACCGTTTCGACTGCAAAAGATGTTCTCTCCGGTGCATTCGGCCACGAGTCCGTTGGGGGCGAGCATGATCGCCTCGTCGTAGCCGGCATTGAGGGCTTCGACCTTGGCCAGTGACGAGTTCACGTAGTTGCCGACGGTCTTGGCCGCCGGGGGCATGGTGTTGTGATCGTGGCGGGTCCACGACGAGATCTTCATGCGGACGCCCTTGGTGAGGGCATCATCGCCGAGATACGCACCCCACGGCCAACACGCGATGGCCACGTCGACTTTGCACGGCAAGGTGTTGAGGCCCATCTCTCCGTATCCGTAGTACGCAAGTGGACGCACGTAGCATGAGGCGAGCCCGGTGGACGCGACCGTGTCCTTCGTCGCCTGAATGATTTCGTCGACCGTGTAGGGAATTTTCATGCCGAGAATGTGCGCACTGCGGAACAGGC
>Ga0181580_10005513_pt1 | contig 10275 bp, 11 predicted proteins | sample 071ome_23_FD_132413 | JGI IMG/M metagenome (GOLD analysis project Ga0181580, IMG submission 132413) | Coastal salt marsh microbial communities from the Groves Creek Marsh, Skidaway Island, Georgia - 071403BT metaG (megahit assembly) | ecosystem: Environmental > Aquatic > Marine > Intertidal...
AAATTTGAGATTACCTCACTTAGAAAAGATGTTGTTACTGATGGAAGGCATGCAAAAATTGAATTTTCAAAAGACTGGAAGGAAGATGCATCTAGAAGAGATTTTTCAATAAATTCGATATACTCAGACAAAGAAGGAAATTTATTTGATCCTTATGAAGGTAGAAAAGATATATTAGCAGGTAAAATAAAATTTATTGGTGATGCAGAAAAAAGAATAAAAGAGGATTATTTAAGAATAGTAAGATATGTGAGATTTTTTCTTAAATATTCAAAAAATAAACATGACCCAAGGATTTTAAAAAAAATTAAAATTAACTTAGAAGGCATCAAAAATTTATCTTCTGAAAGATTATTAGATGAGCTTAGAAAGATTATTAGATCTAATGGTTTAGAACATATTTCAAAAGATAAAGAAAGCGGAGAACTTCTAAGGCTTATTTTTCCTCAAATTTTAAAAATGAATTCATTTGAAAAATTAAACGAAATTTCTAAGAAAATTTATCTAGAGGCAGACTTTCCTTTTTTATTGGCAGTTATGATTATAGACAAAACTGATAACGCTGATTATTTTATGTATAAGTTTAACATTTCAAAAAAAGATCAAAAACGAATAAAATATTTAGATAATTTTTATAAATCTAAAGTTAATAAAAATACTTTTACAGAAAAAAATTTAGTAAAAAAACTTTATTTTGATGGCAAAGAGCCTGTCTTGGATATTTTGAATTTTAAGATACTCACAAACAAAAAAATAGATCAAAAAATAATTGATTTAAAAAATATGCTTAAAAATAAAGATTTACCAAAATTTCCAATTGAAACTAAAAATCTGATGCAAGAATATGATTTAGTTGAAGGCAAAACATTAGGAAAAAAATTGAAATTACTAGAGGAATTTTGGGTGAATAATGACTTCAATATTTCTAAAGAACAAATTAATAGAATTATAAGAAATTAAATATATTTTACGTCTTTAATTTCAAAATTTTTGATACCTGCTGGGGTTTTAACTTCAACAAGATCATCTTTATTTTTTCCAATTAAACCTTTTCCAATTGGTGACTGAAAGTAAATAAGTTTTTGTTTTAAATCTGCCTCATCTTTACCAACAATTTTATAATTAATTTTTTCACCAGTATCTAAATTTTCAAGAAAAACAGTTGAGCCAAAAATTACTTTTCCATCATTATTTATTTTTGTGACATCAATAACGTTTGCTCTAGCGATGATATCATTTATTTCATCAATTCTTCCCTCGTTATGTGATTGCTCTTCTTTTGCTGCATGATATTCAGCGTTTTCTTTTAGATCACCATGAGATCTAGCTTCTGCTATTGCAGCAACAATTTCTGGTCTTTTTTTTTCTTTTAAATAAACAAGTTCTTCTTTTAGTTTATTAAGACCATTTAATGTTATTGGCTCTTTATCCATTTTATTTCCATTTTGCTAATGGAGGTAATGACATTAAGATACCTTCTACATTACCACCAGTTTGCAATCCAAATTTTGTTCCTCTATCATATAATAGATTAAACTCTGCATATCTACCTCTTTTTACATACTGAGCCTCTTTCTCTTTTGATGACCATTTTTTATTAATCTTTTTATTTATTATCGAATTAAATATTGATTGGAATGTAACTCCCACATCTCTAACAAATTTGAAATCATTATGAAAATTTTCTTTTTTATAATCGAAAAATATACCACCTATCCCTCTTGGCTCTTTTCTATGAGGAAGAAAAAAATATTCATCACACCATTTTTTATATTTTTTGTAATAACTTTTATTATGCCTGTCACACATCTTTTTTAAATTATTATGAAAATTTTTTTTTTCATTTAAATCATTAATTGCAGGTGTTACATCCATTCCACCCCCAAACCATTCAAAAGTTGTGCTTATAAATCTGGTATTAAAATGCATTGCAGGTATATGAGGATTATTCATATGCATTACAACTGAAATTCCTGAAGCCCAAAATCTTGGATCTTTAGATGCACCTGGTATATTTTTTTGAAATTTCTTAGGAAATTTTCCGTAAACTTTTGAGAAGTTAACACCAACTTTTTCAAAAACCTTACCACCTTTAAGAATTCTAAATTCACCTCCACCTTCATCTAATTTTTGACTTCTTTTCCAAGAAGTAGATTTAAATTTTAATTTATTTTTCTCAAATTTTTCTATGTCATTACAAAAGGAATTTTGTAATAGTTTGAACCAATTACTTGCCAAATCTTTTTTTAATTCTAATTCCATTAAGATAAATTTATTTGTCTTATATTTTCAGCTAAAATTATAGCAACAGATGTGGCTAAATTTAAAGACCTTTTATTCTGGGCCATTGGTATTTTAAGTCTATTTGAAACTTTTTTATGTATAAAATCTGGAACACCTGAACTTTCTCTACCAAATAGTAGCGTATCATTTTTATCAAATTTAAAATCAGTGTAGGCTACAGATGCTTTTGTGGTCATTAATACAACTCTTTCATTTTTTTTTTCGTCAAAAAAATGTTCAGAATTTTGATAAAATTTGATTTCATCTTCATTAAAATAATCCATAACTACTCTTTTAAATCTCTTGTCACTTAGTAGAAATCCACATGGTTCAATAATTTCTAGATCCGTTCCAAGGCATGCACAAGTTCTAATAATTGCTGCAGTATTTTGAGGTATATCAGGTTCGTATAATGCAATTTTGGGCATCAGTTATTCGTTTATGTGTCATTCTATCCATAGAAAAAAAAGTATTTTCTTATAGAAAATCATATATTAAATAATTTTTAGTTACATTTTATATATGTCTGATTCTAAGAAAAAACCAGAAAGAAGAGATTTTTTATTTACTGCTACATATGCTGTTGGAGCAGTAGGGGCTGCAGCTGTTGTCTGGCCAATGATTGATCAAATGAACCCTGATGCATCAGTCAAAGCGTTGGCTAGTACTGAAGTTGATGTTAGCTCAGTTCAACCAGGAAATACAATTACAGTTTTATGGAGAGGTAAACCTGTTTTTATAAGAAGAAGAACCCAGGAAGAAATTGATGAAGCTAGAGCAGTTAAAATGGAAGAATTAATACACCCTGAAAAAGATGAAGATAGAGCAAAAAACCCAGAGTGGTTAGTGATGTTAGGGGTTTGTACACACTTAGGCTGTGTTCCGTTAAATGATAAAGGTGATTACAATGGATGGTTCTGCCCTTGTCATGGATCTCATTATGATACTTCTGGAAGAATAAGAAAAGGTCCTGCTCCTTGGAATATGGAAGTTCCCAAATATGAATTCGTAAATGCAAACACAATTAAGATTGGATAAATAAAAAATGAGTGATCACGATTACACACCAAATTCAAAAGTAGGTAAATGGTTTAACGATAGATTGCCTTTGCTAACTTTAGCAAACCATTTAACAGATTATCCGACGCCAAAAAATTTAAACTACTGGTGGACATTTGGTGGTATTTTAACTTTTTGTTTAATTACACAAATCGTAACCGGTTTAACTTTAGCTATGCATTATATTGCACATGCTGATATGGCATTTGAAAGCGTTGAACATATCATGCGTGATGTAAACTATGGATGGTTAATAAGATATATTCATGCAAACGGTGCATCAATGTTTTTCCTAGCTGTATATATTCATATATTTAGATCTTTATTTTATGGCTCATACAAAGCACCAAGAGAAATTATATGGATCATTGGTATTATCATTTATCTTTTAATGATGGCTGCAGCTTTTATGGGTTATGTTTTACCTTGGGGTCAAATGAGTTTTTGGGGTGCAACAGTTATCACAAATTTATTTAGTGCTATCCCATTAGTAGGCGAAGGAATAGTTACATGGTTGTGGGGAGGGTATTCAGTTGATAATCCCACTCTTACAAGATTTTTTACATTACATTATCTAATTCCATTTTTAATTTTAGGATTAGTTGTGCTTCACATATGGGCTTTACATGTTCCAGGAAATAATAATCCAGTTGGAATTGATATTAAAAAACCTTCAAAGGACACGGTACCGTTTCATCCATATATTGTTATAAAAGATGGCTTTGCTTTACTTATGTTTATGATCGTTTTTGCTTTTTTTGTTTTTTATACACCAAATATTTTAGGTCATGCCGACAATTATATTGAAGCTAACCCAATGGTTACTCCAGCTCATATTGTTCCAGAATGGTATTTATTACCTTTCTATGCAATTTTAAGATCTGTACCTGATAAATTATTAGGTGTTGTTGCTATGTTATCAGCAATTTTAATTTTAGCAGCACTACCATGGCTTGATACATCAAAAATTAGATCAGCTGTTTTCAGACCACTTTATAAACAATTCTATTGGATATTAGTTGCTGATGTTTTGATACTTGGTTATGTCGGAGCAATGCCTGCGGAAGGTCTTTATTTATTAATAGCTAGAGTTGCTACAGCATATTATTTTTTACATTTCTTAGTAATTTTACCAGTTTTAGGAATGAAAGAGAAAACCTTACCGGTTCCATTGAGTATAACAGAACCTGTATTAGGTGGATCGCCTAACCTAGCAATGGCCAAGAAAAAAGAAGAAAGGTCATTAAACTAAAAGTGAAAATTTTATTAAAATTCCTTGTTTTAGTTTTTATTTTTACTTTTCAAGCTAATTCAGCAGAGAAGGTTGAATATTTAAAAACTGATTGGTCTTTTAAGGGTTTGTTTGGAAAATTTGATCGAGGCTCTCTTCAAAGAGGCTATCAAGTATATACAGAAGTTTGTTCTTCTTGCCATTCGATGAAATATTTGAGTTATAGAAATTTATCTGAAAAAGGAGGACCAGAGTTTTCAGAAGCAGAAGCTAAAGCAATTGCAGCATCTTTTGAGGTTACTGATGGACCGAATGAAGATGGAGAAATGTTTACTAGACCAGCTAAATTATCAGATAAGTTTGTAAAACCTTACGAAAATGTAAAAGCAGCTCAAGCAGCTAATGGGGGTGCTTATCCACCAGACATGTCTGTTCTTGTTAAAGCAAGAGGGGGTGGGGTAGATTATATTTATTCACTGCTTTTAGGTTATGAGGATGCACCAAGTGGAATGAAACTTGATGAAGGAGTGCATTATAACAAATATATGTATGGCAATAAGATTAAAATGTCTAAACCATTATCAGATGGTTTAGTTGAATACTCAGATGGAACAGTTGCTTCTGAAGCACAAATGGCTAAAGATGTAACAACATTTTTAATGTGGTCTGCAGAGCCTCATTTGGAGTCTAGGCACCAAATGGGTTTCAAAGTTATTGTATATTTGATTATTTTAACAATTTTAGTTTATTTCAGCATGAAAAGAATTTGGTCACGTGTTGAATCTGAAGTTTAAAACATCACCATCTTTAACAATATAATCTTTACCTTCTAATCTCATTTTACCATTCGTTTTAGAATTTACCCACCCATCGTTTGATACAAAATCTTCATATGAGATAGTCTCTGCTCTAATAAATCCTTTTTCAAAGTCTGTATGAATTTCACCAGCCGCTTTAGGAGCTAGACAATTTTTTTGAATTGTCCAAGCTCGAGTTTCTTCTGGTCCAGAAGTAAAAAAGGTATCTAATTCTAATATTGCATAACCTTTTTGAATTAACATTGATAAACCTGTGTCTTTCAAACCAATCATATCCATGTAATTTTTTCTCTCACTATCTTCAAGTTCATTTATTTGATTTTCTATATCAGCAGAAACAATTAATGTATTTTCACTCCCATATTTATTTATAAAATTTTCAGTATGATTATTTCCTTTTTGAACGCTTTGTTCATCAACATTGCAAACAAATATTTTGGGTTTTATTGAAAGCAACCCACTTTGTTTCAACTGTTTAGATGTGAATTCTTCTTTCAAACAGTCTAAACTTTTATCGTTATTTATACAATCTAAAGCAATTTCTAATAATTTTAGTTGTTCAGGTTCAACATTTTTTTTATTATTTTTTTCAAGTCTTTTTTGAATAGACTCTAAATCAGCTAGCATCATTTCTGTTTCGATAATTTCTAGATCTCTTATAGGATCAACATCAGGATTTACATTTTGGATATCATCTGACTCAAAGCATCGTATCATATGAATTATAGCATCAACCTCTCTTATGTGAGATAGAAATTTATTACCAAGACCTTCTCCTTTTGATGCGCCTTTAACCAACCCTGCTATATCAACAAAAGATATTGTTGTATTAATTATTTTTTTTGATTTTGAAATTTTGGCTAAGTTGTCCAATCTAATATCGGGAACAGCAACAACACCTACATTTGGATCAATTGTACAAAAGGGAAAATTTGCTGCCTGAGCTTTATTTGAATTTGTTAAAGCATTAAATAAAGTAGATTTACCTACATTAGGTAAACCAACAATTCCACATTTAAAACTCATTATTTATTGTTTACTGTACTTGAAAATAGGTCTAATTTTTTTTTAACAAGAATATCTAGGGACTCAGTTATATTTGTTGTGATTTTCTCTAGCTCAGTCATTTCATCATCATCAAAGTTTTGTAAAACAAAATCACCAACTTCGATGTTACCTTTTGGCTTTCCAATTCCAATTCTAATTCTAGAATATTCTTTACTAATAAATTTATCTATAGATGCAATACCGTTATGACCTGCACTTGACCCACCAAATTTAGCTTTAATTTTTCCGAATTCAACATCAAGATCATCATGAAAAACAATCACGTCTTCTGCATCAATTTTAAAATATTCTAATAATTCTCTTATACATATTCCAGAATTATTCATGAATGTTAAAGGTTTTATTGCATAAACTTTTTCGCCTTCAATTTCACCAGTGGTAAGTAAACCTTTAAATTTTGGTTTTTGTTTTGATAAACCAAATTTTTTATTTATGGCATCTATAATTTTAAAGCCTATATTATGTCTATTATTTTCGCTATTTGGTGTTGGGTTACCTAAACCTACAAATAAAAGCATAATTTTATTTTAATTTTTAAAGATCAATTATTAGACTACTTTTTTTCTGCTGGAGCAGCTTCCTTTTTATCACCCTCAGCTGGTTTATCACCACCCTCAGCTGGTTTATCTCCACCTTCTGCAGCTGCAGCCTCCGCACCTTCTGCACCTTCTGCAGCTTCAGCTTCAGCAGGTTTTTCAGGTTCTTTCATTACTGTCGGAGCAGCTAATGTTGCGATAACAAAGTCTCTTCCTTGAATGGTAGGAACTACATCTTGTTCAAGTTTAATTGATGAAATTTTAAAACTTTCACCAATATCAACTCCATCTAGATCAATAACTAAACTCTCTGGAATTTTTTCACTTGGACATCTTAATTCAACTTTTCTTCTTACAATGTTTAATACACCACCTTTTTTAAGGCCTGGTGATTTTTCTTGGTTAATAAACTGAACTGGAACATCTATTCTAATTTTTACTCCTGGTACAACTCTTTGAAAATCAACATGAATAGGCTCGTCAGATATTATATGATAAATTACTTCTCTAGGTAATACGTTTTGAGTTTTCCCATTAATATTTAAGCTGATTATATTTGAGTAGAAATTATCTTTCTCAACTAAAGATTTTAAAGTTTTTTTTGAAATAGATATGATCTCATTATTATCCTTACCGCCATAAATTATAGCTGGAACATTTCCTTCTTTTCTAATAATGCTAAGCTCACCCTTAGTCTTGTTATTTCTTATAGTAGCGTCTAGTGAATTCATAAAACTGGGGTCTTTTAGCCCAACTTCTTTAATAAAACAAGGTAATTATTTAAATAAATCAGATACAGAAGTCGAATTAGAGATTCTTTTTATTGCTTCTCCCATCAGTCCAGAAATAGATAAAACTTCAATATTTTTAGCTTTTTTCAATTTGTCGCTATTATCTATTGTATCGGTAATAACTAAGTTTTTAATAACTGACTTTTGTATCTTTTTGACTGCCTCTCCACTCAATACGCCATGTGTGATATAGACATAAACATTTTTTGCTCCTCTATCTTTAAGAGCTTTGGCCGCATTAACTATTGTTCCTCCAGAATCAATTAAGTCATCTACAATTATACAAGTTTTATCTTTAACATTACCAATTACATTCATTACTTGAGATTGACCTGGTTTTGGTCTTCTTTTATCTACAATAGCAAGTCCAACGTTAAGAAGATTGCCAAGCGCTCTTGCTCTTTGAGTTCCTCCTACATCTGGTGCAACACATATAAGATTTTTTTCTTTTATTTTCTTTTTAACATGCCGAGCAAATATCGGAGTTGCAAATAAGTTATCTACAGGAATATCAAAAAATCCTTGAATTTGTCCTGAATGCAAATCAACTGTCACAACTCTATCAGCTCCTGCTTTTGTGATAAGATTAGATACTAATTTTGCTGATATAGATGTTCTTGGTACAACTTTTCTATCCTGTCTTGCATAACCAAAATATGGAATAACTGCAGTAATATTTTTTGCTGATGATCTTTTTAGCGCATCTATACATAGCAATAATTCCATTAAGTTGTCATTTGCAGGAGAGGAAACTGATTGAATAATAAAAATACTATTACCTCTTATATTTTCGTTAATTTCAACATAGATTTCTCCATCAGCAAATTTCTTGATACTGGAATTTACAAGTTTTGTTTTTAAAAATTGAGAAATCTTTTTACTTAAAGGTTTATTGCTATTGCCAGTTAATAATTTCATGAATTTTTAGAATTAATCATAATTAATGAAATATTTCTACCATAATCATTCTCTTTAAGATGAATTGATCTTCTAGCACTAAAATAATTGTTTTTTATATTAAACGTATCTTTATTTAGCACATCTATTCTATTAACTCCACTATGCTTTATGGAGTTCTTAACAAAATTTCTTAAATTAAAATAAATCCTATTTTTAATAATCTTGAAAAATATTTTATTTTTATTGTTTTTCTTTAAAAATTTTTTTTTGAAATCGTATTTGACTTCATAATTATTTTGAGAAATACATGGTCCTATAGCAGCAATCAAATCACTTGGTTTATATCCTTTATTCACAATGAATTTTATAACTTTTCGTATTATATCTTTATAGGCACCTTTCCAGCCCGCATGGATTGCTGCAATAATAGAGTTTTTTTTATCAGATATTAAAATTGGAACACAGTCAGCTGTTAAAACTCCAATAGGAAGATTATTTTTGTTTGTGATAATTGCATCTGCTTCAACTTTTCTAGTTTTTTTGTTTTGGTTTTTATCAATAAACACAAACTTATTACTATGAATTTGTTTAACTAGATAAATTTCATTAGTGTTTTTATTTATTTTTTTTCTAACAATTTCTAAATTTTTATTTATAGCTCTTTTATTATCATTAGATCCTGGACCACAATTTAGACTTTGATAAATACCTTTAGACACCCCGCCTTTTTTGTTAAAAAATCCATGTTTAATATTATGTGAAGATAATTTTTTTGACTTAATCAATTTAAAAACCCACCTTAAATGAATTATTTTTTTTTGTTACAAACATTACTTTAAACAAAGAACCCATTTTATCTTCATCAATTAGCCTACCAACTCTATAAAATAAATCTGCTTTCTTTGAAAATTGAAGTTTTTTAGAAATAATTTCAGCTCTTTGCATTATCCCCATATTTAAAAGAAAGCTTCTCTGATTGATGTAAATACTTTTTAGTTTTTTTAAACTTTGTATAAATTTTTTAAGAAAGTAAAAGTTCAAATTATAAGTGATATCTCTATTGCCAATATTATCTAAAATGTTGGCATATTTATGATTTTGAATAGCTTGAAGAGTATCTTTAAATTTATTTTCTGAATATCCGTAATCAAATAACAATAAACCACCATCATTTGTATTAATAATTTTTCCTATATCTCTTAAATATTTTAAGGAGAGAGGAGAATACTCAATAAACTTTTGTTTTTTTATGATTTCAGAAAACAAGTCTTTTTTGTACTTTTTAACATCTATTTTTTTTTGTCTAAATTTCCCTTTATTTTGTAAAATTTCTACATATTTCTCATACCAATTAGTTTTGATTTTAGTTAGATGTTTTATCGGCAAAGCATCAAAAAATTCATTAGCGATAAATATTATAGGAATTTTTTTTTTGAATTCTAATTTCTTTTTCCAAGAGATTTTTTGTGAAGAAATATTTTTCTTTTGAATATTAATTAAAGTTTTGCTTTTTTCATATATTAAAAAATTACAAGAATTATAAAAATTAGGAAAATTTTTTAATGTATTTATTATTCCTTTCATGAGTG
>Ga0181580_10005516_pt1 | contig 10271 bp, 7 predicted proteins | sample 071ome_23_FD_132413 | JGI IMG/M metagenome (GOLD analysis project Ga0181580, IMG submission 132413) | Coastal salt marsh microbial communities from the Groves Creek Marsh, Skidaway Island, Georgia - 071403BT metaG (megahit assembly) | ecosystem: Environmental > Aquatic > Marine > Intertidal zone...
GCTTATGGAAAAGTTTTGGAAAAGTTTTTTTGGTCAAAAATTGCAAAAATGCAAGTCATTGAATCTATTGGAAAAATGGCGCTCCGACCAGGATTCGAACCTGGGACCTGCCCCTTAGGAGGGGGCCGCGCTATCCAGCTGTGCCATCGGAGCCCTCAACAAGATATGGTTGAAACGCACGCGAATTCTACCATACGACGCGTTTGTGTCACCCCACCTATGTAATCTGCGCTAACTGGCAGGGTTATTTCGAAGTGTTTTAACGCTAATACTCCAAAAGCTTGGCAGTCCAGTTACTACGGGACTTTGTGGCTGATTTTGTTCCTAATTAGAACTTTACCTCTTATCAAACTTGTATACACATTTGTATACGCGATTATGGGCCTAATGGATGGGGCAGGAGGCCATGGGGGTGGGTATAGGTATATAGATAGAGGCTGATGTTTTGAAGGCTTGGCAGTGTTAACTAGATTGTAATAGCTACTTTCTTAGCTCGTTAAACAGCACCTTAGTTGAAGACATCTGTTCAATTTGAGCCATGGTCATCCAGCAAGACAGATAGTATGTAGCGTTAGTTGCTAGCTGACCTAATTGGGTCGTTTGGATAGGTCCAGCACTGGGGCGAGATGTTTCTACACCATTACTGGAAAGTAAATTGGAAACTATATTAGCTTTAATTCCGAAGTTAGTGTTTTGCGGAATTGTGTCAAATCTATCAAGAGCATATTCAATGTCTAGTGTAGCTACTGCTACACCTATCACATTACCATTGTTATCAAAAATAGGTCCCCCACTATTGCCCGGCTGAATTGCCGCATCAATTTGAATATTAGAAAAGTTATTTCCCAATCCTGTGAGAGAACTGATAATGCCTTTTGTTACTTTTACTGAAGAACTGATGTTTTCTCCAAAAGGAAAGCCTGCCACATAAATATCTTGCAATAGTACGGGGTTCTTATCCCCTAAAGCAAAGATAGCAGAGGGTCTGAAGTCTGCCTTCAAAATGGCAAGATCGTTAAGTGGGTCTCTTGATATAACTGTGGCATCAATTACAGTTCCTAGGTTATGAACTTTAACGTTTTCACACCCCTCAATTACATGGTTATTAGTTACGATATAACCCTCATAAGAAACTGCAAAGCCCGAGCCGGATGCGGCCTGAAGAAGTTCTGTGTTATCTGGATTGTTTGGCGGTGAAGTTTCGGCGATATTGTTTGGTATTTCGGTTTGTGGTGAAGTTACGACGATATTGTTTGCAGACTTAAAAGTTCCATCTTCCCATATTCCATTTAGAATTTCCCCAGTGGCATAGGTTAAGGTTCCTTGTCCGTTTAGCTTGTCATTCCTGAACTCGCCGACATAAGTACTGCCATCAGGAAAGGTATATGTTCCTTGCCCGTGAAGCTTGCTATCCCTGAATTCGCCGACATAAGTACCTCCACTAGGAAAGGTAAATGTTCCTTGCCCGTGACGCTTGTCATCCCTGAATTCGCCGACATAAATATCGCCATTAGCAAAGGTAAATGTTCCTTGCCCGTTGAATTTGCCATCCCTGAATTCGCCGACATAAGTACTGCCATCAGCATAGGTGTATGTTCCTTGCCCGTGACGCATGTCATCCCTGTGTTCGCCGACATAAGTACTGCCATCAGCATAGGTGTATGTTCCTTGCCCGTTGAATTTGCCATCCCTGTGTTCGCCGACATAAGTACTGCCATCAGCATAGGTTAATGTTCCTTGCCCGTTGAATTTGCCATCCCTGAATTCGCCGACATAAATATGGCCATTAGCAAAGGTGTATGTTCCTTGCCCGTGACGCTTGTCATCCCTGAATTCGCCGACATAAATATCGCCATTAGCAAAGGTAAATGTTCCTTGCCCGTTTAATTTGTTATCCCTCAACTCGCCGACATAAATTCCATCGGAAAACTGTATAGTTTTAATATTCTGACCAAATGCTAAGGCGGGCAGCAATAGTAGGAAAAGTAGGTTTTTCACGCATGACTCGGGGTGCTGTTTAACTTTGTATAAGACTAACAAATGCTGGATTTCATAAAAACCATGTTTCATATCTAAGCGGCCACATTACCTATGTGACACTGTGCCTAGCCCTGAATCCTTATTTATACCCCGGGGGAGGAGGCCATAGGGGGAGGAGTACTGTATATAGTAGTCGTGAGACATATCAGTCTAATTGTCTTGTTAACTAGTCATAACAACATGGGCTGATTCAAATAACCAAAGTCTCTATCTATGGTCGTCGTATCTTATAAGTTTCATTTCTTCACGATGTGGCGATAATTTCTACCTTCCGATATATTAGTAAATAGCTATCACAAATGCTTAAATAAAATATTAGAAATATGTTTTATGTTACTGATATTTATAATAATAAAGCCGTATTATCGGTGAAGGTTATTTCTGTACTTTTTTTCTCTGTCTTATCCTCCGTGTCTTTTGCTCATGGCGGAAGGCTAAATAGCGCCGGCTGTCATAATCAGAACAAAGATCAAACCTATCACTGCCATCAAGGCCCTCTAGCGGGTAAAAGTTTCTCTTCAAGGCAACAAGCAGAGGCTTCAACTGCAGCTGATGAATCACCAATCTCTTCTTCTAGCTATCGTAGGGAAGATTATTTGTCTTCTTGGAGAGATGCAGATGGCGATTGCATAAATACTCGACATGAGGTTCTGCAAGCGACATCTCTGGTAACTCCTATAATGTCAGGGAATGGCTGCAGTGTTGTACAAGGTAGGTGGTACGACCCCTACACAGGTCAGTTTTACAATAACCCGCAAGATTTAGATATTGATCATGTTGTTCCATTAGCAGAAGCACATAGGAGTGGAGCTGATGAATGGACAAGATCAAAAAAGCAGATGTTCGCTAACGACATCACTAATACAGGCTTTTTATTAGCAGTAGATAAATCAGCAAACCGTTCAAAAGGAGATAGTGATCCAGCAAACTGGATGCCTCCTAATGTCAAATATCATTGTGAATATGTGCAACTTTGGAAGAGAATTAAGAACGAATACGGCTTGGTATTTGACCAAAGTGAGCAGCTAGCAATTAATCGAATAATAGAAGAAAGATGTAATTAAGATGTCAGAATTCAATGTAAAAGATTTAAAAAAGAAATTCGGCAACTGGGCAAGAGGTAGCCGGTCGCTAGCTACGTTAACCAGTGAAAGATTTCCGCCAATACATCATCAAACAATTGCGGATAATCTTAAAATTGATGAGAAAGGAAAAAATGATGGTGAGCATGATTTGCCAAAAAGTGATGCAACGCAACTATCAGCAACAGAATTAAGCATACAGACAGAAATAGAAAAACATCAAAAGAACTATATAGATACGTACCTAGCGCATCTAGAAATTGCTAAATCAAGGTATTCAGAATTCACTCAACTCTGGGATTTGAACCTGATAACAAACCAAGAAAACAAGTTAGTCGATGAGGTAATAGGGAAGGGCAAGTCAATAGCAGGAACGCTATATGAAACAAGCAGTGACTTAGTGAATTATGCCAAAGAACTAAAAAAATTTAGGGAATATCATTCTCTAAAACATAGGCAGCCAATCAAAAAAAATCAATGGAATGTTTATTTAATCCTACTTTTGGCATTCTTTCTTGAAACAGCGGTAACATTTTTTCTAACCAGAGAGGGTGGTAATACAACTACTACAATTACGATTGCAGTCGTTTATTGCCTCATTAATTGCGGTATCCCATTTTATTTTTCAAAATTCGTTAAATGGGTTAACTACAACCCTTCGGAATATCAAAATTTCAAAATCGCGGGATGGGTAATACTTGCTGGCTTGCTGTTTGTTATCGTATTTTTCAATTTGGGGATGGGGCATTATCGAAGTGCCGCAATAGATTTCACGGCAGCTCCGGCGACCAGTATTGCAGACATTTTTCAAAATATTCAAGAGCAAGATAATCTGATTAACATGGCTTGGGCAAACCTGTTAGAAAACCCAATAGGCATAACGGGGTTGCTCTCTTGGTCTTTAATAATAGTCGGATTATTTTGCGCAATAATTTCTTTTTATGATGGCTTTACTTATAAAGATGTCTACCCCAATTATTTAGAACTTAGCGAAAAATTTAAGGATGCATTTGATTCTTATGAGGCCGACATAGAAGAAACTTTAGATGAACTCAATGAACTTAGGGAGGGTGGGGTTCGAGAAATAGATGATTTAGGCGCCCTGATGACCGCAAGTTTTAAAGATGCTCCAAGGGTAATTGCTGAAATTACAGCCTCAAGAGAGGCCTGCAAAGAGGCAATAAACAATATTGAAAATGTCTTCAATTTACTATGTCGTCAATATCAAATGGAAAACCAAAAATTTAGAACCTCAGATACGCCTTCTTACTTTGAAAAACCTTTACCTTTCAAATTGGCGATTGTGCCTGAGATTGGAATAGAAGAAAAAAACCCTGATGAAAAAGCCTTGATAGGTAGAGTTAAAGACTTTTCTGAAAAATTACATGCCGAATACACTCAGCTAATAACTAGTATAAAAACCTCTGAAAATGTTTTGGGCGATAATCAGCCGCTGGAGATTTCTTAATGGCAAGAAATAAGAAAAAAAGGGGTGACGATAGCTTATCCAAATATATTTTCCTTGGAATATGTTTGATGGCAGTTTTAGGAATGGCTTTTCTATTTGCTGTTTATGAAGAGCCTGTAGAGAGGGACTTAATAACTGGTTGCCCGATAGATAAAAGTTTTATTGATAAGCAATACTCTTTTTTACTGGATACAACCGAGCCATTAGTAGAATCACAACTTCAAGAAGTCTCTTTTCGTATTGAACAAATAATACGAAATCTAAATACCAACGACCTCATAAGATTTTACTCAGTTGAATCCAGTCAAGATAGCGGAACTAAGCGACTTAGTATTATTAACGGAGGCCAATCTATAAATTATTACTGTATTCCAGATTCAGATAGTTGGCTTGATTCACCTTTACGACAGCAACAATTAGCATTAATACCGCAATTTCTCACATCACAAGCCATCAGTACGATAGATAATAATACAGTGCAAGATTCCTCGCCGATTCTTGATGCATTACGTTTTATCCAATCGGATGATGAAAGAATGGTTGCTGCCCAAGATATCTATGTGGTATCCGATATGATCGAGAACTCTTCAGTTCTTAGTATGTACAGGCCAGCATGGTACGAAAACGAATACATGAGAAATCAAAATAATATTTTAAGTCAGCGCCCTATATTTAGATCAAATGCGCAACACAATATTAATATTCTGGCGATTATGAGACCAAGATATTCAAATGTTCAAAATTCAGATTGGGCAAGTTTTTGGTCGCATATGATATTGGGAATTAACTCTGCTTCATCGCCTCATATAAATTTGACGATTGAAAGAATTTCGGGCGGTCTATGATGGCTACTAAATATTCTTTTCTTGACCAAACAAATGATGCGCCAGACGCAATTATATTTGCAGGATTTTTTGGAGTAGGAGTTGCGATCCAAATTTTTGGTCGCTTCTCACTTGGATGGGACGCAGTTTTTGTAGCCGTAATTTTATGCCTCCTTTTATGTTTGTATGCTTTTGCAGTTCTAAAATTTAAGCAGACAAAGCTTTCTATTAATGCCGCATCTGATAATTTTTACTTCTTAGGATTCCTATTTACAGTCATCACGCTGGCTATCGCTTTGTATAGATACAGCGTAGATTCTTCGGATAAATCAGGTGACCAGTTGATGTCAATAATCGGTGATTTGGGGGTTGGTCTTGCAACAACTATTTGGGGTCTGTTCCTAAGGATGTTTTTTTCATTGTGGAGAACATCTCCAGATGAAATTGAAGAGGTTGTTCATAATGATCTTAGAAAGAAAGCAGAAGAGGTCAGGACGTCTCTTGCAAGTGTGGCCTCAGTTAGCGAATCTGCAAATAATCGCATGATTGACGTAATTCAAACTACGGAAAAAAATATCTCTGAAATATATGAAAAAGCACCGGCTAATGTTGAGGCCATGATAAACAACTCTCTGGCCAAAATTAATGCGCTAGAAACAAATTACGTTAACTCCGTAAACAATCTCGTTAATAAGATCAACAACGTTGATGTTCAACAAGCCCCCTTTAAAGAGACATTTGATGATTTGTCGCGTGAAATGCGAAATGAATTCTATGTAATAAATAAAAGTCTAAAGGAAATTAATCGGGAGTTAACCAATATGCATATACCCGATAATACTCAAATCAACAGATTGCTTAATTCAATTCAGCAAGCTGCCGATCGCATAAATAATAAAAAAAGTCTCATCGCAAAAATATTTGATAGATGAAAAAAGTTATTTCTACAGATGATTTGCAAAATGCCAATAGGAAAGGTTACGCATTAGGCCTTTCTTTGGCAGAAATAATGCTCATCATCCTTTTTGTTATTCTCTTATTTCTGATCAGAAAAAACACCCAAGTTGATGAGCTCTCAGAAGTAATAAATCGATGTGGTGCCCTTTGCGAAAGTGATAACTTAGAGCAAATAGCACAATCACCACTGGTCCAATCATTTATTGGTCTTCCCAATCTTGATCCAGATTGGACGAAGCTTACTTCTGAGCGTCAAAATTTTGTTGCCCTTATTCCCGAGGAGGAGAGCGATTCTCCCCCTAGCGAGCAGAAGGGTGACACTAGTATATGTACTTATGATGGTCCCGTAGATATTGGGAAGTCATATCCAGTTGCAACTGTCTACCTTCAAAACGAAAAACTAACTCTTATAAATATTGATATAAATGACTTGCCCAATTATTTTGATAAGTATGGTGAGTTATATGATGCAGCAGATGCCAAAAAATTATTTGAAATCTATAGTCTAGGACAAGAATTCACATATCCAGAATTTGAAATGCTTAATGCGTCTTTGGATCAGATTGGAGATCAGTACGAAACGGATACAAGGGCTAATTGCAGATTTGCTTACAATTATTATTATGACGATTCATTATCACTTGATAGGTTCGACTATTTTTCAACAAGATATTGGAGAAATCGAAGAATATCAGAAGATAACTTCAATTCTCTGTTACAAAACTCTAATTTTAAATCGGAGTTAACAGCTAACGAGGCTATGGGTTTAACCTCAAGCCCTAGTCCATCAATTACTGACCTGCCTCTAGATACAATCGAGGAAACAAAAAATCCTCTCCCTGTTGAAAGTGAGGAAACAAGCCAAGAATCTGAGTCAATTAGCGTTGAACCTGAATGGGTTGAAAGAAAACTGCCTGTTTATCCAAAGAGAGCGTTGGCGCGTAATATAGAGGGATACGCAACTCTCTCATTTTTAGTATTTATAAACGGAAAACCGGGGGCTGTTAGAGTAATCGAAGCCTCCAACAATATGTTTGCACAGGCTGCTGATAAGGCCCTTAGAGATTCCACATTTAAGCCTGCAACAGAAAATGGCAAACCAGTTATCTCTCAGAGAATGGAAACTACTTATAATTTCTCGCTTGATTGAATCTCGGCAAGGATGTGAAAATTTGTTTAGTGGAAGCTATTTCGAATGGTATCTTATTTTATTTTATTCACATTAGCGGGTTTTGTAGGTGGTATCTTCCTATCTAAAAAGGCTGCAAATATAGCCATCATCATAGGTGCCATATTCTGGGCTACAGTATATGGCCCTTTCTGGGCCTTAGTCTCCCTTGCTGAAATGTACTTTGGTTATTTTTTATGTAAGGCGTTTCGAAATTAGTACTAATATAACGATTAGTAACTAAATCCTAATAAGTAAGAGAAGGTAGAAGTCATCATCAAAAGTAACACTCCTATTGCTACAGTCAACAGGCTATAGGGCCATGACATCTTACCTAGTTCTTTTCCTTTATTTCTCATTTTCAGTACTGATCGTATTATCAGGTAGAGGCCTAATAAAACAATCACAATCAACTTGATTTCAAGAAGCCAATACGGCATCGATTGCCCGGCGAGGACCCAGCCTAAGGGGGTATAGGCAAGGATAAAAAAGGCAATGTAAGCGCATCCGAGTATTGCTAACTGCTTAATGTAGTAAGTGGTCATAAATATTTTAATCTCTCATATGAGCCGTAATACTTTTTCATTTTCTGGTTCTCATCATACCTGCTTATCCAAGAATCAAAACAATCCGAAGCGTTAACAATGACATTTTTGGGGTCTTGGCCTCTACTAATGACTTCATGGTCCTCAAGTCCAAACTCTTTGTTAGTTCGGGTGGGTGATAACGTAATATTACATTCCACACCCAGTGATTCCCGCAATGTCTTTTTCATCATAATTTGAAGGGCAGCAAGCACACTACCAAAGGGTGCAATAAAAGAGTCATGGATCGGTAGAATTGGTATGTCCTCTCTTTGTGCATACTTGAGCATCTTCATAACTATCTCGCTATCCTCATATTGTGCCCTTAATCCGTAATCAGAGTGGAATATATCAACAATTTCTGGCAAGTATTTTTTGAAGCGCCTCATTAGTTCAAATTCTGTCAATCCCAGTAGTCGTAAATCCTTTAGTTTTATCCTGTAGGTACCATGCATATCATTAATCAATGCGAGGAGGATTTTTTTAACTATATCCCTTCTGGGGTCATCAGAGCTGTATCCTTCCAAACCAATATCATAAGGATCGCGGCTACTATTAAATTCTTTGTCCAACAATGCATAAATTATGATGATAGACATACCAGAATAGTCTAATTCTCCAGTACGCTTATTGTTTATCAAAATATGCGGTCTAAAAGCTGGAGGCACTGTTTGCCAAAAGCCTCCATACAACCTCCCACCATAGTTATAGTTATTCATGCTAAATGAACGGTAAAGTTGGACATTTCGTGGATTCAATTCAGTCTTGCTACTTTTATTGCTGATCTTAGCTTCGATGATGCCTAGTTGTTCGTCTGTCACATCTAGCGAAATGCATTGCTTGGAGAGATACTTGTTGTACGCTCTTAAGTCTTTCGTCCAGCTTTCTAGACGCTCATCATGTTTTAAGGGGATTCCAACCTTTTTTGGCTTTCCTTTTCGCGTATAGATAATTTGGCCGTCAGAATCTCTGACAACATCTTTCATCCGTATGAGTAAATCAGCTGGAAGTGGTTCTTGTTCTAACCAAGTCAGTAGTTGCGGCTGAACTTTACTTTTAAAGAGTTCTGTTGGGTAAAGTCGGGTATAACGTCCATCTATCCCTTTGACCTTATTTACCCAGCCTAAATTAATAGCTGCTTCTGCAACCTCCTTACTATACCTATATGAGAAAGATATTTTTTGGGGTGCCTTTTTACTATATGCGCCTTTGGATAAAGGAAATGAGACGGGTTTAATCTCTTCTTTGCGCCATTCTGCTTCGTCACAAACCATAAAAAGGGCTGAAATAAGCTGCCTGCTAATATCTTTAACCTCTTTTGAGCGGGTACTTGCAGTTGCTCCTTGTAGGGACACTTTGTAATTCTTTAATGCTTCTTCTTGTAGTTCTTGTACCAAGCACTCTAGGTCTTCATTTTTATATATCGGGAACCAATCAAATCGCTTTCCTTCTTTATTAGTCTTTTTAATACCGGTAGAAGATGTTGTTGTAGATTTAGGGGTGGTTGTTATAGAAGTACAGCTACCTGCTTTATAGGTATTAGGGGTAGCGGTTGTAGCTGCTTTTAAGTCATTTCCTTGTGAAATAGTGGTCATTTGAGTTCTCTTTCAGTTGTTTACTAGAGTTTTTTGTCTCTCTCATTACCCGGGACAAGTTCTTACTAAACTCCAATACTTGTAAATATTTCCCACAAATACGGTTTAAGCTACTATTTGATAAGGAATTTAAGCTTTTTATGCAAAAGGCTCTCAGAAGCCATATAAATCGATATAAGAGATAAATAAAAAATTAGACAAATATATGCTATAATTAATAAAATGCCCTTAAAACGCTTTATATAAGCTTTAAAGAGAGTTTAACACTAAGATTCTAAATAGAAAGAGTAATCTGGAGGTAAAATCATTAATAATTGCCTAAATAATAATCAGTTTCAAAGATTAGACCTTACTGGCCTTTTGCGATTTGTTAGAACCAATTTCGTGTTGGACTGGAATGGGGTTCACGGGGCCAGACATTGGGCGCGTGTTCTGAGAAATGGGCGATTAGTAGGCGCAGAGGCAGGAGCTGACCTTGAGGTTGTCAGGCTCTTCGCTTTACTTCATGACAGCTGTAGGGAAGACGAGTGTACAGACCCTGACCATGGGATTA
>Ga0181580_10005518_pt1 | contig 10267 bp, 5 predicted proteins | sample 071ome_23_FD_132413 | JGI IMG/M metagenome (GOLD analysis project Ga0181580, IMG submission 132413) | Coastal salt marsh microbial communities from the Groves Creek Marsh, Skidaway Island, Georgia - 071403BT metaG (megahit assembly) | ecosystem: Environmental > Aquatic > Marine > Intertidal zone...
GACACAACACGGGGCGCATCTCTATAATTTTTGGACAGACCAGCAAAACCCTAAAGGTCTGTGGCGCCGAACCACTCTGGAGTCCTACCGGAGAGCAGATACCCAGTGGGAAATCCTTCTCAACCTGGATGCCTTATCTGAAGAAGAGGATGAAAACTGGGTCTGGAAAGGGGTTCTCATGTGCCGAGACAATCTGGATCGTTGTTTATTGCGACTATCTCGAGGGGGTGCTGATGCCACGGTCACACGGGAATTCGACCTTTCTAGCCGTCTTTTTGTCGACCATGGTTTTAATCTTCCCGAAGCCAAGTCTCGAGTGAGCTGGGTCAATGCGGACACCGTTTATGTGGGGACAGATTTTGGACCTGGCTCCCTCACAGATTCCGGCTACCCAAATTGGGTTAAGCGATGGCGGCGAGGTCAAAGCCTTGAGGAGGCAAAATTGCTCTTTGTGGGCAGCCAGCAAGACGTGGCCACAGGGGCCAGCGTTCTGCATCATCGCCATCAGCGAACCGACTTGATCGTACGCTCTGACACATTTTGGACTCAGGAAGTTTTTATTTCGCATAAAAGTCAGTGGGTTAGGATCGACAAACCTTCAGGGGCTGAAATCGGTGTGTTTGGTGATTATTTAATCCTCCAATTACGCGAAGATTGGGAAATAGCCTCAACGCGTTTCAAGGCAGGTTCTTTGCTTGCAACAGGTCGTCAGGCCTTTTTGGAAGGAGAAAGATCCCTGGAATTACTCTTCGAACCATCCGAAACAGCTTCTCTTGATAATTATACGGTCACCAAAAATTGGATCATCCTGAACATCCTGGATAATGTTCAAAACCGCCTGATCGCGATACAGCCTGCTGACAAGGGCCAATGGGCCAAACGCCCGATTGATTTACCCACTCAGGGAACCGCATCCATTAGGGCCTACGATGCTGACCAAGGGGATAGATATTGGCTGACTGCTACCGATTTTTTAACGCCCAATAGCCTTTACCTTGGCAACCTTGCGGACAACTCGCTTGAACCAATCAAACACGAACCGACTTCTTTCGATGGCAACGGTTTAACGATTCAACAATACCATGCGACGTCAAAAGATGGCACATCCATCCCATATTTCCTTGTCGGTCAAGCAGCAATCAGCCCCGGTGCAAACACACCTACTCTGCTATATGGCTACGGCGGATTTGAAATACCAATGCTTTCAACCTATCGAGCTTTGACAGGCATTGGGTGGCTGGAAAAAGGCGGTTGCTATGTGGTGGCCAATATTCGAGGGGGTGGTGAATTTGGGCCTCGATGGCATCAAGCAGCTCTCAAAGCAAATCGGCAGAAGGCCTATGATGATTTCATTGCCGTGGCTGAAGATTTGATCGACAAAGGCATCACGAGCAGCCGACATCTTGGGATTCGCGGTGGCTCCAACGGTGGGCTTTTGATGGGAAACATGCTCGTTCAAAGGCCCGAGCTTTTTAATGCGATTGTCTGCCAAGTTCCCTTGCTTGACATGAGCCGTTACCACCTTCTTTTAGCAGGTGCCAGCTGGATGGGTGAGTATGGCGATCCAGACCAGCCAGAGGACTGGGCATACCTTTCGGCTTATTCACCCTACCACAATCTGAAGGCTGAAAAGAAATACCCTAAAACCTTCTTCACGACTTCCACTCGGGATGACAGAGTCCACCCTGGTCATGCTCGCAAGATGGTGGCAAAAATGAAAGATTTGGGCCATTCAGTGCTTTACTATGAAAACATCGAAGGGGGCCATGGCGGCGCGTCGGACAACCCTCAAAGAGCCCACATCGAAGCCATGATCCACACCTTTCTTTGGAAGATGCTTGGCAATTAAAACGATAAGGGAATTTCATGCAAAGGATAGCGACTCATTGGATACTGAAGGGATTCATCCTGCTGCATGCGCTCTGCGTTGAGGACGCCGGCGCCGAATCGGTTGTGGTAGGGCATTTTGATCAGGAAGTGTCTCGGGCCTTTGGCCCGGAAAATGGCCTGCCACCAGGCCCCGTGGACCAAGTTCAGATCATCCAATCCCTGGTATTGAGTCTGATTGGGGGTGCTTGGTATCAGTGGGATGGCAAGGATGCCTGGTTACCTTTAAAAGCCCAAATCCCGGCTATCGAACCCTTGAACTTGCCTGATTCCTTGGCAGTTCAGTTATCTGGGAAAATAAACCAATCCATCAAGCTTAGATCGAAAGATCGATGGATTGCTGCCACCAGCGCGGGTCTTTTCATGCAGGCCACACAAGAACCACAGCTCATGGAACCTATGGTCATCCACGACGCCGATGGACGAAAATGGGGCACTCAAGATGTCAGGTGTGTTGCTGAGGATCACAAAGGGGAAATCTGGTTTGGTTGCAAGGCTGGTGTGGGGCATCTCAGCCAACAAGGGTGGCACTTTTATGAAGGCAAAGATGGACTCCCATACAATGACTTCCTGAGTATCGGCGTCGGACCTGATGGGGAAATCTGGTTTGGAACCACCATGGGTTTGATTCGCTTTCACGAAGGAAAGTGGGCCTATCGACAAGGTAAGCGCTGGCTACCAAACGATGAGGTAAGATCACTGACTGTCGATGGTCACGGACGTTTATGGGCTGGAACCGGTAGTGGCATTGGCCTCATCGAATCCATCCCCATGACTCTGGAAGAAAAAGCTCAACACTATGAACAAGAAATCGAGCTATATATCAAACGGACACCGTTCGGTTATGTGTCCGAAGTCAGCATGATTCAGCCGGGCAGCCGTGAAGAGATCGTGCGTCATGACAGTGATAACGATGGCTTGTGGACGAGTATGTATGGCGCAGGAGAGTGTTTTGCTTATGCTGCCACGAAGGACCCAGATGCAGCCCGAAGAGCTCGCCAAGCTTTTCATGCTTTAGCGTTCCTCCAAGATGTAGCCAGCGGAGGCAACCATCCGGCCCCGAAGGGATTTGTGGCGCGAACGATACGTTCGACCCAACTTCCTAATCCCAACGACGGCAGGCTGGCCTCTGACTATCAAATCAAGGAAACGCAGGATTACCTTTGGAAGACCTACGAACCTCGATGGCCACGGAGCGAAGACGGTCAATGGTTTTGGAAGAGTGACACAAGCTCTGACGAACTGGATGGGCATTATTTTTTCTACCCGCTTTTTTACGATTTGGTAGCAAATGCCGCCGAGAAAGAGCGAGTCAGACAGATCGTCAGGGATTTGACAGATCATCTCATCGATCATGATTTTCAATTGGTTGATCACACTGGCAGTGTGACTCGTTGGGGAACCTATCGACCCGAGGACCTAAACCACAATCCCGACTGGTGGGCTGAACGTGGCCTGAAGTCGCTCAGCATGCTTGCTTACCTGGCTGTGGCGGCACATATCACAGAAGACAGCCGCTACTTGGAAATTCAAACCCGACTTATTGAAGATCATGCCTACGATCAGAACGCCATGATTTACAAAATTCATCGCGGCCCAGGTTCTGGAAACCAGTCAGACGATGAGATGGCTTTCATGTGCTACTACACACTCTTGCGCTATACACCTGATGGTACTTTGAAGCAAAAAATACTCACTTCCTTCTACGCTGCTTGGCTCAATGAGCAAGCCGAGCGTAATCCGTTTTTCAATTTCTGCTACGCAGCTCATGCATTGAACAAAAAGGTAACCGATCCATGGGGGCCTCATGCTATCAGCCCAGCTGACAATTGGCTGGATGATGCCCTGGCAACGCTCAAGGGCTTTTCTCTGGATAGGGCCAACTGGAGCAGCTTGAACAGTCATCGGCTGGATATCCAAACCCTCGGTGAAACAAGTCGTATTGATTTATTCGATGCGGATTCAAGCCCCAGGGGATATTTAAACAATGGCATGGTACTCCCAGTTGAGAACACCCATTTCAATCACTGGAATACCGACCCTTGGAGGTTGGACTATCATGGGAATGGCACGACACTGGCAAGTGGCACGGTGTTCCTACTCCCTTACTATATGGGGATTTACCATCAGTGGATCCGGTAGAAGCGTTTCCCTCCGAGATGCTAGAGGTGCCAAGATTATCCTCTGAAGCGATCGGTAGAATCGGACTATTCGACGAAGGTGACGACTCCAGAACCTGGAACGACCTCACCAATAATCCATGAACGATGTCCTTTTCGCTTAATGGATCGGATGAGCCCATCGGCGATTGCAGGGTCCACGGTCAGGGTCATACCAATCCCCATATTGAAGACGTGAAACATCTCCTGCCTGCTGATTTTACCCGCCCTGGCGATGTAATCAAAGATGGGCAACTCGTCCCAGGTGCCCAATTTGATTTGAGCATCCAGATGGGCTGGTAAATTCCTTGGTATATTATCCTGAAAGCCTCCCCCAGTAATATGGGACATGGCACGGATTCCAGGGCGCCTTCCTTGGTTGTGCTTTTTCAGCAGTGGGTGCAGGGTTTTGAGGTAGCTCAAATGCACTTTCATGAGGGCTGAACCAACACTTTCACCCAGTTCAGCCAGACGTGTTGAGGGTTTGAGCCCTGCCTGGTCAAACAAGACCTTGCGGGCAAGCGAATACCCATTGGTGTGAAGACCACTTGAGGCGACCCCTAAAATGACATCACCTGCTTGCGTTGCTTGGCCATCAACCATTCTAGGACGATCGACCACACCCACAATCGTCCCACTCACGTCATATTCCCCCTTTTGGTAAAAACCCGGCATCTGGGCGGTTTCTCCCCCGATCAGGGCACACCCATTTTGCTGGCAGCCACGGGCAAACCCTCGAATGATGTCTTCAAAAGTTTTGGGATTGAGCGTCCCAGCACCCACGTAGTCTAGAAAGAAGAGGGGTTCGGCACCCAAAACCAGAATGTCGTTGACGCAGTGGTTAACAAGATCTTCTCCAAGCGTATCGTGCTTTTTGGTTAAAAACCCAACCTTTAGTTTCGTTCCAACTCCGTCCACGCTGGATACGAGCACAGGCTTACGAAACTTGGCAAAGTTGGGAGCAAAAAGACCACCAAAGCCTCCCACTTTCCCCAGGACCTCGGGCCGTTGGGTTGATGCAAGCAGTTCAGGGAGGGTAGCCTTGACCTGATTGCCGAGGTTCAAATCTACCCCGGCTTTAGCATATGCTGAGCGAACACCCATGTCAGGACTGAGACTTGGATTCCTCGGAACTGTCCCCGTCATCCGAAGTGGTGTCTGGCATGTCAGCTTCTGCCGTAGCAGGACTCACTGAGCTTTGAGCCCCCTCATTAGTCATTGCAGCTGCCTCTGCTGTTGTCGCATCGGAGGAAGATTCGGAAGCCAATGAGGAAGAATCTGGAGTATCTAAAGCGCTATTTGGAACCGAAGCCCCATGTCCCTCACCACTCTCAGGCGCGGTAATCTGGATAGCTTCCTGATTAGCATCAGGTTCATTAGCTGAAGATTCGCTTTGTGAAGATGGGTCTGGCTTCGCTGTGTCAGCCCCACTTTTTTTTGCCTTTTTTTGAGGCTGAGTCGGCACAGGTGGTTGCTTTGGCTTTTTGGCTGTCTCCATCTTGCCATTTGAGAATTCAATGACATGACCTTGGTGTATCAGCCAGTGCAGATCGGTGGAGACAGCAGCTTGCTCAGGAGTCAGTTCAGCAGCAGGAGCGTTCTCTTTTGTGACAGGGGTATTCTCCTCGGCTGCTGGGGCATTCTCCTCGGCTGCTGGGGTATTCTCCTCGGCTGCTGGGGCATGCTCCTCAGCTGCTGGGGCATTCTCCTCAGCTGCTGGGGAAGGAGCTAAAGCCTGCATCACCTTGGCTCGGCTGCAATCTGGAGTTTGGTCAATAAATTGAACAATCCGTTGCACCATATCAGAAACAGGTGTGGCTTCCAGATCTAGGTAGTGCGGACGCGAAACAGAAACGTGGGTGACTGTTTTGTTGACCTTGAAAAATTGAAGCCCCTGGCGCGTGAATTGATGGCTTAGTTCAGTGGCTAGCTGAAGTGGGAATCGACGTTGATCATCGACATAGAATTTCACCAAATCCCTGAAAGGCCTGGCTACTTGCTTTTGAAAATCTCCAGAGACTTCGGCTGATTTGACGCGATCCACCACTCCCTTCATATGATGTGCCTTAAAATGCTGCTGCACTTCCTCAAGGGAATGCAACTTAGGCGCATCAGGGTTTTTGGGATCCGTATATTCTGTGGTCCAACTCTGCTCCTCAAGCCACTGGGCAACGATTGCCTCGTCGTGAACAACCTTGACGTTGGCTTTAAACTTTTCGAAGGGCATTCTGGCGAATCGCTCTTCGTGAAGCTCCTTCAGCTTGGCCTGATATGCATGGTAATTTGGAGGCCCCAATACGACACCAGAAAGAGAACACTGCGCCACAAAACTGAAATTTCCCTTGGGAGGATCAGTCTTGGTTTTTTCGCTTTGATAAAATTGGTCAAGGTGTTTGGCGAGAAAGTGGGAAAGAGCATCGGACTCATTCAGCCAGAGTGTCTGGTCAACCCGGCATAACCACAATTCTTGAGGCGCTTCCTCTCCGCTTCCCTGAAGCATCGAGACACGCACTTTAAAGCGGTCTTGGCTCTGTGTGATCAGTCGAGCAATATCAAAAAGCGGGTAAGCACGCCCCTGAAGGCGGATCCGCCTGGCCAACAAGGCAACACCCTTCTCTTCGGGAATGACCTGCACTTTATAAGCTGGCAGTGAAGCCAAGATTTCCTGGCGAGATTTTCGAGGGCGGTCATGACGATATCCCCCCCGCTGTCCGCCATCGCCTCTTACCCGAGATCCACCTTGTCCGCGACGATCGTTCCGATAAGCACCCTGATGATCAGTTCCCTGACCTCGCTCGCGACCACCATCTGGTCTGCCCGAACGTTTTGGTCGCCCTCCTTCTTGACGCTCCCTTGATCTTGGCGAACGATCGCGTTGACGAAAATCTGATCGTCCCCCATCCTGCCTGCCGCGAGGACGTCGTTCACCTCGATCATAATCTCGCTCTCTACCTTCATACTTGGCGTAGGGGTTGTCACCGGATGACTTCTGCGCCCAAGCTGGCAAGAAGGCCGTCTCCAAATCCAAATCGAAGTTTGGTTCAGCGTCTGAATTGCTCATGTTAAAATGATGGCTCTCTGATGGGTTGAAGGATCACACCCTCAAATTGAGCCGAGCATGACCTCACCCATCCAGTAATGCAAGACATCCCTCTTGGTTTTTGTCGCGATGTCATAGGCCCTTTTGCTTGCATTTGATGAAGAAATTGGTGCGCGGGGCCTCAAACGCAAAAGCCCTGATGAAATCTCCTCCGCGAGCCATTCTAACGTCCTAGCAGATGTGTATCCATTCGCTGCTTGATGTCGCGCATTCTTTCGCGATCACCGCCTGCGACTTCGGCTGTTGCCCACCCCGTATACCCAATTTCAGCAAGTGCCTCCCTGACGTCGGGCCAGTCAACGTCCCCGTCCCCAATTTTGCAGAATCCGTTGGACACTCCCCAGTCCTTCACATCGAGTTTGACAATGCGAGGGCCAAGCAAGCGTATCCACTCGGCTGGTTTACCAAAACGTTGGTGGTTACCTATATCGAAATAGGACCCCACCCAAGGGCTTGCTATTTCGTCTAGGTAAGCCGCCAGCAATGATGCCGATTGCCGATTGTCGCCTTTTGGGTCGTAGAGAAAGTTATTCCAGACATTCTCAATGAGGATCCTGACACCGTGTTTGGAAGCATGAGGAAGGGCCTTACGGATTTCAGCAATCGATCGGGTCCACACGTGACCATGTGATTCTTTCTCTGGATCTCTCGCGGCACCAGGCACTAGTAGCACAGCATCTCCTCCCACGAAGTGCACGTCCTCGATTGCCTTAATTAAGCCTTGGAGGCCCTTCTGCCTGATTTCCGGGTCAGGATCTGATAGGCGCGTGCCCCAATGAATGGAATCAACCGCACCATGGATGGGAAAGCCCAGGGCACGACTGGCCTCAAGAGCTTCTTTCTTGTCAACCCCACCAGGACTGTTGAGTTCAATGCCATCGTAACCGAGATTTTGAAGGATGCGGAATTTCTCCAGGAGAGGTAGGTCCTCGTTAAACATCCCCATCTTAATCGACGTATAAATAGGACTTCCCTGATGGTGGTCGGCCTTAAGGCTGCTGCACCAAGATGGAATTTGAGTCAGCAGACCCAATCCTGCGGTAGCCTTGAGGCTTTTTTTGAGAAAATCTCGGCGTGCTTGCATGATGTTTTGGCGAGAATCTTTTAGATGAAGGGTGTGACCCCAGGTAATGACATGGGTCTGATGGGGAGATCCATATTGGGCTCGAAAAAGTCAGGAACCAGTTTTTCTTGAGAATTCATAGCCTGTTCCCAGGTAATTTCCTTGCCCGTGTAAGCAGCCATGCGCCCCATGATCCCCATCATGGTGCTTTGACTCATCCAGGTACCATCGTTTATCGGTTCACCTTTTCGAATCGAGGCGAATAACTCATCATGCTCGGTTTGATACATGTCGTTATTTGGGCCTTGGTATCGCCAGGCATTTTCGCCGGTTGTCAGCACACGACTCCAGCCTAATATTTGCCCGATTCCCTTTGATCCGTGGATGTAATCATTATTTTCGTTATGACAACCGGCTATCTGCCGGCTTCCCAGGTAAGCTCTCAATCCGTTGGCATATTCATAATACACAGCAAAGTGATCAAAAATGTTGCCGCTATGATTAGGAATCTGCCTGCCTCCAGTGGCAACCGCCTTGACGGGTGGCTCGTCTTTCATGCACCAGGCAATTTTGTCAACACTGTGAATGGCTTGTTCAACTAGGCTGTCGCCACTGAGCCAGGTAAAATTATACCAATTGCGTACTTGCCAGTCCAAGTCGGACATGCCGGCAGGACGGGTATCATCGGCAGGCATGGGTTTGACCGGTCCGGTGTAGTAGGTTGCGTAAATGCTTCTGACGTCCCCGATATCACCTTGGTGAATTTTATCATAGAGAGCCCTGCGAGCGAAATTATAGCGCCAGCAAAAACCCGCCACCAACGCAAGCTTCCTAGCCTTGGCATCAGCGGCCGAAGCCAGCACGGAGCGAAGACCCGGCGCGTCAGTTGCCATGGGTTTTTCGCAAAAGATGTGTTTACCTGCATCAACCGCTGCACGCAGGTGCATTGGCCTGAAGCCCGGAGGGGTGGCTAGGATGACCAAATCCACACCGCTTTCCAGGACCTTTTTGTAGGCATCGAATCCGGTGAACTTCATATCAGGTTCGACCTGAATCTTATCCTCGGCTGCCTTCTTGAGCGCATTGTAGCTGACATCAAGCCTATCCGGATACATGTCACCCATGGCAGTTAGCATCACGTTGCCATCAGCCTTCATGGCTTGGCTAGCAGCCCCAGTGCCGCGACCGCCGCAGCCAATCAACCCAACCCGGATCGTTTCGTCGTTGGCTGCAAAAGTCTTAGTCTTGGCCAAAATAGCAGGAGCCACAGCACTTGCTGCCAGTGCGGATGAAGAGTGGCGAAGAAACTCCCGTCGACTGGAAGTTTTGGAATCATCTTGCGCTGCAGGCAAGGCGTTCGGGGAAGGTTTTGAGTCAGTCATAGGATGTGTGAATCCTATGAAGTAGGCCTCGTATCTGTCGAGAATTATTGGACCATGGGTCTGATTGTTTGCGCCCAGGTAGCGTAACCCTCAGCCGAAAGATGTAAGCCATCTGCAATGAACAGTTCAGGCCGCGGACGCCCATCCTCACCCAGCATAGTGTCCCATACATTGGCAAAGGAGACCTTGCCGTGCCAGAAGGCATAGTTCGCAATTTTACGGTTGGCGCGCTTCATGACCGGAGCAAGGTTCCAGCGTTTGAGGCTTGGCTTGATACTCACGAAAATAACCTTGGTCCTAGGAAGCTGTTCTTTAACCAGCCGCACAAAGGTCTTGAAATTTTGGTAGACTCTCTCGGCTGAATGGCCTTCTGCCACATCATTATCTCCTGCATAAAGCACGATGATGGAAGGTTTGATCGGCATAACCAGGCGATCAAAAAAGTGGATGCTATCCGGAAGAGTTGAGCCACCAAAACCGCGATTGATGACACGTTGTTCCGGAAAATCGCTCTCTAGTGTCTTCCACATCCGCATACTTGAACTCCCCAAAAACATGACACCACCGATGCGGTTAGGCTTTTGCCGGTCAGTCGATTCGAACGCCTGCATGCTCGACTCCCATCGGGAAAAATCACGCCCCTCTTCCTGCGCATGAATAGCGAAACCGCCCACCC
>Ga0181580_10005524_pt1 | contig 10258 bp, 8 predicted proteins | sample 071ome_23_FD_132413 | JGI IMG/M metagenome (GOLD analysis project Ga0181580, IMG submission 132413) | Coastal salt marsh microbial communities from the Groves Creek Marsh, Skidaway Island, Georgia - 071403BT metaG (megahit assembly) | ecosystem: Environmental > Aquatic > Marine > Intertidal zone...
AAAAGTGAAAAAACTTTTAGAATTATCCTTAAAATTAGAGGGGCTTAATCGTAATATGGCCACTCACGCAGCAGGAGTTGTTATAGCTGGAAATCAACTTTCTGAGCAATTTCCTTTATATATTGATCACAGTTCGAATTTAACTTTACCGTCAACGCAATACGATATGTATTCATCTGAAAACGCAGGTTTGGTAAAATTTGATTTACTTGGTTTAAAAACATTAACTGTAATTGATAAAACAATTAAGCGATTAAAACAAAAAAATATTAATTTAGATATCAGTAAAATAAATCAAAATGATGAAAAAGTATTCTCTTTACTTTCAACTGGAGAAACAACTGGATTATTCCAACTTGAAAGTGCAGGAATGAGAGATGCTATCAGGCAAATGAAACCAAATAAATTTGACGATATAATTGCTCTTGTTGCTTTATACAGGCCTGGACCAATGAGTAACATTCCTGTTTATAATGATTGCAAGAACGGGATTAAAGAACCTGATTATATTCATCCGACACTTAAAGAAATATTAAAATCGACTTATGGAATTATTATCTATCAAGAACAAGTGATGCAAATCGCACAAATATTGGCAGGGTTCACAGCAGGAGAAGCAGATATATTACGTCGAGCAATGGGAAAGAAAAAAAAAGCCGAACTGGACAAACAAAAAGAAAGATTTATCAATGGTGCTATAAAAAATGGTATCGCAAAAGATGTTGCAAATTTTGTTTTTACAAAAATTGAACCATTTGCACAGTATGGATTTAACAAAAGTCATGCAGCAGCTTATGCTCTAATAGCTTATCAAACAGCTTTTTTAAAAACATATTACAAAGAAGATTTTATTGCTGCTACAATGTCAACAGAGCTTACCAGCACTTCAAAACTAAGAGAGTTTGTAGAAGAGTTAAAAAAACTTAATATTAAGATTATCAACCCATCAATCAATGAGTCTTTCCCAGATTTTAGGGCCACAGATGGAAAAATTTTCTATGGCTTAGGAGCGATTAAAAATGTTGGTTATGAAGCTATATCAAATATCGTAAATGAGAGAGAAAAAAATGGAAAATTTAAATCTTTCACGGATTTTATGAATAGAGTTAATTCAAAAGATATCAATAAATTACAATTAGAAGGCTTAGTAAAAGCTGGAGTGTTTGATGTTTTTGAAAAAGATAGAAATAAAATTATGGTTTCTATTCCAAAAATTATTCAAAATGTAAAAAATATCAATGAAGATAAAGAAAGTCGTCAAACAAATCTTTTTATTAATGAAGAAAATAAAGATAAAACTTTTGATTTTGAACCATCTATATCTTGGAAAAAAAAAGAGCTTCTAGCTGAGGAGTTTAAGTCAATAGGTTTTTATTTAACTGATCATCCATTGAATGATTATGAAGATACTCTTAATCAATTAAATATTAAAACTTATAATGATTTTCATAATGATAATACGAAAGAAGGATTGGTTGCTGGAACTATAATGTCAATACAAGAGAAGAAAAGCGCCAAAGGAACACCTTATGCCATTGTAAAATTTAGTGATAAAAATTCTGAATTTGAGCTGTTCTTATTTGCTGAAGTTTTGGTTTCTAATAGAGATATATTAAAAGAGTCAGAAACATTCGTTCTCACACTTCAAAAAAATATTGGTAGTGTCGATAAAACAAAGAAAAGAGTAAATGTAAGAAAAATATTAAATCTTGATGATTTGATGAATAAGCCATACTCAAAAGTCACTATTGAGCTTAAAACAAACTATAATATTAACGAGATAAAAGAATTGCTATCAGCTAAAGGAGAAACCACAATTAATTTAGTGATAAAAAATAAAACTAAAAAAGCACATTATAGTCTACAGACGAATAGGAAGTTTGACTTAAATCATTTAAAAGCGTTAAAAGCCAAGAATTACGTAGAAAAAATTACAGTTTAGATAGTTGATTTTTTAGCTTGATTGTATATATGTGTTGCTAATTTCGCACACAGTTTTAAGGGCCTTGCCCTACCGGTCCAAATAATTGGAATTACTGTGGTGGATTAACCGGGAAACTATATGAACGTACCAAAAATTGACATAAAACAATTATTAGAAGCTGGCGTGCATCTCGGCCATAAAACCTTGAGATGGAATCCAAAAATGAAAAAATATATTTTTGGAGAAAAGAACTCTATACATATAATTGACTTAACCCAGACTGTGGATTTTATTAAGACAGCTTTAACCGAAGTCCATAAAACAATTTCTGCAGGAGGAAAAATATTAATTGTTTCAACAAAAAAACAAGCTTCCGAACAAGTAAGTGAATTAGCCAAAGAAACTGGTCAATATTATGTTAACTATAGATGGTTAGGCGGAATGCTAACAAATTGGAACACAATACAAAATTCAATCAAAAGGCTTAAAAAGTTAGACGATCAATTGTCTAAAGAAAATTTAGGTTTCACAAAAAAAGAAATTTTAAAATTTGGAAAAGAGAGAGAGAAACTTCAAAGATCTTTAGGAGGTATTTCTGAAATGAAAAAAATTCCTGATTTAATCTTTATCATAGACACAAACATCGAGTCCCTTGCAGTTGCTGAAGCAAAAAAATTAAGTATACCAATAATAGGTGTCTTAGACACAAACTCAGACCCAACTGGTATTGATTATCCTATTCCAGGAAATGATGATGCTCGAAGGTCTATTAATTTGTATTGTGAACTTTTAAAAAAAACAATTAAAGATGCTGAGAAATTTATCAAGGGACCCTCCGAAAATTCAAAAGAAGAAATAATCAAAAAAAAAAATTAAATTTAGATAATCAGTAATGTCAAATAAAGATTTATTAGATAACATCAAAAAATTGAGAGAATTGACCGGTGTTGGCTTTAAAGATTGTAAAATTGCACTAGATGAAAGTAAAGGTGATATTGAAAAGTCAATTGAGTTTTTAAGAAAAAAGGGAATTGCAAAAGCTTCAAAAAAAATGAGCAGAACTGCTTCGGAAGGTTTAGCTTTAGTTAAAGAAATAGATGGCAATGTTTCAATTATTGAAATTAATAGTGAAACTGATTTTGTTGCAAAAAATAAAGATTTCATTAATTTTTGCAAAGAACTTTCAGAACTAAACTTTGAAGCAAAAAGTGATTTAAATAAATTAAATGAAACTTCAATGAAGAATGGAATTTCAGTAAAAGATAATTTAGTGAGCCTTATCGCAAAAATTGGAGAGAAAATAACCATAAGGCGAGCAAATTTCTTTGATAATTCTAATGGTAAAAACTTTTTTTATGTCCATTCTGCATTAGAAAAAGGTATAGGAAAAATAATTTCAATAGTAAAATTAGACGGAGTAGTTAAGGATAAAAATGAAAGTTTTGGAAATAAAATCGCAATGCATATCGCAGCTTCAAATCCATTAGCTATAGACAAGGATGGAATAAAAAAAGAACTGATTGATAAAGAGCTGGAAATTGTTAAAGCCGAAATTCTGAACTCAGGCAAACCAGAAGAAATGGTAGATAAAATATCAAAGGGTAAGATTACAAAATTTTTAAATGATAATTCTTTATTAAATCAAATTTGGATAATGGATCCGAAAAAAAAGGTTTTAGATATATTGAAAGAAAATTCAATTGAAAATCCTCTCAAAGTAATTGAATTTATAAGATATAAAGTTGGTGAAGGAGTTTAAGTGAGTAGTGAGTTTAATGAAAAAAATTATTCATTAAAGATGAATAAGAGTATTCAATCATTTAAAAAAGATATCGCAACACTTAGGACAGGTAGAGCAAATACTAACATGCTTGATACAATTAAAGTTGATGTATATGGACAACTTATGCCGATAAATCAATTAGCAACAGTAAGCGTACCAGAGGCGCGATTAATCTCAATACAAGTCTGGGACAAAGGTAATACAAATCTTATTGAAGCTGCTATACAAAAATCAGAACTAGGAATAAATCCTCAAATTGACGGTCAAATGATTAAGTTGAGAATTCCTGATCTAACAGAGGAAAGAAGGCAAGATTTAATTAAAGTTTTAAAAAATATGGGAGAAAAAGGTAAAATTTCTATCAGAAATGTAAGAAGAGAAGCAAATGAACAACTTAAAAAAGAGTTAAAAGATAAAAAAATTTCTGAAGATGAAAATAAAAATTTTGAAAAAAGTATTCAAAAATTAACAGACCAAAACATAGAAAATGTAGAAAAAATTTTAACAGAAAAAGAAAAAGAGATCAGTCAAATATGAATAAGCTCAATCATATTGCCTTCATAATGGATGGCAATGGAAGATGGGGCAAAAAAAAACGAAAGAGTAGAAATTTTGGTCATTATAAAGGAGTTTCAACAGTAAAAAAAATTGTAAAAACTTCTATTAAATTTAGGATACCATATATTACTTTTTATGTATTTTCGTCAGAGAACTGGAAAAGACCTCAGAAAGAAATAAACTATTTATTTAGTTTGATAAATAACTATTTTACAAAAGAAATAGAAAATATCATGGATCAAGATATAAAAATAAATATTTTTGGTGAAGTTAGAAAACTATCAATCAATTTAAAAAATACTTTAAAAAAAACAGTTTTGTTAACAAAAAATAATAAAAAAATATGCGTAAACTTAGCGATAAACTACGGTTCAAAAAATGAAATATTAAATTCTGTAAAGAAAGTGAAAAAAAAATTTAGCGTAAAAAAAATAGAAGCTAATTTATTTACAAAAAATATTCCTCATCCTGAAATTTTGATTAGAACTGGTGGTCACAAAAGGTTAAGTAATTTTATGCTTTGGCAATTAGCATATACAGAGCTTTTTTTTTTGAAGAAGTTATGGCCCGATTTCAATTCAGGTGATCTAAAAAAAATTGTTAATAAATATAAATCAATTAAAAGAAATTTTGGTGATATATGAAGTTTAATAGTTTGTTAAATAGAGTTATCACATCATTTGTACTATTGATTTTGATGGTCCTAATCTGGTCCTATGAGGTTGTATTTTATTATACTTTTGTATTGGCCGGAATTTTCTCAATTATTGAATTTTTTAAATTAAATAATAAAATTTTTAAAAAAAAACAATTAATTTTTTTATTTAATATATTATTCATTATTTATATTTTTTTATTTTGCACTTTTGCATTTATCTTTTTAAGCAAACTTTATTTAAAAATATTATTTTTCATCTTGATAATAACTTGTGTAGCTTCTGACACAGGAGGTTTTGTTGTAGGAAAAATTTTTAAAGGTCCTAAAATTTCTAAGATAAGCCCTAACAAAACTTTTTCTGGAGCGATTGGTTCAATTTTTTTTTCATGTTTTTCATTTTGTTTTTTAATTTATCTTGCAGCTGGTAATTTCAACTTTTATTTTGTTATAATTGCTATTTGCACTTCTTTAGGTTGTCAAATTGGTGACTTATTTATTTCATTTCTGAAAAGAAAAGCAAAAGTTAAAGATACTGGGAGATTATTACCTGGACACGGAGGAGTATTAGACAGAATTGACGGTATGTTAATAGGAATACCTACAGGTTTCATTGTGATATCTCTATTTTATTAATGAAAAAAAATATTTCAATACTTGGATCAACAGGTTCAGTTGGATTAACTACTATAGATTTAATTAAACAAAAGAGTCATAATTTCAAACCTTATTTATTCTCAGCGAATAAAAATTTTAAATTAATTTGCCATCAAATTATCAAATACAAGCCAAGTTTTTTTATAATTGAAGATTTAAAAACTTTTTTACAAGTAAAGAAAAAATTTAATTCTTCTAAAGTCAAAATATTACATGGTTTTAAATCTTTTAATGCTAAAAAAAAAATTGACATAACTATCAGTGCAATTCCTGGTATTGACGGTTTGACACCTACTTTAAAGTTAATTCGTATTAGTAAAAAAATTCTAATCGCTAACAAGGAGTCTATAATTTGTGGATGGAATTTGATTTTAAGAGAAGCCAAAAAAAATAAAACACGTATTGTTCCTATAGACTCTGAACATTATTCAATTCTTTCTGCTATAAAAGGTAAAGATATTGAAGATATTAAAAAGATTTACATTACTGCTTCTGGAGGACCTTTCCTTAAGTTTACTAAAAGTCAATTAATGACTGTCAAGCCAAGTATGGCAATAAGACACCCTAAATGGAAAATGGGAAAAAAAATATCTGTAGACTCCTCTACTTTAATGAATAAAATTTTAGAATTAATAGAAGCTCAAAAAATTTTTAAACTTAAAGATAATAAAATCGATATAGTAATTCACCCAGAGTGTTTAGTACACGCTATTGTTTGTTTTAAAAATGGTCTAACTACTTTAGTTTATCATGAAACTTCAATGTTAATTCCAATTGCCAATGCCATTTTTGATGAGAAACTTGATATAAAGAATTTTCAAAAATATAAAAATAAAAAAGATGAAATAAAAAACTTAAATTTAAGTTTTAAAAAAGTTGATTCTAAAATTTTTCCTATTATTAATTTAAAAAAAAGAATTAATGAATATCCCTCAACGTCAATTATCATCAACGCTGCAAATGAAGTGCTTGTTAATCAATTTCTTAAAAAAAAACTCCCTTTTTTGGCCATAAATAAAATTATTTTTAGTATCTTGAGAGACAAAAATTATAAAAAATATGCTATAAGAAACCCAAAAAATATTAATCAAATTTATTCAATAGATAAATGGGCAAGAAACGTTACTTATAAATTAATAGAAAATAAATATGCTTAGAAAACTTTTATTATTATTTGTCCCTTTTATTTATTTTTTTTCTTCAATTAGTGCTGAGGAAGTAGACAAGGTTACAATTAATGGAAACAAAAGGGTTTCTAATGAAACCATAAAGATCTACGGTAATATTGAAATAAATAAAAATTATAATGAAAAAGATCTAAATCAAATTGTCAGAGATATTTACTCAACAAATTTTTTTGAAAATGTTGAAGTTGAAATAAGGTCTGGTAATTTAATCATTAATCTTGTTGAATATCCAATTATCAATCAGTTGATAATCATTGGAGAAAAAAGTAACAAGTATAAAGAAGCTATAAAAAATCTTATTCAATCAAAAGAAAAAGGCTCTTTTATTAGATCAATAATTGCTAAAGATATAGAAAAAATAAAATCTCTTTACTCTTCCGCAGGATATAATTTTAGTAAAGTTGAATTTAAAGTCAAAGAACTAAGCAATGCTAGTTATGATGTTGTGGTGGATATAGATAGAGGTGATAAAACTAAAATTTCATCAATTAATTTTATTGGAGATAAGAAAATTAGAGATAGAAGATTAAGAGATGTAGTTGCTTCTGAAGAAGATAAATTTTGGAAATTTTTATCAAGAAATACAAATTACAGTGACCAACTTGTAAATTTAGATTTAAGACTTTTAAAAAATTATTATAGATCAATTGGATATTACGATGTAAAAATAGAATCAAAATTAGCTGAATTGAATAAAGACAAAAATATTGATTTGCAATATTCAATCGATGCAGGAAAAAGATACACCTTAAATAAAATATCAGCAAAAACATCTGAGGTCTTTGACAAAAAAATATTCTTCTCTTTAAATAATATTTTTAAAAATTATATCGGTGAATATTATTCTCCTTTTAAAATTAAAAAAATGCTAGAAGAAATTGATAATATAATCGATGCTAATAATTTACAATTTGTAGAGCATAACGTGCAAGAAATTATCAACAACGATTCAATAGATTTAGTATTTAATATTTTTGAAGGTGAAAAAATATTAATTGAGAGAATAAATATTAAAGGAAATTCAATCACTAAAGAAGAAGTTATTAGAGGAGAATTAATAATTGATGAAGGAGATCCGTTGACAAATATAGGTTTAGAGAAATCGATTGCTGAAATAAAAAGTAGAAATCTTTTTAACCAAGTAACATATGAGATTGTAGACGGATCTAAAAATGATTTAAAAATTATTAACATAAATATTGAGGAAAAACCGACAGGAGAAATCAGTTTGGGCGCAGGTATAGGAACAAACGGAGGATCTGTTGCTTTTAACATTAAAGAAAATAATTGGTTAGGAGAAGGAAAGTCAGTAAATTTTGCCGCCGATATTGATGATGAGTCTTTATCTGGAATACTTAGCTACAATGATCCTAACTATAATTTTTTAGGTAACTCACTAACTTACTCTGTTTCAAGTGAAACAAACGACAAACCTGATAAAGGATATGAAAATACAGTTGTGGGGACTGGAGTAAGCACCTCGTTTGAACAATATAAAGATGTACGTGCATCGTTAGGTTTGTCTTTGAGTTATGACGATTTGAGAACTCAAAGTAATGCATCTGCAGCTTTAAAAAAACAAAGTGGAACTTTTACAGACTTAGCAGGACAGTATGGATTTTCTTATGATAAGCGTGATAGAAGTTTTAAGCCTACAGATGGATCAATTTATCAATTTAGTCAGTCAATACCCATATATGCTGATAAACCATCTTTGTTAAACAAATTTTCTTCAAGTTCTTATGCATCCTTAGGTGAAGATGTAATCGGTTCAGCTAGATTTTCGATTTCTTCAATTAATTCCATAGGCTCAGATTCTGATGATGTAAGGCTAAGTCAAAGATTAGGACTTCCTTCAAAAAGATTGAGAGGTTTCGAAAAAAATAAAGTAGGACCAGTAGATAACAAGGACCATGTTGGCGGAAATTATGCATCATCCTTAAATTTTGATGTTAATCTGCCAAATTTTCTACCAGAAAGCACAAAGACTGATGTAGGTTTTTTCTTAGATTTTGGAAATGTTTGGGGAGTAGATTATGATAGTTCCATCGATGATAGTAATAAAATCAGATCTTCGACTGGAATAAATGCAAGTTGGACTTCTCCAATTGGACCAATGACATTTACTTTTTCTCAAAACTTAAGTAAAGCTTCTACTGATGTTACAGAAAGTTTTAACTTTAACCTTGGAACTTCATTCTAATGAAAAATTTTAATAAAAAAAATATTTTAAGTACAATAATATTGTTGTTAATAATTTTTAACTTCAATAAATCATTTGCTGAGATTCCCTATTTTATTGATTTTAAATTTATCTTAAATGAGAGTGATGCTGGTAAAAAGGCCCAAAATTATTTAAAAAAAAAATTAAATGATGGTATTAAAAATCTTAAGTCAAAAGAAACAAAACTTATAGAGGAAGAAAAAAAAATTATTCAACAAAAGAAAATTATATCTGCGGAAGAATATAAAAAAAAAGTAACTGATTTAAGAACAAAAGTTTCTCAAATACAAAAAGAAAGAAATAATCTTCTTGAAAGCGTTGCAAAAGAGAGATCAAAAGCAAGAGGAGAGCTTTTAAAAAACTTAAACCCTATTTTGAACGACTATATGAAAACCAATAAGATAAGAATGGTTGTAGATAAAAAAAGCATTCTTCTTGCCGATGAAAACTTAGATATTACAAAAAAAATAATGATTGAGTTGAATAAAAAGTTGAAATCTGTGAATCTAAATTAAATTTAGATGAGTCAAATTTTTTTTTTTAAAAAAAATAAATCAAAATTATTGGATATTTTTCCTAATTTAAAACTTAAAAATAATTTTTTTATCAATTCAGTTAAGCCTCTGAATATAGCTGATAAATATGATGTTACTTTTTTAGAGTCTACAAAATATATACATGATGCAAAACACACTAAAGCAATTTTATGTATCACAACGAAAAAATTAGAAAATTATTTACCCAAAAAAGTAGATAAAATAATTGTACAAAATGTTCTATATGAAATAGCTCGAGTTTTAAAAAAATTATATCCCTCAGCTGATGTAGACACCCCTGATCTATCATTGAGTAAACCCAAGGTAACTGAATTTAAAGGTGTAAAATTTGGTAACAATGTTTTAGTGGGTAATAAAGTTAAAATAGGTAAAAATAGTATAATTGGCGCCAATTCAATAATAGAACAAAAAGTTTTAATTGGAGAAAATTGTATTATTGGAAGTGGGTGTATTATTAAAAATGCTTTGATTGGAAATAATGTAGTGATACAGGATAATTGTAAGATCGGTCAAAAAGGTTTCGGTTTTATTCCTTTAAAAAATAAAAATCTAAAGTTTCCTCACATCGGCAGAGTTATTATAAACAATGACTCCGAAATAGCTTCTGGCTGTACAATTGATCGAGGTTCAATCAATGATACAATAATTGGCTCAAATACTTATTTGGACAATCAAGTTCATGTAGCTCACAATGTTCAAATTGGATCTAATTG
>Ga0181580_10005526_pt1 | contig 10257 bp, 17 predicted proteins | sample 071ome_23_FD_132413 | JGI IMG/M metagenome (GOLD analysis project Ga0181580, IMG submission 132413) | Coastal salt marsh microbial communities from the Groves Creek Marsh, Skidaway Island, Georgia - 071403BT metaG (megahit assembly) | ecosystem: Environmental > Aquatic > Marine > Intertidal...
AAATGCGTGAAATCCATCACACAAAATATTTATTGTTACTTAGAATACAATTAAATCTTTATCACGATTCTATAAATAACTAACAAAATTATTGCTCCACCAGTGGCGAGCAAAATACTAATGAGGTTAAATCCTGTGACATCACCAATGCCCAGTAATGTACCTAAATAACCACCTAGCATAGCGCCAACAATACCAAGCACCATGGTCACGAAAATTCCCCCAGGATCTTTCCCAGGCATCACCCATTTAGCTAGAGCACCCACTAATAAACCAAGTAATATAGAAGTAAAAAACCCCACTTCGACTCTCCCTCATTAAATTTAAATATAATTCTACCTAGCACGACCAAACACGTTATTATAACCGTACGATTTAGTAATACTTTAATTTCCTCATTTCAACTTAATTAACATGCCATCTAACGCTTCTCGTTATTTTCTAATCGTTACAGGGTGGCTATCTGTAATTTTAGGGGTAATTGGCATAGTAATGCCACTATTACCAACTACACCATTTATATTATTAGCTGGTGGATGTTTTGCTAAATCTTCTCCTCGTTTTCACCATTGGCTTGTAAACCATTCTTTCTTTGGCCCAATAATTAACAATTATCAAAACAAGCAAGGTTTACCTAGACATGTAAAAGTACGGGCAATTGTATTTATTTGGATTACATTAAGTATTTCAATTTATTTTATTACTTTTGTTTGGGCAAAAATATGTATTTTTATTCTAGGATTAGTACTCACTACTATTTTGTGGAGAACCCCAGAAATTTCTAATCAAAATTCACATATCACTGAATAAGCTAAATTTAATATTCAAATAGTTAACTCTTCAGATAAATATAATTAATAGCTCTCGCTTATTATTTAAAAAGCTTTACTTTTACCAATATATTCAATGGATTACTTTATCAACTTTTATTGATGACACATTCCTAAAATATTTTTCAACTTGATACATTTTCATTACGAGAGTAATAAATAATTATCTACTGAGAAATAAAAACAACTCCAATACAACTCAGTTAACCAGCTTATGTAGCTTAACTACAACCAGGAGAGTGATTATGAAAACATTATATTATCTTGCATCGACACTAAGCAGCACAGATAACATCGCTCATGAATTAGAGCGCGCAGGCGTACAAAACTGGTTTATTCATATAATTTCTAACGATGAATCAGGTATTAGTAAACGCCATCTACATTCAAGCAATTATCTAGAGACCTTAGACTTAGCACGTGACGGCTTAATTGGAGGAATAATTGGATTCGCCATTGGCCTCATCGTCGTTGCATTGCTTGCGTTTTTAAACCCATTAGGAATTGAGCTTTCCGCTGCAATCTACTTATTTATCCTTATATTTCTCACGCTTTTTGGCTTATGGGAAGGAGGTTTGGCTGGTATTGCCAGTAAAAATAAAAAGCTAGCAGAGTTTGATGATGACCTTGCCGCAGGTAAGTATCTCATTTTGATTTATACCTCCAGGAAAAACCAAGCACGTGTTCAGTACATTATGGAACACAAATACCCTGAAGCTAGTCTCGCCGCTGAAGATAGTCATTTCTTAAATCCATTCAGCCCCCTACAACATACTTAGTTAAATTTGTAGCAATCTAAACTGCTACTTAGTCGCAAATAAATGTGCATGAGTTAACACACATGCACATTTATTTTATAGACGGTAGTAAAGTTGTGCTGCGCGTAATTGAAAGATATTTTTTCTACGATTAGTCTTACCTGTAGTGAGCACACAGGGAGACAATAATGAATATCGAAGAATATCGTGAGTTAACTAATCGCGTATTCAATGCATTACGAAACTTTGAGACAAGCTCTACTGATAGAGAAAGAGACTATGCTTTATCTGTTGTTTCTCAAGTTTCTTACGAAGCATCATTAGCCCAATGCCTAGAAGCCGATCGAACTGACCTTGAGCAAATGGATTTTGCCCTTCAGTTAGTATTAGAGCTCATTCAGGACCACCCTATACCTGAGTACTCACCAGAAGAATTACAAGCAGCACTACACTAAGCGTATTAGTTATTTCTTGATTTACTAATCAGCTCGTAGGCTTTTTGAATCTGCTGAGATTTATCAGTCGCGATTTTGATCATCTCTTCTGGCAACCCTTTCGAAATCAGCTTATCTGGATGATGTTGACTCATTAATCGTCGATAAGCCTTTTTTACATCAGCATCACTAGCGCTAGCTTCTACACCTAAAATCGAATATGCATTGGCGATATCACTTTGAGTAGGTGACTGATTATTATGCCCAGATTGATATTGTCGCTGTGAAAATAACATTGCTTCGAGCTGAGACAACATTGCAGCGGGATAACCAAGCACATCACAAATCTCTTTCAATATACGTTCTTCTTGCGGATGCTTATCGCCATCTGCATAAACTGCTTGAAGTTGAATTTGCATAAACATTTGGATTAATGTGATTTTCCGACCACATTCTTGTTTAAATTGGCTTAGCACCTCCTGCAAATCAAAATCATCTTGCTTTCCTTTATTAAATAATTCAATCGCTGCTTTTCTTTGTTCAGGCTGAAAATTCATATGGTCAAAAATACTCTCAGCCACTTGGATTTCTTGTTGAGTCACTTGACCGTCGGCCTTTGCTATATGGCCCATAACTGAGAATGTAGCTGTAAAAAATGCAGCTTGAGCTCTTTCCTGTGAATTAGGGTCAAATCCGCTTTTATTTTTGGCTTTATCTACTTGATGACCTAGTACCGCTCCCAGCATTCCTCCTAATGGGCCACCCAACATAAAGCCGATTCCACCGCCTGCTATTTTCCCCCACCAACTCATATGTTTATCTCCATCACTTTCACTGACAATATTGGTAAATTACAATGCAAATTTCTTTAATATCGATTGCATCATGCGCATAGAAAGCATTCAAGTAGGAAAACCAAAAACACTAGCCTCTGATTGGACCAGTGCAATCTTTAAGCATCCTATTGAGGGAAGTGTTTTTGTATCAAAAACAAATTTAGCAGGAGACGAACAAGCTGATCTATCTGTTCATGGAGGGCCAGATAAAGCTATTAACGTATACCCATTTGAACATTATCGTTATTGGCATAAGCGTACAGGATTTTTGTTGCGCAGGCGTATTAACTTACCAACTCCTCACTATGGTGCATTTGGCGAGAATTTCACTGTTACTAACATGCTTGAAAATAATATATGTATCGGTGATACGTTTAAAATAGGCAGTGCCGTGGTACAAGTATCTCAGCCGCGACAGCCGTGTTGGAAACTAGCACGTAAATTTAATCAGCCAAAACTTCCATTTTGGGTACAAAACACTAGTAAAACTGGATGGTACTTTCGAGTACTAGAAGAAGGTGACGTACAAGGTACCAATGAATTTACTTTAATCGAAAGAAAGAATACTAGTTGGACTATACAGCGCGCCAACCAACTCATGTACTCTATAAATAAAGATCATCAAGAGATTCACTCAATATTAGAATGCATAGAGTTATCTGAAAGTTGGCGAAAAACATTTAATAACTTTATCTAGTAAGCCTTTCGCCAAAAATATCTTAGCAAATAGTGTTATAACACTCCTAATTTACGCTGGCCTACATAAAATGCTGTACCTGATGATTGGGATGAAAATGTAACTGTTGTGCCACTATCAAAATAAATCACATCACCTGGCTTCATTGTCACAGTCTGCCCATCTTTTTCAGTTATAGTCATTTCACCTTCAAGCATTATTTTGCATTCATCATATGAATATGTGTACTCAAGTGGATTACCTGCTTCCATTTTAAAAAATCCACAAGTAATAGGTGCCTGTTCATTTTCAGAAGAGATAGTGTCTTGCAAATAAGCATTTATCCCATCGATTCCTAAAGAGTTAATTGATTGGGTTTGAGCTTCCTTAAAATATTTCATTGTCATTATATTCTCCCATTTAATTTGCGCTCTATATTAAACAACTCACCTTAATAGCGTATATGACAAAATACCCCTAAATTGTAGAAACTATAAACATATATAAACCACACTGGACTTACCACTTAAACCAGATGACAATCATAGAAGTACTATACAAACTATTTTTTTAACTTGAACGATCAAATTCCCTCAATCCAATCACTAAAAAAGCAATTCATTGACTATAACCATAGTTGTGATAGCCACATGCTCAATTGTGCGGCCCATATGATTATTGCTATAGACAACCCTAAAGATGTTGTACACATAGGATTAGAGTATTTGGTATCCGAACTTTCAGTAAGCCATGCTGATGCTGGTTTTGCAACACCGCAGGATAAACATTACACACCTATTACTGAATTTAGAAACCAAGACAGTCAAGCACCTTCGATTATTGGATTGCAATTACCCAACAGTCATAGCGCTATGCAACATGTTTGGCAAAATTCCCAGCCAGTCACTATTAACAGTGTTTCTGAAAATGAAAATCTCTTAGACTTAAAAAGCATTTTTTTAAATGTCGGATGTAAATCCATGCTACTGCAACGATTACAGTGGAATAATGAACTGATAGGAATCGCTTGTGTTGACCACACAGACAAATCACATAAATGGTCAAATACTGAAGTTAACTGTATGCATATTTTTTGCGAAAAATTTCTAGGGCCCCTTGCTGGTCTTAGCAACTATTGGTTTAATCCTAAGTTACATAGTATGTTTTCCAAACCCTCCGAGTCAGAGCTAATAGCTATACGCCTAGCCGCAAAAGGATTAAGTTATAAGGAAATAGCTAATCAATTAAATAAATCGACTCGCACAATTGAAAACCAGTTTCGCAATGCAAGAAATCGCTTAAATGCTAAAAATCAGATTGAGTTAGTGAAAAAATGTGAACATTGGCTGTAATATCAATTGATATAATTTAGTTTATCGATGATAACTATAATCCGCATTTCTACACCATTCAGTCATTCAGCTATTTAAAAAGTGTGTGATGCAACACACTTTCAAAAGAAATTCATATTTATATATACGAATTCTTTTAGGTATGTGGGTAGTTTTGTAGAACTCAACTCAAGATTTATGGATAGTCATCTTCCTAACACACTCGAAGTAGTTAACAGTGGAAGATACAAGCCAAATATTAAAATTGTTGTCAGATGACACTATCGTTACTCGTCCGTCTGATGGCTTATTAAAAAAACAATCTCGTTCTAATATAACTGTATCAGTGACTGCAATATCTGGTCCTAGAACAGGCTTATCGTTCCAAATTGAACCTGATAGTGCGATAACACTTGGCCGCTCACCTGATGCTGACATTCAAATTGTCGATACAGGCATTTCTAGAAATCACATAAATATGAGCTTTAATGGCGCCTCTGTTATCGTAAGAGATTTAGATAGCGCTAATGGCACTTATATTAACGGCACAAAGTTAACAGCAAAATAGAAATAAAGAATGGAGATCAGGTTTCCATTGGCGTTTCTACTGTACTTAAGTTTTCTTTAAACAATCAGCTAGACACTGAATACAAAGATTACATAGAAGAACAACTCTCTAAAGACACTCTGACTCAAGCATATAACCGTAAAGCATTTGCGCATTTCCTAAATAGTACTTTTATTGCAGCAAAAAGAGATTTCAGTTCAGTTTGTTTATTTATGATTGATGTTGATAATTTCAAAACCATTAATGATACATATGGACATCAAATTGGCGATAAGATCCTCAAACATATAGCAGATAAATTAATTCATACCGCCAGATCCGCTGATATTGTTTGTCGATATGGCGGCGATGAATTTGCCGTCATCTGCCCAAATCTTGATTCATTAAGCGGTTTACAGCTTGCAGAACAAATCCGTACTAAAGTCGAAGCGATGAAATTTACAACGAGTGGCAATGAAATTAACGCCACCCTTAGTATCGGCGTTTCTAATTTTCCTGACAATGATATCCAATGTGTATCTCAGCTTATTGCCTATGCAGATAAAGCAATGTACAAGGCCAAGCGTAAAGGTCGTAATCAGATTGGATTAATTTCTGGAAAATAATATTGCTTACACAAACAGTTCTCTATACAACCCCGAGTGTAATATTTTTCTAGCATTCATATTTAAATCGATACCTTTAGTGAAATGATGTCTATAATTTTCATCTTGCAAGTATGGTAATAATGCTTGTTCTATCATACGTGAATGCTCTATATCTAATTCAATATGACCAATAAATAGCTCTAAATCTTGATCTTGAATATTTTGTATCTTTCTCAAGCCTTTCAATAACAGTTCATAGTATTTAGGAATTGGCCACTCGCTTGCAACACCAACCGCTGCCACTGCTTCCATCCAGTGACCATTTCTTGTTAACTGTTCCATACTGCTAATATAAAGTTGTAACTCAGGAATAATTTCGTATTGCTTCGCTTGTTTTAGTTTCAAACCCAATGCTGACATAAAATTTCTATATTGCTGCATGTGACTACGTTGAATATCACCAAGACCATACTCATCGTGCAAAATATCAGCTAACACAAACTGAATATTTTCGTCAGGACAAATACCTAAAGCATTAGCTTGATATAGTCTCGTTCTAAGGATATGCGGGTAATATAGTTCTGCAAATTTTCTAGCAACATTTATCTCAAGAATATCGATGTTTGATATTTTTTCAATAAATGGATCTGAGAATAGCTCATGCTGTAATAAGTCTTTTTTAGACTTTTCCAAGAATTCTTCAGCTTGTAACATACTATCCATGTTTGTTCTTAATATTAATTAACTAGATTGTTCGATGGGTAATCCTTGCAGTTTCCACTCAGGGAAACCATCTTGTAGACGACGTGCTTTGAAACCTTGCTTACGTAATTGTTCAACAGCATCAAATGACAACAAACAATACGGACCTCTGCAATAAGCGATGATTTCCTTATCTTTTGGCAAATTTTTAATTTCTTCTTCTAATTTTGATAAAGGGATATTTAGTGCACTAGGCAAATGGCCTGACTGATATTCAATATCAGGCCTCACATCAATCACAGTGACATCTCCGGAATGCACACGTTTTAATAATTCATCACGTTCAAGTGGCTCAAAACTATCTTTAGAAAATAAATAGTTATTAATCAGTACTTGGATTTCTGCAAGGTTTGTTTCTGCAATGCTTCGCATTAAACCAAGCAATTCAATGACTTTATAGTCACTAAGTCTGTAGATGGCTTTTTTACCCTCTGACCTATTTATGACCAATCCTGAGCGCCTTAAATCTTGTAAATGCTGAGATGTGTTCGCCACTGATAGTCCTGATGCTTTGGAGAGCTCATCCACGCTCATTTCGCCTTGAGCTAAAAACTCTATTAATTCCAATCGGTTAGCATTACTTAGCGATTTTCCCAATATTGCTAGTTGAGCAAACAAATCTTTTTTGTGGGAAGAATGTGTCATAATTTTTATTCAATCATTCAATTGATCTATTGAGTATGATAACATCTGACTTAGATGTTGTTAGTAAAACAATTATTACTATTTAACGAGGTACATACTATGACCGAAAATGAATATAGAGCCGCAATGAAGCAGATAGTGATTACTGTCATCGTAGGACTAGTTGCAGTCTATGGATTCTTTATTCCTGCGATCATCTTTGACATTCATTAAATCAATCTAGCTTTATCCACTACTACCAAATCTGTTTGGCAGTATATCTTGTTGCACTTCATGTTAATTTTTTTAATTTTTTGAGCCAATTTAACTAATACTCCTAACTGATAAACTTACTTGATGATTTATTAAGTTGAGTTGATGTAACATCGCGTTTAGAATGTTATGTTATAACAAAAACTGGCTTTAATATAATCATGAGAGCACGACACCATCATACTCAATGTGTAAAAAACGCTATCGAAAAAGCTGAGCGTCTATGTAGTGAGCGATCATTACGCTTAACCCCTATACGGCGTAAAGTTTTAGAATTGATTTGGCAGAGCCACAAACCAATCAAAGCTTATGATTTACTCGCACAGCTAAGTTCAGATGATCATATTGAAAAACCTCCTACCGTTTACAGGGCATTAGACTTTTTATTAGAAAATCATTTAATTCACAAAATAGAAAGCTATAACGCTTATATTGGCTGTGAACTCGAGCATAATGAGCTAGATAGTAAATTTTTTATCTGCGATCGATGTGACGAGGTCAAAGAAGTACAAGAGCCTAAACTCGATAAATCTTTACTCGATGCTAGCAAAAAACAAGGATTTACTCCTAATCAAACAACAATAGAAATACACGGTACGTGTGCTAGGTGTTCTAAATAAATGCAAGAACGTTTCGATAAGTTCGCTATACTGCTTTCAAGTATATGCGCAATACACTGTATTGTTACCCCTATAATTGCTAGTGCTGTACCACTATTTACTGCAGCGGTTCATCATGGGGAAGACGTACATGATTTTTGGTTCCATCAATTCATTCTAATATTTATTGTGCCTGTTAGTTTATTCGCACTAGTAATCGGCTTTCGTACTCATCAAAAAATATTACCAATTGCCGTAGCTGGTGTAGGCTTATTAATTTTAATTTTCACAGCTGTGTTTGCTGAACATCTGCTACACAGTCATGTCATAGAACACGAAGGCGAAACACTACTCACAATTATTGGAGGCATCATACATGCAATAGGCCATGTCCTAAATGCACTAGCGACACGCAAAAGTCATCCTCATTGTTCATCCGCATAACATTATGAATCTGCATATATTCATCACTGCCAGTTTACTTACACTCCTTTTTTCCACAGCCATAGCTTCTGATGATCATCATGAGCATAATTCAGAACATCATCATAATCATGAATCTAAACACCATCACGACGATGAATTAGAGTTTACTGAGCACCATGCACATGAACATGGACATGCAAGAGCAACCATATCTTATTCTAATCATAATTTAATACTATCAATCACATTACCCACTATTGATGTCTTTGGCTTTGAACATAAACCCCATAGTGAAGATGAGAAGTCTATTGCAAAAAAAGCCTTAGATGAGTTATCAATAATTAACAATATTGTTTCTATTGACCCTTCATGCAAATTAGACACACTTACCAGCAATTATCAAACCTCGTCACATGATGAAAATCACAGCGATATAGAGATGAACGCTAACCTTATATGTGATAATAATGAGCCAAGATTGATCACCTTCACTCTGTTTGAGACACTACCCACATTAGAACAGCTTACAGTAGAATACATTTCTGATAATAAGCAAGATCTACACACATTGACACCAATAGAGAAAGCAATTACCGCCAACTAATGAATGACAAGCCTACCTGTATAGAACTATCAAACATATCTTTTCAGTGGCCACAAACTCAATCACCTTTAATCTCTATTGAACATCTATCTATAGATTACGGAGAACACTTATTTATTCAGGGCGCCAGTGGCAGCGGTAAGTCAACTTTTCTTAATCTTTTAACAGGAGTACTGACACCAACCACAGGTATCATCTCTATCCTTAACCAACGTTTAGATTCACTCGCTCATTACCAACGTGATCAATTTCGCGCAGATCATTTTGGGGTAATATTTCAGCAATTTAATTTAATCCCTTATTTGAACGTCTTAGAGAATGTCGCGCTTCCGCTGTCATTTTCAGCTTATAAACATAAACGGGCAGAGTTACTTAACAGTGATACATCCAAACAAGCACTACGCATACTAGAGGCATTAGGGATTAGCTCTGAATTGGCCAATCAAAACGTCACCCAGCTCAGTACGGGGCAACAACAACGTGTTGCTGCTGCACGCGCTTTAATCGGTACGCCTGAAATTATTATTGCAGATGAACCCACATCATCGTTAGATGAAGATGCTAAACATGACTTTATTAATCTACTATTTAAAGAAGCTGAGAAATTCAACAGTACACTTGTTTTTGTTAGCCACGATAAATCGTTAGCGTCAAATTTTAGTAGAACAATGCATATCAATGATTACAACAATCTCACTTAGCCAATGAATTTGTCAATTTTTAAGCTTGCATTTAAAAGTCTGAAATTTAGAAAATTTTCTATCGGCTTAACAATTTTTTCCCTGGCTACAAGTATCATGTTATTTTTATTTGTCGATACAGTGCGCGTACAAGCTAAAGATAACTTTGTAAATACAGTATCTGATATAGATCTTATCGTTGGGTCACGCAGTGGATCAATTCAACTATTGTTATATAGTATTTTCCATATTGGCAACGCAACAAATAA
>Ga0181580_10005539_pt1 | contig 10246 bp, 6 predicted proteins | sample 071ome_23_FD_132413 | JGI IMG/M metagenome (GOLD analysis project Ga0181580, IMG submission 132413) | Coastal salt marsh microbial communities from the Groves Creek Marsh, Skidaway Island, Georgia - 071403BT metaG (megahit assembly) | ecosystem: Environmental > Aquatic > Marine > Intertidal zone...
CACGTCGATAACGCGAGGCTTCGATTAAACACTCGTCAGTCGTTCATGGATGACACGGCGCTCGAGGAGGATTTCGTTCGAGCGCTCTCGTGCTACTCGCCGTTTTGGTTACAACTCGGTGTCGACGTCGTCGTCGGTGGCGGGGTGGTTTGGAAGCGACACGGTGGCGACTTACACGCGATTCAAAAGGATTGCGTCGACGTGTTGCGTCGCGATCGAGATTTGGAGATTGAATTCGGCACGGGGCATTATCCGGGCGCGCCGCCGTACGCGCACGGATACGAAGAGGCGCTGAGTCGCAACATTCTAAAGCGGGTGCTCCTTCTCGTCTTCATCCTCGATCGCGCGGCGACGTCAGGGCTTCCGCCGAACACGCCGCTTCTCATGCGCCCGCGCGCGGCGCTGAAGAAGAGCGAGGACGTTTTGCGCGCCGCATTGCGTGGGTCCATGTACGGAGAGGGCGACTTGATTCGCAACTTGAGTCAGTGCTCGTACAAGCTGCGTTATGAACAAAATCCGATTCGCGAGTACGACTTTACTTGCACCAACCTCGCGGTGGATCTTCGCGACGGCGTGCGATTGTGCCGATTGATGGAGGTGCTCAACTCGGACGTGCTGTTTATGAGTTACGACGAGAAGAACAAAGAGTGGAAGAGGAGCTTGTTGAGCGAGGCGCACTTTCCGTGCGCTTCTCGAGCGCACAAAATTCACAATGTTGAAATCGCCATGCGCGTCATCAAGGATCAACAAGTTGGGCTTCCGGGGACGTGGAGTCGCATCAAGGCGGAAGACATTGTCGACGGTCACTTGGAGCACACGATGGGTCTGCTCTGGGCGCTCATGATGCATTACTCGGCGCCTGGATTGCTCTTGCCCAAGTCGCTCGACGCCGAAATCGAACGATTGGGAGGCCGAGTTCCGGACGTGAAGAGAATCGAGCGACTCGCCGCGGCGAAGCGCGGAGATTCCGTCACCGAGTCTCCGCAGTGCGCCATGGAAGCGCGATTGTTCACGTGGGCCAAGGCGGCGTGCGCAACGCAAAAGGTTGAGTTGAACAATTTGGGGAGCGCCTTTACCGACGGACGCGTTTTGTGCGCGCTCATCAGAGCGTACGCGCCGATGATGATTCCGAAGCGTCGCATCGGGGCTGCACCTCTCAAGCTCAATGATGCAGATCCGGAAACTGCTAAGAGCGCCCTGACGATCGCCCGCGACAACTTTGCCGTGGTATCCAAGGCGCTTCAAGCGCTCGGCGGCGTTCCCAATCCGACGTTTGACATTCGACTATCTACCAGTGGAGATGACGTCGAGTCACCCGACCCACGCGCCGTGAGCGGGTATTTGCTCTTCCTTAGCGCGCGTTTGCTTCTCCTCAGACAGCAAGAAGTTGCATGCATCCGCGTGCAACGATGGTGGAGGTGGCACAGGCCGAACAGACCTCGATTCGCCGCCGTCGCTCAAAGGTGGATTTCGGCGACGACTGTCATCGCTTCGCACGTGCGTCGTGCGCAAGCGGTCAAGTCTGCTCGAGCGCGCTCGGACGCCATCGTAAAGGTGCAAGCCTTTAGACGAGGTCGCAGCGAACGCGTCGAGTTTATGAAGAAGCGCGACGCGGCGGTGAAGATTCAAGCCTTTTACCGCATGCGCATCGCTCACTTGCAATTTGAGGACGCCAAATGGGCCGTTACAAAGATGCAAAAGATTCGCAAGGGTAGCCTGCAGCGCAAACGATTCCAGGAACAGAGACGTGCTGCGAGTCTCATCCAAGGCTGGTACCGCACCGTTGTCGCGAGAAACGAATACCTGAGCAAGGCGATTGCTGTCACGGTCGTTCAGGCGCATTGGCGAGGATTCGTCGCTCGCAAGCTCGTAAAGCAGATGAAAGAACGTCGCGCCGCGGTGATTCACGGCGCCGCGTGCAAAATCCAAGCAGCTTTTCGCAAATGCCTCGTACGCAAGCAATTTTTACGACTGCGATGGGCCGTCACTCTCGCGCAAGCTCGTGCCAGGAGCGCGAATTCGAGACGAAAATTTGTCAACACACGCAAGGCGACGCTGAAGATTCAGCAAAATGTGCGTCGCTTCTTGTGCTTCAAGGCGTACCAGCGCCGATCGCAGATGATTCAAGAAGAAAAGCGTCGCACAGCGGCGATCGTCATTCAAAGCCATTTCCGAGGTCACATGTCCCGAGAGCGCGAATTTACGCGCTGTGTCAAGGACGCCTTCGCAACGACGATTCAAGCGTTTTGGAGAGGCTACGTGGCGAGAAAAGCTGCCAAGCGTCTTCGACTTGTCAAGGAGAGTCGTATGGCGGCGTTGGAACAAGCTTCTATATACAACTCCGCCGAGACGATTCAGCGTCACGTTCGCGGATGGTTGTGCCGCCGCGACTTGGCGCGTAAGCGCGAGTGCGCCATCGCTATTCAATCCCAGTGGCGAATGTACAACGAGCGCTTGAGTTTCAAACTTCAACGCGCGGCGAGCATTCTGATTCAGAGGCATGCGCGACCAATGATTGAAAGCAGGATGCGTGCGAAGAAGGAGAAGAACATTGCCGTCATTCAGGCTTACGTCAGAGGATGGCTCGTGCGCAAGCGTTCGGCGCCTCGCGTAGCTCTCATTCGCAGAAACATTGCGCGAACGTCAGCGAATGCCGAGCCGCGCCACTCGTTGCGAGCGCGAGCGCAAAAGGCTGCGTCGATGATAAGCGCTCCGCGTACGCTCAAAGAGTGCGTGCGAGGTTGCGCATTTTTCTCCGAGCACTGGTCGCTCTCGCCCGTGTGCAGAGACGCCGCGACGGCTCCGTCAGTTCTGCACGCACTGATGAGAAACATTCGGCAGTGCACGCGCTCGTCCAAGCAGTTTGTGCTCATCACCGCAGCGTACGACTTGCTTGAGACTATTGCCAGCGATGACGACTACGTCGACGCGCTCGCTGAATCCCGTGACTGCCTCGTCATCATCATGGAGCACATGCAAATGTTCCGCGACAGACCGTCGTTTGTTGAATCCGCCGTCGATCTCGTCCTCGCGCTGTGCGACAACAAGCGTGCGAGGAAATCAATGGCGAAGAACAATTTTGGCGCCAAGATTGAATCGATGTGCGAGGTTCTGTCGGCGAAGAGAATGGAAAACAGACGGCGAGCCATGTCGTTCGCGCAACAGGGACGCTATCGAGACGAAGAGGAGGCGAGAGAAGAACTCTTAAACGCCGAGCGTTCGCTGTCCGCGCTCAAGAGGCTGTCGCGCAGTAGAAGAGCTTAGAGAGTACTAAACAAATGTGTATTAAAACAAGCCCAGCCGCAACTTAATTTCACGACTTAATGCGCATGGTGAATGGGATACGGAGGTAGATGCGCACGAAATCCAACAAGCACAGCACTGCCATGCCGCTACCCATGGACTCCCAGAACACCTGGGATATCGGCATCGGTTTGTTCTCGTCAACTCGCAAAAACATTGGAAACGACACGAGAAAGTAAATGCCGTAAAACGCAGATCCCAGCGTGTACGCCATATGTCTATTCTCAAACGAGTAGTACGGAAATCCGCAAATCGTCAAGCTCTCCATAAACGCCGTCGTGTATGACATCGCACCCACCGCGACGCACTCAAACACAAACCTATACGCGTCATCGACAAAACCAGTGCGAATTCTACGCAAAGCCGCGTTCGATAGCACGTGATAAAACATAAAGTACGCGTGCGTCATGAGATACATGGAAATCGGAACATCGTTGAGCCGATGCGCATCAAACGTGTAATCCGCCTTTAACACGGCGTAAAAGTAATGCGTGTACCAGTAATTCCCGATGAATGAAAACACCGCAATCCACAAATTCGCCTTGATGATGTAACGGTCACTGAGTTTCCGTTTCGCATCCGCGTCGCATGGAAACATCAAAGGAACGACCAAAGCCGGCGCCGCGCACACCCCGCAATACGCCAGGTAGCCCCAACGCCCGAACGACTCGTACGCCGACGTCGCGATCACCACCACGACGCTCGCAATCCAACACGCGCTGTACTTTAAACAAAACATCTCCGCCCACGCTTTGGACGGGTTCACGCGCGCGTCAACGAACCAGCGGGCCGTCGACGTCGCTTCCTTTTTCGATGATATCGCGGACGACGCCGGTGCATTCAACCTCGTCGCTCGACGCGTCGGTCGGGTTTTCGCCGGCGTCAGCGTCGCGTACGACACGGCGAGGCAGGCAAAGATGCAGACAAAGATGCCCGTCATGTCTGTTGGGATGTCCCCCGTGAGCGGCGACATGATCGGAACGGATGCGCGGCGTTAAAGTGCGGTCAGCCGTCAGTGTTGCGCACGCGAAAGAAACGAAGCATGGCCAACCCGGGTAAAGCGCTCGCGAGCGATAGCGAAGACGACGACGATCGCGTCGAAGACGTCCCGGAGGTCGAGAAGGAGGTTGATCGCGACGAACCGGCGGCGAAAAAGGTACAGGGTTTACGACGAACGCCACGAAACGAAACGAGTGAACGAATGTTTTGAAAGATGCGTTCGCTTTTTGAAATAAGATGGGATTCGTTTCGCGAACGACGACAACGACGACGACTGACGATAACGGCGTATCCACGCGTCGCTGCGCGCAGGTGAAAACGTTGAAGAAGAAGAAGGCGTCCAAGGGTGATGATGACGACGACGACGATAGCGATGACGATGGATCTGTGGATAGCGAGTGCATCGACGACTTGTCGGGCGACGAAGTGGACACGTCGAACATCATCTCCGGCGGACGTGCGTCGAGACGCGGGCGTCCGACCGTGTTCACCGCGCAAATGTACGCGCAGGGTGGACTCGGTAGCGATAGCGATGACGAGTGAGCGGGGATTGCGTTCGTGGGTTACTAGTTGAGAAGTTTATAATTGAAAAGATGAAGTGAACATGACAGCACAACATGACGCGCCGCGCCGCGCTCGAACTGTACCGACGAATCGTCCGCGCCGCGAAAGGTTTCGACGCGATCGAAGGGGCGAATGCGATCGCCGATGCGAGAACGGCGTTTCGGGCGAACGCGAACGCGGTGAACGCTGAGGAATTGCTCGTGAAGGGTGAGCAAAGACTTGAAGTCGCGACGCACTACGGGATTTCGCACGAACGGATGGCGCACGCGGCGCTCGCGGGAGGCGGTAATAAGGACATCGAGCCACCCTCGGGGATGAGCGAGGACGCTGGGCGGTCGGCGGCGTTGCGAGAGACCATGGCCAGCCAGTTTCCGGTGAACCCAGCGGCGGCGGCGGCGAGAGCGGCGGCGAGAGCTCGACGTGCGGCGGTATCCAGAAGCGAAAGCGAAGGTTCGGGTGGGGCGTGAAGACAAACAATGCGTATCGCGCTGCGTTGAAATAGCCTAGCTCGCGCGATGTAATCTCTAGTAGCTCTAATCTAGTCTCTATCTTTTACGTCGATGGACGAACATCCTCGCGTGCCAAGGCGTCGCTCACCAAATTGACTCGGAACCGTAGTTTTTCGTTTCTCGATACGCTGGCACGGTGTAAAGGAACTGCAACACCGGTCGGTCGGCGCTGGAGGCGTTCGCCATGCCACGGTGGAGCAGTCGATAATCGTAGAGCACGCTCTGACCGGCTTTTAATATTCCATCAAACGCACAATTTAACATTGACGCCGCTTCTCCAAAGCCGATGAGCTGGCTCGTCTTGTGCGACTTGAGGAAAAACTGCGTAAATCCCGTGGTTTGATCGAGATCGATCAGAGGCATGAAGACGCACACACCGTAGGGCATCGCTTGCCCTTCCCCAGTAGCCGGGGAGCACTCGACGTCGAGATGCCTGCCGTCGGCGTGCCACTCCTGCACTTTCGCACCCGGGCGCGAGTACACCACGCTCACATTGACATTCCAACCGCCCGATAACAAACCATTAATGTAAGGGAGCCAGGGCGCGTCTGTGTGCGCCAGCGTCCGAAGATGCGACCATCGATCCGAGCTTAAATCCACGAGAGCGTCGAAACGCTCGCATCCGCGCGACCCAATCTCCTTAAACGCGAACGCATCCGACCCGTACGCCACGTGCTTGTGCGCCGTCGCGAACCGATCCTCCACATCCCGTATAAACTCGCGCACGCTCTCCCGAATGACCCCCACGCGCTCGGCGCGCACCGCCGTCTCGCACGTCGCCGCTCCGAAATCTCCAAACCGACTCGACGACGCCTTCACATCCTCCGTCAATCGCAAATCCCGCCCCATCTCCGCCGCATCGCTCCATCCCCCCAGCGGCACGTATCCCGGCGCGGTGACCAACGTCGCGCACTCCTCGACGACGACGCCCAGACCCATCCCTTCGACGCTCTCGGTCAACCGTCGAGCCAACCGAGCCTCCTCGCTCGAGCACGCCCGACACCTCCAACGCACCGTCGCGTCCACCGTCTTCGCGTCTCGCGCGTGCGTCTCCACGATTCGCATCTCCCTCGACGTCGTCCATCGCGTCGCCCGCAATCCATCCATCAAGCGCCGCAACTCTCCGTCGCCGTCACCGTCGACGACGCGCGCTTCATTCGCGTCATCTTTTCCGTAACCATCATCATCGCGCGCGCGTCGTCGTCTCGCGAGCGTCAACCGCACGGCGTGCGTCGCCCCGGTTCGCTCGTCCCCGTACAGCGCCTCGTCGTCGCGCTCGTCCGCGTCGTCCGAGGCGCGCATGTCCGCCGCGCGCGCGTCGACGACGACGAACGACGACCGACGCGGTCTGGCGGGTGCACAGACGGCGGCGGCAGAGACGCCGCAAAGCGCGTCATCTCGAGACGCATCGACGCACCGACGACGACGACGACGCGATGAGCGACCAAGCGGTGTTGTTGCTTCGAAAGCAACTCAAAGGTGCGAAGACGACGCGACGCGATGCGCCGCCGTTCGCGGGCGCGAACCGACGCGCGCGCGCGCGGGAGAGAGAGAGTTGTCGTCGTCATCGTTTTTCTTTTCGAACGAAACGACGTTCGGGTTGTTCTCGACGACGACGACGCGCGCGCGCGCGAACGGGAGCTCGTGGAGTTAAAGAGACGGAGGGTGATGATGCGCGGAAGACTGACGATCGCGCGTTTCTGTGATTGGACGACGCGGGACGACGCAGAGCTCTCTAGGCACCCGATCGAAGGCTTCTCGGCGGGTCTCGTGGACGACTGCAACGTCTTCGAGTGGCAAGTCACGGTGATGGGTCCGCCCGATACGCTCTATGAGGGTGGGTTTTTCACGTGTAACATGACGTTCCCGAACGATTACCCGAACAGCCCGCCCAAGGTGAAGTTTGTGAGTGAAATGTGGCACCCGAACGTGTACCAAGACGGACGCGTGTGTATTTCGATTTTGCACAGCCCGGGAGACGACCCGCACGGGTACGAGGACGCGAGCGAACGCTGGAGCCCGGTGCAAACGGTGGAAACGATCATGTTGAGTATTATTTCTATGCTTTCGTCGCCGAATGATGAGAGCCCTGCGAACTTGGATGCCGCGAAGGAGTTCCGAGAGGACTATAGCGCCTTTAAGAAGCGCGTGGCGAGATGCGTTCGCAAGTCTCAAGAGGAGTAAATTACAGAGTTAACGTGACGTACGAAGAATGAGATGCGTGATGAATGAATGAAATATGTAGTCAGTCTAGCCGACCCGAAGTAGATAGCCGCGTAGCAATGCGCTTACTTGTGAGAAACAAATGATTATGAGATGAATATTGAAAATGTCGTCTTCTACACGCACCGAATGGGATTAGGAATCGTTTATATGGCAAGCTTGGCGAAGGCTTCGGCGGCGGCGATGGCGTCTGGGACAGCGTCCACGTTCGGACCTTGACCCTGCGCGACACCATTCTTACCACCACCACCCTTACCACCGAGTGGACCACACACCGCCCCGAGCCAGCCCTTGACGTCGATGCCAACAGCCGGCGGGACGCTCACGTAGATGAACTCCTTACCATTCACGTTGGACAAGAGAGTACAAGCGATGCCTTCCGCGAACGCATGCGTGGCCGCCTCTCTCAACGCGTTGGCGTCAGTTCCGTCACTGAGCGTCGCAACGAAGTACTTACCACCGGCAGACTTGGTGTCTTCGGTGAGTTTCTTCACATCTACAATGGCTTGCTCCTTTGCCGCAGCCGCCGCCTCCTTGTTCGCTTCAACGACGCGCTTGATTTGTCTATTCAGTTCCTCCTTGATCGCTTCACGCAAAAGGACCGGGATGACCGTTTGGTCGACGACGTTCTTGAGCGGTGCCAGGCTCGCTTCAAGCTCTGGACCACCCTTGATGCCGTCGCACGCCTTGACTTCGGCGAGAAGCGCTTCGCCTCGCTTGATCGCCTCTTGCGCCGCGCCGCGCGTGGCGCCAATGATACGACGGATACCCTTGGCCACACCGCCCTCTTCAAGAATAGCAAACTGTTCGGCAAAGTTCGTCGTCGCGAGATGCGTACCTCCACAGAACTCGATGGAGTAATTTGCCCACTTTTCGTCAGACGGATTGGCGAGGAGCTCGTCAATCTTCGGCCCGACAGAGACGACGCGCACCGGGTCCGGGTACACTTCACCAAAGACGGCGCGCAAGCCGTTGATAGCCATTGCTTGATCCAAGGCGACTTCTCTCTTGTCGACAGACAAGTTGGACTTGATTTGTTCGTTCACGATGCGCTCGACTTCAGCAAGTTGCTTGACAGTCGCCGGCTTGTTGTTGGAAAAGTCAAATCGCAACTTTTCATCGTCGACGAGGGAGCCCTTTTGATCGACGCCGTCGCCAAACACCTTTCTGAGCGCGTAGTTCAAGACGTGCGTCATCGTGTGGTTTGGCATGATGTTGTCGCGTCGGTTGTAATCCACCGCGCACTTGGCGGCGGCGCCAACCTTGACTTGTCCGGTGACTTCACCAGTGTGCAAGACGAAACCCGCAGCCACCTTGACATCCTCCACGGCGACGGAACCACCGTCCGTCGTGATGGCGCCGGTGTCGCACACTTGCCCACCAGATTCGGCGTAGAACGTGGTCGCGTTCAACACGAAACCGTACGGACCCTCGGCATCGGCGGTGGATTGGATAAATCCACTCGGAGACAAGATTGCGGAAATCGTGGCGTCGAGCGCCGGACGACCTTCGGCGTACTTGTGTTCGTCATTCGTGGTGGTGATGCCGTTGTCTTGTAACCAAGCGGTGGCTTCAGCTTCAAAGAGAAGCTGGACACCGCCGGACTTCTTACCCGCGGCGCGAGACTTCTCTTGCGCTTCGGCGAAAGCTTTCGCGAAACCTTCGTTGTCGAGGGTGAAACCGTTTTCTTCCGCCATGATTTCGGTGAGATCATTCGGGAAACCGAAAGATTCCCACAAGAGGAACGCCTCCGGACCACTGATGACACTGCGTCCTTCCTTCTTCGCGGCTTCGAGCACCTTTTTGAATTGCTCGATACCCTTTTGGAGGGTGCGACCAAAGGAAGTCTCTTCGTCAGAGATGATTTCCGTAATGTGTTTTTGCTTGGCCTCGAGCTCTGGGAAGACGTATCCGAGTTGCTTGACGACAATCGGAACGAGCTTGCTGAAGAAGCCTTGTTCCGCGCCGAGCTTTTCGCGACCGAAGCGCACGGCACGTCGGAGAACGCGGCGCAACACGTAGTTACGGCCGTCAGATCCCGGGGCGGCGCCGTCGGCAATCGCGATGGACAAGGTGCGAATGTGATCCGCGACGACGCGGTACGCCATATCCTTCTCACCGACATCCTCCTTACCGAGGAGACCGGTGTACGGAGCAGCGCCGGTGACGCGTTGGATTTCCTTGAAGATGGGCATGAAAACATCGGTGTCGTAGTTGCTCATCTTGTTTTGGAGCACAGAGGTGAGACGCTCGAAACCCATGCCCGTGTCGACGTGCTTGGCCGGCAACGACTTCAACACGCCACCCTCTTCGCGGTTGTACTGAATGAACACGACGTTCCAGATTTCAAGGCAGTTGGGATCATCCATGTTGACCAACGAGGAGGCGTCGCGGCCACCGATGCGGTCGTAGTGAATTTCCGTGCACGGTCCGCAGGGACCGACGTCACCCATTTCCCAAAAGTTATCCGCGCATCCGAAAGGCATGACGCGGGATTCCGGAAGAAACTTGAGCCAAATGTTTTTCGCTTCGAGATCCGGTTGGAGGCCTTGAGACTCGTCACCACCAAAGTACGTCGCGTAAAGCCGATCAGCCGGAAGCTTGTACACCTCGGTGAGAAGCTCCCACGCCATGGCGATCGCTTCCTC
>Ga0181580_10005553_pt1 | contig 10232 bp, 10 predicted proteins | sample 071ome_23_FD_132413 | JGI IMG/M metagenome (GOLD analysis project Ga0181580, IMG submission 132413) | Coastal salt marsh microbial communities from the Groves Creek Marsh, Skidaway Island, Georgia - 071403BT metaG (megahit assembly) | ecosystem: Environmental > Aquatic > Marine > Intertidal...
CGATCCGGGCGCTCATCTGGCGACGCTGTTCGCCTGAAACCTTAAGGACTGACTATGCAGGCGACGCTTCGTTTGAAAGACGACGACTCGATTGAGGGCCGCACGCAAAGCGGGCATTCGGTCATCATGGATCGCTCGCCCGATGTGGGAGGGCAGAACCTGGGCGCACGACCCATGGAAATGATGTTGCTCAGTCTTGGCGGCTGCACGATGATCGATGTGATCCTGATTCTGAGAAAATCTCGCCAGGTGTTCTCAGACATTCGCATTGAGATCGACGCCGAGCGAGCAGAGGATATTCCACAGGTCTTCACCAAGATTCATCTGCATTTTGTGGTCACGGCTGCCGATATCGACCCCAAACGCGTGGAGCGCGCGATCAATTTATCGGCCGAAAAATACTGCTCTGCCTCACGAATGCTGGAGTCGGTTGCAGAAATTACCCACGATTTTGAAATTCTGACAGGGTAGACTTCTTAGTTCCCTTTAGCGAAGCGCGGCCTACGCCGCGCGAGCGATGCCACCATGAAAGCGATCACCGAGTGGTTCAAGTTTCAGTTCAATAATCCCCAAGTCGTCTATCTGACGGTTTTTCTGCTGGGGCTTTTTGCCGTCCTGGTATTCATGGGCCATATGTTGGCCCCGCTTCTGGCCGCCGTGGTCATTGCCTATTTGCTGGAAGGGCTGGTAGCGCTGCTGGAACGCTGGGGTATCGGTCGGCTGCTTGCGGTGCTTTTTGTATATCTCGCGTTTCTGCTCTTTGTGACGATGATCCTGTTCGGCCTGATGCCGCTGCTTTCACAGCAGACCACGCAGTTCGTACAGCAGATTCCCACCATGCTGAACGCGGGTCAGGAGCTGCTCTTTAAACTGCCGCAGAGCTATCCGGAGATCATTTCGTCTGAGCAGATCAGTGACGTTATGCGAATGATCCGCTCGGAGGTGACCGTGCTGGGTCAGCAGGTGCTCTCCCTCTCACTGGCGTCGGTGCTCGGTCTCATCGCGGTGATGATCTATCTCATTCTCGTTCCGATACTGATCTTCTTTCTCATGAAAGATAAAGAACGGCTCGTCACGTGGGTCAGTCGCTTCGCCCCGCGCGATCATCAACTCGTGAGCCAGGTGTGGTCCGAAGTGGATCGGCAGATCGGTAACTATGTTCGGGGCAAGTTCTGGGAGATCGTGATCGTCTGGTTCGCTTGCGTAGCGACGTTTACTTTTTTGGGTCTGCAATACAGCATGCTGCTCGCAGTGTTGGTCGGTGTATCCGTATTAATACCGTATGTCGGCGCCGCGGTGGTCACGATACCGGTTGTTCTCGTCGCCTGGTTTCAGTGGGGATTTACCAGCGAGTTTTTTGTGCTGGTCTCCGCCTATCTTTTTATTCAGGCGTTGGACGGCAATCTCGTTGTGCCCATGTTGTTTTCCGAAGTGAACAATTTGCACCCGGTGGCCATTATTGTTGCCGTATTGATCTTCGGTGGGTTATGGGGCGTGCTGGGCGTGTTCTTTGCGATTCCGCTCGCCACGCTCGTGCACGCGGTGTTGAATGCCTGGCCTCGGCAAGCGCAAGACCCTACATAGAATAGGGAATAGGGCGAAAGGAACGAAAAGAAACGAAAAGGAAAAGCCGCCGCGCTTTTCTTGACCCTTGGCGATGCCTCGATATTATTCCGTCTTTAGTAATAAAACGACTGAATGTCCTGATGGGGGACGACTGGGTTATGGCGAGCCCTAAACCTGTTTCCGAACAATCCAAAACGCTGAAGGATTCCGACGGGCCGCTCGTGTCGAGCGTGCCCTCTCGGGCACTGGAGAGATTTTTGTTGCGCCGGGTGCTGGAGGCGATGGGTCCCCCATCTTTTTCAGTGGTTCTCTGGGACGGCTTTGCAATTCATCCGCCCTCGGGAGAGGCCATCGCGACTGCTCATATCCATACACGCAATGCCCTGATTCAGTTGTTGCGCCAGGGCGATACTGGATTTGGTGAGGCCTTCTCGCGTGGAGAGATCACCGTAGACGGCGATCTGGTGGATTTTTTGGTTGCCGCGTTTAGTGTGCCTCAGCCAGAGGGCGTCGCCAAACTGGTGAAGCAAATGCAGCAGCGCAAGCCGCGGGCCAACACCCAGACGGGCTCTCGACAGAATATTCATCACCACTACGATATCGGCAACGATTTTTACCGGCTCTGGCTGGATGCAGAGATGCAGTACACCTGTGCGTATTTTCCCGAGGCCGATATGACCCTGGAGGCGGCGCAGCAGGCAAAGATGGACCACATCTGCAGAAAGCTTCAGCTTCAGCCAGGTGATCGCGTTGCAGAAGCCGGTTGCGGCTGGGGCGGGCTGGCCCGACACATGGCGCTTACTATGGCGCATCGGTACTGTCGTGGAACGTGTCCAAAGAACAGGTGCGCTATGCCTCAGATCGTGCCAAGGCTGAAGGCTATGACGATCGCGTCACCTATGTGCTTGACGATTATCGAAACATGTCTGGCGAGTACGACGTCTTTGTCTCGGTTGGCATGTTGGAGCACGTGGGCGCGGATAACTATCCTGAATTGGGCAACGTGGTGGATCGATGTCTGACCGCTAACGGACGTGCATTGGTGCATTCGATCGGCCGCAATCGGCCGCGCCTGATGAATGCCTGGATCGAGAAGCGTATCTTCCCGGGCGCTTATCCCCCGACCTTGCGTGAAATGATGGATATCTTTGAGCCGCATCACTTTTCGGTGCTCGATGTGGAAAACCTGCGGCTGCACTACGCCCTGACGCTGGATGAGTGGCTAAAGCGTTTTGACGAACACTACGAGACCGTCGTCACGCAATTTGATGAAGAGTTTGCTCGGGCCTGGCGGCTGTACTTGGCAGGCTCACAAGCGGCGTTTTTGGCCGGGGGGCTGCAGCTTTTTCAGGTTTTGTTTACTCGAGAGCGAAACAACGAGTTGCCTTTCTCGCGCGGGCATCTGTACGTCTAATACCGACGTGCTGCGAGTCTATATCGCCGCCAGTCTGGCACAGGCACACTTAGTTCAGCAGATGCTTGCCTCGGCCGGTATCCGGTCTCGCGTTCTGAACGAGTACAGCAGCGGTGGATTGGGCGAACTCGCCGCGACATCCACATGGCCTGAGGTATGGATCGATCGCGAGCAACAGACCGCACTCGCGCGGCGGCTGATCGCCGACTTTGAGTCCCGGGTCGATGAGGAGAAACTGTGTGCCGGGTGTGGTGAGCCCAATCCCACCACCTTCGACATCTGCTGGCGCTGCGATGAGCCTTTGCCCGTAAGCACGTAGAGCGCGGTTCGGTCGTATGGACCCGGCTCAGACTGTGGGTTTTCAAGGCTGTTGGCGTTTGCGTTGGTGTAAAATTCCCGCCCGCTGAGCGCTTTTTCACCGCGTAGTTGACGGAATCTATCTCATGAGCACTGACCGACAAGATCGCCTTAGGGACGGACAGGTTTGGGTCCGGTTGCTCCTGATGCTCGTGTATTTGTTTGTGGTGTTCGAGCTGGTGGCACTGCTCGTGGGAATCGGCATGCTGTTCCAGTTCGTCTATCGTCTCGTCAAGGGTGAAGATGCCCACCGACTTAAAGATTTCACAGCCGATCTGAATACCTTTATTTATTCGGCTTTGCAGTATGTCACCTTCAATTCGGATGAGCGGCCGTTCCCCTTTTGTGACTGGCCTGCTCCTTCGTCCTCGGACGATCATTCATCACGCCACTAACCCTCTGAGGCGCCCATTTGGTGAGGCGTCCTAACCGGAAACCGTATGGACGTTCATTACCAACCTCAGGATCTGGAGTCGGCCGTTCAGGCATGGTGGGATGAGCAAAAAAGTTTTGAGGTTCACGAAGACCCCTCGCGCGAAAAATACTACTGCCTGTCCATGTTGCCCTACCCGTCCGGTCAGCTGCACATGGGCCATGTTCGCAACTACACCATCGGCGATGTGATCAGCCGATACCAACGGATGCTCGGCAAGAACGTGTTGCAGCCTATGGGTTGGGACGCGTTCGGTCTGCCGGCTGAGAACGCGGCCATTCAGCGAGCCGTCCCGCCGGCGCAGTGGACCTACCAGAACATTGACCATATGCGCGGCCAGTTGCGCCGAATGGGCTTTGCCTATGACTGGTCCCGAGAAGTGACCACGTGCCGGCCGGACTACTACCGGTGGGAGCAGTGGTTCTTTACCCGACTGGTTGAGAAAGGTCTGGCCTACAAGAAGAACGCCGTGGTGAACTGGGATCCAGTGGATCAAACGGTCCTTGCCAACGAGCAGGTAATCGATGGCAAAGGCTGGCGCTCAGGGGCCGTCGTAGAAAAGCGTGAGATTCCCCAATGGTTTATTCGCATCACGGCTTATGCCGATGAGCTGCTGGAGGAACTGGACCGTATGCCGGGCTGGCCCGATTCGGTTAAGACGATGCAGCGCAACTGGATTGGCCGTTCGACGGGCATCGAAGTTGATTTTGCTCTGGCTGATGGTGGTGATCCGCTACGGGTGTTTACCACGCGTCCGGATACGATTTTTGGAGCGACGTTCATGGCGGTCGCCGCGGATCATCCGCTTGCCGTCGCGGCCGGAGAGAAAAATCCCGAGATCAATGAATTTCTCAAGGAGTGCGCCAGCGGCGGGGTCAGCGAGATCGAGCTTGAGGCTGCAGAGAAAAAAGGAGTGCCGCTCGGGATTGACGCGATCAATCCGTTAAGCGGTGAACGGATTCCGGTCTGGGTGGCCAATTTTGTGCTCATGGGTTACGGAACCGGGGCCATTATGGCCGTGCCTGCTCATGACGAGCGCGATCATGCGTTTGCCACTCGCTACGGCCTGCCAATTATTCAGGTGGTCGCGCCAGCCGACGGCGCATCGATCGATGTCAGGCAGGCGGCCTGGCCGGCAAAAGACGACGCGGTCACGGTGAACTCGGGCCCGTTCAGCGGGTTGGACTTCAAGACCGCCTTCGATCAGATTGCGAACGACATCGAGAAACGCGGGCTCGGTGAGCGCAAAGTGAATTACCGACTTCGAGACTGGGGTGTATCCCGCCAGCGCTACTGGGGCTGCCCGGTGCCGGTCATCTATTGCGAGCGTTGCGGAACCGTGCCCGTTCCGGATGCGGATCTGCCCGTGTTGCTGCCTGAGGACGTGACCTTCATGGGCGTGCAGTCACCCATCAAGGCGGATTCCGAATGGCGCAAGACCACATGCCCCACGTGTCAGGGTGCCGCGGAGCGCGAAACCGACACCTTTGATACCTTTGTCGAATCGAGCTGGTATTACGCGCGCTATTGCACGCCTGGTGCTGAGGCGATGTTAGACGAGCGTGCCAACTACTGGCTTCCGGTGGATCACTACATCGGTGGAATCGAGCACGCCGTATTGCATCTGATGTACTTTCGCTTTTGGCACAAGCTTATGCGCGACGCTGGCCTTGTGAGCAGCGATGAGCCGGCAACCCAGCTGCTGTGTCAGGGCATGGTGCTGGCCGAGGCCTACTACCACGACAGCCCGGAACATGGCCGGGTGTGGGTAAAGCCCGACGAGGTCGAGACGGAAAAAGACGCAAAAGGAAAAACCATCGGCGCCCGGCGGCTGTCTGATGGCGCGCAATTGACAGCGACCGGCTGGACCACGATGTCCAAGTCCAAAAACAATGGGGTGGATCCACAGAGTCTGGTGGATCGCTACGGTGCCGATACGGTGCGTCTTTTCACTATGTTTGCCTCTCCGCCTGATCAGGCGCTGGAGTGGAACGACGACGCAGTGGCCGGCTCGCAGCGCTTCTTGCGACGCGTATGGTCACTGATCCAGACGCATCGACAGGTGTTATCGAGGAACGACACGGCTCCGGTCGAAGTGGACGAAGAGAGTCAGGCGTTACGGCGGGTCTTTCACAGCGCGCTTCAGAAGATTAATCGCGATATGGATCGTCAGCAGTTCAATACGGTCGTGGCGGCGTGTATGGAAAGCTTCAATGCGCTGGACCGCTTTGATCCCGGCAGTGATGCCGGTCGGATAGCGACGATGCGAGAGGTCACGGGGATGCTGATTCGAATCCTCGCGCCCATTACGCCCCATCTTTGTCATGTGCTCTGGCGCGAGCTCGCTTTTGAGGGCGCTCTGTTGGACGCCCCCTGGCCCACCGTTGACGAGACCGCCCTGATCACCGCTACCCAGACGCTGGTGGTGCAGGTGAATGGCAAGTTGCGTGGCCACGTAGACGTCCCGAGTGATGCCGATGAGGCGCAGGTGCGTCAGGCGGTGCTGGCGGACGAAAAAGTGGCTCGCCACGTTGGGGATGCGACCGTTCGCAAAGTGATCGTGATTCCCGGCAAACTCGTAAACGTGGTGGTGTAAGCCGACGTTATGGCCAGAACCATGGTCGGCGTGCAGCTGCTGGGCCATGGCGGCCTTGATCAGTTGGTGGTGCGTGATGATATTCCCGTGCCGCAGCCGCGCGTGGACGAGACGCTTGTACGCGTGCGGGCAGCCGGTATCAACAACACGGACATCAATACCCGGCTGGGTTGGTATGCCAAGGACATTACCTCTTCGACCAATGAGGTCGCCGGTGCGTCTGTGCAGAGCGGTGGTTGGGGCGGAGCGCTTTCGTTTCCACGTATTCAGGGCGGTGACTTATGCGGAGACGTGGTTGCGGTGGGCACCCCTTCATCGACCGTGCGCGTCGGTCAGCGAGTCACCTGTGCGATCAATCAACCCATGCCCTCGCCTGAAAATCCGCTTTACTTCGAGTGCCTGGGGTCCGAGCGTGACGGGGCCTTCGCCGAGTTTTGCTGTGTGCCAACTGATCAATTATTCGACGTCAGCGCGTCGCCTTTATCCGACGTAGAGATTGGCGCTATGCCTTGTGCCTATGGGACTGCGCTGGGTCTCTTGCGCCGAGCCGGCGTCCATTCTGATGATCGGGTTCTGGTGACGGGTGCATCGGGCGGTGTGGGTTTGGCAGCGGTTCAGCTTGCCAAGCATTTCGGGGCCCGCGTGTGGGCCGTCACCTCACCAGCCAAGGCCCAGGCTGTTATCGCCGCCGGTGCTGACGATCTGATCGATCGTGATGGGTCATATGCCCCGAATAGCGTTAGCGTAGTCATTGATGTCGTCGGAGGCGCCGGTTTTGGCCGATGGCTCGATATGCTGTGTCCCGGCGGTCGCCTGGCAACAGCGGGCGCTATCGCCGGCCCGATGGCCGAAATTGATCTGAGAACGCTTTATTTGAAAGACCTCACGCTCTACGGCTGCACCCATCAGTCCCGAGACGTTTTTTCAGAGCTGGTGTCATTGATCCAGCGGGGTGCGATCCGACCGCTGGTGTCTAAAACGTATCCGCTGCATGAGATCGCGACCGCACAGGAGGACTTTATGTCAAAGCACTACGCCGGGAAGTTAGTGCTGATTCCGCCTGCCTAGTTGATTCGGCTTGGTGTGTCGCTCGCTATAATGAGCGGTCTCCGCGTGGATCCGAAACCAACCCAATGAAGCGTCTCCAAACCTCGATCGCTGTTTTCTTGCTGGCGGTGTTGACCGGCTGCGGTTTTCATTTGCGCGGTCAGGTCAATCTGCCGCCGATTATGGCCGCGCCTTGGGTGACCGGACAGGACAACCAGCTTGTCACTGATCTTCGCTCCCTGCTGCGGGAGAGCGGCGTTAATCCGGTCAAAGACGCTGGATCGGCCTCGGTCATTATTGATCTTGCAACGGTTGACTATGTGCGAACCGTAAAATCTGTAGACAGCAACGGCACCGCGACCGGCTATATCCTCCAGTACAAAGTGCTCTATCGCGTAGTTGATCCGACCGGCAAAGTACTGGTGGGCAATACGCCGCTCAGTTTTTCCCGCGAGCTGACCTATTCGAGCGTGGACCTTTTGCAGAAAAAGCAAGAGGAGGAGGCACTTAAAGAGTCGATGCGCTCTGAGGTGACCCGGCGGATTCTGCGTCGGCTCGATGGGATCGCGTTTCATGCGCCGACGGGCGATGCGATGTACGGCCGCGTTGTCTAGGCCGTTGCCGCGAGGTGTCCCCTTTTGCGCCTAGCGCCTGACGCGCTGTCGAACCGTTTGCAGAAGGGGCTTGACCGCGCCTACCTGATCTTTGGTGCCGAGCCGTTACTGATCGAGGAGAGTGCCGATGCGGTGCGCGAGGCGGCCCGATCGCGGGGCATCGATGAGATATTGCGGTTTACGGCCGGCGTCGATCTTGATTGGGAGCAGATCGGTACCATGGGCCAGGCGCTTTCATTATTTGCCACTCGCCGGCTTTTAGAGATTCGTCTGCCCACCGGTAAACCCGGAGAGTCGGGCGCGCGAGCGTTGATGGACTTTCTTGAAGAGGCAGATGAGAGCGTGCACCTGTCGCTGATTATGGGTCGCACCGACAAAAGCATCCAGTCAGCCAAGTGGTTTAAGACAGTCGAGTCAGTCAGTACCTCGATAGAGGCGCGCGCGGTAACTCCGCAGCAGCTTCCCGCCTGGATCAAGGGGCGGCTGGCGGCTCAAGGGGTAAAAGCCACGCCTGGAGCGATTGATCGCCTGGCGTATTACTCGGAGGGTAATCTATTGTTCGCTGCGCAGGAGATCAGCAAGCTGCCGCTTTTGCTCGGTCAGCACACGCTGGATGAGGCGATGCTTGATTCCCTCGCAGTAGACCAGGCCAGATTTTCTGTATTCGCGCTGGTTGATGTGGCCATGAATGGCCAAGCAGCATCCGCACTTCGGATGTTGCAGGGCCTAAAGCGAGAAGGCACCGAACCAATACTGATCAATTGGGCCCTGGCGCGCGAAGTGCGCGTGCTAAACGAGATCGCCAAAGACTTATCAAGTGGCTCAGATCGGCGGAAAGTGTTTGAACGGTTCCGGATCTGGCGAAGCCGAGAGCGATGCGTGGGATCGGCACTGGCCCGACTGAACACCGCCCGTTTGGGGGAGCTGTTGCAGCAACTGGCCTTCAATGATCGGGTGATTAAGGGGCAGGCCACGGCGCCCGGAGGAGTCTGGGCCGAAATCGAGCGAGCGATTTTGCTGCTTTGTGGTATAAAGGTAATACAGCGTAAAACGGCTTTAAATTACTGAAAACATGAATAAAGTGCCTTCTTTATCAACCGCTATCCAAACCTGGATGGCGGATGCCGGCCAGCAGGCCCGGGCCGCGGCGAAGGCCATAGCCAGGGCCAGTACCGGCGAAAAGAATGACGCGCTGTGGGCGATGGCAAAGCGCATCGACGCCTGCTCGAAGGACATTCTTGAGGCAAACGGACAGGACCTGAAGGCTGCGCGCACCGCAAACCTGTCTGGCGCGTTGCTGGACCGACTTGAATTAACCGAGGCTCGGGTCAGTGCGATGGCAGAAGGCCTGCGTCAGATTGCGGCCTTGCCAGACCCGGTTGGAGAGATTAGCGGTATGACGGCTCGACCATCCGGGATTACGGTCGGACGCATGCGCGTCCCTCTTGGCGTGATTGGCATCATCTATGAATCCCGGCCGAACGTTACGGCAGACGCGGCGGGGCTATGTCTGAAGTCAGGAAACGCGGCCATTCTGCGCGGTGGCTCAGAAGCGCTGCATTCCAATCGACTGATTGGTGAGTGCCTGACGCAAGGTCTTTTGGACGTGGGTCTGCCTGGTGGCATTGTGCAGGTCTTGCAGACGACGGATCGAGAGGCGGTTTCCGCGATGCTGGACAGTCCGCAGTACATTGATGTGATCGTGCCTCGCGGCGGCAAAGGCTTGATCGAAAAAGTCAGCGCTGAATCGAAAGTGCCTGTCATCAAGCATCTGGATGGGAACTGCCATGTTTTCATCGACTGCGATGCCGATATGGATAAAGCCGTAGAGGTCGCCTTTAACGCGAAGTGCCGTCGTTATGGGGTCTGCGGTGCAATGGAGACGCTACTGCTCGATGAGGCGGTGGCGCCTTCCGTACTCGAGCGGCTGGCCCCGCGATACCGGGAGGCCGGGGTCGAGCTTCGCGGCTGCGACAGAACGTTGCAGTGGCTTAAGGACGGGATCCCTGCCACCGAGGAAGATTGGTCCACCGAATATCTGGCGCCCATCCTCGCGATTCGGACGGTTGATAATTTGGAGGACGCCATGGCGCATATCGCCCGCTACGGGTCAGGCCACACCGACGCGATCGTTACCAATAATTTGCAAAAAAGCCAGCGGTTCGTGCGCGAGGTGGATTCGAGTTCCGTGATGGTCAATGCCTC
>Ga0181580_10005556_pt1 | contig 10225 bp, 8 predicted proteins | sample 071ome_23_FD_132413 | JGI IMG/M metagenome (GOLD analysis project Ga0181580, IMG submission 132413) | Coastal salt marsh microbial communities from the Groves Creek Marsh, Skidaway Island, Georgia - 071403BT metaG (megahit assembly) | ecosystem: Environmental > Aquatic > Marine > Intertidal zone...
ATGCGATTCGCTTCTATACCCGGCGCAAGACCATGACCCAGCGCTGGCCAGCCAGCAAGGTCAGTGAAAAGACACGATACGCCTTTCCCAGTAGCTGATTTCCCGTGCCGGTGTCCGAAACCTACCTGGTCATGTTTGCTGCCATCGAGGCGGCCGATTTCCCTCTGCTGATCTGGTTGTCGGTGACTGTGCTGCTCAACTATTTTCTGGTCTTTCATCCTGAGCGCGTTACCCGGACCATGAACAGCTACCTGTTGGCGCTGTACCTGCTGTTTGTTGTTTTCATCATCGGTCGCTGGGGCCTAATCGCCAGCAAGGTCATGGACATGCTGGCTGGTCTGCGAGCAGCGGGAGAGGTCTTGCCTCCGCGGTCGCTCTCCATGAGCTTCGGTCTGGCAGGTGTGGGCTTCGTTCTGGGGTTCACACTGCTGACTCTTCAGCATCTCAGATCGAGGCGCAGTCGGCTGCGCGTTATCTGAAGCGTGTCCAGCGCCCTGGCTCGCTCAAGGCCGGTTGTCGTCATCTCACAGCAATCCCCCCGTCACAATGCCGCTGCATTATGGGCGTGGGCTCCTCGATGGAGTGTCGAGGAGCCTGGAAGGGTATTAAGGCTATTTTTTGATGGTCCACTATCGGTGGCAGGACTGTGAGCCGCTATAATTGGGGCTGGTGAACTGATCAGATTGAAACGGTCCGTAGAGATGTTGTTACAAGCGAAAGCCCGGCGTGGTGTTTTCCTGCTGATTTGCCTGGCATTGGCCGGTTGTGGCTCATTGCCGGAAGGTGGGCGGCCCAGCAATGCGCTGTACTGTGATACCTACCTGATCTACGACATGTGCGCCCAGGACCAGAACCGGGACGGTGTCGTGGATTTCGTGTATTTCACTGACACCGAAGAGATTTTCATGTTCCGGGAAGGCGTACAGGAGCGCTATCGCGGACGTCTTGGGGTGCATCGCTGTGCCACGGTCATGGACGAGAGCCTGGTTGCCACCACTTCCCGGGTATTCTATGTGAATGACGAGACCAGCTTCCTGGAGAGGCAGGACATCAAAGGTGCCATGATGATCAAATACATCGCCTACATGCCCGAGGTCACGGCCTGCAATATGCGCCACGAACAGGCCGCCAGAGAGTCCGACTGAAAATCTGTAAGCTACTGATGCCAATTGACTTTTACGGTCCGGATACGGCTCCTTGCGGGGCTCAGTCCTGTAAAGAAAAATCCCATTTCACTGACAATTTGTGACAATCCCGAGGGTCGCGCGCCCCTATAATTTGCCGATTCAGTAGTAAATCTCGAAGAAGGTTCGCTAGTCAGCGAGAACATCCACAGGGGGAGCCGCGGTGAGGCAGTCAAATCGGCCTGTCAGGTCACTATCCATTCTTTCATTAGCCCTTGCCATGGCACTTGCCGGTGGCAATGCGGCCGCGCAGGACAATATCGGCGACGATTCCACGGTGTTGTATTCGGCGGAGTATTTCGAAGAGTTTGCCCCGGTGACGGCGCTAGACATGGTGAATCGAATCCCCGGCGTCAATGTCGGAGGTGGTGGAGGCGGTGGTGGCCGTGGCGGTCCGCAGAATGCCAGTCGCGGAGGCCGAGGCCTCGGTGGCGGCGGTGGCGGCATTGAGATCCTCATCAACGGTAAGCGCACAGCGGGCAAGAACAATAACACCCAGGACCAACTCGCCCGTATAACGGCAGGCCAGGTCGCCCACATCGAAATTATTCGTGGTACCGGCGGGGACCTCGATGTGCGAGGCAGTACCCAGATCGCCAATATCGTCCTCTACGAGGAACTCAGTTCCTCTTCGTTCTCCTATGAGCTGAACGCCGATTACTACGCCGACGATAATTCCCAGCCCGGTGGTCGCCTGACCTACGGTGGCCAGGCAGGCAGCCTGGATTATTTATTCAATCTGCAGGCTCAGCCCCGCTATGACCACCAGGAGAGCTATGAAGACAGTATCCTGGGGAATTTCGCACCTAACGACATCGTGGTCGAAGACAGGATTGTCGATCAGACCAGTTACACTCTTTCTACCAACTTGGACTACCAGTTCAGTGCCAATACCAGTGCCCGCTTTAATGCACTGTATTCGCAGAATGACAATCCCACCACCGTGGATCGGGCTACGATCAATATCCGTAATGGCGCCTATGACCCGACGTTCCAGCGCGAAGTGATCCCGGGTGAACAATTCAACTGGGAAATTGGCACTGACCTCGAGCACCGCTTCGGTAATGGTGATCGCTTCAAAGCCCTGGTGATTGCCAATGAAAACGATACAGCCAACACCCGTGAACGATTCGACGTGTTCGGCAACGGCAGTGAGAGCAAGACGCTGTTCCTGGATAACTCCAATGTCATTACTGAACGCATTCTGCGCTCATCCTATACAACAGATCTGTTCGAGACCCAGAATATCGAGTTCGGCGTCGAGGCCGCGCAAACGATCCTCAATTCCGATTTGTTGCTGGGGGTCGCCTCTTCGACCGGTACACCTTCGGCAGCCCACGGTGGGCTGGTGCCGGTGGATGTACCCAACGCCAACACCACTGTGGAAGAGATGCGCTTCGAGCCTTTTGCCATACATAACTGGCGCATCAATCCCAGGATGTCCCTGGAAACCTCCCTGGTCTATGAGTTTTCCGAGATTCAGCAGAGTGGTGACTTCAGCCAGACCCGAGATTTCTCTTTCTTCAAACCGAAGTTTGACTATCGTTTCGATATCACGCCGCAACTGCAACTGCGTCTGCTGGTGGAAAAGGTTGTACGCCAGATTAATTTTGTGGACTTCGTCGCCGTGACGGATACCTCGGATGAGGATTCCAACACCCTGTCCGGAAACCGCAACCTGCGTCCTGACTACTGGTGGAATTACAATGTCCTGGCCGAGTACCGGCTGCCCAACGACGTGGGCGTGATCAGTGCCAACGCTTATCACCATCGTCACAAGGATTTTATTCAGCGTATCGATGTATCTACGCCGGACCAGATTCTTTCGGCCGTGGGAAATATCGGTAACGGCGATATGTATGTGCTGGATGTGAAGAGCGATATCCGCATGAAGATGATCAACATGCCCAACCTGCTGATCACTTCCGGATTCTCGGTGAGAGAGTCAGAGGTAAAAGATCCGTTCCAAAATATCGACAGGAGCTTCGATAATTTCCACCGGGGCAGTGTCAATATAGGCTTCCGCCATGACGTTCCGAGCTGGCGCTTCAACTACGGAATGGCTCTGATGGACCGTTTCGATGGTGACCAGATGCGTTATGACATCGAGGATGTGGAGTCAGATTTCCGCGAGCCTTTCGTCACGGCATTTGCCCAGTGGATCGGCTTTGGTAATACCACATTCCGGCTTGATGTGCGCAACCTGGCTGACTCGACCTGGTGTCGTGAGCGATTCCGCTACGTGGGTCACGTGCGGGATGGTATCTTGGAGGAGTTGGAAAATCGGTGCTCCAACACCGGTGCTGTGTATACGTTCCGCATCAGCGGTAACTTCTAGGAAATCAGCGATTACTCTCAGGGCGATTTCTTCGCCTTGAATCCATGCATGCCGTGGTGGATAACCGTCACGGCATCGCTGATGTAGATGTGGTAGCCAAGCTCGCCCAGTTCCTTGCACAGCCAGAAATCCTCGGACAGGTATTCACCGTCTACCACCCCCACCTGAAATACATCGTACATGGTCAGTCCCGCCAGGCTCTCATTGCCGAATGAGGCGAGGCTGAACGGCAGACCATGCCGCTGGTATTCCAGCAGGCTCTTGAGATAGTCCAGATGTACCATGCCGCCGTAGGCGGGAGTACCGATTAAAACGTTCATCCAGTCATAGTGTCCGGTTTAGGCTGTGATGATAGTCGAATTATGCTCTCGTGCTCTCATCGGGTCTGCTATGTTGCTTGCTGTGCGTCATGCTTGCAAGTAACTGCACTGCTGATAAGATCGAAAACGGAAATTCCACTATCTTATGCGTAAGCCAATAGTCTAATTCGAATTTATCCAGGCTGTGGAGAAAATAACAATGAAAAAATCACTATCTGCACAGGGACTTGTCCTTTTGTTACTGGCAATGCTCTCAATTTCTGTTCATGCCCAACGTGAAGACTGGACACGATCCCATCCCGGATTCCGGGTCATTGGCAACCTCTATGGCGTAGGGACCTACGACCTGAGTGTGTTTCTCATCACAACCGACGAGGGCCATATTCTTATCAATACCGGTCTCGAAGATTCCACCACCCAGATTCGTGAAAATATGGCGGCATTCGGATTCGACCTGGAAGATGTGCGAATCCTCCTGACCCAGCAGGCGCACTGGGATCATACCGCTGCACTGGCAGAGATAAAGGATATTTCCGGTGCCGAGATGTGGGCTACACCGAAGGATGCCAGGGTGCTGGAAGACGGCGGCTTCAGCGACCCGCACTTCGGTGGGCGACAGACTTTTGTGCCGGTCGAAGTGGACAGGATCATCAACGAGGGGGATGTCATCGAGTTAGGGGGCGTGTCTCTCACCGTGCATGAGCATCCCGGTCACACCGAAGGCAGTTCCAGCTATTCGATGACTGTGTCTGAAGCGGGCAGGGAATACCGCGTACTGATTGCGAACATGGGCACTATCAATCCTGGCAAGAAGATGTATGCCGAGCCTACCTATCCGGGGGTGGGTGATGACTTCGCCAGGACCTATGCCTCGCAGAAAGCCATGGATGTCGATGTGTGGGCTGCCGCTCATAACAGCGAGCACAACATGCACGACAAGTGGCAGCCAGGCCAGGCTTATGATCCGGATACCTTTGTCGACCCGGAGGGATTCGTGGCGGCGGTCGAGCGTCTGGAGACGATCTATCTTGAACAGGTAGCCGATGAGCGGGGGCACTAGTGAAAAATAGGGACAGATTTATTTTTTTAGAAAATAAATCTGTCCCTATTTTCGGACCTCGATTTATCGAGTTTTCGCATTGGAAATCCACACAGTCTGGTAAGGCTGCAGCTGTAATTGCTGATTCAGATCTGTGTATTCATGGCCTGTTATCAGGTCACACCAATCGTCGGTACTGATGAGGTTTATATCGGCAAGATTGATAGTCTGGGCTGTGCTCGTGATATTGCTCAGGCAGAAGATGCTCTGGTCACGATTGATGCTCTGGCGCCAGAATGCGAACACCTCGGTGCCGAGGTGCAGGGTGAACTGTGTGGCATTCGGGTGAAAGGCGGCATGACCGCGGCGAATCGCAATCAGGCGGCGCAGCTCGTTGAATATCTTCCCCTGCACTGAATCCGCATCCGCCAGTGTTTCCTCGATCTCCCGTTGTTGCCAGATATGCCGGTTGATGGAGCGGTTGCGTCCGGTGTGTTCCAGTCGCCTGTAGTCGTTACGTGAGCCGAACAGGCTCTGGATATAGATTGCCGGTATGCCTTCGAGGGCGAGCATGATGGTGTGGGCGCAGATGAAGCGCTCGAAGCCGAGGCTGTCCTCGCCATGATGCAGGGTGCCTTTCAACAGGTCGAACAGGGCGATGTTCAGCTCGTAGGGCTTGTCATAGCCTTCCCGTGCCCGACGCAGGGTCACCCTGCCGCCGAAGTCCACGGCGGCCTGCACCAGTCGATTGCGCTCCTCGTCGCTCAGTAAACCGTCCAGCGGGCGCAACCCAATGCCGTCATGGGAGGCGATGAAATTCAGGTACGCCGTACCCGATTGCGCCGGTGGCATGCTCATCATCCAGGTCTTCAGGTGGCGACAATCACTGGAGAGCAGGGTATAGACCAACAGCGGTGGCAGGGAAAAATTGTAGATGACATGGGCTTCGTTGGCGTTGCCGAAATAGGTGAGATTCTCCCGGTTGGGCACGTTGTTTTCACAGATAATGACGGCATCCGGTGCATGGTACTCAATCAGGGTACGCAGCAGCTTGATGATCTCGTGAGTCTGTTGCAGGTGCACGCAGGAAGTTCCCTGCTGTTTCCACAGGAACGGCACGGCATCCATGCGAAACAGGGACACTCCATGGTTGAGGTAGTCACGGATGATACGAACGAATTCGACCAGGACTCTCGGATTGCGGAAATTCAGATCTACCTGGTCTTCGCTGAATGTACACCACACATGTCGCGTGCCGTCCGCTGTCTCCACCGCAGACAGCAGGGGTGAGTTCCGCGGACGCACCACGGCACTGTAGTCCTGCGCCGGATTACCCTCCACGAAATAGTCTTTTCCCGGATCCCGCCGCTTCAGGAAATTATCAAACCACAGGCTCCTGCTGGACATGTGATTGATCACCAGATCTGCCATCAGCTTGTAATCCTTGCTGATCGCTTCGATATCCTCCCATTCACCCAGGGCTGGATTAACGGACAGGTAGTCCATAACGGCGAAGCCGTCATCGGAGCTGAAGGGGAAGAAGGGAAGAATGTGTACTGCGCTGATGTGATCCTTCAGATGCTTGTTCAGGAAGCGCCGCAGACTGTGCAGGGGCAATTCACCTTCATTCTGAATGGTATTGCCATAGGTAATCAGGATGGTATCGCCCTGATCCCAATTGTTATGAAAGGGTATGGGCTGCTGCACGTTTCGACCCATGCTCATCTCTGCCATCAATTCCCGGGCCAGCGCGTCACTGGCCAGGTCGGGATAGATTATGGCGAGGTGTTCGATGATGCGGCGCTGCAGTTCCTTGCCAGGGTCTTCTTGTTGTTCAGACATGGGGCGACTACTTCTACTTCAGGCCGTATTCCTGGTGATCTTGTTCCACGGCGTCCTTTATCTGCTTTAGGATGTCGGGAATCGCACTGATAACCCTGTTCCAGCTCGGGATGAAAGGTGTGTCCATGGGTTTTTCGAGGAAATGATCACCGGCGACCATGATGTTGCTGGCAAATAGCTCCACCGACTTCTCCTCGGTATGGCGATCGAAGCTGAGGCCATTGATCATAGCATCGTTGTGATAGGAGTCGATGAAATCCAGGGCGATGCGGTAGTAAGTGGCCTTGATGCTGCGGAAGATTTCCGGGGAGAATACTTCACCGTTGGTTGCCAGCTTGCGGAACAGTGCCTTGGCGATATCCACGCTCATCTTGGACAGGCCTTTCTCGCGGTCTTCCAGGGACAGGTCCTGGTGCTTGTGATCATAGATGTCGGCGATATCCACCTGGCAGATGCGATTGGTGGCGTAGTTGCGTTTCATCTCCGAGAGCACGCCAACCTCGAGCCCCCAGTCACTGGGAATGCGCAGGTCATTGATAACCGACGCCCGCATTGAGCACTCCCCGGCCAGCGGGTAGCGGAAACCATCCATGTAGTCGAGAAACTCGCTGTGTCCACAGACGCGTTTCAGTGTACGAATCATGGGAGTTACAAACAGTCGCATCACGCGACCGCCGATGCGGTTTCCTGCAACGCGGGAGTAGTAGCCCTTGCAGAACGCATAGCTAAAATTCGGGTTGGCGACGGGGTAGATCAATCGCGCCAGCAGGCTGCGATCATAGGAGAGGATGTCACAATCGTGTAGCGCAACGGCATCGGCCCGGCCGGACGCCAGGATATAGCCATAGCAATACCAGACGTTGCGCCCCTTACCCAGATGGGTAGGTGCCAGCCCCAGTTCCTTGAGCTGGGCGTCGATGGCCATCAAGCGCGGTCCGTCGTTCCAGAGAATTCGGTGGTGCTGGGGCAGGCGACCGAAGTACCCAATGGCATATTTGTACTGCTCGAGATCGGCACGGTCCAGGCCAATCACGATTTCGTCGAGATAGGGAACATTGACCAGTTCGTCGATGATGCCAGACAGTGCTGGCCCTTCCAGCTCGGAAAACAGCGAGGGCAATACCAGTCCCATGGGGCGATTCTTGCTGTAGCGGCCGAGTTCCTGTTTCATCTCTTCGATTGGTCGCTGGCCAAGGTTGTGAAGTGTCGTAATGACCCCATTCTGGTGAAAATCACCCATTGTCGCTTCCTCTCTTTGTCACTGCGCTTGTTCGTCGTGGCTGCCCAGGATTTCCAGGATGGCATCTTGCCAGCCAGCCGGTCCCGGTCGATTGGTTCGAATGATCTGTCCTGGTGTCTGTAACCGGATCTGGTCCGATTTGGCTGACTTGATGATGACGGCAATATCGGCGGCCTCCAGCATGGCGCTGTCGTTCGGGCTATCACCCAGCGCAACGATGAGTATGCCGGGGTCATTGATGCTGCTTTTCAGCCACTGCATCGCTGTGGCCTTGTCGTGATTACCCTGAATGCTGTAGAAGCGGCCGCCCTCGATGAGTTGCAGGCCCATCTCCGCCAGCGCGGCGCTGAATTGCGCGAAAGCCTTGCTGGTATCACGCCACAGGATGGGCTCGCTGTATTGTCGCTGCTGCGCCAGTTCGGCCTCGGCGTGAGCCAGGCCGGTAACCTCTGCGAGTTTTCCCGGTTCCCAGTCTGAGAATCCCTCGAATTGCAATGACAGGTCTGCGCGGAGGCGATGCACATCGTCCAGCCATGACAGGCGATCAATACCAAAAATGCGATCGATCGGTTCACTTGTGGCATCGTGGTAGTGGTAGAGGGCGGCACCGTTTTCACAGATAAACGGCGCGTCAAGATTCAGCCGTTGCTGGATCGCGATGATTTCAGAACGGGTTTTGCTGGAATTGATAAGCGGTGATATGCCCCGGTTGGCCAGCGCCGCAAGTGCGCCACGGGCTGGCTCCACCGAATAGGACTCGTGTTCCATCAGGGTGCCATCGAGATCTGTAAACACCAACAAACTCATTGCCTCTGCGACCTCTTGGGTCGTTGCTTGCGTCGTTGGTTGTTTCTGTTTTCAAGAACCGAGCCAGCTTTGGCCGCTGTCCCCCGATTTTTTATCTGCCTGCCTGCCTATTGTCCAAGCAACTGAAAAATAGAGAGAAATAGTGTAGGTCGACCACGCGATGGCGAACTCGCAAGCCGGGCTCGGGTCTGGAATCCGGGTTGGAGGGCCCGGCGCTTGATGGGATATGCACCTATTTGGTGCAATACCGATAATCAGGCTGCTGCATGATGAAGCAACTGCCATAGTCGCGCCGGCGTGACCGGCATGTCGACATGGCGTACTTCGTGCTCACTCAGCGCATCGATGATGGCGTTGACGATTGCAGGTGGGGCACCGATAGCGCCAGCCTCGCCGGCACCTTTTATCCCCAGGGGATTCGTCAGGCAGGGAACCTCATTGCGTTTGAAGCGAATCATGGGCAGATCATCGGCTCGGGGCATGGTGTAGTCCATAAAGCTCGCTGACAAGAGTTGTCCCGAGCCGGCCTCATAGGCGCAGTGCTCCAGCAGGGCCTGGCCGAGGCCCTGGCCGATTCCACCGTGCACCTGGCCCTCAAGCAGAAGCGGGTTGATCACGTGGCCGAAATCATCGACGACTGTGTAGTCAACTACTTCCACGGTGCCAGTTGCCGGATCTATTTCCAGCTCACAGATGTGGGTACCATTTGGATAGGTCGCCTCGCCTGGTGCGAAGCTGTCTTTCTCATCGAAGCTGATGCCCTGGTCATCTACGCAGGACGCGGCCACGCTCCGGAAGGATTGGCTGCGATCTGTTCCCACGACTCTGAACTCGCCGTTGCTGAATTCGATATCAGCCTCCGCGGTTTCCAACAATTCCGCTGCCTGTCTGGTGGCTTGTTCGATGATTCGATCTGCCGCCGCGCCAATGGCAGAGCCTCCCACGGGTACCGAACGGGATCCCATGGTACCGCCTCCGGTTTCGATAAGGTCTGAATCTCCCTGGATGATGCTTACATCTTCAAATCGGACCGACAGGCGCTCAGCCAGGATCTGGCGGAATGCAGTCTCATGCCCCTGGCCGTTGGATTGGGTGCCGATGTACAGGGTGACCTGGCCCTCGCCATTCACCGTGAGTCGGGCCTCCTCGGGTGCGCCGCCGGCACAGCGTTCAATGTAACAGGCCAGGCCGATGCCCCGCAGTTTGCCCCGGAAGGCAGCCTCCGCACGGCGTGCTGGAAAACCATGCCAGTCTGCCATCCGCAGCGCGTCCTCCATGTTGCGACCGAATTCTCCGGAATCATAGGTGATGCCAAACGCGGTCTTGTACGGCATCGCAGAAGCGGGAATGAAGTTTCTTCTGCGCAGCACGTCCGGCCCCATGCCCAGATCCCGCGCCGCCGCGTCCAGCAGGCGTTCGATGGCATAGATGGCCTCGGGTCGGCCGGCGCCACGA
>Ga0181580_10005557_pt1 | contig 10225 bp, 9 predicted proteins | sample 071ome_23_FD_132413 | JGI IMG/M metagenome (GOLD analysis project Ga0181580, IMG submission 132413) | Coastal salt marsh microbial communities from the Groves Creek Marsh, Skidaway Island, Georgia - 071403BT metaG (megahit assembly) | ecosystem: Environmental > Aquatic > Marine > Intertidal zone...
AATACTTACGACCCATGTCTTCTAGACTTGGATCTTTAAACCAACCACGTACCTCATTTAAGATATCGCATGTCTCGCCATACATTTCCATACATGGAATCTGTACCTGCACAGGACGTGAATCAGTTTCACCTTTTACTCCTGCAAATGGAAGTTTGATCATCAAACGTTCTTTCCAAAAGAAAGTGTTTGACTCATCGCCATCAGGTAAAAAGCGTAGAACACTTGTCTCGCCTTCTTTCATATTCCAAAATGGGAAAATTGCGTTGTCGCCGCCGCTTTGTGAACCACCGCTTGTGCGTGATTCTTGCTCTTTTAGTTTTGCTCTAATTTCAGCTAATGATGCCATAGTTTTGCCTCCTTATATATTGCCTATTGCATTGTGCCTTAATATCATATAGCACATTACATACTATACAATAATATTTAGCAGAAGTCAAGTGTTTTCTGCTATTTTTTTGAATTAAATGGAAATTCCTGCCATTCTCTTCATATCTTCTAATTCTTTTGCTTCTTCTTGTCCTACTGTTGGTTCCATTACAGTACCTTCAGGTTCTGCATCTAGTACAATATCATCCTGCTTTGGTGCAGCATAGCGTTCATATGTTGACATGATCCGTTCTATAAATTGTTTTGCAGGATTAATGTACTGCTCGCCGTAATCTTTTTCTATTGCTGTTAGCACTGCTGTTTCACCTTTTGGAAAAGTACCTTTTTCTCTATCAAACAAAGAAAGAACAAATTCTGTTACAGGAATGCTTGGACCTTCGTCTTCCATGCCTTCTTTTGTGTCTTTCTTGTCGTCTTGTGTGCTTTGATAGTATTTTAAAAATTCTGAATGATTTGGTACTGCTTCTGCAGCATCTGGACTTTTCTTGTAAATTTTTAGCCATGCCTTGTATTTTGGATCATCATGCATTTCTGAAACTACGCCTGATTCAACTACCTCGTCTGCCCATGATTCAAATGTATCAAAATCATCAACTGCTTCATCTGTAGTTCCTGCTCGTGTTGTCCAACCTGAATTCAGATCATCACCTATACGTTGAACTTCCATGTCCATATCGCCTGCAGGAATACCATTTTTCCTAATGGTGTTGTACAAGCAAACTCTAGGATCATTTAAGCATCCATCTTCAATTCGTCTAATAGTCGAATCGTCCATTCCACCTTGTGATAGAACAGTTTTTAAAATGTGTAAATCTTGTTTGTAATCTTTCATGCTGTCTTCACGACCTTGTTTGAAATCAGCATATTTGTCTTTGAGCCAGTCAATTGGACCTTCATCAACTGTTGATTCGCCAATAGATTGTACGTCTTGTTTTACAAAATCTACTATAAATTTAGGTTCGGATTGTGCGGCTGTTATTAATTTACTTGCGGCACTTTCTTCACCTCTTGCCGCTGCCTTAATTACTTTCAACTGCTGTTGAGCGTTTACCATTGTTTTGTTGCCGCCGCCTGCTTTTTGGATTTCTCTGCTCATGTTGATTAATTCCATATAAAGTTCGTGCAACTGTTTACTAGCTTCTTCAGCATTTGATACTGTTCCGTTTTTTACAAGATCTGAATATCTGTCGGAAATTTCAATTGACCTTTTAACAAAGTCGTTAGGTCTTACCTGGTTAATACCAAGTGCGCCGCGAACCTTGTCGCCGATGTTAAACTCACCTAGTAAATCTTCAGGTCCTAGCTCCGATGCTTTAGTTTTTTCGTTAACTAATTTATAGATGTAAGGAAATACGTCTTTTAATTCTTCATTGAATTGTTTAATAGTAAGTTGATCAATCCAATTACTTGAAACATCTTCTGGAACTTCTTCTAAAGTTGTAACTTCAAAATTTTCAAATGCTTCTTTGTAGTATGCAGAACGTTGTAGTTGTTCAACAGTTTTCTTTACTGTATCAATTCTTTCATATACCACATCCATGTAACCTTGTAAACCTTCAGCCATTACACTTGAGCGACCCATGTAATTTTTGAATTTACGTAGTTTGTTTAATTCTTCTGAAAGACTAACAATGTATTTGCCGAAGTCATCATAAGCATTACCGCCTTCTGCTACGTGACGAGCCATTGCTCTTGCACCATTCAAATGTCTGTAAGGATATTTAAATCTTTCTCCTTGATCACTTTCTATGTAGATTGCTTCTACATGTTGTGTTCTACCATGTGCAAGTTCTTGGTTGACAGGCTTGCTGTGTCTAAGTGCAAGTCTTGCACTGCCAACATCCTGATAACTGGTCTTGCTTGTACCATACATCTTTGATTCGCTCATTGTTGTGTCTCCAGTATTATTCGCTAAAAATTTATAATCTCTGCGGTTGAGATTTGATTTAGTAATATCTCTTGTGTCAAAATTTAATAGTCTTTTCTTTGCAAAGTAACGTAGTTCTTTTAAAAAGCCATACCATTTTTCTCTTGTAAATGCGTCTTGTCCTTCAACAAAATTGTTGCTGTACATAACACTTAGGCTTTGATCATCAACACTTACGCTGACTTTGCCTAGGTTGTTATCACCTTCTTTGAAGTCAAAGTCAAAGAAACGTGCTTCGGATGGCACATTAGTAACAACTCCCTCTTGATTACCTATAGTAACCGAAGGGAATCTTCCTCTAATTTTGTTAAACAGCTCTTCGCCTATTAAATCCAAGTTTTTCATATTAGTATTTATCAATAGTTGGTGCTAATGAAGATAGGCATTGGTGGTTCATAATCTTCCTCTGATTCCATGCTTTTGAATGTATTGTACACCCTAGGATCCCAATCTCTCAACACACTCATTATTCTAATCACAAGTAGTGTAGCACTAATTAAATCGTCAGTTTCTCCTACTTTTGCTTTGTATGTACTGCCTGTTGCTACAAATCCTTTGAGTTCACTTATCATAGCACCTGAATAGATCTGCATCTTGTCATTTTCGATCATAGTTTTTAATCTACTGCAAGCACTGATTTTTGTTGAATGAGTTGTATTAAACCCTTTGCGGAACTTGCGTACATGTCCTTTGCGCATAGGTTCACTAACAAATAATCCCGGTATGTTTTCTTCACCAAAGTCGTTAATAACAATTAATGCAGCTTCGCCAATCGCATTGTTTTCAACACTCCAATATATGCCTTGAGGGTTTTGTGTTTCGCTTGCAATATGATTACATATGTCGGCAAGGATACGTATTTGTCCTGTAATAGGTGTTGTATTGTGACGCCACTCTGCTACCTGTTTGTATGTAGGCAGTTCAAATACCTGTATAGCGGCATAGTCGCCTCCTGTACCCATTGAAGGATCAAGTGCTATAATATAAGTTTTGTCTTTTTGTAATTTTTGATACCAACGTGTTTGACCCATGTTCATTAAAGGTGAAGTTGGTTCAAGTGATGCAAGTTTTATAGCATTTATAAGTGTTTCATCAAATACCAAGAACTCACATTCGTATTCACGGCGGAAACGTTCTTCACCTATACGACCAAGTTCTTCTTCTTTCCACTTTTCATCTCTATCAGGATGTTCACTCCAATGACAGGTAAAAGAATGAAAACCATTTACACCAACGTCTTGTTCATTTCCGTGTTCATCATATTTTTGTTCTGCTTGTTTCCAAATCACAGCAAATGTATCTTCATCTGAGTTAGGTGTTGAAGTAATAATAGCACGACCACCTGTTGCTAGTGTAGGTGATATTGAAGTCCAAAATTCATCTGCAATAGTAGGACTAACAAATGCAAACTCGTCACAGTATAATAGTGATATGGACATACCACGTCCTGTATTGCCTGTTGTTGTTGCACTTACTATTCTACTGCCATTTTCAAATTCCATAGATCCTTTGTTGTAGTTTACAACACCTGCTCGTATATGATCAGGACATAGTTCGTATGCATATCTTACTCGTTGCATAATTTCTTGTGCGCCTGTGTACTTGTGTGCAGCAATCAGCACAGTTTGATCTGGATTAAACATAGCATACCAAAGCAAATATATTGCCGCACAGGTAGTTTTTCCTGTTTGGCGTGGTAACATATTAATATTAAATCTATAATTATGATAACTTTTTAACAGTCGTTCTTGATATGTGAAAGGATCGAATAAAAGTTTGCCCTTGACAGGATGTTGTATGTATGCAAATTTTTCTGCAAAATATAGATAACCTGCGTCAGGATTCATACACTGCATTAGATCATTGATCTGTTCTTCAGTATAGGTTTCTCGTTGATTTGCTTTCTTGGTAAGAACACCATCTAAACTTTTACTCATGAAAGTATTTAACCAAAAAAATAGCGCCTTTCGACGCTATTGAATTATTTGTTTTGAAATTTTTCTTCTAGTGCTTTGTACAGTTGTGCTTTAATGCTGTTTTCTACTGCCATTGCATTATCGCCGTCTTGTGCTTTAGCGTAGGCTTTTTTCTTTTTGTGAATACCACCTGATTGATACATGTAATCATCATCTTTGTATTCTTCTTCTGGTGAGTTGTCCCAACCATCTTCGTCAACTGCTTCGTCGTTTTGTCTAGGATCTTTTACTCTTATATCACCTGGATTTTTGTTTGAGTTTGGACCGCCTGATAGTTTTATAATATCCATCATGTCACTGTAACCTTCGTCTGGTGAGTTGTCCCAATCTTCTCCTCCACCGCATGGACCAGGTTCATGATCTGCACCACATGTTGCACATGGCATTGGACCTTGTTTGTGGCTGTCTATATCTGTATGCATTGCATCGTGTGCCATTGGCATATCTACGTGCATATCTGCTACAGGGGCTGCGTCTGGCATGCCTGCATTTCTTAGGATTCCTAATAGTTCTGCTAGTTCTGCTGCATTATCTGCTGAAACATTCATGCTTGCAGCTTCTTGTATTGCATCTTGATCAAACTGTCTGCTTGTAACAACAGTTTGTCCTCCTGCATCACCTGCTGCTCCTACAATTTTTGCTTGTGGATTCTTTTTAACATATGCTTGTAGTGTTTCTGGTGCTCCATAACCTCTTGTAATTGTTCCGTCTTCGGCTGGAATATCTACATATGGTTTAGGATATTTTTTCTTCATTTGTGCTACGTTGAAGTTTGCTGTGCTTGGACCGTTGGACCCCATTTGTACATAAACTTCTTTGCCCACTTTAGGTGCCGCCGCTTGTGCTTGGCCTGCTCCTGCAGCTTTTTCGGCATCAGTAGCACCACCTGCGTCTGCAGCATCTGCTCTACCTGCAGCGGCTGCTGTTGAAGCATTTGGAGTACTTGTTGCTGCCGCATCTCCACCCTGTACCGCAGCTGCTGTGGCATCTGCTGGTCCGTCTACACCTGCTTTTGCGGCGCCTGCATCAGCTGCATCAGCTCTTCCAGCTGCCGCTGCTGTTGTTGCATTTGGTGTAGTGTCTCCTGGTCCGTCTGTGCCAGCATTAGCATTTTTTGCACGACCTACTCTGTCAACATATTGTTGCATTGCATCTGCATTATCTTTTGCCCACTGTGTACCTTGTAGTTTTGCTAAAAGCTCATCTACTTTGGCAATTTGTTCTTGTGTAGCTTCGTATAGACTGTAAAGATTCATTGTTCTGCGCATTGCTTCTTGGATACTTGTATATCCGCTAAAGTCAACGCTAGTGCTTATAACTTCCGGATCACCGCCACCGCTTGCTGGTCCTGCTGGTTGTCCCATTTGTTGTAACAGTGCGTTTAGTTCATCAATGATTGCTTGTGTTTCTGCATCTGGTGCAGCAGTATCGCTGCCTCTTGTACGATCTTGTACATCAGTAGGAGTTGGACTTCCTGATGTGTTGTCGCCGCCACCCGATTTAACTTGTTCTATTTTAGCAAGTGTGTCTTTACCAGCTTGTCCGTCAGCTTGTAGTCCGTTTGCTTTTTGAAATTCCTGAACTGCTTTGAATGTTCCATTTCCATACTTACCGTCAACACCATTAGGATCAAAGCCCAGATCCTTAAGGTCTTGTTGTAGTTTTTCAATCTCAGGCATTGCTTTTTTGCCGCCTGCATTGTAACGTGTCATAAGATCTTGTGTTTCGCCTGCCGCATCTGGTGATACACCCGAACCGCTTGCTGCTGTTCCACCAGCCGCTGGATCAACTGCATTTACTTCTTGTTCTGCTTCTGGCTGAGTAGAAATAGCATTTGCAACTTTGTCTGCTGTTTCAGGTGGTATTCCTAATTTTTTAGCAAGGTCTGCTGCACCTGCAACAAAGTCATCCCACAAACCTTCTTCGATTTGCTGTTGTTGTGCTTGACTTTCTTTTCCGTAAGCGTCTGCTTTTTTTATAAGATCTTTGATATCCATAATTAACTTCCTATCGGGCTTTTTGTTTGTTGTTTGTCTGATATGTCCTTGGACTCTCCTGGTTTCACACCTTCTACAGGATCAATAGCTCTTTCTTTACGTGCTACTTCTAATTCCTTTAATAAATCCATTACTCTGTTTGAACCAACTTCAGTCTGAGCAGATTCACCGCCCATGTCTTCTGTGTTTAACAATGCTTCATAAGGTGCATCATCTAAAGGTTCTTGATAGCGTTCTATAGGATCTCCTTCGCCACGTACTATAATATGGCTATGGCTAACACCTGTTTCTGTTGTTAAGTATTGTTCTAATACAAATGCTGTTGCAGGATAATTAACTTCTACGTCATAATGCGTTACTTCCATGTTTTGTAACTGGGGGAAATCTAAAGGTTTTTCTGAAATTGGTGTCTTTTTGCCTGCGCTAATAGACACTATGTCGTATTTTGTCAGTGCTGATTCTAGTTTATCAGCATACCCTTCTGGAAGTTCGCCAGCAATTCTTACTTTAAACTTGTAAGTTTTTTGTGCTTCTGTTAAGTATTCTACAAATTTTCTCATATCGTGTGATCCTATTATATGTTATTTATCCATATTCTTCAGTTTCTCTAGCAAACTATTACGATCTGTAACCACGTAACCTTCACCTTGTACTATATCACCATCAACAGATCCGTCTTTGTCTTGCTTTTCTTTTTTAAGTTGCAACTCAACCATTTTTAATTTTTTATCTAATTTAGCTACTTTTGCATCTAAATTGGTTTTTAACATGTTCCCTGCAACTTCAAAAATTCTACCTGAATAACGGCTTTCAACATTCATTCCTAAATCCATTAGATCTTCGTATGCCTGCATAGATTTTTGAGAAACTTCGTTGAGCTCATTGTCTGCCATTTCTCCTAGGCCTTTAACCTGAGGCAAAGCTGCTGTAATTTTGTCAAGCTCTTGTATAGTGCGAGCTGTTTCTTCTTGTTCAACTACCGCTTGTTGTGCTTTGTCAGCATTTCTAGACTCTTCGATAAGCTCTTTGGAGTCTGGCATATTCAATAATTCTTCAAGTTTTTTAGTCATGTGTTCACCGTTAACTACTATTATATTTAGTTAATAACTATATCCTAAGGTTTCTATGTCGGTTTGATACTTTTCAGCTATTATTTCAATACACTCAAAATCTTTGTAATAATCTTTGTAATTTTTTTTGTTTGCAGTCTTGTTTAAGCACATTAGATCTTTATTGCATTTTAATTTTTGTTGGATAATTTTAAAATCTTCTACTAAATTTTCATATCTCATAACATAATCACATCCGTTAGAAAAATCAGTTTGATTAATTATGTCATGATCTATACAAAACTCTTTAAAACCTTTTTCTAACTTTTGTAAAATTTTTGTTTGTGTTTCAATATTAAAATTATCATCATTTAAATAACCAGACAACAATCCCATCTCAATTTCAACTGGTGTATCATACGGCGGATCTTTTAGATACTCTATGACTTTTTTTGTACGAGCAAGGATAAATTCGTATCTGCTTACAATTACATCCCAAGGGTTACGAACAACACAAAATGTATATCCTAAGTCTATTTGATTTTTTAAATCTTTATAGATAGCATGCTTAGGTTGAATAATTTTTCCGGCGACATTTCTTTCTAACCAACGGCTGATACTAATTCCTGCTGCTTTGGGATTATGTAAAAAGGTTGCTTTTATAGGAGACTGAATTGTACAGGTCATTTATTAAGTTCTTGTACCTTGGTGGAATATATCTGTTTCGTTTACTACACGGAAATGTAAACCTTGTTGTTTACACCATCTATTGGCTGCTTCCCATTTGGCTTGATTTAATATATAGCTGGCTTGATTATGTCTGCTACGTCCAACTTTTTCTTTAATAGTTTGATTAGCAGGTTTAACTTCAATAATTTCAACACGCTGTTTACCGTTTTTATCAGCATATGCAATAAAAAAATCTGGTACATAAATTGTATGTTTACCAGTAAGAGGGTTTTTATAAGGAATGCGTACTGCTTCGCTGGCCCATTGGGCTACATTAGGATGTTCGTCGCAAAACCGCATGAATGCAAATTCCCAACTGCTTCTATATGTAGGCGTTTTTCTTCCTACGTATTTTTGTGGATTTTTACAGTTAAATTTACCTTGCGCAAAACGAGCCATAGTATTATACCACTATGTTGCGTTTTTCTAATTTTTCAACCTGCTCTGTGCGTTTGAATCCAAGAGTGCTTGTTTTAGGTCTATTGTAATTTAAAACTTCTGTAACAATACTACTTAATTGAACATCGTCTAACCCTTTTAGCGTATCTAATAATTGGAAAACATTTACACTGTCAATTTTTGCTTGTTGTAATAGCACACTACCAACACTGATTGCTGCTTCATTATCAAATCCTCTTTTGGTAAAAAATCCAACTACAGCATCAACTTGGTTGCTTGGAAAACTTAATTTTTGGTCAAAATATGTATCAAAGAATTCTACAACTTTTTGATCGGATTTTTTTGTAGTTTGTGGTAAGTCGCTCATATTATGTACCTGTTACTTGATTCCTGTAATTTTGCTTTTGACTATCTGGTAATGCTTCATAAGCTGCATTTCTTTCGTTGACTCCACCTGCATTTCCTTGAGATTGAAAATCTTTTCCAAATGCTTGCTTTGCCGCACTTTCGATAGCAGCTGCACTGCTGTTTCTATTTACACTGCTTAAAGCAGATAGTCCTGCGATTGCGGCTGTACCTAAAATTAAATCAGTTGCACCGCCACTACCTCCATTCTTTGGAAATACTGTGTTGCTAACTCCGCTAACATCTACACCTGCCGCTGCTCCAATTGCTCCTTTAAGTAAACTAAATCCTTCTTCTCGTAAGCCTTCTTTGCTGAGATTTCTCACGTTACCAATTAGATTTGCAGCCGCTAATCCTGCTGCAAAAGGATTGTTAAATTTACCTCCACCTTTTGTAATGTAATCGTACAAATCTATACCTGCACCAAATATTCCACCTAAGCCTAGTTGGCCTCCACCTAACAAACTGCCAGGACTAGGTGTAGTGTCGTAGTGTGAAGGATCTCCAAATCCGACAGGATTACCATTTGCACCGGCTTCAACAGACCCTCTATCATACCAAACTGCTTCATATGCTACAGTAATACTATTTTCCATTACGCCTGCACCATCACTTGCATCTACATTGTCATGTGACCAATTAGTAATAATTGGATTTACAAGTGTATATGTGGTATAAGTCTTTCTACTCAATTGACTTATTTGAATATTATTAATGAATGGTACTGTTACATTGTTATCTAAACCATATGCATATTTGTTATAATTGGTGCCTAGATATGTATTATCACCTGGCTGAGCTGAGTTCTTTGCGGCACGTGCTAACCCTGGGTCAACTTGTCCTATACCATATCCGGTAGGTACACCTCCAGCTTGTCCTGTATACGTTTTGTTGTATGCACCAGGATAAACTCCATAGTTACCGTCTGCAAAATAATATCTATAGTATGCTTCTAGAATTGCTGTGGTTACGCCAAAGTTATCATCATGGAATGTAATATTAACTGGATCATAACTAATACTAGTTTGAACATGTTTAACTCTATTGTATTTCTTTTTGGTATCAACAGTTGCTGAATATTTTGGTAAATCGGCTGCTTTTACTAAAAGTCCTATTTCTTGCTTGTGTTTCTCGCCCAGTTCTTTAATATTGTCAAATGCAACTGGATTAAACTGAAAGTGAACATGATAAAGAAATTTAGATTTAGGAGCTAACCTAAATGCATCGTCAACAAATGTTCTACTGGCGTGACGGAAGTCTCCAAGGTTACCTTTTGGAGATAAAGCGCCTCTTGCTAAGTTGTCTAAAAAACCTGTGAACTTTCCCATACTAATATTTATCTTTGGAAATTAT
>Ga0181580_10005567_pt1 | contig 10216 bp, 9 predicted proteins | sample 071ome_23_FD_132413 | JGI IMG/M metagenome (GOLD analysis project Ga0181580, IMG submission 132413) | Coastal salt marsh microbial communities from the Groves Creek Marsh, Skidaway Island, Georgia - 071403BT metaG (megahit assembly) | ecosystem: Environmental > Aquatic > Marine > Intertidal zone...
AAATGTCCATAACTTCACGAATGTTAGACATATAAATAATCGACGAAGCTAGAAGGAGAATTAAACACAAGTATTTGATTGGAATTTTTTCAATAAAATTTAAATTTTTCTTGCTACGCATTTAAAATCAGCATTAAAATCATATGACAAACTATTTTACTATGTTTCCACTATTCATATACTGTTATTATACCTCTAAGCATATGCTGGCACTAAACTTAAAGAATGGGTCAAGATAACAAATTCTTAGTAATTGTTGTGGGTATTCCAAGAGGTGGTAAAAGTGTCTTCAAATCAATTAACAAACATTTAATTAAACCATTGGGTGCGGATTTAGCGATTTGTTCTGAAGAAAAATATATTGAAAATAACCCCCTTTCTCTTCAAGCAAAGTATTTATGGACTATTGGTAACAACACAAATTGGGACGAGTATTATCAAAAATTTAAAAATGGTAACTATAAACAATATTTCGAAGCAGGTAGGGAAACTGGGCTTGAAAATTCAGGAAAGATACATTTTGCTATGAAAGATATGATTTTGAGTAATCATATTGACACACTGGAAGAATACGAATTTATTGTTTATACTAGATTCGATCAGTTCCACATAAGAAATCACAAATTAAATTTTGATAAAAATATAATTTACATCCAAGAGGGAGAAGATTATGGAGGTATCAATGATAGGCATTCTGTAATCCCATCTCGTTACGCTAGAAAATATTTTAATATATGTGCGTATATAGACTCTAGTGAGGCAATTTTAAATATTCCAAAACATCCAAATTGTGAAAGTGTTTTTTATCAGTTTCTTAAAGATACAAGATTGACAAATATAGAAAGATTTAAGAGGTATCAATTCACAGTGCTTAGAATTGGAGATATTACTAGATGGAGAATTCCTACATATAAAATACATCTGAGTAGAAAACTATTTTTTAAATACCCTACAGAATTCCTTACAAGCTTTAATAATCTATTAATAAATAAAGGAGTATTCAAAGCCGTATTAAGTAATCCCATTCTTTCGATTAATTATTTGTTATTAATATTAAGAAAGAACTATTCTAAATTTTTACCAAAAACTATTAAAAACTATTACTGGAAGAGTATTGCTAATAAAAACTACTTTGAAAAAATATGAATAAAGTTATTACCTATGTTTATCTTTCTGGAAGAAAGAATAGACTAAAAAAAGAATTTAATGATGCTGAAGAGTTTTTCTATTCATATCTCTACTTTAAGAGACTGGGGTTTAATACAGAAATTATTGAGTTTTCTCATAATGAAGGTGTTGTAAACTCACTTTTAAAGTTTTTAGATAAAGTATTGAGAAAGACAACTAAATTGCCTTTTTTTATGTCTGATATATTAATAATCAGAAATATAAAACAACTATTAAGTAGCGACTACGTTGTATTAACTAGTGATCGTATAGCTTGTTCTATTCTTCCATTGTTAATAGTCAATTCATTAAAAAAAAGAAAGGCTAATTTTACATGTGTAGTTTTAGGATTATTTCAGCATAAGGGAGTTAAAGGGTTAAAAAAAATATTTCAAAATCTATTGATAAATTCAATTTTAAAACATTGTGATAACTTTATTTTTCTTGGCAAGGGTGAATTTGATTATGCAGCAATTGAGCATCCTAAATATAAAGAAAAGTTTCATTTTGTGCCTTTTTGTATAGATACAAACTTTTGGAAAATTAAAGAAGCTTCTTCCAATTCTAAAAATGGAATACTTTTTGTCGGCAATGACGGTAATCGTCTTTATGATCTAGTTTTAGAACTTGCAGTAAAGCTGCCAAATATTAAATTTAAACTAATAACATCAAACATAAATGAAGATAAATTAAGCAGTGAGAATGTTCACCTTGTAATGGGCCATTGGCAGAGTAATAAGATTTCGGATACTGAGCTAAAGAGATATTATCAAGAATCAAAGTTAACAATAATTCCCTTAAGAAACACCCTCCAACCTTCTGGACAAAGTGTTGCACTTCAGTCAATGGCAAATGGGACTCCAGTTTTAATTTCAAAAACAGACGGATTTTGGAGTTATGAAGATTTTCAAGATAATAAAAATATCTTCTTTATTGAAGAAAACAATATAGAGACATGGAAAGAAACTATCAATAAACTATACAATAACGATGAGCTTCTTAGTCAAGTGTCAGAAAATGCAATCAAAACTATAAATAATAATTTCCATTTAAATATTTTTCATAGAAATTTAGAAAAAATAATGGGTATAGAAAATGAGTAAATTTATATCAATATTTACAACAATGACAAATCCCGAAGAAAGGATGGATCCATGGAGAGAAGCACTAGAGTGTTACGGAGATCTAGCAGATGAAGTTATTACAGTTGGTGAAGACTGGCCAGAAGAATTTAAATTTGACTACATTGGAAAAACATTCCAAAGTGGTTTTGATAATTGTTCAGGAGATTGGGTATTAAGGATGGATCTAGACTATTTTTTCCATGAAAATGATATAAAAAATATTAAATTAATTTTAGAAAAAAATACTAAATATCCTGCAGTCTCTTTCCCTCAATATCAATTCTTTACTCCTGAAAGATATCAAGTAAAAACTAAGATTTGTGTTGCTTTAAATAAGCGATATTTTCCAGATATAAAATTAAATGGAGGCGGAGACTTGTGTTTGCCAACAATTAATGGTGAAAGGATATACCCAAAAAATGTTCCTTTCTTTAGAATTCCTTTGTTTCAATATGATTCAATGTTTAGAACAAGAGAAATTATTGCTCATGATAGAGCAAGGTTTGCTAGAGCTTGGTATAGACAATATAATGAGTGGGGTGTTAGAGGAGGGGGATCACCAGAAGAAGCATTTGATGCATGGTTTTTAGAGGTAGAAATGAAATATAAAAAACATACTCATAAAATTTCCTTAAAAAAACATCCAAAATATATTCGAGAAAGAATTAATAATTTAGATAGTTCTCAATTCGGCTTTTCAGCTTTTGGACTAAAAAATAAAACAAAAAGAGAAATAAAAGAATACTTAAGAGGCTACTACAACAAATATATTTATTAAGGTTTTAATACATTCCAATTTTTTTTATACTTATCAGTAATTTCAAATATCATACTCAAAGCCCAAATTAACAATAGTGAGCCGTGAATATCGGCACGATTTTTACCTTTTGAAATTCTTAGACCATAATAATATTTTTGACTTGATTGGAAATAATATGAAAAAGCTTTATCTTTTTCATTAAAATTTAATTTAATATCAAATATTAAATTATCTAAATAAATAGCAACCTCTTCTTTCCTATAATTTATTTGCTTTGTACATTTGTATAAAACATATACAATATCAACTATGTCACAGCCCTCTAGCTGGGTGTTTGATTGTAAGCAAAAGTCTATAAGCTTATCTGGATAGTGGATCTCAGAACCTAGCCAATCTAGGCCGCTAATTACCTTCATTGAACCGTTGATTAATTCATTAGAATTTGGAGTCTTATGTAAAAAATATCCTCCTGTTTCTTGGTTAGATATACCCTTAATATAATTATCTAAAATAATTTTTGTTTCTGAAGCAGACTTGCCATCTAATTGGGTTTTTGAAAATACGCATAGAGTAGAAAATTGTGCTCCTGCGTTCCAAGGAAATCTCCAATCCTGATTCAGCATAAAATTTTTAATTTCATCATCACTAACTGGAAAATCTAAATATTTTAATTTATTTTTTCTTCCAATTTGGTATAAAGTAGATATTGCTTGTTTTGTCTCTGCTCTAATATAATTTTGCAATACTATATTCTTATCTAAATATTTTCTTGAACCTAGATTGTTAACTATTCCTTTTAAATTATCTTTTAATTTAGTTTTCATATTTGGGTTTAGATGAAAGTCTAAAAAGCTTTGATCAAAGAATGAATTATTTGGAAATCGAGGGTTTACCCCTTGAAATTTATTTAAATAACTACTAGCAGCATCAAGGTATTTTTTATCATTAATCTCGTCATCATTTAATATGTATTTAATTTTAAGGGCAAAACAAGCAAACCCTAAATTTATTTCTTTTCCTTCTTTAGTTAGGCCTTCTTTTGTTGGAAAGTATTCAAATTTATTCTTCTTTAATTGTTTTATAAAATTTAGAATATTTTCATCTAATGAATGAATCCAATCGTTAAGTTCTGAATTACTCATCAGATATAACGTTTGATTTAGACTGCTGTACTTTCCAATGTTCTAAATCATTGTATAAATACCTAGATTCTGGTATCTTAAAATTTAAATTACCATTAAAGTCTATTCCAAATATTCTATAAGATCTTCTATTATTAATTTCATATTTTATATTTGTATGTTGATTTACTTCCCTCCAAATAAGTTGTTTATTTTGAAATTTCTTATGAATGTAACCAAGAGCTTCTGTATAAACACCTGGACCAGTTAAATTGGCAATATCATTGGGGAATCTGTTTTCATTTATATTTCGTATTGCTAATTCAATAGTTTTTTTCATTATTGGATGTTCTTTTGTATAAAACAATGCCCACTGTAAAAATAAATTCTCATTTGTTTCCGCCGAAACCAAACCGTCATCATTTTCATTTATAAATGTTCTTATTGGTTTTTCTATACTTGCATCCATATCAAGATATACTCCTCCGAATTTATAAATTATCAAATACCTCCACAAATCTACCTTTGCAACAACATTGTTTATCTTTTTATAAGCTGAAATAATATCCTTATTAAAATTTGCAATTACAAAGTCATCTCTTTGTGGTTCTGTAAATATTGTGTGATCATATTCTTGATTAATTTTTATTGTTTTATTAATGCGTTTTTGTACTTTTTTATGAAAAATTTGTGTTTGCCACGCTCTAAATATTTGTTTTGGAATCATAAATGTATAACTTATTAGACTTTCTACAATCTTATTATTATATTTAAAATTATCTATGATTGAAAAAAAAATTATTGTTTTTGGATCTAACGGATTAGTGGGGTCATCTGTAGTTAGAAAATTAAACTCTTTATCTAAATTTGTAACAATTGCTTCAACAAGAGAAGATACTGATTTATTTAAGCTTTCAGAAGTTAAAAAAACTATTGAACTTAATGAGCCTGATGCTGTAATCATTGCTGCTGCGAAAGTAGGGGGTATCCATGCAAATAATACTGAAAGAGTTCAATTCTTACTAGAAAATTTAAAGATTAATATGAATATTTTTGAAGCATGTCTTGAATATAAAAATATTCATATTATAAATTTAGGAAGTAGTTGCATTTATCCTCTTAATTCCCCCAATCCTATAAATGAAAATGAAATAATGAATGGCGTACTAGAAAAAACAAACTCACCATATGCAATGGCTAAATTAACTTCAATTGAGTTAGCTAATGCTATGAAAATTCAATATGGACACAACATTACAAATTTAATGCCAACAAACCTATATGGTCCTCGTGATAATTTCTCACTAGAACTTAGCCATGTTATTCCTGGTTTAATTCATAGAATGCATTTAGCAAAGATGAATTCTGAAGAAATTTTTACTGCTTGGGGAACTGGTAACCCCTTGAGAGAATTTCTATTTGTAGATGATTTAGCTAATGCTATATTGTTCATAATTGAAAATGAAATTGAATCAGACTTAATAAATATAGGGAGTAATGAGGAGATTTCTATAAAAGAACTCGTTGAAAAAATCAAAAATATAGTAGGCTTCAAAGGAAAAATAAATTTTGATGATACCAAACCAGATGGAAACCCAAGGAAGCTTTTAGACTCTACTAAAATTTTTGAGCTTGGTTGGTCTCCTAATACTTTTTTAGATAGTGGTTTAGAAATAACATATAAATGGTTTTTAGATAACTTTGACCAAATTCGCGTTAAATAGGATATTCCCAAGTAGGGTAAAGTAAATTATTTTCAATTAATACTTTATCTTTTTTTGCGTTCTCTATGTCTTCATCAACCATCATTTTTACTAAATCAGTAAATGAAGTTTTTAGAGTCCACCCAAGCTCTTTTTTTGCTTTAGATGAATCTCCTAATAAGTAATCTACCTCATTGGGCCTATAATATTTTTCTGAAGTTGTAATGTAATCATCTGAATCTAACCCAACATATTTAAAAGCAGCATTTGCAAATTCTTTCACTGTATGAGTTTCTCCAGTTGCAATTACCCAATCATCAGGTGTTTTATGTTGAAGAATCATCCACATTGCCTCAACATAGTCACCAGCAAAACCCCAATCTCTTGAAGCTTCTAAGTTGCCTAAGGTCAATTTTTTTTGCAGACCTAAGTGAATCCTCCCAACAGCTTTAGTAATTTTTCTTGTAACAAAAGTTTCGCCTCTTAGGGGGGATTCATGATTAAATAATATTCCATTTGAGGCAAAAATATTATAGGAATCTCTATAAAGTTTTGTTATATGATGGGAAAAGACTTTTGAAGCTGCATAAGGACTTTTTGGGTTAAAAGATGAATTTTCGTTAAGACTGCTTTTTAATTCACCACCAAACATCTCAGAAGAAGAGGCTTGGTAAAATTTAATTTCTTTTTTTGTATTCTTTATAGCTTCTAATAAAGATAGAGTTCCTTGGTTACCTGCTTGGGTTGTGAATACAGGATTTTTAAATGAAACTGCAACATGAGACTGAGCTGCTAAATTATACACCTCATCAGGTTCTATTAAAGAAATTAGATTATTGAGAGAAGATGCGTCTTGTAAGTCTGAATAATAAAGAACTAACTTTTGTGAAGATGAATATTTAGATATTAATGAATCAATTCTTTTTGTATTAATTGAGGAAGTTCTTCTAACAGTGCCGTGAACTTGGTACCCCTTTTCTAATAAAAGTTTTGACAAGTAGTAGCCATCTTGCCCTGTTATGCCTGTAATAAATGCTTTTTTCATAGTTTATCTTCTAATAATTTTAGTTTAGTGTAATAGTATCCAAGAAATGTTAAAAATATCATTGGGAACTGAACGCCTTCCATAGATATATCAAATGATACATGCATTGCTACTGGAAACAAGAACATTAACATTTGCATCTTGTGATTGTTTAAATTCAAATTTCTATAAATATTAAAATAGTAAAACATCATAACTATAAATTGAATGATTCCACCTCTTGCGAGTATAGTAAAGTAATAACTGTGTACATGCTCATTTAATCCGTCCCTTCCGAATCGCCCAGGAGCAGTTGGATCAGTCATAGCAGGGATTATTGAATTATATCCATAACCGCTTAAAAAAATAGCTTCTTCCTTCATATCTATAGCCACGTCTTGCCAAATATCAAGTCTCCAATTTGTTGTAGGATCTTTAGATTTAATTCTTCCTTCATCAAGGTAAAATGATAAGAAAACTTGAGCAGTGTTTTTTTGTTCAACTAAATCGGATACAACAACTGTAACGTCTTCTTCTAAAGTAAATATCTTCTGAACCTTTTGAAATTGAAAATTACCATAAACGTTATAAGAAGAAAATATAAAAATGAAACAAGATATAACTAACAAAAATAAAGATTTAAAATAATTTCTTCTTAAATATTTTTGATTAAAAATTATATAGGATATCAAATAGATAATTAATGGTATAAAAGCTGATCTGCTTTGATAAAGCAACATGGGAGAAAGTAATGCAATTATTAAAAAAGAATACGAAACTTCAAAAATTTTATTAAATTTAAAAATTTGTAATAGCGTCAATACGATAATTAAATTTAACATAACGTCTGCACCTTTTAGAAACTGAAATTTATCAGAATAATCTATAAAAAATTGAATAATAAAGTTTGGATACCTTCCTGTTGACATCAGGTATTGAATAACAGGAATGAGTGTTGAAAAAAAAATAATTTTTTTTGAAACGTTTAATTTTTTTGCAAATATACTGCCAATAAAAAAATAGCCAAGACTCCATATGTAGGAACTGGTTTTAAATGTATATGCTGAAGTCAGTGACCCACCTGTGAGATAAAGAGAAAAAAGAAATAAAAGCACTAAAGATACGTTGAAATATAAGAAATTATCATTGTATTTATTTTTTTGCTTAAATAATATAAGTGTCCAGATAATAAAAGCTAACAAAGAACCTAAAACTATTAACTCCCCTAATCGAAAACCAAATATATATATACCTACAAATGATCTAGTAAATAAAGCAACTAAAGAATAGAAAATTAATAAGATAAATAACAATAATTGGTTCGTATTTTCTTTAATATTCATTTAAGAAACCTCTTGTTATAGTGGTATTCAAAAAACTTTCTAACAAATATTCTTCTGTAGAAATATTTAGTAATAAACTTATTGTACTTATCAACTTCAATTATTTTTGTATAACTTTTTGTAAATTTTTTAGCTAATGGTGTATCAAAATCATTATGACTACCAGCATTATCACCAGACCCATCAAAACCAGTATTCTGTGTGTGAGAAATAGTGGGGAATATTGTCATACCGTTCTGTAGAAAAATATATTGATACCAATAAATATCCCAAGTATCAATTTTTCCAATATCATTATTGTAAAGTTGCATATAGAAATTATGAGTCTTGTGATAGTTAAATTCATCTAACTTATCATGATTATCATCTAAAAAATGATTCTTATCAAATTCTGAATTAGCAAAATCCATCCACTTAGTTCTCCAAGTAGCCCAACCCCATGGACACATTAGGGTCCCAACAACTGCTTTGTTTCTAAATTTATTTTTTTGTGGATATGCCCAACCATTAATGTGGTATATCTTGTCTTCATCTTTATAAATTTTTAAACAATTGTTCATAAAATCTAAAAAATATTTACTAATTCTCAAATCATCTTCTAGACAAATAACTGTTTCATGCTCATTTAAAACTTCTGTAACTGAAAAAATAACATTTTTTTTGTTACCAAGGTTTTTTTTACGTACAACTACTTTTTTTTGATAGTGTTTAAAATTATTTGCCAATTCAACTGTTTGATTGTGTCCTAATTCATCATCTTTAGTTTTTGGACCATCTATGAATATATAAAGCAATGATTCGTCGAACCCTTTATTTAATTTTAAGCTTTCTAACATAACCTTTAAATGGTCCGGTCTTTTATAAGCAATTACAGCTACTGGGGAACGGTTCATTAAACTATCTTACTGTACAAATAGTTCTAATTTCTATGATAAATTTACTTTATAGCCATTTCTTTTTAAAAAAATAAAATTTCTTTTCAATATTACTACCGTTAATTTTTTTTATTTTCCTTTTTTGTTCTAATGTAATATGAAATAGTTTTTCATATTCTTCACACATTTTTTTTGATTTATGTGGATAACTTTTCATTTTTTTATTGTAACTTTTATAATGTTTCTTAAATTCATGTATTTTTTGTTCAAGAGAGTCTATATCAAAATTCAAACCATATCCCTTGCAATATTCAGGGGTACCTCCTGAATTTATATATAGAACAGGAAGACCGCAAAGAGCTCCTTCTATATGATGATTGCCTGATGGTTCGTTTAAAGACGCTGTTATGTATAAATTGTTTTTCTTTAATTCTTTTGCTAAATCATCTCCAGACAAAGGTTCAATGTAAGTAGAATTTTTAAAGCTAAATTTATTTGGGAGATTACCTATGTAAGTAAATTCGATCACCTCTTTCCATTGAGGTTGAAAAATCATTTCATCAAGTTTTTGATATACTTCAAAACCTTTATTCCAATTTGCTCCCCAATGATGAGTTACAATCCTTATTTTTTCTTTACCGTTATATGGATTAAAATTACTCGAATTAAAAATCGAATCATCCGCTCCACCTAGTATGACATTTAGATTTGAATTTTTTAAACCTTGTTCTATATATAAATCTTTTAACCAATTACTGACAAACACTGTTTGGTCTGCAATTTGGTTTGTATAAATAATATATTTATTTACAAAATTTGTTCCTTTTCTTTCATCGCATTCATTTATTCTGTGAATAATGGCTGTATCTTTTTTAACGAACTTTTTGTACTCAAGGCATTCTTTATGCGTATAAGCAGAAGATTCTGATGTTTTTCGTGGTTCTGTCATTAGTATTATATCTATATCATCATCTTCCAAATCAAACACTACATCATAGCCTTTACTATTAAGATGGTTTCTTAAATTAACCGCAAATAAATTTCCCCCGCCCCATGGTCCATCTTGAATTTTTGTACCAATACTAATTTTCATAAACTT
>Ga0181580_10005571_pt1 | contig 10213 bp, 7 predicted proteins | sample 071ome_23_FD_132413 | JGI IMG/M metagenome (GOLD analysis project Ga0181580, IMG submission 132413) | Coastal salt marsh microbial communities from the Groves Creek Marsh, Skidaway Island, Georgia - 071403BT metaG (megahit assembly) | ecosystem: Environmental > Aquatic > Marine > Intertidal zone...
TATCAGGATCAGTGACTTCCACGGGATCGCCCTCTTTTATTCGAAGCAGAGAAGCGTTATACGCGATCACTAAAGTTACGGCCAGCGGGTCAAATACGATCACCAAAATCATAATAAACCATTTTACCACCCGATTGACTGCATCATCCATTGCTTCTTTTATCAAAACTGGATTTTCTGTCGCCTCAGCAGCCTGAACCTCAGAATCAAAAGCCCGGGCTACGAATTTAAATGATCCAATGTCTGTTGCTCGAATTTTACTCTCCAACTCGAGAATTCTCGATTCAGCTTCTTCCTTTTTAAGCTGAAGCCCAGCTTTCATTCCTTCAATTTCGGCGGAACTGTCTGTTCCGTATGCCGAACTGTCTTCGCTCAGTGATGTAATTTTTCGACTAGCCTCTGCAATTTCAATCTCCAATGTCACAATTCTACTGTCTACGGAAGCTCTGGCTTCCTGTAAATTTTGCAAAGCCGTTTTAACATTATCTGCCTGCTCGGCACCACCTGTGGTGAGAGAGGTAATTTGCGTATTGGCCTCGGAAATCTCGGTCTGAATTAGAGCGATTCTTCCATCCAAGGATTCATATCGATTCTGCAAGTCCTGCCTCGCTTTATCCATGGCGACCTCAATTCCATCCATTCTTTTTCTTAAAGCCTCTCTCTCAGGACCCTGAGCCTTAAGTAGCTCAGCAGCTTTCTTTAGGCCATCTTCCTGAAGGAATCCTCCCGGACCTTTATCCTGATAAACTTTCACCGCGGCATCTAACTGTACAATCCTTGCTGATACTTCCTCTTCACGACTTCTTTCCCGTTCTAAACGTATATCAATCTCGCTTTTGTATTCTGATTTCTCCTGTTCAACTTTAGTGATATCTTTTCTCCTCTCGAGAATTACATCCTGTAATCTTTCTTTTTCTTCTTCCCTTCTCTGCCGCTCGCCCACAATCATCTGATCGGTTTCATCGGCCAGTCTCGACTTCGATAACTCCGCCTGTTCAATATCCTTTCTCCTCTCGGCAATATAGCTTTCTAATCGTGCTCGTTCTTCCGTCTGTTTTTCTTCCCGAAGTGTGGAACCTTTTTTTCCAGAAATCTGGTAGGCTGCGATCCTTCTATCATAATCGGTCTGTTGTCTCTGTAGACTGGCGATTTCTTTCTCATACCCATGAACTTGACTAAGTGTTTGCTCAAAAGCTTGGGAAAGATATCCATAAATTCCAGCAGAAGTGATTCCAATGAGAAGAACCACTGCAAGAGATAGATAAGTTCGTAAAGTTGGATGGCAGATACGCCAATTTCGATAAAGAAAAGATGCAGCTATTAGTTTACCAAATTCAAGGCTCGAAGCCATTATGATAATGGGAATGGTGAATGAACTTACAGCCCCAAAAGTCAAAGCAATTCCCCGAACACTAAAATAGGCAGCACATCCGGCTATAAACAAAGCCGAAGCCCCGATCATCAGGGTAAATATATTCATATCTATTTCTTTCATAATCAGGTATTCAGGAAAACAAGAACTTATTCCCATCTTCAAAAGTTATTCACCTAAAAACGATTTCCGTTTCCCTATGTCTGGACAAAGTTTTTGATACCCGAGGATGGATTTTCATGAACAGTTTACTCATATTGATTGGTTTGTAGTCGGGTGCTACCTGTTGCTCACCACCTGGGTCGGACATTTACTCAAAGGAACCCAGTCCACAATTAAGGATTTTTTCCTTGGAGGCAGGTCCCTTCCCTGGCAAGCCGTTTCCGGTTCAATTATTGCCACTGAGATCAGTGGGGTTACTTTCATTGGGGTTCCCGGTATGATTTATGCCGCAGGAGGTGACTTCACCTACATTCAATGGGGTATCGGATCAATTATTGCACGGATTATCGTTGGTATTTACTTCGTTCGTGTATTTTACCAAAGAGAAATTTACAGCCCATATGATTACATGGGAAACCGACTTGGTGAAAATGCAAAAAGATTAGCAACCCTGATTTTCCAGGTTGGTGGAATCCTTGGACAAAGTGTGCGGGTATTGGTCGCGGCTCTGGCACTAAAGGTGGTAACTCCCCTTGAGTTCGATCATTGTATATGGATCATTGGGCTTTTTGCTGTTGGATGGACTCTGATGGGTGGAATGCGGACTGTAATCTGGACAGATGTTATGCAATTTTTTCTTTTCGTCGGAGCCGGGCTATTCAGCTTGTTCTGGATCATAGGAAAAATTGATGGTGGATGGAGTCAAATGATTCAAATTGGAACAGAGGCGGATAAATTTAACCTTATCAACCTAACCTCGGATCCAGCTGTCGGGTTCACCTTGTGGGTGGCCATCATAGCAGTCCCTTTCCAAAACCTGAGTGCCTTCGGCGTGGATCAGTTGAACGCCCAAAGAATGTTTTGCTGTCGAAATGCAAAGGATGCACGCAAGGCAATGATCGCCAGCTCAGGAGCCCTATTATTAACCCTGCTCATGCTTTTTGTTGGTGCTGGACTCTTTGCCTACTATGAACCGATGAGGTTGGCCGGGACCGAGCCATCCATTTTCACCAAGGACACGAATACTGTTTTCCCTGTGTGGATTGTCACAGAATTACCTGTTGGCCTTCGGGGTTTAATTCTCGCGGGAATCTTTGCAGCCGCAATTTCAAGTCTCGATTCAATCCTAGCCGCACTCTCCCAGACTACGCTAGGACTACTCAAACCTGTAACTGGAGAAAATGCGGAAAAGAAAAGACTAATGCTATCACGTATTCTTGTTCTAGGTTGGGGAGTCTTGTTATCTATTTTTGCTATTGAATTGGACTCGCTCCGAGGAAAGGTGAATGTCGTTGTATTGGCCTTTGGCATGATATCTTACACAACAGGGCCCATGCTGGGAATGTTTTTGGCCTCTTTACTGACTCCCAAAGCCAGCGTGAAAGGTTTAGCCGTAGGATTCATGCTATCTTTCATATTGGTGGCCTCCCTACGACCCGATTTCTACCAAATACTGATCAATTATAATCTTATTTCTTTGAAAAGTGCTTTGCAATGGAGCTTTCTTCAAGATTCTGGAGGAAAACTTGGTATCATCATAAATACGGTTTGGGCATGGCCTGTGACTGTTTTTCTAACATGGGGCTTTGGGATTCTGTTTTCCGAAAAAGAAGGCAATAAGCTATGATTGCAGATCTAAAATCCTTACTGTTTCCAACTCCTACTGAATTTATTGAACGCCAAGGATCCTATCTGGTAAATGAAACTCTCAAAGTTAGCTTCCAGCAGCCCTCCTATAAAAATTTAGTTTCAATATCAAAGCTAGCATTAGTAAATGCCGACCCAGAGCGTGCGGACATAAGCTTCATTCAGGAGGAATTTACCAATCCGGATGCATTTAAGATTTTATGCGATCCAAAAGGCATCACGATTTTCACATCTACGCCAAGAGCGGGACTTTTTGCACTCCATCTTTTGAAACAAATTTTAGATTTTGCCCCTAAAGAAATTCCCTGCTTTGAAATTAATGATTTCCCTTTCCTGAAAAGGAGGGGCTTCATGCTAGATGTAAGCCGGTGCAAAGTGCCAACAATGGAATCGATATTCGAATTTATTGATCTTCTCTCCATTCTTCGGTTCAATGAATTCCAGCTATATATCGAGCATACCTTTGCATTTCAGAATCATCGAGATGTATGGAAAGATTCATCCCCTCTGAGTGGTGAGGAAATTCAAAAAATTGACCACTATTGCAGAGACCGTTTCATCGATCTCGTACCAAACCTAAATTCTTTTGGACATTTTGAACGTTGGTTACGTCACAAGCCCTACAAAATTCTTGCGGAATGCCCGGACGGATTCCGTCGAGAAGAACCTTTTATGGTTAGGGACCATGGCTCAGTTCTCAAGCCCAATCAAGACAGCCTGAAATTCATTGATTCTCTTTATGAGGAATATCTGCCAAATTTTTCATCTGCCAAATTCAATGTTGGATTGGATGAACCATGGGAACTGGGGCAAGGATGGAGTAAACCAATCGTCGAAAAAGATGGAAAACATACAGTCTACCTGGACTACCTGAGTGGCATTCTCAAACTTGTTGAAAAACGGGGTAAATCGATGGAATTCTGGGCTGATGTTCTTTTGGAGAAACCGGAGAATGCCCGAAACCTACCTATTTCTGCCTCCCCTGTAATTTGGGGATATGAGCCGGAACATCCGTTCAACGAGCAGGCAAAAATTTTGGCATCCTGTGGTTTAAGGTACTCCTTAGCCCCGGGCACCGCCAACTGGAGAAGTTTTTCCGGACGGTGGGATACTGTACGGCAAAATATTGCGGATGCCTGCCGAGTTGCCAAAGAATATAATGCAGAAGGAATTTTGTTAACTTCATGGGGTGATTGCGGAAACCACCAACCATGGGCCACCATCTACCCTCCCCTTTTTCTTGGTGCTCAGCTTGCATGGAATGGGAAGGGACTGAATGACGAAGATATTGGCTCCGCCTTGGACAATCTGGTATTCAGAAAAAATGAATGTGGTTTAGGAATAAATTTTATTCATCTAGCTTGTCTCGATCAGATCATGGGCTTCAAACTACCCAACAATAGCCTGCCTTGGTTTGCACTTTTTTCTGCACAACCCGAAAAATTACCAGGACATTTATTGGAACAGACTTCCCTTGAAAAAATGAAGAAAGGTTTAGCCTGGCTGGAGCAATTAAATGATAAGATTTTTTCTTTTACACCAGATTCACCAGCACACCATGCGGAAGTAGAATGGCGGTTGGGTATAGAGCTTTCAATGATTGGAACCCAGCATGCCATTTCTTTGATAGACTCGGGATCACACTTCCCTGATACATCGAAAAACTACAATCAAGTACTCGAAAACTTTCAAAACATTTGGCTATTGCGTGCGAGAAAAGGTGGGTTAACTGAAGCTATACAACTGCTCAAAAATGCTCTCCCAATAGCATAAAGCCCTTAAGCACTATGCTCTTCTTGGACCGGTATCTCAGTTGCTATCGCATCCGCCCGGATGCGTCCTTCGCTTGTCAAAGATATCATATCATTTGAGTAATTGGCCAAGCCTTCGTTGCTTAACATTTCAAAAAAATGGCTCAGATCGTCGAAATATTTGTTAGATATTTGGAAACGCTCCCCAATAGCATTCAGGTTGATCCCTTGATTCATTCGTAAACCAAATAGGACAGCATCCTCTGCCAAATCTGTGTTGGAGAGTCTTTTAAATTCATCATAATCTGATTGAGAAAATCCAGCATCCACACCAATGATCCATTTTTCCAAATTGGATGGATTCTTCCATCTTTTGTTCTGATATTGGGAACTGGCGGAAGGGCCAATACCTATCCACTCGTTCATTTTCCAAGTATTCAGGTTATGTTTACACGCATATCCTTCCAATGCATAATTAGAAACCTCATACTGAGTGTAGCCCTTCTCAGGTAAATAAGCCCATGCCCTCTCATAAAACTCCGCTTCGCGCTCCGGGTCGATTGAAAGCTCTCCCTTGGCCAGACGATAATACATCGCTGTGTCCTCCTCAAAAGTCAGACAATAAGTGGATAAATGATGAGGTGCGAGTTCCACCGCCTGCTGCATATCAGATTCCCACTGGGAAAGACTTTGATGGGGTATACCAAAAATTAAATCAAGATTCACCGACTCAAAATTCATATTTCTGATTAAGTCATAAGCCTTGAAAACTTTTTCGGGTCCATGCTTACGGCCCAAAGCATTCATCAATTGAGAATCAAAGGTTTGAACGCCAAGGGAGAGTCGATTGACTCCGTTTTTTTTCAAAACTTTTAATTTTTCGACGGTTACTTCATTTGGGGCCAGCTCGATGGTCCATTCCACTCCCTCTCGAAGACCGCGGTCGAGAATCAACCCGCATAACAAGTCCAACTCATCTGGCTTTAAAAGGCCTGGTGTACCACCTCCGATAAAAACTGTGTCCACTGGACGGTCCAAAATTAAGCCTGCCAATTCCTTTTTCAGACCAAGAAAATAGCTCTCAATTTTCTTTTTGCTTGGTCTCTCCTGATAAAATGCGCAAAAGTCACATGTGGATGAACAGAAAGGAACATGAACATAAAGCCCAAGTGTAAAAAAATCTTTTTGGTTTCCTTCCTGCATCATCATGGGTTATGACCAATTTCTCACCATCGACAAAAAGAAAATGAAACAAGCTAAATTCAGAATCACCTTTCTCCTTGCCATCCTCGCTCTAGGACTAGGCTCCAGTTGCAAACAGCCTACCTTTATAAATCTTACTTCTCAAAACATTAGCCAGAATCCATCCGGGATTTATACCCTGCAAACGGAAGTTGATGTGCAGGATCGGAGAATTCAGCGCGACACCGTTGAGGTGAAAGCTATTGTTGGCGGAGAAACCATTGCCATGGTGCAGGATCCCGTTAATACATCTCTGTGGAGTTGTGATTACAAACTTCCCGGCGGATATGATGAAGCCACCTATTACTTTCAGGTCAATTATTCAACCAAGTTAAATAGTGGAGCTATGAAACCCGGCGAGATAAAAAGTGATCTCCAGGTTTTTCGTCTCGAAAATCGCTATGTGGGGAATCTTGCATCGTACCGGGGCCCAGTCGGAGTTGAAATTGCAGTTCAGGGTCGGGGATTAACCAAATATGATTCGATTACCATTGGGGAAAAGAAAGCCCAGACTCGTTTTCTGTCCGAAAATGAACTGAGATTTATTGTCCCTGCATTACCTTCAGGTATTGATTATCCAGTCCAGTTAATTGGTGGTCCACACGGAGCCTTGGACATCGGGGATTTCCGGATTGATGAGAGTCTTATTGGCGTTGTGCCCGCATCGCTTGAAATCGCTTCAGGTGACTCATCTACTTTACTCTTCAAAATTGATTACGATGCCCCTGCGGGCGGATTAAAAATTGATGTTATCACCAATGTGCCCGATTCTGTGGTCATGCCTGAGGCAAGCATCTCGGAAGGCGATCGTACCGCAAATATACCTGTGCAGGGAGGAGCTCCTGGAGAAGGTAAGCTTATCATTTCTGCGGATGGATATGAATCGATCGAAGTTCCAGTTCGCGTTTTTTAGCAACTGGGACACCTTGAAGGATGGATATCTCGTCCAAACCGGACGATTTTTTGGTATCAACAATCATCCCCACTCATAACCGCCTCAGATTTCTCCCGAGGGCCTTAGACTCGGTATTGAGTCAAACTCATCAAGTTGGTGAAATCATAGTGATTGATGATGGATCCACCGATCGTACGGTTGAAATACTTAGTTCCCAATATCCTTCTGTTCGCTTTATCGAGCAGACAAACTTGGGAGTTTCCAACGCACGGAACACTGGAATAACTCATGCACGCTGTCCCTGGGTTGGCTTTCTTGATTCAGATGACAAATGGGAATCCACAAAAATTGAAAAGCAGGTAAGCCACCTTTCACAAAACCCTAGGCTCAAAGCTATTCATACTGGAGAAAAATGGATCCGTAATGGACAACATGTAAACACACCAGCATTCCTTGATAAATCAATGCATGGCCTTTTTGAACGAAGCCTTGAAAGATGTATCATTTGCCCATCTTCTGTTGTTCTTCATTCTTCGGTTTTCGAAAAAATTGGATTATTTGATCCTGCTCTTACAATTTGTGAAGACTACGATTTCTGGTTAAGGCTACTCCTTCATTTCGATATAGGGTATGTGGACGAACAATTAGTTGAGAAACACGGTGGACATGAGGATCAGTTATCAACTTCTACTTGGGGGCTGGATCGCTTCCGCGTTCAATCCCTGGAAAAAATCCTTACAAAAGAAAAGCTGGGAGAAATCCATAAAGTTAAGATTTTAGAATTTATTGCTAAAAAAACAGACCTACTAAGTCGAGGCTTTCAAAAACATAAAAAAGAGAAAGAAGCTTTAGGTTATGTAGAAAAAAAAGTAGAGGCTTTACGGCAAATCTCAGCTCTTACTGGAAGCATTTCATCATGAACTTCATTGTTGCCCTGCAAGCGGAAGCACGTCCTCTCATAGACAAATTCAAACTTCAGAAAAGCACTGATTTTAAGACCTTTAGGATTTTTCATAACACAAAACACCGGCTTATTGTCTCAGGCATTGGACAAATTCAGGCAGCCGCAGCCACAGGCTTTTTACTCGGCTTGCTCAAAGATAAAACGGAAGCCTTATTAAATGTTGGATTAGCGGGTCATGGAAAGCTTGCGATGGGCACCCCATTTTTGGCAAATCGTCTTGAATATAAGGATGAAGATTCAGTCTACTTCCCTCCCCCTGTCTTGAAATTGGCTACCGATTACTCTCTTCTTCAAACCCTTGATTCACCTGAATATGAGTACCCGAAACCTGTCGGGTATGATATGGAAGCACATGCTATTTACAGTGTGGCTTCTAAATCAATCACCCGTGAAATGATACAGGTTCTTAAAATTGTATCCGATAACCCGTCTCATCCACTGGATCAATTTGATGCTGAAAGAGCTGTTGAACTAATTAGCGCCCAAACCCCTTTGATCGAAAAAATTAGTGAACAAATGGAATCTTTATCAAATGAAATCATCAATGATCAGGACTTACAGGCATTGGTGGAAGAGATTCAATCCATGCACCGATTCACCCAAACTGAGACTCACCAAATTGAGAGAGATATTCAACGTGCCGCCTGTCTAGGCCTTGAGGCAAATGATATTCTCTCACTCGCCCGATCCTCTGCCAATGGAAAGTCCACAATCTCTTCCCTGAGACGGGAAATCAAAAAAATAGGAATATTGGCATGATTAGCACAATTTATTTTGAAGAACAAGTGGCGGATCACCCAAGGACACTGCATTTATTTGAAAAATTCTCTTTAGCCGACAGGATTCCCTGCACCCATTACAAGGAAGTTTTTAACCCAAGTGGTCAAAATTTTCGTATTCAAAAGAAAAAGCCTGCACTCATCCTGGCTGGAAATTCAGGAAAAAAAGTACATCCCGTCCCTGCCACTTACGGAATTGGAGGAAGAAGAAATTTTTATTTTTCTCACATGCTAAACTGCCTTTACGACTGCCGGTATTGCTTCCTGCAAGGCATGTACCCATCCGCCCATTATCTGCTGTTTGTCAATTATGAGGATTTTTATGAGGAAATAGAAAAGGTGGCGATGCAAACGCCAACGGAACCAAGCTGGTTTTTTTCAGGTTATGATTGTGATAGCTTAGCCCTTGAAAGCTTAAGTGGTTTTGCTGTCTCAGCACTCTCTATTTTTCAAGATCACCCTACGGCTCAGCTTGAATTGAGAACAAAAAGTCTAAACACTCAGGTTTTGGAAAAACACCCCCCTCTTTCAAATGTCGTGACCGCATTCAGTTTCACACCCCAGGAAATTAGCGTTCAATTGGAACAGAATGTTCCAAGCGTATCCTCGAGAATTAAAGCAATGAGAAGCTTGGCGGAAAAAGGATGGAAACTAGGAATCAGATTGGACCCCGTGATTGATTGTCATCAATTTACAGAACGCTATGCATCCTTGATTTCTCAGATTTTCGGGGAAATACCAGGTGATGCCGTACACTCTGTTTCACTAGGACCATTTCGTCTTCCCCACCCCTTTTTCAAAAGGATGGAAAAGCTCTACCCATCTGAGCCTTTATTTGCAGGCAATCTTGAAAAAAGAGGACGTTCCGTCAGCTACGAGCCTGAAATAGAAAATCAAAGAATTGAAACCTGTCGCAAACTTTTGCTTAAAGAAATTCCTTCAGAAAAATTATTTCTCTGCCAACCTCTGGAAGATTAACAAATTCTCCGATTGCCATTTCTAAATTCTTTTTTTATTTAATGGGAATTGGCCACCTTAGCTCAGCTGGTAGAGCAGTTGATTTGTAATCATCAGGTCGTCGGTTCGATCCCGACAGGTGGCTCCATTAATGTGTTTTAAGTAATCACTTTCGGTTATTGCAGGACGACCACGAGATAAGTTACTTTACTGAAACCATTTTCTAATGGAATGAACAGGAAATTTATTTCTTGCAGTATAGAAAATAATACATCTTTCGAACAAACAGATGTTTTATATATCTAAAGCTCAAGACATGTTTGAACTTCTGTCTAGGATCTAGCGTAAAAGTATCTAGTTTAAATTTATCGAACCAGTAACTAATTTTTTTGCACTTTTAAGCATCACGCCCTTAAAAGTTTTAGGGGCAAGTACTTAGGGATA
>Ga0181580_10005576_pt1 | contig 10208 bp, 8 predicted proteins | sample 071ome_23_FD_132413 | JGI IMG/M metagenome (GOLD analysis project Ga0181580, IMG submission 132413) | Coastal salt marsh microbial communities from the Groves Creek Marsh, Skidaway Island, Georgia - 071403BT metaG (megahit assembly) | ecosystem: Environmental > Aquatic > Marine > Intertidal zone...
AATATGGTACAATAAATTCAATACTTTCAGATATTATTTGTACACAATCAGGTATTTGTTGCATTAGATAACGGTTTTTGTCCTCCTTATATATTTATCTCCGAAAGATAGGTAATTTCCTAATATTACCTCCCTCAATTTATACAACCCTTATATTACTTCCCTAATAAGTAATCCCGACAAATTTATTTTATTATGTCAAACACAAAGTTTTTCAACGATGCTATCGCTGAAGCTAAAGCTATTCGCGAAACTGCTCTTGCCAATGCTAAACTTGCTCTTGAAGAAGCTTTCCAACCAAAAATCCAATCTATGCTAGAAAAGCAAATGCAAAATGAAGCTGATCTAGATGAGGATATTGAGGAAGCTAAAGATTTAGACGAGAAAAAGCATGACGTAGACGAAGCTAAGAAAGACGTTGACGAAGCAAAGGATATGGACGAAGCTAAGGAAGTAGATGAGGCGAAAAAAGACATGGACGAGAAAAAGGACATGGATGAAGCCAAAAAAGATATGGACGAAGCTAAAAAGGACGTAGACGAAGCTAAGAAAGACGTGGACGAAGCTAAAAAAGACGTAGACGAAGCCAAGAAAGATGTGGACGAAGCTAAAGCTGATGTTGATGAAGCAAAAAAGGACATGGATGAGAAAAAAGACGTAGACGAGGCCAAAAAAGATATGGACGAAGCTGCTGATATGGACGAAGACATGTACGAAGAAGGATCAATTGAAGAAATTGATCTAGAAGAACTTCTTGCTGAACTTGAAGAAGCTGAAAAAGCTGAAGAAGGTAAGAAAGAAGTTGACGAAACTGTGGAAGAAGGCCAAGTAGATGAAAGTGCAATTGCTACTGCAGCAGGTGTATTATCAGTATTTGGAGGATCTGCTTTATTGGCAAAACTTATGGATAAAGCCGAAGCTGGTGATTTTGGACCGAAAGGAAAAGCAATCGCAAAGCATTTAGGCGACGTAGGTAGCGCAGCAGCAGCAGCTAAAAGAATGGAATCTATTAATGAGAACGAAGTTTTTGAAGCTGAAGCTGAAGACGAAGTAGGTGAAATCACAGTAGACGAGCTTAAAGACATTATTCGTGACGTACTTTCAGACGTTATGGGTGGTGGCGAAGAAGAAGAAATGGATATGGATCTTGATGCCGGAGACGGAGAAGGAGAAATTGAAATTGATGCGGACGAAGATATGATGGATGAGAAAAAAGACATGGACGAGAAAAAAGACATGGACGAGAAAAAGGACATGGATGAGAAAAAGGACATGGATGAGAAAAAAGATGTTGATGAAGTAAGAGCTGAATTAAATGAAGCTATTAACGTAATCAATACTTTGAAATCAGAACTCAACGAAGTCAATCTATTAAACGCTAAACTTCTTTATGTGAACAAATTGTTCAAATCTAAAACTTTAACCGAAGCTCAGAAAGTAAAAGTAATTAACGCTTTCGACAGAGCTGAAAGTTTAAAAGAGGTTAAAAATGTATTCGAAACATTGAAAGAAAACCTTAATGGTAAAAAAGCTAACTTGAAAGAGCATAAATCATTCGCTTCTAAAGCGGCTGGTGTAGCTCCAAAACAAGAAGTAATTACTGAAGGTGCAGATTTCGTATCTAGAATGCAGAAATTAGCCGGAATTATTTAAAGAAAATTAATTAAAATTATTAAAACCCTAACAAAATGTCAAACATTGTTAATCAATTATTAGAGACTGCTAGCCCTTATCAGTCAGTACAGAAAGACGCTTCACGTCTAGCTGGAAAATGGGCTAAGTCTGGCCTACTAGAGGGAATTAATGGCGACATCGACAAAGGCAACATGGCTGTTTTACTTGAAAACCAAGCAAAACAACTAGTTGTTGAAGCAAACACTACTGGAACCGGAGCTAACTTTACTCCTGGAACTGGTGAGCAATATGCTGCTGTCGCTCTTCCACTCGTAAGAAAAGTATTTGGTCAGATTGCTGCTAAAGAATTCGTTAGTGTACAACCAATGACATTACCAGCTGGTTTGGTATTCTTTTTGGACTTCCAATATGGACAGACAAAAACTCCATTCACAGATGGTGATTCTATGTACGGTGATACAAGCGAAAACTTTGGTAACACAAACACTGGTGGTTTATACGGACCAGGTAGATTCGGATATTCAATCAACGAATTTACTGCTTCTGTTGCTGCTGCTAACTATACTGTAGATTCAGCTTCTTTTGCTGATGTAAACTTCGATGCTGATTTATCAGCTTCTGTAGCTGCTGCTCCAGGTCAAATTGCTAAGATTTCTGTTGAAACAGGATCTTTACCAGGTGTTGACCTAGACGGAATTAGAGGATTCTATGTAATCTCTGGATCTAACGGATTCGGTGGTTCACCAACTGTAGCTGTAGCGGATAACTTCCCAGCACTAGCTAAATTAAACGGAGATAGTATTGAGTTCTTCGTAACTACATCTGCTGGTATATTAGATGATGGTAATGTACACGTACACTACAACAAATCTACTGATTTCAACGCAAGAGGTGATTTCGAAGATGGAGCTGCTTACTCTGCTCAAAGTGGAGCTGCTGGTGAAGCAATTTCAATCCCAGAAATCGATGTACAAATGAGATCTGAAACTATTGCTGCTAAGACTAGAAAGTTAAAAGCACAATGGACACCAGAATTTTCTCAGGATCTTAACGCATTCCACAGCTTAGACGCTGAGGCTGAGTTAACAAGCATCTTGAGTGAATATATTTCATTAGAAATCGATCTTGAAATCCTAGGTATGCTAATCGAAAATGTACCATCTGAAAATACAGCTGTATGGTCAGCTAAAGTTGGTAATGAATTAAACAACGCTGGTACTGGATTCGATTCTAACACTAACGGTGTATACTATACTCAAATGAGCTGGTTCCAAACACTTGGAATTAAATTGCAGAAAATCTCAAACTTGATCCACCAGAAAACTTTAAGAGGTGGAGCAAACTTTATGGTTGTTTCTCCAACTGTAGCTACTATCCTAGAATCTATTCCAGGATTTGCTGCTGATTCAGACGGAGATGCTGCTAAAGCAAGCTATGCATTTGGTGTACAGAAAGTTGGTCAGCTTAACAGCCGATACAAAGTATACAAAAATCCATACATGAAGGAAAACTTCATATTAATGGGCTTTAAAGGTAACCAATTCCTAGAAGCTGGTGCAGTATATGCTCCATACATTCCATTAATTATGACTCCTCTAGTGTACGATCCTAATACCTTCACTCCAAGAAAAGGTATCATGACTCGTTACGCTAAGAAGATGGTAAGACCTGAATTCTATGGTGGAGTAAAAGTTGCTGACTTGAACATTATCTAAGTCGATAACTAAATACCTTTAGAAAGTCCCGCGCAAGCGGGACTTTTTTTTCATATTTATATTCAACGAACGTTCTTTAACTTATTACTAACCTTTAAAAAAGAGTTTATGGCAAGTAAACCGCACACTGACGAAGTTTATCGTCGAAAGCGAATCCCAAAAAACCCAATTAAATTTAAAACACAATTAAATGAAGAACAAAAATTAGCAAAAGCACAAATTTTAGAAAACACAGTTACCTTATTATCAGGTCAAGCAGGTTCAGGAAAAACGTTTTTAGCTTGTAATGTAGCATTAGATGGCTTACTACGTAGAATGTACCAAAAAATAATTATTACACGTCCCACAGTATCTAAAGAAGAGATAGGTTTTTTACCAGGAGATTTAAGGGAAAAAATGGATCCCTGGGTACAGCCAATTTACCAAAATTTTTTTCAACTATACGATAAAGTAAAAATTGAAAAACTAATCAAAGATGATTTAATAGAAATAGTACCAGTATCATTTATGCGAGGTAGAACATTTTTAGATTCATTAATTATAGTTGATGAAGCACAGAATGTTACACATGAGCAAATGGAAATGATTGTTACTCGTATTGGTAAAAATTCTAAAATGATTATTTGTGGAGATACTCATCAAGTAGATTTAAAGAAAAAAGAAGAATCTGGATTTAAATTTCTATGTACTGCTGCTAGAAAAGTAAAAAATATGGAATCTATTTGTTTATTGACTAATAATAGAGATAGTATTGTTGAAGATCTTATTAATTATTATAACGAAGCTTATGAGCGTAAGTCTATTACTGGAACAGCAGGCAGTAGTGGCTCCCATAGAAGATAAATATTTATAACAAAACCTAATTATGTCACAAAACCCTATTATTTGGACCGGTAATTCATCATTTTCTGCAGGTCAGACTCCATTTGGATTTTACGATGATGATGCTGCGTTCTCAGCTGATGCAGATAAAGTTGCTTCTTTTTGCGCAACTCGCATAGGATATCCTACAGTAGATATTGAAATGGGAAGTGGTTCTTTTTATGCTTGCTTTGAAGAAGCAGTAACTACTTATGGAAATGAACTTTACTTGTATCAAATAAGAAATAATTTTATAAATTTAGAAGGTGCTAGTACTGGATCAAATTTAAATAATGCAGTTATTCAACCTAATATGGGTAATACTATTAGAATAGCTGAAAACTATGCTCAAGAAGCAGGTGCTGGGGGAAATGTTAGTTGGCAAAGTGGTAGAATTATGTTAACAGCTAGTGTTCAAACATATGATTTAAATGCTTGGGCTGCTGAATCTGCTAGTTTAGAAGCTGGTGATGTAATAGAAATTAAAAGAATATTTTATGAAAACACTCCTGCAATTGTACGTTACTTTGATCCATATGCTGGGACAGGATACGGTTCTCAACAGATGCTTGATGTATTTGGATTTGGTAATTATTCTCCCGCTATTAATTTTTTATTAATGCCTATATATTACGATGTATCTGTAATACAAGCAATTGAATTAAATGATCAAATTAGAAAATCAGCCTTTTCATTTGAATTAGTAAACAATCAATTAAAAATATTCCCAATCCCAACATCAACAGGACGATTAGATTTTCAATACATAAGTCAAAGGGATAGAAATACACCATTTGCACAAGCTCCATTTTCAGGGAGTAATTTAGTAACGGATATTTCTAATGTCCCATTTGAAAACCCAAACTATTCAGCTATTAACGCCCCAGGAAGGTATTGGATTTTTGAATATACATTAGCATTAGCTAAAGAATTATTAGGATATATTAGAGGTAAGTATTCTCAAGTACCTATTCCAGGAGCTGAGGTTACTTTAAATCAAGCAGAATTATTATCATCTGCTACATCTCTAAAAGAATCTTTAATACAAAAATTAAGAGATGATTTAGATGAAAACTCTAGAAAAATGCAACTTCAAAGAAAAGCAGAAGAAGCACAAGCTATGGGAACTCATCTATCACAAGTACCATTACCTATTTACATAGCATAAAATGGCTTTATACGGAAAACATAGAGATGTATTGCTTTTTCAAGGGTTAAATACAGAATTGCTTCACAGAATTGTAGAGCAACAGGTAGGATACTATAAAGTAAAATTAGATGAAACACCATCTAATATCTATGGTGAAGCACAAAATAAAACATATATAGGACCAGTTCTAATTAAATGTTTATTACAAAGAGGTGATCAAACCAATTTAGATGATAATTTTGGTGTTGATAGAAACCGAACATTAGAAGTAAGATTCTTTAGAAAAGATTTAGTTACAGCTAATGTAGTTCCTGAAATTGGAGACATAATTTTATGGAATGAAGATTACTATGAAGTTGATAATTTAGTGGAAAATCAGCTAGTAGTAGGTAAGGATCCATCATATCCTTACAGTGACACGGTAGATGACTTTGGTTCAAGTCATTCAATTATTTTGAGCTGTCACTACACAAGACCAGAAAAAGTTGGAATAAAAGAAGCTAGATTATAATGGAATTTAAACCAAGACCATATACAAAAAGAGAGTTTTTAGATAAACTTGTAATGCCATATGAAAATCCTGAAACACAACAGGAGGTAGTTGGTAATCCAAATCAAATAGATTCTATAGTAAAACCTGGTCAACCTGATCCACAAAAAGTAAATAGAGCTTTAGAAATATCTGTTAAAGATGATACAAATAAAGACTTTAAAATTACATTAAAAGATATAGATTCATCAATTTTGTATTACTTAGAAAATGTTATTAGACCTTCTGTAATGCAAAATGATAGCAAATTAAAAGTACCAGTAATTTATGGTTCTCCTGAAAGATGGAAATCAATGCAAGCAGATGGTTTTTACCGTGATAAAAATGGTAAAACTATGGTACCATTAGTAATGTTTAAAAGAAGTAGTTTTGAAAAAGACAATACTATTGGAAATAAATTAGATGGTAATAAAGTACATAATGTTCAATATTTTGAAACTAGGTACTCTAAAAGAAACAATTACGACAACTTTTCAGTTTTACAAAATCAATTACCTCAAAAGGAATATATTTTGGGTGTTATACCAGATTACATTACTATAAACTATGAAATGTCTATTTTTACAGATTTCACAGAACAAATGAATGAAATTACAGAAGCGATTGAATTTTCTGCTCGTTCATATTGGGGTGATCCTGAAAAATTTATGTTTAGAGCAGATATAAAATCATTTAATACTCCTACATTATTAGAATCAGGAGTTGATAGAGCTAATAAAACAGATATGACATTAATTGTTAATGCTTATATTATTCCTAAATCAATCAATGCTAAAATGGCAGGACCTAGTCCAAAGTCATATAACGTTGTAAAAACAGTGTTTGGGGAGCAGATTATTTAAAAAAACTGAATATTTATTATAGAATATAATTATATATAAAATTAAAAATACATGGCCAAACTAAGTACCTCAGGAATATCGAGCGGAAGTATTATATTCCCTGAACACGTTTTACGTAGTATAGATGCCCTTAATGGAGAAGCAGGTCCCTATGATATAATCCTATCAGGATCTTTAGGACTTTCTGGAAGTTTAAATCTAAACCCAACATACGTTAACGAATATAATTCAGCACCCGCTTTAATAGCATATAATACATCATCAGGAACACTTTACTATACTACAGGAAGTATAGGTGGAGGAGGAGGATCAGGAACTTCTGGTACCTCTGGTACAGATGGAACTTCAGGTTCTGATGGAAGTTCAGGAACAAGTGGAACAGATGGTACTTCAGGTACAGATGGTTCAAGTGGTACTTCAGGAACAAATGGCCAAGATGGTTCCTCTGGTACTTCAGGAACAAGTGGTACAAATGGTACTGATGGTTCAAGCGGAACAAGTGGTACAAATGGTACTTCAGGTACAAATGGAGATTTGTTTACAACAACTTCAACTACTTCTATTACAATAGGAACAGGAGAAAAAACATTTGTAACAGTTGATACTACTGCTTATGTAGCTGGTCAAACATTAGTAATTTCATATAATAATACAAATTATATGATTGGTACTGTTACTAGTTATAATACAGGTACCAAAGCATTAGTTATAAACATATTAACAGTTGTAGGTAGTGGAACGTATAATGCATGGAATATAAGTTTACAAGGTGCTACTGGTACAGGAGGTTCAAGTGGATCTTCAGGTTCATCAGGTACTTCAGGTTCTGATGGTTCAAGTGGAACTTCAGGAGTAGCTGGTGCCGCAGGTACAAGTGGAACTTCAGGTACAGATGGTTCAAGTGGTACTTCAGGAACAAATGGTACTTCAGGTGCAGATGGTTCTTCAGGTACATCAGGTTCTTCAGGTACAAGTGGAGATGATGGTGCTGCAGGTACAAGTGGTACTTCAGGTACTAATGGAACATCAGGTACAAGTGGTGCAGATGGTTCTTCAGGTTCTTCAGGAACTTCAGCTCCAGGAATAACTTCAGGTTCATCAGGTTCATCTGGTACAAGTGGAACTTCAGGTACTGATGGAGCAGCTGGTACATCTGGTTCTTCAGGAACATCAGGTAGTGATGGTTCTTCAGGAACATCAGGTACAAATGGTACTAGTGGAACATCAGGTGCTGATGGAGCAGCTGGTGCAAATGGTACTTCAGGAACAAGTGGTGCAGATGGTTCTTCAGGAACATCAGGTACATCACCTTCTTCTGCAGGTAGTCCTTTAAGTAACGTAATAAGATATACAGCAAGTTCAGGTAATAACAAAGTTCAAATGTTATCCTCAGGAAATATTTACAGTGGTTTAACATATAGTAGAACAGGATCTACTGTTACTATAACATCTACATCTCATGGTTTATCATCAGGAGATTATGTAGTAATAAGAGGAGGAATTGATACTAACATATATAGAGCAATTACAGTAACAGATGCTAATACATTTACTTACACATCAGCAGGTAGTGGTAGTAATACTGGAACTGATGCTGCATATGTACCTGCATTTGATGCTTCAACAATTTCAGATTCTGCAATTGTAATTGAAGCTCCGGCTGCAGGTGATTGTCAATTACAATCTATGATGATTTATATTGATTCTTCAGAAACAAATCCAAAATCATTAACAGTACCTTCAAATGCTATAAATAATGGTGCTGGTGAAAATAATAGTTTAGCAACTAGAAATGTACCTGTTATGTTAGCAAATGACGTATCTGGAACAAACAACTCAACAATTACTGGGGCCAGAGTTAACTTTGCAACTGCCTCAGGACATGGAACTTATTCATTAGATGGTAGTTTAGATACATTTGGTGCAGTATTAATTAGCTTAAGATTTTAAATAGATGGCTCAACAATTTTTTGGAAAATTAACAGGCGTAAGCCCAATTGGATCTGGTAGTAACTCTTATGTAAGAATTAGAGGTGATGTTTCTAATGGAGGAAACACTATTACTAATATAGTAGGAGTATCTGGATACAAATCAGGTAGTGAATTTGATTTTCTAAAAAATGGTATGGTTGTAGTTGGTAGTACTGGATATGGTAGTGGTGCTACAATTGCTAGTTTTAATGCTGGTACACAAACAATTACTATGAATAGTAATTCTAGTGCTGATGGTACTAATGCTTTATTTAGAATATCTCCTTATTCAGGAAGTTATTTTATAGAATCTGCTTCATTTACAGACCCTCAAGGTTTAATCTCTACAAGAGTTATTACAGGTAGTGAAGATTCAGAAGCACAACCTGGAATGAATAATTATGGTATTTTAGGGGTTGCTACTTTAGGTGGTAGTGATGTTACAGGAAGATTTCATCAATACAATGTTACTGATGTTTTATATAGAAATGCTGCAGGTTCCGAAATATCATTTTTAGTAGAATGGGGAGAAGAAGGAACAGAAACAGATAGTGGAGATAGATTATCTCAAGGTACTTCTCAAACCTTACCAATTGTATCTTTAACAGCAACTTCATCATTAGCTCCTATATTCTCAAGAGGAGTTTCAGGTATGAGTGTTGTACCTGCGGGTTCAGATGTTGCTGGATATCAAATTGCACTTCAAACATTTAAACAATTTGTAACTTCTTCAGCTGGAGGAGGTGAAAGTCTTACATTTGTAGGTGATACAGAAGATGGTTTATTAACATTTACTTCTGGAAGTGCCAATACAGTATCTGCTTCACAATATGTTCAAATTAAAGGAGATGAATTAATAGTATCAGGTAATGTATTTGTACAAGGCACTTTAGATGCACATACTAAAAACTTTAAAATAGACCACCCAACAAAAGAAGGATATTATTTAATACATTCATCTTTAGAAGGTGCTGAAAGAGGAATTTACCATAGAGGTAAATTGGAAGGAAATAATATTATAGAACTTCCAGATTACTGGGCTGAATTAGCTGATGAAATTAATATTACAGTACAATTAACTCCAGCAGGAAACCCATGTCAACATTACATCAAAACTATAACTAAAAGTCAAATTGTAGTTGGATGTGATTGTGGAGAACCAAATTGCCATTATATTGTTTATGCTGAAAGAACAGATCAAGGCAAATTTGAGTTAATAGAATCCAAATAATAGTTTGGATTTTTAAAAAAAGGTTATTACATTATATAGGTTATGAATATACTTGCTTCTACAAGCTTTATTGGAACTACAGGATTTGCAAATCATGCAAAATCATTTTTAACATCCTTAGATAAACTTACTCCTATAAAAGTTAGAAATTCAACTATTGGTGATAGTTGGAAAGGATATTCTTTAACTCCACATAATAAAGAACCTTATATAACAAATCAAATGAAAGATATGTTAGTTCTTCAAACACTAA
>Ga0181580_10005577_pt1 | contig 10208 bp, 10 predicted proteins | sample 071ome_23_FD_132413 | JGI IMG/M metagenome (GOLD analysis project Ga0181580, IMG submission 132413) | Coastal salt marsh microbial communities from the Groves Creek Marsh, Skidaway Island, Georgia - 071403BT metaG (megahit assembly) | ecosystem: Environmental > Aquatic > Marine > Intertidal...
CGCAAAGGCAGGGGCCGCAATCAGCATTCGACAGCCGGATTGGTTCAAAACAAACGCCAACTCATGGGTGCGGTAGGCGGGATTGATGTTAACTAAAATAACCCCGACCTCTGCCGTGGCATACTGCAGTAGCACCCACTCAGCGTAATTGGGACTCCAAAGACCCACTCGATCACCCGGCTTTAACCCTAAGGCCAACAATCCGGTCCCAAGACTGCGCACCTTTTGATAAAAATTTTGGTAAGACCAGCGGATATCTTGATGCAACGAGACAATCGCATCCCGTGGACCATGGGCGTCGACTGTCGCAGCAAGGTTTTCACCAATAGTCTGGTTCAATAAAGGACGATCGGTAGGTCCAAATTCGATAGCTTGGTCCATATTGTCCAATGAGCCTCCCTGTGATTTTCGGGCGGCGCTTTAGGCTCTACCCAAATTTCAGTAACCGCCGCTCTCAGTTCCTCTGAGGCAATCCTACGACCCTCCTAGCGACCTTCAAAACCTGCCCGAAACGCCTACCAAATTGAATCTGCTACCACGAAACACGCACCCCAAAGCAACCCTACAAAAACGATGATTAAACCTTTAAAGCGATTCGTTAGGCCAAAGCGATTCGTTGGACTTTGGGGATCATTTCAGCCATCGATCGACCCGTCATAGCAGACCGACAGCCCACCAAACCACTTGCCCCTGCTACCCTGGCAACTCAAGGTGAAGCCAAGTCACGCGAGTACTGTCCTAGCAACCTGAAAAGCCTCTCGCCGTAAACTCAGGTCTATCGAGCCGGACCGCTACCTGACTACCATTGGTCGACATGCATGACGGTATCAAGGGGCGGACGATAAGCAGGCTTAAAATCAGTGCCTTTGGTATAGGCAATCGGTATCAAGGCTACTTGCATATATTCGTCATAGGGGATTCCAAGCAACTCAGCGATCGCCGCTTCGTGCATCAGATGCAGTGTCGTCCAAGCGGTTCCTAAGCCTCTCGCTCTGGCCGCCAACATAAAGCTCCAGGCTGCAGGGATGACCGATCCCAAGGTCGCCGTTTGCGATAGCACATTCGCGCCGGCTTCGTTGTCTGTCCTACCGGCAATGCAAGGAATCATCAGAACAGGCGCCCTTCCCATGTTGTCACCAAGAAAATCCGCCGAGGACGCTGACCGCTGCTGGCTTGCTGTGAGGTTTTGATCAGCAGAGTCCGCATGCAACTTGTGAATCGCCACCGGCATATCTTTATAAATTTCGAAGGCCTGCCGATAGTACTCACCGATCTGGGCTCGTTTATCCGGGTCAGTCACAAACATAAACTGCCAACCTTGAGCATTCGATCCGGACGGTGCCTGAACCGCCATATCCATGCATTCTTTAATCACATCGAGGGATACCGGCCGATCAAAATCCAACCGTTTACGCACGGCGCGCGTGGTACTCAATAGTTCGTCGTTACTTAGATTCAATTGTTCATGCGCCATTGGCTTTTCTCCTGATGCTTCGTTTGAGCTCAACCCAATGTAAGCATATTCCCAAGACCTTCACCAGCTCGCAGCCATCTGCAGCCCCGCCTATCGCACTCGCCAGCGGCCTTCTAGCATCGCATCTCATGGTACGGCTATTTATTGTCGCTAACGGCAATTAGCGTCTTACCAAAATTATCTCCCTTTAGCATCGCTGAAAATGCCGCGGGCGCCTGCTCAAGGCCAAACCAAACATCTTCACGGTAGTGTATTTTGTTATCTTTCAGTAGGTCACTCATTTCACTTAAAAACGCGTCTTGATATTGGGCCACGTAATCACAGACAAAGAGAGGTAGAATTTTTACGCGTTGTTGCTCGAATACCGCCTGGCCGGCCGCCATCCACGCCTCCTGCGGCGACTGGCCCTCAGCGTCTCCATATTGCGCGATCATGCCACAGAGGCTGATTCTCGCGGCTTGATTGAGCAGCGGTAGGACCCCTTCAAAAACCGCACCGCCAACATTTTCGAAGTAAACATCGATACCATCCGGACAGGCTTGTCGCAACAAGCTGGGATAATCCGGATCTAAATGAGACACACAAGCGTCGAACCCTAGAGCCTCGAGGCAAAAATCCACTTTTTTGTTGGCGCCCGCAATCCCTACTACCCTTGCTCCCGCCAATTTGGCAAGCTGTCCGGCGACTTGTCCAACGCCACCAGAGGCCGCCGAGACAACGACCGTCTCAGCGGCTCGCGGCGCACATTGGACTATCATACCTGCATAAGCGGTGAGCCCTAACATACCAAGAACCCCTAGGGCGGTAGAGACAGGCGCAAGCGTTGGATCAAGGCGTCGAGGTATCATATATCCGAAATCGCTCACCCCCGCGCCTGTTAAACCGTAGCGTTGCCAGCCGACGGTATTGAACACGTAATCACCGGGCCTAAAGCCATTATGACGTGAGGCCAAAACCCTTGAGACCGTACGACCGTGACAGACGCTGCCTGGTAACTCAATGCCCCGACGGCGGCGGCCCCACTGATAGGGATCGAGTGATAAAAATAGCGTTTCGCTGAGAAACTGACCCGGACCAGGCTCAGGTGCAGCAGACGTTTGCCACCTAAAATCGGAAGCACTAGGCCAGCCACCCGGCGGTTGGCGCGCTAGTAACCACTGGTCATTGTCCATGATATCTCCTCAAAGGTCGGTCAAAATAACCAACATCACGCTCGCTTCTTTATATTTCTTGGTCAGCCGACATCGGCTTTTGCGATCTGAAACACATTTCCCTCGGGGTCCAGAAAGTCAACTGCATCAACATCTGTGCCTGCGTCCCCCTTTAGTCTCGGGACCCCAACGGCTTGGAGGTCCAGCACTGCTAACCTTAAGTCGGCGACCAAGAAGACCGGTTTGAACGGCATATCAGCCCTCGCTTGCGGGGGATCAGTAATCACAATGTCTGCGGCATAAACCGGCGGGATCGCATGCAACGCTAATCGCATTTGCCCCAATTGTAATGGTAACCAGTCTTCATATTGAGCACTCGATTCATCGACGTGAAAACCTAATACTTCCGTGTAGAACCGGCTCATGACCCCGAAATTTTTCACGAAAAGTACATTTTGATGCCCGACAATCTTCATTAAGATCCCTCCTTAAGATCCCTCCTACCAGAGCCCGCTTAAAAGTTTTAAAAACTGTGCAAATTTATATGTAGCGCTCGGCGACCGCAACATGGCGTCTTGCTACCAACTGAAATTTTGATTCAGCTCTGCGACCACTAGCTGCCTTTAAAACCCGTTTAGAGGCCAACACAATGTGCATCGAGCGCCGCCACGGCTACAGGGTTTTGCGCACCGCATCTTCAGCATCACCTACAATGAGTGGCGCCCTCAAACGCGAGCAGCGCCGTTTTAGTGGCGCAGCCTCACCCGATCCAGAATCTGTAAAACCAGCTTGGTCATCCTTGGCTACGTGATGGTTCCTTGGGATTACTCTCCCCACCATGACTCGCTTGCTAAGATGCGCAAACCCTCAGGTTCAAGCGCCGACTGGGGGTCAGAAAAATGGCTCTATTCGTCTACGAAAGACTGCAATCGCTCTTTGGCATTGAGAAAATCTTCCATGAAATCGTAAACCACCTGCTTTGCTGAAATGGAGTGATTCATCAATCCCACGCCCTGACCTACCCAATAGGTCGCTAATTGCTTGGCGCCTTCATGACCAGACTCGGCTAATTTGGTCACCTTCCCTAAAGCCGGTTCGCTGACCAGAGATTGTAGCGGCATAGGCAACGGGTCAGGCGCATCTTCTGCCAACTCCCAGGCATCGGTCCATGGAGACCGAATCTGCCTAGAATATTTTCCGGTTCGACTTTTTGAGCGAACTGTTTGATTCGAGCTTGTCGCCAAAAGCTTTTCTTTAATAATGGGAGAGGTTTCCGCTTCCGTTGTGGTAAGCCATACCGAGCCAGTCCAAACTCCATGAGCACCCATTGCCATCGCGGCAGCCATCTGACGACCCGTCACGATGCCGCCTGCAGCTAAAATACTGACATCTTTAAAGTCGGCGACGGCATCGGCCACCTCGGGGACGAGCACCATGGTGGACACTTCTCCGCAATGACCACCCGCTTCTGTACCCGATACAATCAAAATATCAACACCAGCTTCTGCCTGCTTAATGGCATGTTGCTTGGTCCCGACTAGGGCGCCGACGGGCACCCCCTTGGCTTTGCCCAGTGCCAGCATATAAGCAGGCGGCACGCCTAGGGCATTGACAATAATGCTAATAGGATGCGCAAAGGCTACATCTAATATGTTGGCGGCCTGGCCTTCACCCAAAAACCCTCCGCCACTTGATGGTGTCCGCTGATAAAGATCACTGGTGTCTATGTTGTGTCGAGCCAACACACCAGCGGCATAGTCTCGATGTTCGTCTGGCACAAGCGCTCGAATTTCATCCGCAGACAGCTTTTCGTCTTTGTTGGCCATTGTGGTTGGTACGATTAGATCGACGCCATAGGGTTTACCCTCGATGTGAGCATCAATCCAAGCGAGCTCTATTTCTAATTGCTCAGCCGAATAACCGGCGGCACCCAGAACCCCCATACCGCCTGCCTTAGACACCGCACAAACCACGTCTCGACAATGCGTGAAGGCGATTAAAGGGAACTCTATACCCAACTGTTGACAAATTGGCGACTTCATACCCGCTCCTTTTTTACTAAAATTACCTAAACTACCGGTGCATCTGCTTTTACCTGTTCTATCAGCAACGCTAAGGATGACTCAGATAAACCTACCGGCGACAACGTCATCCTGTCGACGATATCGCTAAAACGCGTTTTTAACTCTGCGCCAACCTCCTCGGGCGTACCAATTACGGCAAAGGCCTTTAAAACATCGTTATCAATCAATGCCGGCATTTCATCGGTACGCCGCTGCTTCATGAGGTTATTCAACTCTGGCTGCAACTCGCCCCACCCATGATGAGCTAACACCATCTGATATCCTTTGGTCGATCCGTAGAAAGCGATTCGTCCACGCACCACCTCGATCGCGCGCTCGATAGCCTCGTCAGTCTCTCCCGTCGCTACCAGCGGCGAGAAGTCAACGGTAAAGTCATCGCGAGAAAATCCAACTTCGCTTAATCCATTGGCCAAAGCCGGTAAATTGATGTCCCGAATATACGCCTCGGTTGAAAATGGATGCATGATCAAGCCGTCGGCGGTTTCGGCCGCGACGGCGGTCATTAAAGGGCCAGTTGCCGAGAGATAGATACTTGGCCTACCTGCCTCGATATCTGCGGGTTTGAAGGTTTTTGGCATTAACGAATGCTCGTAATAGCGACCTCGAAAGGAGAGTGGATCGTTGTCATAAAAATGATCGAAAATATGGTGCAAGGCCTCAATAAACTCCCGCATCTGTGCCGGACCTTGATGCCAGGGCATACCAAATCGTCGCGTGATATGGGCCTTAACCTGCGTGCCTAGACCCAAAATAAATCGACCATTACTAAAGGCATTCAGGTCATGGGCCAATTGCGCTGTACTCATCGGGTTCCGAGCGAAGGCCACTGCCACTGAAGTAATGAGCTGGAGGTGCTCGGTGTAGTCAGCGGCTAGTGTTAGGGCGAGGAAAGGATCGTGGTCGAGTTCAGCCACTCGCACACCGTCGTATCCAAGCGCCTCGAGCTTACGCGCGGCCGCGCCAACCTGCTTAAGCTCTGCCACCAAAGGTGCATCGATTTTCATACTCAGCCCTCTTGCCTTACCCCTGTCTTAAACGACAAAGCCTAATCCCTTGCAACGGTTTGATGGCGGCCTATTTTGGCAAAGGACCCGTTAAAGACGCGCGCTGAGATAATTCGATCCAATTACCGTCAGGATCACAGATGAATGAAATTCGCGCGGTCTCTCCTAGGGTGCGCACAGGGCGCCCCTCTTTAGCGCCAGCTTCAAGGGCTTGATGATGCACACGATCTACATCAAACACTTGGGCCGTCAGATAGCGGTAACCAACGCCTTGCATTTGGCTACAGACAGGCTGATCAACTTTCTCAGACAGGTAAATTCTAGTTTCGCCCCAAAGAAAACACCGCTCCTGAATCTGCTCGAGGCCTAAGACATCTCGGTAGAATGCCTGATGCGCTGCCAACGATCTCACCACCATTTCGATTGCGACCTGTTCTATCCCATCGTACCCCTCAGGTACTAAGGTAACCCGATTGCCATCTGGATCGAAAAGTGTCGCCGGTTCATCCACCGCATCTTCAGCGATGATCAGCCCTTGATATCCGGTTGGTAGGTTATCTGACAAAGGCTCGCGAAGATGATTCAGCTTAAACACCGCCCCCTTTAAGTCATGGCGCAACTGATGGGTGCCGCCACCAACCTTCAACAGCTCTTCAAAAGGCAAACCAATGGTCTCCGCCCAAAATTCACGCTGCGCGTCCCGCTGGTTCGTCTGAAGTCCTACATCAATATATGGCTTAGCGAGTCTCATTCTAACGATCCGTCTTGGGCGTAGCGTCGGCCATTGAATTGCCGCCCATGGCGGGGATACCTTCTCGTAACAAGACGGTTTTTACAGCCTCTCGCGACTCCATTTGAGCCCGGTGCGCAAGCACCCGAGGCAATTTTTGGGTGTCGACTTTATCCATCTCCAGCCAACGGGAAAACGTGTATAAGTACATATCCGCTACAGAGTATACCTCGCCCAAACACCAGGGTCCGGCAAACGCGGCCAATTGCTGCTCCAGATATTCAAAAGCAGCCAACATGGTCTCTGGTACCTTTGCTTTCATATCCAGTAGCGCTTCTGCTGACGATGCCCAGCGATAGCCTCGTGGCCCATGGGCATGCGCAACATGTACGGTGGAGGACAAATAGGCATTTAACTCCCGCATTTTAGCCAACAAGTCCGGGCAACCTACCGGTTTTAACGCGACCTCTGGGGCCAGATCGGCAACATACTCGAGGATGGCAGGATTTTCGGTCAAAGGGCCAAAATCCGTCATTAACAAAGGAATCCGGCCTTTAGGATTCAAAGCTAAAAACCTGGGTTGCTGCTGTTCGCCTTTTGCTAAAGCAACAGGAATCGCCTCGAAGGTAAGGTCGGACTCAATCAGCGCAATGTGACTGGCCAGCGAGCAAGCTCCCGGCGCATAATAGAACGTGAGTGCCAATTCGAACTCCATCATTAGGGACGATCATCGCTTGAGTCTAACAAATTTCGTCTTTCCAGGGGCCAAGATCAACTCGGTCACACAGGTCATTTTGTCTAGAGGTCTTCGATCGACCTTTGGCTTCTTTGCCGCTACCAGTCACTTAAACTTGCTAGGCTCGAACATCTTTGACCTTTCAGATGCTCGAATTTTTGATGTCTGACGTCGCTGCCAGCACCACCCCTGAGCTCATATTAGGCAACGCCAATAGAAGATTTTCAGGCGTGACCTCCACCATGTTACAAGTTTTAAAGGCTCAGCAAGATCAAATCACTGTGATCGTGCTAGGCCAGCATCACCTACCCAAAGGTGTCACCAGTTATCGCTTGCTGCCCCTCATCCGACGTTTAAGGCAACCCGATATGATGGGTAAAACGGTCGTTTTCCATGCTAGACGCAATCTCGAGATGGTTCAGGGCATCCTGCTTCGAAGCCTTTCAACCTGCCGAATTAAAGTGCTGTTCACTTCGACTGCCCAACGCCACCACACGCGATTTACCCGATTTTTGATGCGTCGTATGGACAGCATCATTTCTACCTGCAGCGCTGCGGCTAGCTTTCTTGCAATACCGCCGGACCAATTAATTCCCCACGGCATAGATCCGGAACGCTACACACCCGATACCAAGCGCCGAGTACCAGCGCTAGAGGGTATCAAGTTTGCTTCAAAACATATCGGTCTTTTCGGTCGGGTTCGCCATCAAAAGGGGGTTGATATTCTACTCCGCGCCGTGATCCCCCTCCTTCAGTCTAACGACGACTGGGACGTGGTCATCGTAGGGCAGATCAAAGATGGGGATCAAAAATTTGTTCGCCACCTCATGCAACAAGCGACAGAAGCAGGCGTCAGTAAGCAAATTCACTTCCTAGGTGAGCAGCCCTTTGACACGCTACCTGATTTGTTCGCAGCGATGACCATTGTCGCCGCCCTCAGCAGAAATGAAGGGTTTGGGTTAACCGTTCTGGAAGCCATGAGCGCGGGCAAGCCTGTCGTTGCCAGTCGTGCCGGGGCTTGGCCAGACATTATCGAACCCGACGTAAATGGCTTGCTTGTTGGTATCGATAATGAACTAGAGACGCGTGCAGCAGTGGCCCGCTTGATGCAGGACTCTGATCTGAGAGCCAAAATGGGCGAGGCCGCAAGGCAGGCCGTGCTGACACGCTATACGATCACCGCTGAAGCCAGCCGTTTATTAGCCCATTATCGGCAGCTGGCTTCAAAGGCTTGAAGCTTTGGTGCGTACGGCTACAACTGGCGGATACCTTCCGGCGTCTCAGTGATTCCCTTGGATCGCACTTCCTTTCGAATAGCGTGATTGAAAGCCCAGCCCTCTGCTGATTCATAGCTTCGAGGGTGATCCAAATGCAGGGTCACCGCGCTGTAGCGAATCTGTTTGGGCACTATACCGGCATTGACCAAACGCTCACCAAATTCACGATCAAGCCCTCCGTAACGCAGCCGTTGATCGAAGCCATTAACAGCGATGGCATCAGCTTTGAAACACGAAGCGTTATGCCCATTCCATGTCGGTTTGGTGGGCGTCAGCCGATTCAACCAAGATCGCCACTGAGCAGGTGCGCTCAATTTTAACCATTTAAGGGTCTGCTTCATTCCGCCCGCGACTAACCAATCCGGGTCAAAGCAGCGCTGCTGAACTACATCCTCTTGCGTGATGGCCTGGCTGACTGCAAGCGACAATTTGAAATATCCGCCGCTTAAAAATCGCCCCGGTGCTAATGCGGCGCGATGATTGGCAATAAAGTCTTGTCGCGGTATGCAATCGCCATCGGTAAAAATCAAATACTCGCCGCTAGCGGCAACGATGGCTTTATTCAGTATCTGGCACTTATTGAAGCCGAGATCCTCCTGCCAAACATGTTGTATCTCAAGACCCGTCAGCCTTGCCCACTTGACCACGGCTTCGGTTTCCGGCCCCGAGCCATCGTCGGCAACCACAACCTCAAAGCTTGAATCGGTCTGAGTTTTGAATCCCCAGAGCACTTTCTCTAACCAGGCAGGTGAATTATAGGTTGTAAAAATTACACTGATTTTCACGGTCATTGCCTCGGCCAGCGCCATCGCGCGGAATAGCCTCCATTATCACGCAAATTGCCGGTATTAAAAACGTCAAGCACCTGTATTGGATCCGACCCGCCAGATAGGTAAGCTTGTTTACCGACTCAAAGTCTTATTTTAAAGCTTAGCTGAGCCAAAGCCTCATGGTCGGACTGACGCTCTAGCGAACCTGCCATAACCACAGGGCCATCCTTTATGTCCAATATTCGTTTTTCTAGCCAAAGGCTCATATCTACGACCTGGCAGCTAGGGTTATGACCCGCAATCTTCGGTTACCCATGGTAGGCTTGGTGATCGACCCTTGGCATCATCCCTTTAATGGCACGGTCGTATCAACTCGTCGGTTTACCGAGGCGCTCAAGGACAGGTTTCGTTTTAAAATCTTGCTGACGGGTGAATCCGATCATCAGGATCCCAATATAGATACTATTGCTTTCCCTACGCTTTCGGTGCCCGGCGTTAACCACATCATTAATAGTATGCAGGCACCTCTGGGTTTGCCTCGTCATCACCGACTCCTCGAGGCCCTGGCTAGCTGCGATTTGCTACACATTCAGTACCCCTTCTTTTTAGCTAAAGGCGCGATTCGAGCGGCGCGCGAGGTCAATATACCAATCGTCAGCTCCTTCCACGTTCAACCTGAGAATATCCAGCGCAATCTATCGTTGAATCATCCGAGACTCACAAAATGGCTTTATCGGCTGTTTGTAAAACATTTTTATCAAGCCTCCGATCAGGTTATTGCTCCCTCCTTGTTCGCAAAAAGTCTCCTAATGACGCATGGTGTTACCCGCCCCATAGATGTGATATCCAACGGAGTCACGTCTCCTTTTTTTAACATTGCCCGTGAGACAGGAACCGAGGATTTCAAGCTCTTGAGCGTCGGGCGCCTAGCCCCTGAGAAACAGCCCATGTTTTTGTTAAGAGCCATTGGTCATTCAAAGCA
>Ga0181580_10005584_pt1 | contig 10204 bp, 6 predicted proteins | sample 071ome_23_FD_132413 | JGI IMG/M metagenome (GOLD analysis project Ga0181580, IMG submission 132413) | Coastal salt marsh microbial communities from the Groves Creek Marsh, Skidaway Island, Georgia - 071403BT metaG (megahit assembly) | ecosystem: Environmental > Aquatic > Marine > Intertidal zone...
ACCGAGGTTGCAATTCGCTCGGTGCCAAGTAGCGCGGGATTGAGTGATTCATTGATCAGCGAAAGTTCTGCACGCGCGTCAGCCAGCGTCTGCTCGGTGAGCGCCTTGCCGACAGCGGTCAGTTGCGCTTCGTACTGCGCTTCCTCGAGAGGTGATTCAGTGATGAGATTCAAGCTAGAGCCCGCAAGCGCCCAGTCGCTCTCAATAAACTGGGCTAGGGCTTGATTGGCGAAGCTGTCCAAGCACCCCATATTACCGCCGCAGTTCTGCTGGGCTAGCACCGGATAGACGGTATGCGTGAACTCAGCAGCCACGGTGTAGTCGGTGCCTGGCTGGGGTGTGCGCAAGAGGCTGACGGCACCCCCCACGCTGAGTGCCAGCACCACGGTCATTACGATGATGAATTTTCCCCGCCAGAGCTGTTCGGCGAGCTCAAACAAATCGATCTCGTCCGAGGGTTGGGCGAAGTAGGTGGGCACCATGACCGGTTGCTGTGGTGCATTGCTCGCGCGTGTTTCCTGATCGCTCATGCTGTTTTCGCTCTTAGTCACATGGTTTTAAAAATTGGGTTATCGGTAACTGGGCGCTATTTTGCTGCGTAGCTCTTTCGCTTTGTGCGTCAGTTTGTGGGGTTGCCGTGGTTTGCATGACTATAGTTTGCATGACCATAGTTTGCAGGGCCATAGTTTGCATAAAAAAGCACCGCGTATCAGCCCTACCGTCGACCCATCGCCAAATTAGCTTTTAGCCTCGTAACCCTTGGCGGCCTCCCATAACGCCGGCCAAGCCTGTAGGGCAGCAGCAAACCGTTTGCCGCTGTGGCGCAAGGCCGCCAGCGTGCTCTCGGGCTCGGTCACCGAAAAAGCGAGCAAGTCATCGAGTGACGGGGTCTCCCGAAGTGCCGCTGATATTTCGTCATAGCCCCGTCGAAGGTAATTTGACCAGTTGGTTGATTGGTGCAGATCGGCCCGTTCAAGCTGGCGCCGATAGGCCTCTAGCTGTGAGCTTTGCGACTTGGCTAGCTCAAGTCGAGCGAAATTTATCAGGGCGGGCTCATCCAGCTCGGTTAATGCTTCAAGGGATAATGCGATGCGGTTAAGCCGCGTTGTAGCGGGAAGGTTATTGCTCAAATCCACGTTGTCTGCAATCCATCGGGTGATCAAGGATATGCCACCGCCGGCCGCGATTCGGCCGCGCAAATTTCGTGACGCGCGTGACTCCAGTGGGCGGTGATGAATGCCCCAGGCGTGGTTTAACACCAGCGATCGCGGATGCATGGCGGTCAACATATAGGAAAACAGTGCGTCCTCGCCGCGGAAGGCGGGTAAGAAGGGTGGCAAGAGCTGCCGCGCGTCATACCCGGTCACTTGTGACATCACGCCGTGCTTGGTCAGGGTCGGGCTGTCATAGCCCAAAAAGCTGGCGCGGGCATCAACAGTCGCGACCACACCGGCAGGGACATTCAGTAAGCGCTCGATGGAGTGCGCATCCAAATCAACAATCCAATGACCACTACCCGTACCAGGATCTCCCCAAGTACTGCACTGGGTTTGAATAATGGTGGAGTCCGGATTTAACGACCGAACAAAAGCACCATTGGCCTTGGCCAGCGCGGTCGTGGGCAGCGCGCCGTGACAGAGGGATTTTAGTCCTCTCGCGAGAGGTAGCCCTAGTTGACGAGACATGAGCGCGATAGGGCTCTCGGCCAGCAGCTGCTTGTTGGCATCCAAGGACTCCAAGGAGTCATAGAACACAGCTTGGCGCCCATTGATACTCCCAAACGCGACCTGCCCACCTGCCAGGGGGGGTCTTACCGCTTCGCACAGCACGTCGTCGTCAAAGATCAACGTTCGGCGGTTGACGCCAAGGAGTAGGGCGAGACTTCGGGCCAGGCCATAGGTGGGATGCGAGCCCCATTCATCGCGACGCAGCAAATAGTGAATGCTGTCTTTGCAGTCCGGTAGCGCGCCGATGAGAAACTCGATGAAGCGCGCGCGCTCCTCCATGCCAAAGTAGCTCACCTGAAACGATTCCTTGGCGTTGTGGGCGTCGACCAGACGCACATTCTCGGCCCGGTGTTGGTCATCACGGGAATCGTCAATGAGCGTGTATTGCTGAGGCAGATCGTTTGACGGCGCTCTGCGCATACTTGCCAAAAGGCGCTCAACCGCTGCTGGTCGATCGCAGGTAATGATGAATACGGCTATCGGGGCCTGAGGTTCTGACGCGCTTTCCTCAGAAAACCTATCGATAAATTCCTCAGCCTGTCGCAACAGTCCCGCATCCCGAATTTGGGCCAGCACCGGGATGATGGGCTCCACCTGACCGCCCAGCTGAGGTAATACCGTCACCAAATGCTCGGCATGACCGCGAAGAGTGCGAAACGCTTCGCAGTAGGTGAGCGTAATGCCGACTTCCTCTTGGACAACAAGCCGTTTATCCGAGAGCGTATCGATCAGTAGCGTCAGCCCATCGGGCTGGGAGATCAGTTCAACTCCCGTAAAACTCCACAGCCTGGGATCATCGGGCTCATTCGATCGGGCGCTGGTCGCAGCAGGCGCGGGCTTAGCTGGTTGATTTCCGCCAACGGTGTAGGAATAGCTGATATCTGTCATGAAGGTAGCCTGCGGACCAAAACACGGGGTTACACGAACAACCCGGGCAGTTTATCAGACCTGTCAGGTTGATGATGTGTTCGGGACGTCAGAGCGCGAGCCGCAGGCCAGAAAAGCGAAATCGATAGCCGCGAGCAGGCTTCCCGGTTGCGCTTGACCGGTTCCCGCGAGGGGTAGCGCCGTACCGTGATCGACGGACGTTCGAATAATAGGTAGCCCTAACGTGACGTTGACTGCCTCGCCAAAGCCCACCGCTTTCAATACCGGCAGGCCCTGGTCGTGATACATCGCCAAGTAAGCGTCGCTCTGTTCTCGAAGGGCTGGTGTGAATGCCGTATCCGCGGGCAGCGGCCCGGCTACCTGCATTCCCTCTTCGCTGAGCCTGTTGATAACGGGGGCTATTACCTCGATTTCTTCGCGGCCAAGGTGCCCGTCCTCACCCGCGTGGGGATTGAGTCCGAGCACCGTGATGCGTGGGTCGGCGAGCCCTAAGCTCGCGCTTAAGTCGTTGTGCAAAATGCGAAGCGTGCTTTCGAGAGAGGCTTGGGTAATCGCCGAGGGGACCTCGGCCAGTGGGAGGTGAGTCGTTGCCAGCGCCATGCGGAGGTCGTCGGCAGCAAGCATCATGACCACCCGCTCACAGTCGAAGTGCTCAGCTAAAAACTCGGTATGTCCGGAGAATGGAATCCCCGCATCGTTAATGACGGATTTGTGTACGGGTCCTGTCACCAAGGCGCTGGCATCATGAAAGCGGCATTGTTCGGCGGCCAAAGTAATCGTCGCCAACACATACGCGGCGTTGTCCGTGTTGAGCGCGCCGGGGGTGACCGGCGCTGCGGTTTTTACATGCACAAAGCGCAGGGTGCCGGGCTGATGCGGCGCTGGCTCATCGCCAGTGGTGTAGGGGAGTAGGGTTAAGGGCAAGCCGAGTTGTTCGGCCCTGGCGCGCATCATGGTTTCATCGGCAATGCACAGAAGCTCGCCCTGCCATGCCCGCTGAGCCGCCATAATCACGACATCCGGTCCAATACCCGCGGGCTCGCCGGGGGTGAGCACCAAGCGGGGCGGTATTGCGGGTTTCGTGGCGGGCATGAATGACTCGAGCGTGGGTTTAGTCGCTGAAGCGTGCGTGGCTATAGCTGAGCGTGGTTGCTTTGTCGATCACTTGATATCGACAAACGCTTCTTCGCGAATTTTACGCAACCAGGCATCGAGCTCCTCTTCATACTTTTGGTCGTGCAGATAGCCCATCACTTGCCGGCGGCGAATATCCTCGGCTATATCCTGCTCTCGCCGTCCGGTGACCTCGAGGATGTGCCAGCCAAACTGGGAGCGAACGGGTTCGGTAATCTCGTTGAGTGTTGCCGCTGCCATCGCCGCTTCAAATTCGGGCACCATTTGGCCCGGGTTGGTCCAGCCCAGTTCACCGCCTTCCTGGGCCGAGCCAATATCATCGGAATATTCCTTGGCGAGGTCAGCAAAGGCCTCGCCGGCGTTGATGCGATCTTTGAGCGATGCGGTGAGCTCCAGCGCCTGCTCCTCGTCCAAGACCTCGGTGGGCTTGATCAAAATATGCCGCACCTCGGTTTGCTGCACGAGACGTTCGCGACCACGTGCATCAGCGAGATACACCAAGTGGAAGCCCGCGCCACTCTCGACCTTGGCGGTATCGCCAATCGCTAAACTGGGGACGACCCCAGCAAACATGCTGGGGATGTCATTGATTTTTTTGTAGCCCAGGTCACCCCCGGTAAAGGCATAGGGGTCTATCACCGAGACCGCTTCTTCGAAGGGTTTTCCTGCCAGAATTGCCGCCAGCACACCATCGACGAAATCCTCTTTGCGCTGCACGTCGGCGGTGGAATCGCTTTTGGACACTTCAATTAATGCCTGCACAACGCGGAACTCGGGCTGGGTCATGGCCTCACCCTCTTCGGTCGCCATGAAGTTATCGACTTCCTGATCCGAGATCTGAATATTGCGGCTAACGTTACCTTGCTGGACTCGCTGGATCATCATTTCCCGGCGGATCTCTTCGCGCATGGCGAAGTAGCTTTGTCCTTGCTGCTCCACCGCCGCGCGGAATTGGTCGAGGGTCAGTCCCGAGCCGCTGGCCATGCGTGTCATCGCCTCGTCGAGCTGGGCATCGGGAATGCGTACGCCGTAGCGTGCGGCCAGTTGCAGTTGGATGCTCTCCAAGATAAGGCGGTCGAGGGTTTCCCGGTAGAGCATCTCGTCGGGGGGCAGTTCGATATTTCGCTGCTCCAGGTTGCGCTTAATAAGGCCGAGCCGTTCCTGCAACTCGGTGGCAAGAATGATGTCGTCATCGACAATCGCCGCGACTTTATCGAGGGTTTGCACCTGAGCGGGGGCAGCTAGGCTCACGAGTAAAAGAGCGCCACCCAATACGCTACACCATAGACGGTTTTTCGTTGCACACGACAGGGTGTCGCGGTGTTCATGCAAATAGCCCTTGCTCGGCACCGCTGTTTTAGTGGTGCCCGGCTTGATGATGCCGATAACGTTGTGCATAAACCTTTTTCCCAAAGTTCGGTTATGACCCGAAGCTTGGCCATGACAAGCTCGGTCATGACAAGCTCGGTCATAAAAAGCCCCGTCATTACCTGCGCCAGTGGGACATGTCGTGGTGTATACGCGGTCAATAGTAGCGATCATTGAATCCTCGAATCATATCTGTCAGCAGGTTCTCCACCCGACGGCCAAAGCCGCCCATACCTTTCAGGGAGAACTGAAATTGGACCGCATTTTCGCGCTCCAGGTTCGGGTCTGAGAAATCGGGCGCAAAACCACCGGCGGTGTCGATGTAGCGCATATACAGCAGCCGCGCTTGCCAGCAGCAACCATCGTATTCGAATCCCAGCATATCTTCCACGGCTTCATTCGCTTCCAGAGAGTACTCAATGGCTCCAAATAAGCGCCAGTTGTCGTTGATGGGGTAGTAGGCGGAGATGTTGGCCTGCTCTGTCACCGGGCGACTCAAGAGAGAGGGGGGTGGCTCGCGCAGCGTATAGCCAAGGTTAAAGACGCGGCCATCCCCCGGCCGGTGATTCAGCTGGATGCTTGCCGCGTCAAAGCGGTTCTCGTTGGTGTCATAGAGAATACTGGAGCGGAAGGTCCAGGTCTCGCTGGGTAGCCAAGTTAATTCAACCGCGGTGGCCGAGGTGTCTTCGGTGAGGGCTGGATCCGCGGGCCCGAGCCTGACTTGACGATCTTTGAAGTAAAACAGTTGGCCGATACTGGCATTCAGGCGCTCTCGCCCGTCGCTGTCTGCGAAGAAGCGCGTCGTAAGCCCCACGGCTAGCTGATTGGCATCGTCGAGCCGGTCATGGCCTGAGAAGCGCGTATCGCGAAACAGCTGGTTGTAACTGAAGGTGAGTTCGGCGGTATCGAAATCGGGCTGGCCGGTTTGTTGTTCATACTGACTGTAGAGGTAAAAAACCCGGGGTTCGAGGGTTTGGGTCATACCTACGCCACCCAGGGACGTTTTTCGTTCAAACAAGAGCCCGCCGTCAAGGCTGAACACCCCTGACCCTGCCTCGGGTTTGTCTTCCGGCAGTGCCAGGGGTTCGTTCAGGTCGTAACTGACGGTACGGTATTTTGCTGTGGCTCGAAAGAAGCCCCAGGACCACGCTTTGGGGTAGCTAAGCCCAGCCTCTGCATAGAGTCGATCGCCAGTTACCCGAACACCATCGCTGTCAAACCGGCTGTATTGGACCTGACCGATAGGTTGCACACCTGCCCACCGCTGATTGCCTCGCCACTGGGCGGTAACTTGAGGCAGTTTCTTATAATTGTTGCGAATGTGATCGGCTAGGCTTTGGAATTGCTGGGCTTGCAGGGATACAAGCCAGTTCGAACCCAGGTAATCGATCTGGCCGAGCTGTAGCAGTGCTGTCTCGCGCTGCGAGCTCAGCGAGCTGTTATCGAGATCGCGCACGTAGTCGGCATCGCTCACCCGGCCGTAGTCGATGGTGGTGCGCCACTTCGGGCCAAATTGTCCGCGCTGCTTTACTCCTATCAGCCAGCGAGTACCGTCGGTGGGGTCGATTTCGTCGCGGTATTTGTCATCGGTACCAATGTACTGGCCGTTCACTTCCCACAGGCCGAGCAGTGGGTTGAGCCACCGGCTCTGGCCCTGATGCAGCAGGCCGCGCTCGCCAATAAAACGCGGCGCATAGGTGGCGTCGTAGTTAGGCGCGAGGTTGAAATAAATGGGCTGGGTGTAGTCGAGCCCGCCGCGAGTATCCGAGCCAATCGAGGGAAACAGCAGCCCTGTTTTGCGCTGGTCGTTGATTGGGAAGGTGATCCAGGGCACATAAAATACGGGGACCCCACCAAACTCGAGGGTGGCGTGTTTCACCTCGGCCATACCCTCCGCGGGGTCGATGGTGATGTCGTCGCCCTTCAGAAACCATGTGGGGTCATCCGGTGAGCAAAACGTCATGGCCCCATCGTCAATGTCAATGTGACCGGTACTCTGGCGTTCGAGCGTGACCGCGGTGCCGCTCATGTGGGCTGCGTGCAGAACAAAGCGCGCGTTGGTGACCTTCGCTTCTTTTGAGCTGGAGTCGAAGTCGAAGCTGTCACCGATGAGCGCCACCTCAGGCTCGCGGTAGCTGATGTTGCCCTGGGCGGTTGTGATCTGCTGATTGCGATCGATCTGCACGGTATCGGCACGAAGCGCGCGATTACCCTGAATCACCGAGACGTCGCCGCTGAAGTTGAGCCGGCCATTGTCGCTATCGGATTCGTCGGCGCTGACTTGCACGTCGGTACTGCCAGGTACTGTGGGGATTTGGCCCGCGAGTGGATCAATGAAGGCGCCGTCACACTGGCGGCAGCGCAGATCCTGCTGGGAAGGGGGCACGAGCGGAAGGGGTCGCCAGTCGAGTTCGGCCGTGACGGTGAGCGAATGAACGGCGTCGTCGGCACGAGTGGTCTGCTCAGCTTCTGGCTCAGGTTTCTGGCCCGCAATCGCCGCTGACTCCGAATCGGCGGTGTTTTCTTCCGTTGAAGACTGGGCAATCGAGACTGGCGCCGAGTCGGTTTGCGCTCGGGCGTTCAGTGCTATCAGATTCTGGGCAACCAACAGTGGCAGCGCCAGCGTGACCGCCATCGCAAGACTCGAGGGTTTTGACATGTGGTGTAGAGCCAAGGACACCGCTCCGTATTTCACGGTCATGGGGGGCAAAGGCGGAGTATACCTGAGCGCGAGGTATTGATTGCGGGTGTCATCAGTACCCTTTACCGATCCAGCACGGGACGAACAAGGTTCGCTAATCGTGTTTGCGAAGCGGGGTAATATTGTTGCTATCGGCAGTGCTCGCGGGCGCAGTGGCCGGGGCCTTCGCCTCAGGCGCCTGCTGGGCGCCCATTTTTTCTGGTTTATCGGTGTTGAAGTTAATCGAAATGCTTGGGGCTGGCTCCTGAAGCCGTTTGACGATCAGCCATAGCTGGCTGCTCATCAAACAGTAGAGTGTAAAAATTCCGAGGAAGATGCCGAACTGATAGTGTTCCGGCGTGTTTGCCCGATGAAGCATCAGCCCAATAAAGGTCACGCTCAGGTGGATGCCGACGATAATGACCAGGGCGCGGCGATCTGAAAAGCCGAGATCCTGCATCAGATGGTGAATATGTGATCGGTCGGCGGCAAAGGGCGAGCCTTTGCGGATCAGTCGTCGCAAGGTAGTGAACACCATATCAAACAGGGGCAGTGCAACAATAAACAATGCGGTAACCGGTTCAACCAATTTCACTTTACCCACTTGGCCGGATGCCGCGGCTAATAACAGGCACACGACAATAAACCCGAGAAGCTTGCTACCCGCATCGCCTAAAAAGGTTTTCGGCACCAGGGGCGAGAGCCCGAGATTAGAGACCAAGAAGGCGAGTAGGGAAGCACTGATCGCCAAGGTCACAAAGCCTGGAGCGGTTTCGGTAAATAAATGAAAGGTCACCATGGTTGTGATGACAAGCAGGGCAAGCAGGCCGTCCATGCCATCGAGCATATTGAAGGCATTGATAATGCCGAAGATGGCAACCACGGTAAACGGATAAGCAATAGTGGGGCTGAGACTAAGCGTGCCCGATCCAGCTAGATCACCCAGGTGTGCGACCCGTAAATCCAGAAATTCAATGACGGCCAGTGCCACCAAGACCTCTGAAAGAACGCGCATAAAAACGCCAAGGTGAAAACGATCGTCGAGTGCGCCGGTCAGCACAAGAAATGCACCGCAGGCCATGAACACGGGCAATGCGTTATTGCCATTGACGGTAATGAGGGACTGGTTGGACTCTCCCCAGACCAAAGCAGCCAGCGATAGCGCCATAAAGATCGCGATGCCTCCGACCATGGGTATCTCTCCCCGGTGAAGCTTGCGCCCAGAGGGTTTGTCAGTCAGCCCCAGCGTTGGTGCGACACGCGATAACGCGACTACGCCGAGGAGGGTGGCGAAGAAGGCGGTCAGACTTTGCAGGAGCAGTGGCGACATATTTTATCCGGCCCGGATTGGCGAGACGGCCTATGATAGTGGCGTCAGCGTTAGTAGTGTAGGCGGCGCTATTATCGATGTCGCAGGAAGAATTACCACTTTTCTGTGCTGGATTGCTGTAATTTAGGGCCTTGAACTCGCCTATTGACCCATGCTGCCGGTAGGACTTCTATGAAGACTGACTCCGCCAACACAGACCCAGCCCGCCAGGTGGCGGATGCAGCGTGGTACGTTGTGGCCACCAAGTCCCGGGATGAGGAGGTCGCCAAGGTTAATCTGGAGCGGCAGGGGTACCTGGTGTTTCTGCCCACCATAAGCCTCAAGAAGCGGCGCCGGGGCCACTGGACCCCGGTGACTGAACCGTTGTTTCCGGGCTATCTATTTGTCTCCTTGGTCTTTGGCGATGATGATCCGGCGCCGATTCGCTCGACGGTGGGTTGCGTTGGGTTGGTCCGCTTTGGGCAGACTTACACGCCGGTCCCGTCCGAACTCATGGCCCGTTTGAGGGCGGCTGTTAGCAAAGACATGGCCGCCCCGGCGCCTTTCCAGTCGGGGGATGCCGTGCGCCTGATGTCGGGCCCGTTTGTTGGGTTGGAGGCCATCTACGATATGGCAAAAGGCGAGGATCGCGCCCAGGTCCTGCTCGAGGTGCTGGGCAGGGTGCAGCGACTGACCGTTGAGTTGGACACCCTTGAAAAGTAAGTAATCACTTTTAATTTAAGTATTCAATTTATTCATAAGGGCCAGCCCCAATCAGGCCGGCGGTTGCTTGCCGGCGCCGCGGCATCGGCTAAGTATTCACACCAGAGTTCGCAAAATAAGCCCAAATGACCCGGTATGAGGTTGCGTTCAAGGCATGAACAAGATAGCGTTCAGGTCATGAACAGGGCGTGCACGCCCCGCGGTAGCGTGCCTGCTCGCAAAATCGGCAACTACCAAGTCAGCTCGAGCTGCTTTTATCCGAGCTGCTTTTATCTAGGTCACACCAGCACGCGCCACACTAACTCAGGCCATATCCATTAAGCCCGGCAACGGTCATGCCAGACAGCCGCCAATTGAGCGTTTGGTAACAGGGCA
>Ga0181580_10005591_pt1 | contig 10198 bp, 7 predicted proteins | sample 071ome_23_FD_132413 | JGI IMG/M metagenome (GOLD analysis project Ga0181580, IMG submission 132413) | Coastal salt marsh microbial communities from the Groves Creek Marsh, Skidaway Island, Georgia - 071403BT metaG (megahit assembly) | ecosystem: Environmental > Aquatic > Marine > Intertidal zone...
AGTGGCGTAGGCGGTACCATTTTGATCCGCATCTGGTAGGAAGGAAAGTTTGGCAATATCGGCCGCAGAGACTGTATCATTGTTAGCCACGGCAACTTCGGCACCGTCTAAAGCCAAGTTACTGTCGGTATCGACCCAGAACGTTCCCGCCGAAGCAGCCTGAAGACGAACTGAATCCAATGGGTCGCTTTCCGGGTCGGAGTAGGGAAAATTGAATGTGGCAAAGACAAAGACTTCATCTTCGTTTCCAATCACTGTTTTATCGGCAGAAGTGGGAGGGTCGCTAACTGGATTGACTGTTAAATCGAAGGTCTCCGAGTCCGTGCCACCAAAGCCATCATCTACGGTAACGGTGATATTGGCGGTACCGTTCCAGTCAGGATCCGGGATCAGATCGAGGGATGTGCCGGAGACATTGGCCGTAACACTGCCAGAATTGACGACGGCCGAATAGGTCAAGGGGTCACCATTGCCATCTGTGGCGGAGAGGGTGAGGTTTAGGGTAACGTCTTCGTCGGTGGTCTGGTTGCCGATTGGATCGAGAACCGGAGCTTGGGGTGTGTAGCTTACGTAGACAAAGAATTGCTCCTCCGTTTCTGCATCCCATTCATCCTCGGCATAGATGGACATACTGATAGTGCCTGAAAAACCATTGTCTGGATTGATCAGGATATTCCAGTTGCCTCCCCCATTGTCCGTTAAGGTGACTGCGGCATCTCCAGAATTTTTCGCATAAATGACCGTGAAAGAATCTCCATCCACGTCGGAAACTGTGAAATCAATGTCGGCATCCACTCCGTGATTGGCCAGGTTTTCATCGGCAATGGTGCTGATGGTAGGTGGCGTATTGGTTTGTACTAGAATGTCCACCGTGGAATCGCCGGTGGAATTGACGCCATCTGTGGCGGAGTAGGTGAGGGTGTCTGTGCCGGTAAAGCCCATGTCATGGTCATATTCCAGAGTGGAAAATGCACGGTTTAGTTGATCGAGAAGTCCCTGCACAGTGAAGGAGGCAGAGCCATTGCTGCCGGCCGTGATGGTTCCGCCCTGGGAGAGATCGATGGAGAGTATGCCGTTATCTACTTCCAGAGATACCGAAACGGTGGCACTGTCAGTATCGATGACCCAAAAGTGATCGGGGCGAAGCAATCCGCGAACTCGGCCATTCGCCGTTTGGGTAATGTACATATTCTCATCATAAAATCCAACTGAGGAAGGAGCGACGAATTCGGCCGTAATGAGAGAACCTTCGGTAACACCAGAAGTACCCGTCCCAGCAAGATCCATGGCAACTCCTCCGGGGGTGACCCGTTTGACTTTGTTATTCCCATTGTCTGCAACGTAGATAAAGTCGTCATCATCAATCGTCAGGTCTACAGGGCTGCTGAATCTGGCCGTCGTTCCGCTTCCTTCTGCATCCCCAGAATTGCCCGCACTGCCAGCCAGAGTTGTTACGACACCGGCAGGGGTGATTTTGCGGATACAGTGATTGGTGGTATCGGCGAGGTAAAGATTGCCACTGCTGTCGATATCAATGCCGCCGTAGGAAATGCGGGCAGAAGTACCGGTTGCATCATTGTGGCCTTCAGTGCCATCTCCTACAAACTCCGTACAAAAGCTATTACTGTTGGTGCTTAAGTTGAGGTCGATTTTTTTAATCTTAAAATTGTTTTTATCCATCACGTACATGTAGCTGTTCGCCTCATCATAGGCGATGGAGATGGGGTGATCGAATTTCGTTTGTGCGGATTTACCGACCGCATCCCCCGCCGTCGTTTTGCCGATAAAATTGGTGACATTGGCTCCGGCATCAAATTGGCGGATTCGATTGTTCCCGCTGTCGGCAAAGTAGATGGTCCCGGAGTTAGCATAGATGAGATCTTTCGGAGAATTGATCTGCGCAGAAACACCAGTTCCGTTGACCGATCCAGCTATACCATCTCCAATGTGCGTGGTCACGACTCCGGCGGTAGTGACTTTTCGGATTCTGTTATTGGAGGTGTCGGATATATAGAGGTTTCCAGTAACATCAAAATCCATGCCCTGAGCATCAGTACTGAATTGTGCCGCAGTACCAGTGCCATCGGTATATCCGTTGGTGTCCTGGCCGACGAAGGTCGTGACCGTTCCTTCTGTAAAGGTGAGAGTGGAGCCAACATCCACCTGAAGGTCACCGGGCGGGGGGGTGAGGACCGGGGTGGCTCCTTCCAGATTGGCTGAAGCTAGTGAAAGGGCGATCACTGGCCATACAGCACCAAATGTAAAATGAGGGTAACGGGTTCTTGGAGTCCTGCATGTTTTGTTCATTGCAATAACAAACTAGAGGTTAGTTTAAGGAGGGGGTAATTTTTGAGGGCAAGAGCATAAGCACCTCTTAGGTTACTGTATTATATAATTGGGTCAATGACAACTTTGGAGGTCGTTTACCTAATTTCTTTGGGGAGATTGTGCTGGAGTACGAGTTGGGGAGACCTAGTTTCAGCCGTTTGCTGGTAGGTTGATTTGGCATTCTGCTCATATATATTTTGAACAACAATGGTCGATCAGGTAATAGAGCTTACCAAGCCAACATATATATCAGGATGTCTGGAAGTCATAGGATGTCAAGAGTCTAGGCTTGATTTTTGAGGCTTTGACTCTTGAAAATTTGAGGGATTTACACCAAGGATTGGATTACGTTTTCTCTTCTGAAATTTATGTATGAGAGATTCTCATGCTTGGCGGTCATTTTTCGATGCATGGAGGTTTTTTTCCATACATCGAAAAATGGGGAGTGAAAAAAGATTTTCCGATAACCTAGTTTCTTACTACACCAAGAGCTTCATCAAACACTTCCATCAACGGTTCTATCGGTTCCGATCCAACGCTGATTCGAAGGAGTTCTGGATTGATGTTGTTGTCGTGAAGAAATGCTTTGCCTTGGGAGGTGGAAACCAGGTCGTAGTGGGCCAGGTACATGAAGGGGCAAATCATGGACCAGGTGGTGCCGAAGCTGGGGCTTTTGAGCAGGCGAAGCTTGTCATGAACGGGTTGCATGGGGCCGTTCAGGTCAATGGTGATTAAGCCACCGGGGGCATTTTGTTTTGTGGAAAGCTGGATGTAGTTCTCCTTGGAGTCCTCGGCATAGGCCCAGTGTACTTGTTTCACTGTGGGGTGCTGCTCCAGATATTCGGCGAGAGCCAGGGTGTTCCAGTTGATTTGTTGGAGGACTTGGTCGTAGTTCTGGATTTCGTGAGCCAGGCGCTGGAGGTCACGAAGGTAGGGAGGTTCATGAAATTGTGGAGTCCGTTCTTTCAGCTCCGCGTAGAATGGAGATTCCGGATTGAAATACACGGCACCGGCCAGCACATCGCCTTGGTTGGCGGCATATTTGGTCAAGGAGTTGGCCAGCACATCGGCGTGGGGCAAGAGGTTGAGGTTGGCAGGGGTCGAGCTGGTTGGGTCTGCAATGAGGGCGACTCCATGCTGTCGGGCCAGTTCGTAGATTTTGGGAAGATCCGGGGTCTGGATGAGCGGGTTGGTGGGAGCTTCCGTGACAATGGCGGCAACTTTGCCGGCGTTTTCCACCAATACCTGCTCCAATCCTTCGATGTCAAAGACGTCGAGCATCGTGAGCACTTGTTCCTTTGGTTGGAGGAATTTTTTCAGAATCTCCGAGGTATCGAGGTAGAGCCAGCCCAGTTGAATCCAGACGGTTCGGTTCTGTTGCCTTTGGATTTGAGCGGTTGCCAGGAAGGCTGCATAAAAGGCGTTCATGCCGGAATTGCAGAGTAGGATGTCGGCTTGAGGAATGGAAGTCAGCTCAGTCAGTGTGTCTTTGACAACCTGCTCCGGGTTCTCATCCCGCATAGTTTCAGGAAAAACGTTGGAGATCAGACCCTTTTGCAGGAGGAGATCTTCCGCTTGCCGAGAGGAGATCCCGCTTCCGGTATGCTGCAGGAATTTCAGAGCCAGGGCGTAAACATCTGGATTGGTTGGAAAATGTACGATGGTGTGGTCTTCGTGCTCAACAACTTGGGCGTCAGGGCATTCGAGGAATTCGAGGAGACCTTCGGCCGCCTTTTTCGAAGTCACCAGGACCACATCCTGCCTTGGGTTTCCCAAAGATTCTGCAATATGATCCCGAAGCTGAGCCACCATCCCCGGTAATTTGAACCGGGGATATCCGCTCTTCATTGCCGCATGGGTCTCGGGATCCTTTTCTTCATAGCCGATGACATCTGCCATGGTGGGCAAACTTACGCAAACCGCATGCGGACTATCCGGAAACCGTTGCCCGAGAGGTAGATGCTGGAGAGAATTTGGCGGCATGGTTTGCCTTATCCGAGGGAAACTTCGTTTTGGAGGACCTGGTCGAGTGTCTGGCGTTGGCGGATCAGGCGAAGATCCCCGTTGGTGCGGAGCAAGACTTCTGCAGATTCCGGGAAAGAATTGTAATTCTTGGCCGGCATACCTGAGCAATACGCTCCCGTGCCTTCAATGATGCACAGGTCCCCGATTTCCGGCTGTGGCAGAGTTCTGGCCTGGAGGACTTCCGGTTGGTCCTGGGCAGGAGTCAGGATGTCGCCGGATTCGCAACAATGGCCGCAAATGATGTAGTCCTGTTCTGGTGAACTGGAATCTTTCGGCAAGGTCAGGATCGGGTGTTGTGCCCCATAGAGTGAGGGGCGAAGGATGTCTGTCATTCCTGTATCAAGCTTGAGGAAATTGTAACCGTCTTCACCCGTATCGGTGATGTCCTGAATGGTGCTGAGGATGTTGCAGGCGTTGGCGACAAGAAAAGTGCCGGGCTCGATTTCCAGGTGGATCTTCCGGCCGGTTTCTTCGGCAAAATTTTCGAATGCTTGCTTCACTGGTTCTCCGATCCACTGTAGATCGGTTGAATTCTCGGAGGGCATTCTACCGACTTTGAAGCCGCCACCAAGGTCCAGTGTACGAACGTCGGTAAACTGACGGACGACATCCAAGCTCATTAATGCCACTTTGCTCCAAATTGCCGGATCACTGCCGGAGCCGATGTGTGTATGGATACGAATGACTTTCAGATTGTATTGTTTGACCATTTCCTGGATTTCCGGGAGTTTTTCGTGCCATACTCCAAAGGAAGAGGAGGGACCGCCAACATTGGTCCGGTTGTTGGCACCGGAACCAACTCCGGGGTTTACACGAATCCCGATTTCTCTTCCAGGTGCGGCTTTTCCGATCTTTTCCAGTTGGCACACGGAACAGGCATTAATGTGGATGCCTTTTTCCAGGTATTCCTCAAAGCCGTTGGTCAACTCCTGGGAACTGAGGGCGATGTGGGAAGGTGGAATTCCTGCCCGGATAGCTCTGTCTACTTCGTAGATCGAACTGGCATCAATGTGCAGACCCTTTTGATGAAAGAGTTGCAGGATGGCACGGTTGGGGCTGGCCTTCATTGCGTATCGCACCGTCAGTCCGAATGCATTTGGAAAGGCGAGGGCGGAATCGGCCTGCTCCATCAACGTGGCTTCATCATACACAAAAATGGGGGTGCCGAACTGGTCGCTGGCATCCTGTGCTATTTCGGGTGTGAGAAATCGTGGTGTTTCCATGGTGGCGGTGGATTGGACGAGGTTTTTGGGGCTTGTCAATATTGAGCTCTGATTTCAGAGAAGGATTTTGTATTGTGGAGTGCCGGGAATCTGTCTTGATGGGGGCTATTATGTCAGAACCAGAATTGGATAGTATGGACTTGGCCAGCCAGCGCCGGGAGTATATGGAAGGTGCACTGCGTCGTTCCGATTTGCACAAAGATCCGGTCGAACAGTTTCAAATTTGGATTCGTGAAGCGCAGGATGCCGGAGAAGTCGATGCCACCGCCATGACGCTCTCGACGCAAAATGATCGCGGTGGAGTTTCTACGCGGGTTGTGCTTCTCAAAGGCGTGGATGACCTGGGCTTCCGTTTTTTCACCAACATGAAAAGCCAGAAAGGGCGACAGATGGAGAAGAACCCCAACGTGGCCTTGCATTCCTTCTGGCCCAGCATGGCTCGGCAAGTCTGCGTGGAAGGCAAAGTGGAGAAGTTGCCGCGGCATGTTGTGGCGCAGTACTTTTCGGAACGCCCACGGGACAGCCAGTTGAGTGCATGGGCTTCGTCACAAAGCGCAGTGGTCCAGAGCCGTGAAGTGCTGGAGCGGGCCTACTTGCGGTGTAGCGAACGTTTTGAAGATACGGAGGACCTTCCAGTTCCGCCCGACTGGGGAGGCTATCTGGTCGTACCCCAACGCTATGAGTTTTGGCAGGGGCGTCCTGGCCGTTTGCATGACCGCTTCATTTACGTTTCGGATCGCTTGGGAGGTTGGGACGTTTCCCGGCTGGAGCCTTGAGTTTTTTGGTCGTTTTTGAACGTCAGGAAAAGCCCTTCGTCTAAGGCCAGCAGGGACTTTAGCCTTGTAAAAATCAGGCAAATCCATGTAATGCCCCCACTTTTTAGATAGATGCACCCCTTGCGTATAGTTGGCTTTCTTATGATTTTCCATGCCGTCGGTATTGTCGGCTTCGTGGTCTATCGGGACAATCAGATGAAGAATGTTCAGGGGCAACTGGCTGGGCAGACGATTGAGCGAGGTGGGCTGTCAATTGGAACGGACCCAACAGGAGGCCGCTCCTCTCCGCAGGAAATCTTGCGACGTCACGAAAGCCGCAAAATCTCCAATCGGGCCATGATGCTGGGGATTGCCGCAGCATTGGGTGTCATGGGTGTGATTTGCACCGCGACGGTTTCAGGCCGAGAATAAACTTTTTCTCCCCTCCCCTACTCTGCCTGTCTCAAATAGGCATGGAGTATGCTTTGAGAAACCTCCGCTACCGGTATGGCGGCAATATTTTCCCCAACAAACAGGTTTCTCAATGTACACATTATCCCTCAACGATAAGGAGTTTACGACCTTGGTAACGGTATTGGAGCAAGCACTTCACAACATGTTGCCACAATGGGGAGATGAAGAAGTCGGGCATTTGCAAGGAGGTGAATTGATCGCCACGTGTGTTGAGAGAAACTCGCCGGAAAATTTCCAGGAAGTCCGGCAACTCTTACGCTCCTTCTCTCCTTATGCTGAGTTTGCTTATTCAGAAGCAGAAGATAACCTTGCTTATGTTTATGACATGGCAGGTTTATACAATAGCGTTTTATCGAACAGCGAAAAGATTGTTTAAATAGAGTGTTATTTGGAGTTCTTATTCAGAAACTCCACTCCTTATTTTTTTTCGTAAAGTGGTTCGGTTTGCATTCATGCGATTGGCCATCCTTGCCAACTTGCCATCAAATCGCCTCAAGAGCTGTTGAATCAATTTTCGTTCCAGCTCCTCGGACAAGTCTTTGTAGGAATCCAAACTGCCTGATTGGTCCAACCATTGATCAAGAGCATGGTCCAAATCATCCCTGCTTTCCAAATCCGAATTCGGGACATCCGAAAGGAGATACTCCGGAAGATGCTGGGGACTGATGATTGAGCCGGAACTACAGGACGTTATTACGAAAGAGGCAACGTTGCGTAGCTCCCGCAAATTGCCCGTCCAGTTATGGCTCTGTAAATAGTTCATGACCTCATCTTCTATTGTGAATCCGCGACCCGGTTGAAGTTGAGCCAGAAAGAAACTGAAAAGAGCCGGTAAATCCTCAATTCGTTCTACTAAAGAAGGTAGCCTTACTTCGAGCACTTGGAGCCGGTAAAACAGATCGCTACGGCACTCCCCTTTCTCGACCGCCTCCCTCGGATTTCTTCCCGAGATGGCAAGAATGCGTGGAAAACTTTCCGGTTCCTGCTCCCATTGTCGGATCAGTTCCGTTTGGGCATCCATTTCCAAATCCCCGAGATCGTCCAGAATCAGTACGCCCTTTTGTGCCTTTTCCAACGCCTGGTTCAATTCTTCAGTCTGGTTTTGAGACGGAGGACGAAAGAATACCCGACGGCCACCTGCTTGAGGGCCATTGTGATGGATCAACTCCGCGGTGAGCGACTTGCCGGTACCGGTTTGTCCTGTGATCAAAACCGGATCATTACTGGCGCAGGCATGGGCAATCTGCTGAAAAACGGACCGCATGGATGGAGCTGCGCCAATGTAGGCCGTAGAATTTTCGGCTTCCTTGCTGGACTCTGCGACCTGATGGATCAGTCGGGAAATGGAGGTCTTGAAATGCTCAAAATCCAAAGGTTTGGTAAAAAATTCCTGAACCCCCAGCTTCCGGGCATGGATGGTGTTGTCCAGTTCGCCGTGTGCCGTAATGACAAGGGTGGGTGGCCGGCAACTGGCCGGCAAACTCTCCAGAAATTGTAAACCATTCTGGTCTGGAAGCCCAATGTCCAGAATCATAGCTGCAAAGGGAAATCTGGCATTTTCCAACTTTTCTCTGGCTTGCGTAGCGGTTGCCACAATTTCTGTGGTGGCTCCGGACTGACTGACCGCTGCCGCAAGGGCCAGACTCAAGGCCCGATTGTCTTCAACGATAAGGATGCGGGTTGCTTTCATGATTCTTCAGAATTGGCCAGCGGAAGTTCACAAATCACAACGGCGCCGCCATCCTTCAGGTTTTCCGGATGAATCTTTCCTCCATGAGCCTCCACAACATCTTTTGCCAGAGTCAGGCCTATGCCCATGCCTCCTTCCTTTTCCGAAAAGAAAGGTTCTCCAAATCTTGACAGAGCTTCTTTGGAAAATCCTGGTCCCTGATCCGCAACCTGAAGAATGCCAGTCTGACCTTTTGTACTGAGAGTCACCTTGATATCTCCCCCCTTGGGCATCGCTTGTGCCGCATTGAGCAGAAGGTTGCGGATCACCTGTTCCATCCTGGCTCCATCCGCCTCAATTTGCAGGTTCTGCTCTATATTCAGGTGTAGTCTGACATTCGCATGGGCAAAAGCAGGAGACAGGCGGCGGTGGACATTGTTCAACAACACTCCCAGATCTTGCACACTTCGCGATCCCGGACGTGCCTTCGCTACAAACAACCATTGGTTGACCAAATCCGTAATCCGCTCGACTTCTTCTTTGATCAACCCAACCGATTCCTTTTGTTCCGGCTTGGCGTTTTGATCCAACAGGTCGGCATGCATCCCGATGGCAGCGGCGGGATTCTTGATCTCATGTGCCAGGCTTGTGGCAATTCTTCCCAAAGTTGCCAATCGTGCGGATTGTTGGCGAAGTTGTTGCTCTTTTTGCAGACGATCCGTGGTTTGGTCCAACGCTCTGGCCAACGCTCCGATTTCATCTCTGCGATTTAGAATGGCTGGCGAAATGGGATTTTTTTCCGCATGAGGTTCAATATCCAAGTTCGGCAGCCAATTCGTCAAACTTCCCAGAGGGCTGACAACTGTCTTGGCCAAAATCAATCCCAAGCCACCACAAACAATAGCCAGACCCAGGGCCGGAATCAGGACTCCGCTCGAAAATTGCTTTCCATCTTCGGCCAGGGGGCGAATCAGGATTAGGTCGGTATCCGAATCAACGATTGGCGCTGTGGCTATTTCGTAGTCATCCACGAGTTTGGCCACGGCCTGGTTTTGGGCAGTCAACTCCTCGATAATCGGCTCCAGGCTTTTCGGCCATTCCCCGCTCTGACCATTATCAAACTTAAACCCCACCCCCATATCCAGAATCCTTGCCAACCGCTTTGCCAACTCCGGGGATCGCGGCAAACGCATTTGCTCCACGAAGGCTGCATTGTTGGCCGCCAGCTCCCGGAATGCAGCCAAAGACTGATGTTGATTCCAAGTTTTTAGCCAAGTCGCCAGAGCCAACGAAGAAATCAGGACAAAGCCTGCCAGAAACACCGCCAAACTCCTGGATAAGCCTCCAGAGGGTAAATTTTGCTCATTCACGCCTCATGGTGGATAAAAACTATTCACTGTGCCAGCCCATAGTGAGCCGATACTCTTTGTTGGAGTTCACGCTTCAGCGTGTTTTGGCTTTGTATAGTGGTTCTCAAAAATAGTCATGCCGAAGTTCTCGGAGGGGCGGTTTCCTAACCGCCTAAAGCACGGGTGGTTAGGAAACCGCCCCTCCAGTTAGCACGAAAGAGTTTCGGAAATTTATTATGAGAGATAGTATAAGCACGATAAATCGTGAACTCGTGTGTCCGGCATGGGCATCGTCTAATCATATGAAAAGAAATGATCGTGAAAAGTGACAAGAAGCGTAGTGAAACGCAAGGGGGAAGCCGTGAGGCCAGCCTG
>Ga0181580_10005593_pt1 | contig 10195 bp, 7 predicted proteins | sample 071ome_23_FD_132413 | JGI IMG/M metagenome (GOLD analysis project Ga0181580, IMG submission 132413) | Coastal salt marsh microbial communities from the Groves Creek Marsh, Skidaway Island, Georgia - 071403BT metaG (megahit assembly) | ecosystem: Environmental > Aquatic > Marine > Intertidal zone...
GATTGTTCCAATATTACAATGCGGTTTATTTCTACTAAATTTTTCTTTTGACATCTTATTTTATTTCTCTCCTAATTATTTAATTTTCCATTCTGTAGCGGGTGATGAGAATCGAACTCACGCAACCAGCTTGGAAGGCTGGAGTTCTACCACTGAACTACACCCGCGTAAAGGGGGTATTTACTCATTTAACCTCTAGTTTCAAGTGATATTTTTTGGTGGAGGGGGAAGGATTCGAACCTTCGAAGACCGAAGTCAACGGGTTTACAGCCCGCCCCATTTGACCGCTTTGGTACCCCTCCAAAAAGATGTGTGTATAATATAAACTTTAGATTAAAACAAATAATTTTTCTTATGAATATATCAACTTTTTGGATTGGCGGAAAACAAAATGTTATATCGGTTCTAAATGAAAATATATGTTTAGAGGTTCTGATAGATGAAAAAAGAAAAGATATAAAAAATTATAAAATTTTCAACAAAGTAAAGTTCGTATCAAAAAAATTAATCGATAAAAAATTTTTCAACCTTCCAGGATACAATCATCAAGGTTTTGCAGCATATATAAAATATGAAAATATTTATGAAATTAATGAATTTTTTAAATTAAAGCAAAATACAGATATAATAGCATTGGATGATCTACAAGATATCGGTAATTATGGAACAATAATTAGGTCTTGTGTTGCTTTCGGTATTAATACAATTTTATTAAATAAAAATAAATTAACAAAAAAACTGCCTATTATTTTTAAAAACTCTGCTGGATCATTTAAAGATATAAATATTATTTATACATCAAATATTTTTAATGAAATAATAAAGTTTCAAAAAAATAATTTTTCAGTGATATCATTAGATACCAAAACTAATAATTCTTTAAAAAAATTTAAATGGAGTGATAAAAATTTAATCATTCTAGGATCAGAAGACAAGGGAATTAAAAAAAATATCTTAAAAAAAAGTGACTATATAATAAAAATTGAAATTGAAAAAAATTCTGAAAGTTTAAATGTTGCGCAAGCAGCATCTATTTGCATGTATGATTTGGTATCTAAAAGAAATAAATTAATTTAATAAAAATTATTTTAAATTTATAATACTGTCGGTTAAATAATTTTTATATTTTTTCCAAGATTGAATTGAAGTTGTATAATTTTTTTGCCTAACTTGAGTTAGACTTAATGAAGAAACCGTATTAGAATTTTCATAAAACTTTAATACATCTTGCTCATAAGGTATTTGTAAGTAATCAAATATATTTCTAGATTGAGTCTCTAAATCTGATACAAGATTTTCATATTCGATTTCAAAAAAATCAGAATTTAAATCCCTCCAGTGCTGCATAAAATCTAAATAGGTTTGATAGTAACCTGCGAGCTCATCTTGATTAAAAGCAAATCCTAACATATTGCCCTGGAAGTAATTTTTTAAAATTGACAAACACGTATCCTGTGGTGAGCGTTTGATATGTATAATTTTAGCCTCTGGTATAAAAAAATTTATCATTCCAATAAATTTAAAATTAAAAGGAAGTTTGTCTGTGACTGCTAAAATATTTTTATTATCTAAATTATATTTTTCTTTCAAATAATCTCTAAAATTTTGAATAGTTTTTTTTGATACTTTATCGAAGCTTTCTTCAAATAAATTTAAATCCTTTTCTGGAAAAAACTTTTTTATTGCACTTGGAAAATGCAAAGGCTCACCTAATGATAGAATTTTTGAATGCGAAGATATAATTTGCTCCAACAACGTTGTTCCAGATCTGGGCATACCAACAATAAAAATTATTTTTTCATTTATCTCTTTTATTTGTTTAGCATTTCTAAATTCAGGTTTTGACGTAATTTTTTTTATACACTCAAATTGCAATTTATTTATTTTGCCTGAGTAATTTAGCTCTTTTCTTCGTAAATTATTTCCTTTTTCATAATAAACAAAAGCCTCACTTGGTACATTCAAATCATCATATGCTTTTCCTATTGCAAAAAATAATTGAGATTTTTGAGAATCTTTTAAATTTATATTTTTTAAAATCTCTAACATTAATTTTAGATGATCATCATTTTTATTAGTATATTTGTGGGATAAACTATACAATCTATGAGCTTCAACAAACCTCGGTTCTATTTCAAAAGTAATTTTAAAATATTTTTTTGACAAATCGATATTTCCAATTCTTTGATTTGCTAAACCCAATTCATAATTTACAAAAAAATTTTTATTATTAATTTTTAAACTTTGTTCTAAATAAAAAATTGCTAATTTTGTCTTAAAAATTAAATTTAAATTTTTACCTAAATTATAATAAATTTCACTTGACGCTTTTGGGAAAATTCTAAGTAATAGTTTAAATAAAAAGTGAGCTTCATAAGCTTTTCTAGAATTTGCCAAAAGTAATGCTAAAGCATACACATGCTTTATTTCTTGCTCATCAGTAATATTATTTGGAAAGTTTTGTTTAAAAGCGATGTATTTTTTATAAATTTTTTCAGAAAAAAAAGAGCTATATAAAAAATCTAAAATTTTATTTACATTTGTCTTGTTAAAATTTTTAGATACAAAATAAGATATTTCTTTAAAATTCATAAAAAAAAACCGCTACACATAGTGTAGCGGTTTTTAATCAATTTTAAACTAAACTAAATTAGAATTTTTGTTTAGTTTGAATTTGCCATCCAGTAGAATCAGTACCAGAAACGTTTCCTACGTTATCAGTTGTAGCGTAAGAGAAGTTGAAACCAAGTCCAGCAATGTTGTAACCAACAGTTACCGCTGTGATTTCTTCTTTAGTGTTCGCTTGTCTGTCAGCATAAGAATCACCAGAACCTAAAGATCTTTCAGTTTCAGAGTAATTCACACCAATAGAAAGATTGTCAGATGCAGAAAAAGTTGCACCAACTCTTTTAGTTTGGTTACCAGTAGTTGTGTCAGAAGTATCTAGATGTCCTGTATCATAGTCTTGAACATCGAAACCAACTGATACTTGGCCTAAGTTGTAAGCAGCACCAAATTTAGTGAACTCAGCTTTACCAGTAGTTGTTGTTTGATTTTCATCAGACTTAGTTATACCAGCCATTACTGATAAACCTTCAACACCTAATGAACCTTTGTAACCAACTGTGTAAGCAGAAGGACCACTAGCTTCAGTAGGAGATCCAGAATCAGCGTTTGTTGAACCAAGTTCAGGCGCATATACTAATCCAAAGTTTCCACCTAATACATCAAAACCAACTCTAAGTGAGTCTGAAGAGTAAGTATCCATGTATGATGAACTGAATGATACAGCTACTTGTGGTAATGTATCATTTTGGTCACCAACGTGAGGAACAACAGTTCCGTCTAGGTCAATACCTTTACCCATGTCATCACCGTATCCAATGTACATACCATCACCGCTTGCACCCATGTATCTTTCACCATGTCCTACAGCATCTTCGGCATCAATTTTAAAACCGTAGTTTAAAGTCATACCATTGTCCATATCCTTAGAACCTTCTAATTGAACGTTAGACTCTGAACCTAGACCTGTACCACCAGTTTCATCAGTTGCAGCATCTCTTGAATGAGATCGCAAAGTAACTTCTATATCTCCACCGATTTTAGTCTCAGCCATTACTGAACCAGTAAAAGCAACTACGCCGGCTAAAGCAGAAGTTAATAATAGTTTTTTGTTCATATTTTCTCCTTTAAAAATTTAAGTTAATTTGAACAGTGAAATCTTTATATTAAATTGAATATTAAGGTTAGAAATCCTAAATAAATTAAAAAAAAATTTAAAAATGTTGTATTTATGCAACTATTCAAATATCACAAACATTTTCTTAATTTGTTAGAATAATATTTAAAAAAGTGTATTTAAGCCATTTATCATGAAAAAAATAATTAATATTTTATTAAAGTACACAGTTTTATTAGGTTTTTCGGTAATTTTATCCAATTGTAGTTTATTGAAAAAAGATAAAGACAGTGATGATAAGCCAACTGTCCAGAAAAAAAGATACGAACCAAACACCTATAAACGGTTGGAAAATTATTCAGGAAAAAGTGGAATTTTAGGACAAAAAGAAATAGATAAATTAGCTAAAAGTAACATCTTATGGAAAGCAAGCTTGCAAACTTTATCAGACTTACCAATCTTATCAGCAAGCTATGATGGTGGTGTAATTTCTACTGATTGGTATGGAAATCAAGAAGAACAAATAAGAATAACTGTGCTCTTTAATTCATCAGAAGTAAAGGCCAGTTCATTTAATGTAAAAGGTTTTAAAAAAACCTGCAATAAAAATTTAACTTGTACGACAAGCAGCACATCGGATTCTTTCAATAATAAAATTAAAACTAAAATTATTGAAAAAATTGCACAATTAAAATTATCTCAAAACAAGTAATAGCTGGCGGGAGTGACGGGACTCGAACCCGCGGCCTCCTGCGTGACAGGCAGGCGCTCTAACCAAGCTGAGCTACACCCCCGCTAATGGTGGGCGGTGAGAGACTCGAACTCCCGACCCTCTCGGTGTAAACGAGATGCTCTACCAACTGAGCTAACCGCCCTAAAGTTTTGCAATTACACTATTTTATAAATAATTGCACTAAAATATTTAAAATTAATGAGAGCTTTTTTGCTCGTTTAAGGAAGGTGTATCACTTTTAACATGATCAACTTCAATCCATTCTACTGGATCCAATTTTTTGGTTAGAGCAATTTTTAAAACTTCATCAACATGAGTTACAGGTATAATTGTCAAACCATCTTTAACATTTTGAGGAATTTCTTTTAAATCTTTTTCATTTTCACTTGGAATAATTGCTGTTTTTATTCCTCCCCTTAGAGCAGCTAAAAGTTTTTCTTTAAGACCACCTATGGGTAGCACTCGTCCTCTCAAAGTTACTTCGCCTGTCATTGCAACATCTTTTTTAACGGGTATTCCTGATAAAGCAGAAACAATAGACGTAACCATTGCTATACCTGCTGATGGACCATCCTTTGGTGTGGCTCCTTCTGGAAGATGCACGTGAAAATCTTTCTTTTCAAAGGTGGGAGGGATAATTCCATAATCAAGGCATTTTGATCTAATAAATGATTTTGCGGCCTTAATTGACTCTTTCATTACATCTCCTAGTTTTCCTGTATATTCTAATTTACCTTTTCCTGGCATGACAACTGTTTCGATTGATAAAAGTTCTCCGCCAACTTCGGTCCAGGCTAAACCTGTAACAATTCCGACCAAGTCTTCACTTTCTATTTCTCCAAATTTAAATTTTTTAACCCCTAAATATTCATCAAGATTTTTTTCGGTAATTTCAACTTTATCAGTTTTTTTTGTTACAATTTCTTTCACACTTTTTCTTGCTAGTTTAGATATTTCTCTCTCTAAGCCTCTTACTCCAGATTCTTTTGTATAATTCCTAATTATATCTAAAACCTGTTTATCTTGAATTGATAACTCTTCTTTTTTCAAACCGTTATCTTTTAATTGTTTTGGCAATAAGTATTTTTTTGCTATCTCTAATTTTTCATCCTCGGTATAACCAGCTAGTCGAATTATTTCCATTCTATCTAATAACGGCCCGGGAATATTTAGAGTGTTTGCAGTCGTAACAAACATTACATTTGATAAATCATAATCAACCTCTAAATAATGATCATTAAAATCTTTATTTTGTTCAGGATCCAAAGTCTCTAATAAAGCTGAAGAGGGATCGCCTCTATAGTCCATGCCAACTTTATCAATCTCATCTAGCAAAAATAAAGGATTAGTCTTTCCAGCCTTCTTCATCATTTGAATAATTTTTCCAGGCAAACTTCCAATATAAGTTCTTCGATGGCCTCTAATTTCAGCCTCATCCCTTACACCACCTAGAGACATTCTGACAAACTCTCTACCCGTAGCTTTTGCAATGGATTTTCCTAAAGAAGTTTTTCCAACACCTGGGGGTCCGACTAAACATAAAATAGGTCCTTTTATTTTTTTTATTCTAGATTGCACGGCTAGAAATTCTAAAATTCTATCTTTTACTTTTTCAAGACCGTAATGATCATGATCTAAAATTTTCTCTGCTTTTTCTAAGTCTGTACTAACGGCAGAACTTTCATGCCAAGGAATAGAGGTCATCCAATCTAAATAGTTTCGTACCACTGTAGATTCTGCTGACATTGGGCTCATGGTTTTTAATTTTTTTAATTCTGAAAAACATTTTTCTTCAGCTTCTTTTGACATTTTTGCTTTTTTAATATCATCTTCTAACTGCTTTAACTCATCTTTGCCTTCTTCTATCTCTCCAAGTTCTTTTTGGATCGCTTTGAGTTGTTCGTTTAAATAATACTCTCTTTGAGTTTTTTCCATTTGGTTCTTTACTCTTCCGCGTATTCTTTTTTCTACTGACATGAGTTCAAGCTCATTATCTAAATGTCCTATTATAATTTCTAATTTTTTTTGTATATTTAATGTTTCAAGAATTTTTTGTTTTTCTTCTAGTTCTATTCCCAGTGTTGATACTGCCTTGTTAGCAACTACGTCAGGATTAGTAATGTTTTTAAAATTGACGCCACTTTCATCGCTAAATTTTTTTGATGTTTTTGACAGTTTATTAAATTTATTGACTAAAGCTTGAGATAATAAATTATTATTTTTATCTTCAACCAACTTACAATTTTCTATTTTTGCATCTAAAAATTTTTCGTTTTTATTAAATTCTAAAACCTTGCATACTGATTTTCCCTCAACTAAAATTTTTACAGTTCCATCTGGTAATTTTAATAACTGAAGAACTTCCGCAATAGTACCAACTGAATAAAGATCTTGATCTTTAGGATTATCATTATCAGCGTTTTTTTGAGCCAAAAGTAGAATTTTTTTTGTTTCATTCATTACAAAATCAAGAGCGTTAATTGATTTTTCACGACCAACAAAAAGGGGGGTTGTTACATTTGGAAAAACAACTATATCCCTTAAGGGTAATACTGGTACAGATTTTAAGTCTAAGGACATGAATAAAACATAATTATTAAATGTGAGAAAACAAGGTGATTGTTATAACTTTATCACCAACTTAATTAGCTATTTTTGTATCTTTTTCTTCTGATTTAGAATTATTTTTTGAATAAATCATTAAAGGTTTTGTTTTTCCGTTAATGACTTCTTTATTAAGTATAACTTCATCTACACCTTCTATTGAAGGTAAATCAAACATTGTCTCGAGAAGAACTTCTTCTATAATTGATCTCAACCCTCTAGCACCGGTTTTTCTTATTATTGCCTTTTGAGCAATCGCCTTTAACGCATCTTTTGCAAAAGTTAATTTAACTCCTTCAATCTCAAATAATTTTGAATACTGTTTTGTTAAAGAATTTTTAGGTTCCTCTAAAATTTTAACTAAACTTTCCTCGTCTAGATCTTCCAGTGTAGATATAATAGGCAATCTTCCAATGAACTCTGGTATTAATCCAAATTTTAAAAGATCTTCAGGCTGAACATCTTTCATTAGTTCACCCGCACCTTTTTCAATTTTATCTTTTATCTTTGCGCCAAAACCAATTGAAGATCCTTGACCTCTAGCAGATATAATCTTATCAATTCCGGCAAATGCACCTCCAACAATAAAAAGAATGTTAGTAGTGTCGACTTGTAAAAATTCTTGCTGGGGATGCTTTCTGCCTCCTTGAGGTGGAACACTTGCAACAGTTCCTTCCATAATTTTTAACAACGCTTGTTGCACACCCTCACCTGAAACATCTCTTGTGATTGAGGGATTTTCAGTTTTTCTGCTAATCTTGTCTACTTCATCAATATAAACAATACCACGCTGCGCTTTTTCTACATTGTAATCAGCGGCTTGAAGTAATTTTAAAATTATATTTTCTACATCTTCACCAACATAACCAGCTTCGGTCAAGGTTGTTGCATCTGCCATTGTGAAAGGCACATCTAATATCTTAGCAAGAGTTTGGGCTAATAAAGTTTTACCACAGCCAGTTGGGCCAATTAAAAGAATGTTTGATTTTGCTAATTCAACATCATTTGATGCTTTTTCTGTGTGACCCAATCTCTTATAATGATTATGTACAGCAACTGATAAGATTTGTTTCGCTTTTTTTTGTCCAATAACATATTCGTTTAAAATTGAAAAAATTTCTTTTGGAGTTGGTACTCCCTCTTCATTTTTTGAAATTTGACTTTTGCTCTCCTCTTTAATGATATCCATACAAAGCTCAACACACTCATCACAAATAAAAACTGTAGGACCAGCGATTAATTTTCTAACTTCGTGCTGACTTTTTCCGCAAAAAGAACAATATAAAGTGTTTTTATTTTCTTTAGACATATCGAATCAATTAACTTCTACATTAACTTAGTGGAAGTCATTTAATCAAGTGTTAGTTGTATTTAAAGATTTCTAATTTTCTCGTTTTTCAACGACTTTATCTACAATTCCAAACTTTTTAGCTTCTTCCGCACTCATAAAATTATCTCTTTCAAGGGCTTCTTTTATCGCTTCAACGCTTTGACCGGTATGTTTAGAATAAATTTCGTTTAATCTTTTTTTTGTGCTTAAAATTTCCTTGGTGTGAATTTCAATATCGGTAGCTTGACCTTGAAAACCTGCAGATGGTTGATGAACCATAATTCTCGAATTTGGCAAAGACATTCTTAAACCTTTTTCACCAGCTGCTAGTAAAAAAGATCCCATTGAAGCTGCTTGACCAATACATAATGTTGAAACGGTTGGTTTAATAAACTGCATAGTATCATAAATGGCAAGTCCGTCAGTAACAACACCGCCTGGAGAGTTGATGTACAAATAAATCTCTTTGGAATTATTTTCTGACTCTAAAAATAAAAGCTGAGCTGAAACTAAACTTGAAATATATGAATTAATTGGTCCTGTCAGAAAGATAATTCTTTCTTTTAACAATCTTGAATAGATATCGAAAGATCTCTCTCCTCTTGGTGTTTGTTCAATCACCATAGGGACTAATGTATTCATGTAAACATTAAATGGATCTTTCATACGAATCGTTGATTTAAATTTATATGTATTAATTATTTTTTGCTAGTTTTTTTAGCTGGAGCTTTTTTGACAGTTTTGGTCCTGGGTTTAGATTTTTCATTTGATTTGGGGCTCATGATTTTTTGAAGCTCATCTTTTGTAACTGATTTAACCTTAACCTTAGCTTTTTCTTTGATTAAACTCATAACTTTATCTTCAAATATAGGTCCTCTTAGCTTAGTTAATTCGGCTGGGTTTTTTTTATAATATTCTCTAATTGTTTTTTCTTGACCAGGATACATTCTAAGTTGCTTCTCAAGTTCACCTTGTAGCTCTTGTGAAGAAACTTTTACAGAATGCTCTTCGCCAATGTTGGTTAAAATTAAAGCAAGCTTAACCCTTCTTTCGGAGATTTTTTTAACTTCTTTTTTATCATTATCATCTAATTTAATTTTTGAATGATCTTTCTCACCCTTTTCATGCATTTTTTCATGAAGCAAAGTGTGTTCGACAGTTTTTGTTTCCTCTTCAAGCATACCTTTTGGTAGTTCCATCTTAAATTCTTTATCTAGCTGATCTAAAATCTCTTTTTTACAAAGTTGGTCAGTAATACTTTCAAATTCTCTTGAGATTTGTTTTTCAATCATTGATTTTAAATCTGCTAAATCTTTAGCACCCATATTTTTCGCAAAAGCATCATCAATTTTTTGCTCCTCAGGAGATTTGATATTTGTGATCTTACATTTAAATTCCGATTCTTTTCCAGCTAATTCTTTTTTTGGATAATTGTCTGGTAATTTTACTTTGACTATTTTTTCATCATTTTTTTTTGTGCCAATAACTTGTTTGTCAAAGCCTTTTATAAAAAGATCTTTACCCAAAACTATTTGTAATTTTTCACCCTTGTTTCCATCAAATGACTTGCCATCCACTGTTGCTTCATAATTAAACTCTACTAAATCATTATTTTCTGCAGCTTTAGTAACATCTTTGTCATTATATTTTTTTGAACTTTCAGCTAATTGATTTAATCTTGTGTCTAAATCTTTTTTGTCCGCTATAACCTCGTATTTTTCAATTTGAATTTTATTCAAGTCTACTTTTTTAATTTCAGGAACTTTTTCAACTTCAATTGTAAATTCTAAATCCTTATCTTCGCCTGAAGATTTAATATCTATTTTAGGTTGGCCAGCGGGTTTAA
>Ga0181580_10005610_pt1 | contig 10182 bp, 24 predicted proteins | sample 071ome_23_FD_132413 | JGI IMG/M metagenome (GOLD analysis project Ga0181580, IMG submission 132413) | Coastal salt marsh microbial communities from the Groves Creek Marsh, Skidaway Island, Georgia - 071403BT metaG (megahit assembly) | ecosystem: Environmental > Aquatic > Marine > Intertidal...
ATGCGGTCAGCGGTACCCTTATCGAAACCGTAGTCATATGATCTTGGATCCATATCACGCATATCTGCATTAGCACCATGTGGGCGATCTTGCATCGCGTCTTTGTAGCCAGCCTCATAAACAGCATCGTCCATCGCTGCGCTTTCTCTAACAATCTGTCTTAGTTGCGTCTTTGTAATTTTCATTCGAAACTCCCTCGTTTGCTTGCTGATTGCTCAGCTGTCGGTTGGACATTCACGCGAATATCTCTAGCGAGCTTTTGCAGCTCCATTAGCTTTTTTTTCATCATGTTACCTCTGACCGTACGCTGCTTGTCTAATCTTGTCCAATAGCTCAACAACACTTCTGATATCTACGGCAAGCTCGTTCAGGCCGGCGTCCATTAACTTGACATCAACCTGATCACTGAGCTGCTCAAGGTCACCAGCTGCGTCAGTAGCCGCTGTTTGTATCATACTAAACCACCCATCGTTCTTTAGCTCCGCAAGAGCTTGGGCGGCAACTTGAGGATCAAGTTGTTGCTCAGCCAAAATGCGAGCTTTCTCTTCCTTAATGATTCTTCGTAGTTGACGTTTTGTGATTTTCATCCCATACTCTCCGCTGCGAAAATCTTAAGGTCGTTAAGGTCACCGTCAAAGTGCCACAACAGTTCTTCTCGTTCATCTTCTTCGAACGCGAATTGCCAAGCGTCCGCAAGGTCATAGGCGATATCCTGCAGGTCGGTGTCTGGATTGTCAGCCATGTAATCAGACGCTGCGTCTTGTGCCCAATAGCGGAGTCTCTCGAGGAGATTGTCGATATCCAATCTTTCCCGATCAGCCTTGTAGGCAGCTGCCTGTTTTTTCATCTTACGGTTGTAGGCTTTTTCACGAGTCTCGTTGTCAAGGCGTATAAACTCATTCTGGTCTAGCTCAAATCCTTGATTACCGGCAGCATCAAGACCCACGTCTTTAGGGCTCAACCCAAGCCGCTTTACCAGGTCAGGCCAGGCTTTTTCAGGAAGATCTGCCATGCTGTCGCTACTATCATCAGAAAAGCGCATAACTTCGCCAGTGTCTCTATCAACAACATCAATCGCTTCTCGGATAATTCTTCTAAGTTGTCTCTTTGTGATTCTCATGCCGCCCCCAGACCACTACATTTCTTCGTCGACGTCGTTGGCAATCTCTCTCAGAATCTCTGCAATTAACGCCGGATCACCCTCATCGCTCTCTAGAAAGTCTGTGACAATCTGGTCGATCGCGGACCGTGCGCGGCGCTCCTCGGGACCCGGTGAGTACTGTTCGTTAACAGCTCTGCCACGTGCAAGCTTAGCGCGCTCTTCCCGGATAATTCTTCTAAGTTGGTTCTTTGTGATTTTCATTCTGGAACTCCTAAGTCTAAATCATCGAAAATCTGACTGGGCTCAACAGGATGCGTAGGCAAGTGCTTATGTCCAGTCTCATTTTATTTTACGGTGGGCTCAGACCATGCAATCCCACCATGCTTTTAAATATAATGGACTCCGCGCAAAGTTAACGGAAGTCCACGGCTTCAATCACATTTTTTCTTTTCACTTCTCTGAACTCTTATTATTTTCGCTGCTAACGCATCCGGGCTTACGCGGTGGTATGATCCAAAGAGCTTATCGAGCGCTGGATATGATACTGAAAAGTTCGCCTTTGGAGCAACATAGTGGTGGCTCAGGTGGTGATGGGACTGGCGTGATGGAGAGCCAGCATGCGCCGAGATGTGATTGTAGGCATACACACAGAAGAAGCTGATCATCCCGGCTCCGAAAGCGGGGGCAGCGTAAAGTGCTGATGCTGTGAGTGCCCAGATCGCAGCATTCGCCCACCATGTGAAGAAAAATGCTCCGGGTTCGCCGGGACGAGCGTGATGCCGAGTGTGAATGGCAGCCCACTGTTTGAAAACTGGATAGCGTGCCAAGGGTCCGTGAAAGATCACCCTGTGGAAAAAATAAAAAAGGAGGGCGCTAATAGCGTGCCCTCCCACAAAGAGAAGTAACTGTAGTGTGAGTGTCATTGATGAGTGTCCTAAGAAGAGTAGGGCGCGCCCTTATATCTAATATAGCACTCTCAGCAGTCTCTTATACAGGTTACGCGCAGTTTTTCTCCATTCTCTTTGGAAGATCTGTCGTGTGAACTCCAGGGATCAGGGCCGCGACTTCAACATCGCCCTGCAGGTTCAAGTGCAAGTCAGTGTCCAACCACTGTCGAGCTGCTCGAATCCCTTGTGGGAGCTCGATGTATTCGAACTCATAGGTCCCATCAGGGTTGCGGAAGATGGCTGTGTAAGGTACTGTGATACGCATTGCTGTTCTCCTTGGATAATATTAACGGATCGTGTAAGTGTGTACAGAGAGCATTCTAGACAATACCCCTCGCGAGCAAGATCTGCCGAGCCTCCACCAAACCCAGCTCTTCAAGCAAGTCGACAGCGAACTGTTCTGCAACGCGCTCAACAATCGTATTTTCGTGGATGTGCCCGAGCTCGTGAGCCTCGACGGCAAGCAAATGATCGGGTGTCAGACCCGTGTTGAGGATCCGACCGTCAATGACGGCAATAGGTGCCGGGACCTCAGGACCGAACACAGCAAAGCCGTTGGGACGAGGTCCGTCAAGCAGCCGAACAAGCTCGTTGTCGTCTCCCTCTTCGATCTCAATGACGAGCGTCTCGCCGTCAAGCGCGCTAGTTCTGATTTTCACTAATCACCTCCGTGCTTGGGTCCGAACTTGAGCAGATGGTGAGGAAGCTGGTGCTGAACATGACCTGGAACAGTGTTGACTTCTCCCCCTTTGCCCACTCATTGATCACAAGGCCCATCATATCCAGGTCATGATCGTACACAAGATCACCGGGTTTCATCATCGCCCATCTCCACTCTCTGCATCTGACTCTCAGGCCAGTGAATGATACCGTGATGCGGTGTCATGACCTCCCACCAGTCATCAATCTTCCAGGGTGCCATGATGACTCCCACAACAGCTGTGACTTCGACCCCCATGCCCCGAACACCGATCATGAGAACAACATCACCGACCTTCATGCCAGCACCAACCCAGAACGGGCAAGGCGAATGACCCGACCGTTGTCATAGAGGACATGAACGTCCTTGAGCGCGTCAATCTCGACAATGATGCCAGGGATTCCCTGGTACCACGTCTTCGCCTCGCAGTTGCAGGTGACGATGTCTCCGACGTTGAGCTCCATTAGTACACCTTGCTGAGGCTCAGGATCTCAGCCATCACGTCGTAAGTAACAGTTTCTTTCCGTGTACTACCCCAGGGAATGTCTGCCGCGTCTGCGAACTGGTACTTATTGACGAGGCGCCGCAGCTCCCGGCTCATCTTGCTCCACTTGCCGTTGCAATGCAGAGTGACAACACGACCTGTCGGGCTCCGCATCGTGAACCGGTTGCGCCAGTCAGAGCCGTCAAAAGAAACGTGAACCTCAGCAGTCTTCATCACCACCCCCTAGCGCCGCCGGGCGCGGGCGCGCCGGTCGTCACAGGGAACGCACTTGTCGAGATCATGCTCGGTGGTCCGAGCGCAGCACGGGCAGTAACGGTAGTTATACCCCTCATCGTTGTCAACCCACTCGCCACGCCGGCGAACCTGAACCCAATTGTAGTTGCAACGCATTGTCACCTCTTGTTTCGTGAGTGGGGTCCAATCCCCACCAACATCATTATAATACCATAGAGCGAGTGCGTTTTGCACGATTTTCAAAACTATGCCGGCGGTTTTGCCCAGTGCCGGAAGATGAATATCGGGTAGTAGTCATTGTAGTTGTCAGTCCCGAACTCAAGCCAGACGTGAGCGTCATCAACGTCGACCAACCGGTACCCTTGACACGCCTCGTTGTAGACGTCATCGCCCTTGTACAAGTCGTACTGTTCCAGCCGGACTCGCGCCAGAGGTTGAGTGAAGAAGATCCCGCGGCTCTGGTCGGGGCTGTACTCGATCACGCCCAGGCAGCTTCGATACCCGTCTTGGGGATCCTCAAGGACCCTGAAGACAATGCCGTCAATCTTGAACTCATGCTCGGCACCGTCAGCACCGTAGTAATCAAACTCGCCGCCGACCAGCGCCAGGAAGTGGTCCCGGGTTTGGGTCACATAGGGATCCGGATCAAAGCGGTCAAACCCATCCTGTGATCGACCAGAGAAAAAGTCAAGTGAGTTGCGCGTCATCTACATCCTCCACATCGCACAAGTGTCGCCAGTACACCCAGCGTTCAGGTCGCATTTTCTGGTCAACAAAAAAGTAAACGAGAGCGGCGAGCGTCGACCGGTTTTCCTCAATGACAAGGCCAACACTCCCGTAACAAGCGCTGAACTCGTTGCAGTTAGCGACAAGCGTGCCCGGCGCAGGCCCGGTGGTATCATCATAGCGCGTCATCGCGCCCGACGGTCGAGGGTCACCCGCGCCGTGGGGTAGGCAGTCCAGCCCAGGTCGGCACCGGTGAGACCGGTGGCGGCGGTGCGGGGCAGAGTCAGGTTTTCGGTCTCAATGATGTTGAGGACGTACTTGACGCCGGTAACATCGCGGCCCCAGACGGCGGTGATCTTGTCGGTAACGATGATGTCCATGAGCACTCTCCAGTGTTGGGGGATCAGCCCCACCAACATCTATATTATACACTAAGTGGGTGCACCTTTGCACGATTGTCGAGCAATTACACCTTTAACACATATGTGTCAATGGCGGTCTCGGGCAGCTCTTCAGCAGGGTCCATGGCAAACCACGCCGCGTCGATCGTTGACCCGTCAAAATCGTACCCAAGCGTGTCCAGGTCTCGGGCATAGTGGGTCTCCACAAGCTCGCGCAACTCGTCGGTATAGTAGCTCCGGTAGTCTCGGTGGCGGCTGCTGTTGCTGGCGCGATCGCTCGCGAGCGTGGTCTCATTGGGTTCAATGCCCAGAAAGCCCAAGAGCTCTCGCGTTGCCTCCGTCAACCGCTCGTTCCTCAGCACATAGTCAACAGTGACCCGGGGTGGGCGTTTTGTCGTCAGTAACTGGTAGTGCAGCGACTGCTGCAACGTTGCGTGAGCCCAGGGAAACTCAGGATCTGTCAGGCGTTTGATGAAGCCGTCAAAACTTGAGATGCCGTGAACCGCGTTGGTGCAGTCCCAACCGACCGGGCCGGCTGGCAGCGCGCCCCAGCGAGCGGCACGCTCGCGGTCAGCGGGGTGGTCGTGGCTCCAGTGACTCACAAGCAGCTCGAACGGATTCCGGCAGATGCCGACTCGCGTGTAAATCTCCGGGCGGAGGAGGTTTGGGACGCGGTTACCCTCGGCATCGATGCCTTGCAGCGTTATAGCGACGTGCTCAGCTCCGCTTGTGATCCAGAACGGGACCTTCATCGTGCCCTCGACGGCCCACTCGACAGCGTTGTGATCGGCACTAGTAAATGCGGTACCCAGGTGCTCGTGCATGACTCTGTTGAACCAAGTCCCGCCTGTCTTGGGAACGTGAATGTGAAGTATGTGTTTTCTCTCTTTACTCATGTCGTGGACTCTCCTCAACGTGTCGGAGGTCATCGGCGTAATCCCAATCAATATCCCCCGAGTCCCACATGACTTCAACACCCTCAGGTGTGGTATCGTCAAGCACGGTCAGGACAACTCCTGTTCTCCGAGGACCCTCATTCATGAGGTGAGAAAGCGCATCATCTGCCCACTTGATGGCAACTATGTCTCCGGGAGCGAAAGGGGTTCTGGGGTGGAACCAGTGCTCTGAGAGGGGGTCGATTCTAGAGGCACGCTTACGGCGTGACGATTGAATCACATCACTCTCTTTATTAGTAGTAATCTTTTTCCGGGTTGTCACCGAGGAACTCCTGCCATTTCTTCTTTGCTTCTGTGGCTGTCCATCCAACCAATCTGGCTCTGATTGTTCTGTATTTGCCGTCGGTCTGGTCCCAAACTGCCACGCTCGGCTCCATCCGATCGTTGGGATAACATTCCTTGATCTCACCGGTGTGAGGCTTCTTGGACTCCATCCGGCCCTCTAAAACGAAGTGTGCGATGTCACCGGTGCGATAAACTTCTCCGGCCACTTCCATTTCCGTGATAGGGTTGTATGTAATCTTCGTGGGCGTTCGTCGAACTGGCTTACTCTTATCGGCACTTTTCTTTGAGGAAACGCTAGAAGTTTTTTTGCCCCTTGCTTTCGCCTTATATTCCGCGACGAGAGACTTACGTGCGCCCCGTGCCGATGCTTTCTTACTTGTTGGTTTGCTGCTTTCTTTGCTCATGGCTATACTATAAGCGTTTGGTCGAACAATTACACTACCGAATGTGCCTTCTGTAAAACCAGCAAACTGGCGTACGGTAGCTCGATCATGTCAGTGCCTCTCATTACAGTCGCGGTTGACGGACGTCCCTTCATAAAAGATATTTCATATACAGTACCAACTATAAGTTCAAGCTCTTTACTCGACCACGTCAGCTTATCATGAAACAAAACCATATCTCCGATTGAGGGCTGGGCAGGCACACAACCAACGACATTCCCGGGATCTATGGAGAGAGGAACGCACGCTTGTTTAGAAACGATATACCTTACTGGATTAGAAAACTGGCTGGATGTAGACTGCACAAACACGTCATCACAGCCTACGTGCAAAATGGTACATACTGTCACAGAGGTTGATACAAGACCGCTAGCGTCGACCTTACCATTCATTACGGCAACATAGTTACCCTTTACAAATAAAGTCTCTTCTTCCTTATTGTTTTTTCCGCTCACGGCGTTGTACCCTTTACAACAAAGTTATCTATAGATAAATAGAGCGAAAAAGTAAAAAGGGGAGCAAAGCCCCCCCATATACTCATATAAGAAATGTTGTTACGCTGCGCTGCGTAGTCGGTCTACAACTTCATGAGCTTCAGATGAAGATACCCAAAGAGGAGCTCCGGTCTCTAAAGCGTATGGGATGTACCACTTACGATACCATGGGCCGTAAGATCCACCTGTGTGCATATTGATTACAAGGTCAAGAGCTTCCTCGAATCGATGTGGAGCCCTATCCTGAACCATCTCAATAATAGAAGCTAGTCCTGTCTTCATCTGATCCAAGTGTGGCTCTGAAAACACAACGTCTGTACCGTCAGGATTGGTAACTCCGGCAGACTTTAGACGTCGATTAACATTCTCAGCATTAGAGTCAGAAAGAGTGGCTAGCACAATCTCTCGGCCGATGTGCCTTGCTGACTGTGGGTGCATATTCTTATAGTTGTTACGATACTGCTTCATAAGTTCTCCTATTTGATTGCTAGAACTATTTCTATAATAACTCTAGAAAGAGGAGTTTACAAAGCTACTTATTAAATTCTACGCCGCCGGCGGTGGCTAGAATTTCCTCTAAATTTCGAATGGCTGTTGACAAGCAACGAGCTACATCGGCCTGCTTCACCATCGCGGTGTGAGGGCTAGTCGCGCCGTCGAGCATCCGGATGTGATCGTTGATTAAATTTGCCCTTAAGTTTAGAAGAGCTTGTACGTCTTCTGATTGCATTCTTGCCATTTGAGGATCCCTCCTGATGTTGTATCCCTTACCCTCATATCATATTAAGGAAAAGCGTAACGTTAAGGCTTCAGAGCTATAACCTTTATGCCCTTCGACCTGACTTTCTCTTCAATCATTTCCGCCTCTCTACGAGTAAGTGGAACAGTTGATCGAAAGTCTGATATCACCACTAGAGTCTCTCCTGCCTTCATCTTATCCAATACCTTCCAGTAAGAGTACCATATTTCTGTTGCGCCTGACGGAGACACCTTGTCAAGTGATTGTCCAGAATAGCAGTCTTCAGACTTCGAAAGGTATATCCTCGAACCGGGTTTAAAAGAAACAGCGACTATATCAGACCATTTTCTCCAGCTACCCCACATCGAACCAGAGGCATCTATTAAGTAGACATCTGCTTGTACCTTTTCAATCATGGTTGTTAACCGGCTTGTTCGGTGAACTATCACATCGACCCTTCGGGAAGAAGGATCATGACCGTAACTAGCTTCCGCCCTAAAAATGATAGAACTAGCCTTCGGGTATCCCATGCCCGTTAGCGTTTGCCGTACTTCAGAGACTCTGTTTCTTACCAGCTTCTCATTATAATCGTGGGTACCGCAACTATCTGTGTATCCGATGAGTGTGATAGACGTACTAAAAGAATGCTTCTTGATCCAGTTCTCCAGACTTCTTTTCTGACTCTCTTTCGGGACATAACCTGCCTCTGAAAAATAGAGAGAATGTCTGCGGTCTGTGCCTGTGCCAAAGGTCGATTGCGAAGAGGATACCGGGCGAGAAACAGAGCACAAGCATTCATGGAGCTGGCATCTATCCTTCGCTGTACCAGCTGCTAACTGAAACCTTTCATCCCAGTCTGGTAGCTCATGCTTGTAGAGTATATACTCAGACGCCTTTTCATCAGCAGCGGTGCTACTGGATAGTAGAAATAGCGTAAGCAGGCCGGCAGCAAATTTCACTCTGCTTCCTGTGAGCTTCCCACGGCAAAACAGTCGGCAGATACCTCGACAAAGTCGCCACTGAAGTCTAGATTTTCACTAGTTATAACGCAAGTAGATCCCGGTACAATGACATTCGCAGACTGGAGGCTTTTGTGAGGTATCTTGTGATCGCCATGAGCTCGCGCTGTTTCCAAAACCCTGATCATCGTTTTGTCTGTCGAAGGCGTAGCCAAGTATTCACCAGACGTTTGTCGATCACCGGTTGAGCTTAGATAACTATAGGCTGAGGCGGCGTATAAAAGTACTATTCCACCAATCAGCCCGACCTTATACATATCATTTCTAATATCTAACATGGGACATTAACTCCAAAAAGTGTGATAAATAAGTCGCAGTTAATTATGGCACGCGGGTGGAAACGACACCAAGAATTTGATCTACTTCGGCATCTTCTGAGGAGTCTAGTTTTGCACGCATCTTTGCAATCCGGAGGGCAATCTTGAAAGCCTTTACGTCAAGCTTGTCCTTGTAATCTGCGTACAGCTCCTTCTCTGCCTCTGCTAGCTCACGCTTTTCAGACTCGAAAGCAAGTACTTTCTCTACGAACTCTGTAACAATTTCCTGATTAGCCATTTTTTAAGCTCCTTTTCTCTTTTTTATAAGACTTGATAATAGAGGGACTATTGGCGTTCACCCTCTTGATTCTTCCGTTAACTAAAACAAAGCATTCTAAACAATCAGCACCTGTATTCTCAGGCGCCAAAACATCTACGATCACCATTTTGTTGCCATATCTATCTTCTAGAATATCTCCAGTATTTAGAGAATGTTCGCTATTCATCTTCTCTTTTGTCCCCTGATGTACTCACCGTGTAGAACGGACAGGAAGAGCTCATGTACACACCCGGGTCGAAAGAATATCCGAAACCTAAGTGCGTAAGATCAGTCATATCTCGTGACATCGCCAGAGGTACAACATGAATCCCGCCTATCTCGCCAATGAGAGAACGTAGTTCAGCCTTCAGCTTTTCTATCTCTTCTTCCTCCTCTGTCTTCTTGAGCCGTTTGTACTCAAGAAGGTCCACAACTTCTCCCATGGCTAAAACTCCTTTAACTCCACTATTGATATTATACGAACAAAAATGTAAAGTACAAATTAATTGAAAGAAGAAGACCATGATAATAATTCAGGACTTATTTTCTTCAGATCCAACCTCACTTCATAGATTATAGATCCGAAACCTGCAATTTTCAAAGGTAGGCCAGATGACTTCACTCTTAGCTTTGTGTGTGAACTTGTTCTCGCGGGAATCTTTAGACTAATTGTTCCTGACAACGTCGGGACCTTTAACTCGCCACCCTTCAGCGCAATGTCAATAGGGACACTCACTTGTGTATGCAGGTCATCACCCTTAAGCTCAAACAGCTTATTCTTTAGTACTCCCGCAGTTATATGTAATTCCTGACCACCACCTAACTCGACGTTGAAGATTTCTCCTGGACGAACGCCACGAGGGACTCGAAAGTCGATCCTCTGACCATCCAAGTGGAAGCTTTTCATGGGCCTGCTGTTCAGCTCTTCCAGAGAGAAGTCTATTTTCACCTTTATAATGTAAGGTCGCGTCTTTTGATATCTTGTCCCGAACATCTCATCCCATGATCCCCACTGGCTTCCGCGGAAGAACTCTTCAAAGTCTCGGCTTCGCGGG
>Ga0181580_10005615_pt1 | contig 10179 bp, 7 predicted proteins | sample 071ome_23_FD_132413 | JGI IMG/M metagenome (GOLD analysis project Ga0181580, IMG submission 132413) | Coastal salt marsh microbial communities from the Groves Creek Marsh, Skidaway Island, Georgia - 071403BT metaG (megahit assembly) | ecosystem: Environmental > Aquatic > Marine > Intertidal zone...
CCGCGTCCGCGAACGAACCGATCAAACGCGCCCGAACAAAGACGACGGACGATAACGATAACGAGGACGCGACGCGAATGCTAGAGACGGGGAAAACTCGCAGTGGGTTCGCGGCGACGCATGAATGATGGTGTTATTAACAGGGCATAAACAGGGTCAAATGTTACAACCGGGAGACGCGCGCTACGACGAGCGGTCGCGTTTAATTAAGCGTACGCCGCCGCGGCGGCAGACTGTCTCTTGTTGTCGATAAAGTAGCCCGCGGTGCCGGCGACGATGGAAAACGCGATGAAAAAGCTCATCGTGCCGACCAACGCTTGCGGGCGGCGGTCGTAAGTTTCCACGGTGAACGCGCACGCGTCCTCGGTTTGGCCCCACGCGGTGTACCCATCCGCGGTGGATTCCAAAACTTGAATGCTGTACTTAGCCGGGGCAATGTTGCGCGGAACCTCGATCTCAACGCTGTTATCGCTCGGATCGATCCCGGTTTTCAGCGCCGCCGATTCCACGACGGTTTGCTTGCACTTCTTATTCTTGGCGATGACGTCGTTAAACTTGCGCCACGGCTTCCCCGTGACTTCCGAGTCGTCGTAGCACAGCTTCACCGCGAGCGTGCTCCCCGCCGTCGGCGTGAACCCGCTCCACGCGACCGTGAGCGTATCCGCACCGGCTTTCGCGATCGCCCCCGTCGCGCACGCCGATCCGCTTCCGACCGCCGTCGTCACGTCGATGCTCTCCGTCATCTCGCTGTACTTGGTGAACGCCGTCGCCCCGTTCGCCATGGCGGACATCGCCACGGCGCCCACGAGCAATTTCTTCGCCGTCATCTTCGTCGTCGTCGTCTTCTTGGCCATGATACCGTTCGTCGTCGTCGTTTCTCGTTTCCCGTTCGTCGTCGTCGTCGTCGTCGTCCGCTCGCTCGCTCGATCGTCCGCGCGTCGAAGTGTGTCGGTCGACGCGTCGACATCTTCATCGTCGTCCGTTCGTGTCGTTCGCGTCCTTCACCCGCGAACGACAGACACCGCCCGCCCCGCCCTCTCGCGTCGCTTCGGGTCCCTTCGCGCCCTTCGCTTTTTACTCGAGTCCCCGGTCGACGGTTCGTGTCGATCGATCGATCTCGATCCCGACTATTCGACACGCCGCGATCGCGATCTAGGTATTGGTGGTGATAAACCTTTTTAGGGGATCCGGTCCGATCCGGTCCGATCCGGTCCGATCCGGTCCGGTCCGAGTGCTCGTACTCGTACTATCGATGGTAAAATACCCGTCTGTCTCTGTCGTCGTCTCTGTCGGGACACGAAACGTCGTCCCTTCGCGCCCCTTGGTCCGCCGGGTGCGTTTTCACCCATCCGTCGACGGGCGCGATGCATACCGATGCGATCGACGGGATCGACCGGCACTTGTCGACGCGCGCGCGCGAACGCACCGACGACGACACACATAGTACCTCTGTCTGCGACACGCATCGATCGATCATGGCGCCGATGACGCAAACGACGTTTAGCGTTCCGGTGGATAGGTACGCGCGCTGAGCGACGGCGACGACGCGACGACGCGATGGGCGATGGACGACGCGTGTCGTTTCGTGTGTCTGACGGATTCGGTCGAGGGGACGGACGGACGCGCGCGGTCGCGGTGGAGCGGACGCGTCGCGCGTCGCGCGAGGAGAAAGAAAACGGTCGTGCGCGTTGTTTTTTGTGTGTGCGAGCGAGTGGACTGACGGGACGGCGCGCGCGCGACGGGGTGACCGTCGACGCGTTCGACGCTTTTTGGACGCGCAGCGAAAACAAAGCGATGAAGCTCAACCCGTTGAACTTTTCGCGACCGCACCACCTCTCCTTCCACATGTCGTGGTTGGGTTTCTTCATCTCTTTCGTCTCCACCTTTGCCGCGGCACCGATGATTCCGGTGATTCGCGAAGATCTCGGCCTGACCAAGCCGCAACTCGGAAACGCCGGTCTCGCGGCGGTGACGGGTACCATTATTTGCCGCGTCATCATGGGTTCGGTGTGCGACATCATCGGCCCGCGTCTCGGCCTCTCTATCATTCTTCTCGCCACGGCGCCGTTTTGCTTCGCCATGGCCCTGGTGACTGGTTTTGAAGGATTCCTCATCTGCCGTCTCGGCATCGGTCTCGGCCTCGCGACGTTCGTCGCGTGCCAATTCTGGATGTCTTGCATGTTCAACAACAAGTGCGTCGGTCTCGCCAACGCCACCGCCGCGGGCTGGGGTAACCTCGGTGGCGGTGTCACGCAGTTTCTCATGCCGGGCATCTACGCCATCTGCTACTCTGCCACCAAGCAACACTCCTTCACCGCCTGGCGCTGGGCGTACATCTTCCCGGGCTTGTGCCACGTCTTCGTCGGTCTCGCCGTGATGTTCCTCGGCCAAGATTTGCCGGATGGCAACTACAAGGTGCTCACCACCTCTGGCGCGCTCGAAAAGAAGAACGCTTTGCTCGTCAACAAGCTTGGCATGATGAACTACCGCATGTGGATCATGGTTCTCACCTACGGCATGTGCTTCGGCGTCGAGCTCACGATGAACAACATTGTCGCCGGTTACCTCTTCGATCAATTCGGCGTCTCTTTGCAAACCGCCGGCGTCTTGGCGTCCTGCTACGGTCTCATGAACCTCTTCGCCCGCTCTGTGGGTGGTATCCTTTCCGATTGGGCTTCCTCCCGCTTCGGTATGCGCGGTCGCCTCTGGACCTTGTGGATCTGCCAAACCGTTGAAGGCATCCTCTGCATCTTCATGGGTCTCTCCAAAAACAACCTCGGCGTCACCATCGCCTTCATGGTTTTCTTCTCCATTTTCGTCCAAGCGTCCGAAGGCGCCTCCTACGGCATCGTCCCCTTCATCACCCGTCGTGCCCTCGGTGTCGTCTCTGGCTTCATCGGCGCCGGTGGTAACGCCGGTGCGACTATCTCGACGGCGCTCTTCTTCACCAAGGAAAGCATCCAAACCTACGAAGGCCTCCAATACTTGGGCATGACTGTCATCGGCGTCACCGCGCTCGTGCCGCTCATTCACTTCCCGATGTGGGGCTCCATGTTCTTCCCGGCGAGCAAGGAAAGCACGGAAGAAGATTACTACATCCACCGTGAATTCACCCCGGAAGAGATCAAGTCTGGTCTCGCCGCGCCGGTCCAAAAGTTCTGCGAGAACTCTCGCAACGAACGCCCGGTCTGGAAGCGCGAAGAAACCGCCGGCAAGGTGTAATCGCGCAGTGTAATATGTCATTCCCGTGTATGCGATTCATACGACTGTGAATGGGTAAGATAGTTATTCTTAGGCGTATACCGGTACATGTTTCGTTAATACGAAAAGAACTTTACTTCCGCTACCGCACTAATCATTACAAGAAAGAAATAAACGAAACCCACTGTGTAAAACACCGGTTCCCATCGACTTCCGATTCTACTTGGGCTACCCGACTTCGATTCGCCGTTGAATCTCCATCAAGATGTGCGTACCGATACCCGCGGCGAAGCCCACCGCTGTGCTCTTCGTCGCAATCGTGACAGACGCAGTGACCATGACTAAATACTTCTGGTGCTGACGCCAACCGGGCTTGGTCTTGAGCCCCATGCCGATGAGCTCCAAGCTGGAAGAGAACAACATGACTCCCAAAATTGTCTTCGGAAAGTGCTCGAGTAGCTTCATGAGCGAGCTTCCGAACAGCAAACCCAGTAAGAGTTTACACACGCCCAAGAAAACTATCGAACCTCCGCCGCGCGCGCCGAACGCGTACTGCGCGGACAAACCACCGGCGCCGTGACACGACGGCATGGCGCCGAACCAACAGCCAACCAGGTTCATCACGCCGACGCTCGTTGCCACAGAGCTCGGAGACGCAGGTGTGTCCGGGAAGAGTTCCTTGCTAAGTGCGCAAATGGAAATGACGGAGTTGAGCGTCGTCAAGGGTAACTGGGGTATACCAGCGACGATCACACCCTTGCGTATCTCCGCGTTGGACGCGGTTATGAGTCGAGGCGTTTGCGGACCAAACGTCAAATCACTGAGAGCTCCACTTCTCGTCATCGCCATGATCAATCCAACGATAACGAGTATGAGTGCCATTGGAATGTAGTGTCGAGCGCGCTTCTTCTGTTGTTCGCCACCGAGCTCACCCTTGTTGACTGAATTCCCTCTTTGGGCTGGATACTCGGGAGAGCACACGTACATGACGACACACATCGAGATGATGGTCACGAGCAAACCATCCACACCGAGCATATCTCGCACATCTTTCCCACCCTTATCTTTGTACACGGCGAGCACGAACCCTTTCCGCGCCAACAACATGCCGAGACCAACCTGCATACCTTGTACCACAGCGAGCGGCGTCACTCTATTAAATACGTCCATCATCCTCGTCGTACCGAGCGTGAAAACCACGCTCGAGACGAATATGCCCGCCACCATGATCTCATTCGTCGTGAGCGCCGACTCACTCAGCGCCACGGCGGCGATCGTTTTCATCGGCTGCACCGGCATTGGAATTTCGTAAAGAAACGCCGTCAAAATGTTGTACAAACCGGTAAACACCACCGTCGTCCCAGCGTCCACTCCACACTCGATCGACAACCCAACCAACAGCGGTATGAACGTCCCTAAATCGCCCATCGCACCGCTCGCCTCGCGCCACCCGAAACCATCCCAAAACCGCCTCGCCTTGGCTCGAATCCCACGCTCGTCTCGCCTTTCCTCGGGCGTCAAACTCGTCTCGCCGGCGTCTTCCCGCCTTCCCGTCGTTCCTTCCGTCCCCGTCTTCTCGACCGACGCGACCGTCCCGACGAGCGCGCGCGCACCCCCGCGCACGGAATCGTCCCCGAGTCGTATCTCGTACTCCCCCGCCGACGTCATTCGCGTCTCGAACAACTCGAAGAGTCGTCCGTGTCGACAAGACTGGTTGTGTCGTCGTTTCTCTTTCGTTCGTCCGTCGCGTCTCTTTCACGACGTCGCGGGATGACGACGGATGACGACGGATGACGACGGTGTGTTTCCGTCTCTCGCACCGGTCGCGACGTGCGGACGGCGACGGCGCGTTGCGGCGCGAAGAGTGACGCGCGGCTGGTCGTCATCTTCTTCTCTCTTCAAGAGGAGAAACGAATGGCGTGGTATTAAATTAAAGGACACGCGCGGCGCGCACTACGACGAGGTTTAACCGCCAATCTTAATCATCGCCCTGTTATCCGATGCGGCGAGTTCGTGCATTCCGGCGTGCGCGGCTTTTTTGCGCTTCACGGCGGCGGAGATGACGCTGAGGAGACGATCGTCGTCGTCGCCGGAACGCATCGAGTCTCTGAGGCTGACTTCAGAATTCCCAAAGAGACAAACCTTGAGGTTGCCGTCCGCCATGATTCTGAGGCGGTTGCACCCGGAACAAAAGGAATTCGTCATGCTCGTGATGAAACTGACGGTACCGGCGTGGCCGGGGATGGAGAAGTTCTTGGCGACTTCTTCCTTGGGATCGGCGAGACGTTGAAGCGCGCCGAAACGCTCCTCAACGCGCGTCTTCATCTCCGCGTACGAAATCATCTTCTTCATGCTCCACTTGTTGCCGTCAAAAGGCATGTACTCTATAAATCTAACGTTAATGGGCTTATCCTTGGTCAGCTCGACAAAGTCGACGATTTCATCGTCATTCTGCCCTCGCATGACGACGACGTTTACTTTGACGGAATCGAAACCGAGCTCCACCGCTTTATTAATCGACGCCATCACCCGTTCCTGCCCCTTTCTCCTCGTCATGAATTCAAACTTTGCCGGCACGAGGGTATCGAGAGAAATGTTCAACCTCGTCAATCCGTTCGCTTTGAGCTTCTCCAACCGCTTCTCTAGCGTCACACCGTTCGTCGTGACGCTCACGTCGCGGATCCCGGGTACGCTCGCCGCCCGCTTCACCACCTCTTCCAAATCCTTCCTCACCGTCGGTTCCCCGCCCGTCAACCGCACCTTATCCACCCCCGCGCTCGCAAACACCCGCACCAAGCGTTCAATCTCTTCCGCCGTTAACAAATCCCCGTTCGGGGTTAAATCCACACCCTCTTCCGGCATGCAGTACCCGCACCGCAGGTTGCACCGCTCCGTCAGGCTGATCCTCAGGTAGTTGTGTCTTCGCCCGAACCCATCCACGAGGGCGTCCCTCGGCGACGTCGACGTCGACGCTCGCATCGCCGCGAGCTTCCGCGCGTCGTCGTCGATTCGAAACGCCCGTTCGTCCGTCTCTTCGGCCCTCAGGGACGGTCGCAGGGACGCCTCGGCCGGTTGAGAAACCGTCGTCAGCGTCGCCTCTCGACACGTCGTCCACATCTTCGCGACCGTCGTCGACGTCTTCGTTTCCGCCTTGAGCGCGCGCGACGCCGCGATGGACGACGCGACGCGGTGGAGCATCGCCCGCGAACGGTGTCGCATCGTCGCGCCTCGTCGTTTTCCGTCCGTCGTCGAGGGCGAGAGTGGCGGGCGGCGTCTCGCGACGCTCACGGACGGTTCGCGGTCGCGCGCGCACAACCCTAATCCTTTTATCATTGACATGAAGAAATGAACACGAACGGGTGTATGTATTACTAGAGTACGGTGTTTTCGTCTGCGACGTTTCACTTTCGTGTCGACCAGAGCACGCTCTCGACGCCGACGCTGACGCTGACGCTGACGAAGACTGCGACCGCGACCGCGACGCGTCGCGATACGCCGACGACGGAACGAACGGACGCGCGGAAACGACGGAGGTCGCCCTCGCGCGGCGATGCTTCCGTCGGATGACCACGGATCGTACGCGGTGATCGATCTCGTCGCGCATCTGTACAGAGGAGGCGCAGACGATAGACGCGCGTTGGCTGGGATTTGGAACCGGTACAGCGAAGCTACGGAGAGCGAACGCAAATCGAAAGGGTTCGAGTTGGTTCGCATGCATCACGCGACGCTGACGAGGATGTTTAGAGACGGTGCGTGCGCGCGCGCGCGGGATGGATCGGGTCGATTCGGTCGCGGCGTCGGTTGGCGCGAACCGGCGAGCGAAAGAGCGAGCGCGCGCGAGCGAAAACGCGAAAGACTGACTTGATTGCGATTTCTCGACGCGATCGCGATCGTCGTTCACAGATCCGGATGGGGAATACTTGGATATCGATGACATGCGAATGGCGTGGGAAGAGTTTGTCGACGCTCTGCGGGACGCCGTCGGCGCGAGCGCGGACGAAGGTCCAAAGTCGCCAGAGGATGAAAAGTCCTACAAGACGCTCGAAAATCCAGTCATGAAGCGCAGCGAATCCTTCTCCAAGCTCGCCATCGATCTCGCCGCCGCGACGAAGGGATCTCCCGTGAGCTCCCCCGAGGGATCTACCCGGGGCATTCATCGCGTGTCGTCCTCTGGTATGATTTTACGCCTCGGATGTTCTTCTCGCGAGCCGAGCACGCGAGGCGGAAACCAGTTCAACAAATTCGTTCGTCCCGACGAGCTCGGCGCCGCGCTCGGATCCGAAGAGACGTCGCCGTGATTCCAAAGACACGGGTCCACGCGCGCACCGCACGCCGCGTCCTCTTAGTCTGAGACGCGTCATATTAATCGTCATATTAACACGAGACGACGCTTTTTGTAATATCCACTCACACGCACGACACACACACACATCCGCGCGCGCACGCCCGACCTTTGTCACAACGCGCCGCGGTCGCGCGCGCGCCGCCGCCGCCGCCAGAGACACCGACGATGCGCGCTCGACGCACGTGGACGTCCGCGCTCGATGCCGATACCGACGACGCGCGCGCGGCGTGTGAACGCTACGCTCGACACCTCGCGCTCGATGGCTTTGGTGTCGACGGACAACGCGCGCTCTGCGCCGCGCGCGTCCTCGTCGTCGGCGCGGGCGGCCTCGGGTGCCCGCTCGCGCTCTATCTCGCCGGTGCCGGCGTCGGGGCGATCGAAATCGTCGATGGGGATCGAGTCGAGGTGAGTAACCTGCATCGGCAGGTGTGTCACGAGTCGGCGCGCGCGGGCGAGGCCAAGTGCGAGTCGTTGCGGAGGAGAATGATGGCGTTGAACGATCAAGTCGAGGTGACGACGAGGGAGGAGTACGCGACGAGAGAAAACGTGTGTGAAATGGTAGCCGGGTGGGATTTGGTGTGCGATTGCACGGATAATCCGAAGACGCGGTATTTGCTTTCAGACGCGTGTCGATCGGCGGGTACGCCGTTGGTGAGCGCGGCGGCGGTGGGGTTTGAAGGGCAGTTGACGGTGTTGTGCGCGAGAAGGGATGAGGAGAGCGGTGGATGGGTGCCTGCGCCGTGTTATAGGTGTTTATTTCCGACGCCTCCCGCGGCGGGGGATCGGGCGACGTGTGGTGGGTCAGGAGTGTTGGGCGCGGTGCCGGGCGTGATGGGCACGTTTCAGGCGTTGGAAACTATCAAGACGCTCGCCGGGATCGGGGAGTCGATGACCGGGCACTTGATGATGTTTGACGCGCTCAGTGCGCGTCCGACGACGACGCTGCGGTTGGCGGATCGAATGAATCCCGAGTGTCCCGTGTGTTGTGGCGAAGAAAAGTTTGACGTCGCGACGTACAATTACGATGGTTTTTTGTCGACGCCGTGTCCTTTTGCGAAGAAGACTAAAACGGGAGGGCTCGACACGACGGCGGCGCCGGTACACGGACCTGGCGCATCTATCGATGAAGCGCTGCAACGAAACGGTCGATGGAAACGAATGCAGGCGCGTGAGGTTGAGGAGCGCATCGACGATGGAAGCGATGATTTTCTGCTCGTCGACGTTCGTCCAGAGAATATTCATCGCATCGCGTCACTCAGAGGATCGGTTTCCGTGCCGATCAGCGTCTTTGACGAGGACGATAGCCAGCAAAAAATACGCGACGCGATATCTAAAGGCATCAAGACGGTGTGCTTCGTGTGCGCTGGAGGAAACAACAGCCAGCGAGCGGCAGAGTGGTTCGCGAACACGGAAGCCGCGCGAGACGTGGCAGTGTTCGATCTCTGTGGTGGACTCGCATCGTGGAGAAGAGAAGTCGACGCATCGTTTCCTATGCTCTAAATAACGTGCATCGATTACAACGAGATTGTTAGTACATTTAAATAAGCTTACAGCGTTGCTTCGCTCGCCCGCGCGACGCTACGAGTCCCGCGACGACCGCTCCCAAGAGCGCGAATACACCCGTCACGAGCCCTCGCACGGGTGCGCCGATACTCTCGATACCGACACATTTCGATGATCCAGCGTCGTCGTCCGTGTATCCAACCTCGGCGATGACTTCTGGACGATCGTCTCGCTTCTCTCCTTCGTCGTCTTGCGGCAACCCGTTCGCCTCGAGGTAACGCAACACGCTCTGCGACACCCCCCCGGCGTACTTGATCCAAAAGTCCCTATCCTTGGACAACCAAGACGGCACGGGTGCCGACTCCTGCACCACATCATCCGCCTCCTCCTCCCCGTCCTCCTCCCTCGCCAAGACTCCAATCTGAAAATCCCCCAACTGCGCCCACGCGCGCGTCGAGTGAATCTCCTCAAACTCCTCGCTCGCCTCCTTCCCCAACATTCTCGCGATCGCCAGCGCCGTGCTCACCTGCCCGGCGTTATTAAACCCCGGATGCGTCGTCGCGAACGCCGATATGTCGTACACCCGTCCGCGCACGACGATCCATCCGTCTCTCAGCGTTCGGTGTCTCTCCACTTCGCTCGCGCGAACGCGTCTCCACCCTCGACGTTCCTCCTCTGTCGGGTCCCGTTTCAGCGTCTCCGCGACCTCGGCGTCCGTTCCCACCCGTCCCGCCCGCGCGTTCGCGTCCATTCCTCCGTCTCGCGCGCGCCCTCGTCGCCGTCCTCTCTCGCCCCGTCCCGTCGTCCGATCCGATCCGATCCGATTCGATCCGATTCGTTCGGTCGACGTGCGCGTCGTTTCGAATTCCATTTTTTGCGCATCCACGATGAAATGTGAAACGTCGCGAAACGTCGCGTCCCTTTGGTCTCTCGGACTGTTTTTTCCCGTCGTTTCCCCCGTCGGCGTCGACGACGGTCGACCGGTCGGTCGGGCGCGACCGTCGACGCGTCGGCGCGATCGGCGATTCGATTGCGTATTAAAACGACGTCGAGACGACGCGCGGTGGCGTCGACGGTCGACGGCCGGTCCGTCGGCGAACGGAACGATTTCGGATTTGGATTTCAGGAGA
>Ga0181580_10005616_pt1 | contig 10178 bp, 19 predicted proteins | sample 071ome_23_FD_132413 | JGI IMG/M metagenome (GOLD analysis project Ga0181580, IMG submission 132413) | Coastal salt marsh microbial communities from the Groves Creek Marsh, Skidaway Island, Georgia - 071403BT metaG (megahit assembly) | ecosystem: Environmental > Aquatic > Marine > Intertidal...
CAAATTGGGCAAGCGAGCATATACTATAAACACTTAAACAACACACACAGGAGCGCACTATGCAAAACACAGCAGCAAACAACACACTAATTAAAACTGTAACTACACTGGAGGACGACAACAGTGTAGCACTTTACATTGACTTAGCACAGCAGGGCTACACAGTAAACGGACGTGCAGTAGAAAGCATTAGTATGCACGTTACAGTAGACGGTGGCGACTTGTACGCAGGGGACTTAGCAGTTAACTGGGCTGAGGAAGACGACAGCACGTACAAGCACAACACTGCGCTGCTAATGCGCGACATAGACGACACTAACAACAACACTGCTACTATGGGACAGTTTTACTGGGAACACGAGTTTGACGACACGCTGCACAGCATACTACAGCAGCACGGCTTTAGCAAAGCAGCAGCAGAGGACGTGGGCACTAGTGAGTGGGGTATGCAGGACGTAGGACGTGCGAGCTACGACGCTTACGACATAGCAGAGGAAATGTTAGCAGCACACAACATTGCAGTAGCAGCATAACAGGAACAGTGTACGCTGCGCGGCAACTGTTGCGCAGCGTATGCTACTACAGTGCAGACCCCGCTGCGTATAAGTGTAAACTGTGTTCTTTGTCGCCTTCCATAATAAAAAGTGCAGAAAGAGGTTGACAAACACTGCCAATCTGTGTATACTATAAGGACAGTAAACAAATAAGGAGCGGTCAATGTACTACATCTACGATCAACATTCAACAAGGATCTTATCAAAAGAGTCAAAGCACTGGCAACAAGCAGCATACAAGACTATGAGTGCAGCACAAGCAGCACTAACACGTATGCAGAAGAAGTATGAGAAAAAGGCCTGGGCTCTTAAGAAATCAGAATTCGCCTGGGAACGAGCACGACCAGAAGCCAAGATTGAACTTGGTCCACTCTACACAGCAGCAATTGCAGAGGCGGACTACTATCACAAGAACATTGAAAAGTTCGTGACACGCACGAACATGATGAGCGGAAAAGAATACACGGAGAGTGTTAACACTCCAAACTATATGAGTCCAGCGTCAGAAGCGTACTGGAGTATGTAGAGACCGAGACCCCGCTGCAGGGGTCAGGTAGGTGAGCTGCGCAGCACTGTCGCTGTAGCCGATTGGGGGCCGGGAGGTCTTCAACAGCAGCATACAACTAGAAAGGAGAACACCTCCAATGAAGGCAGACTAGTTAGAGGTGGGAGGGCAGCAGCATTGTTCAACAGTGCTGCTGTTTTCTTTTCAACACGCTGCTGTTAGAGGTAGGGGAACAGCACAACACTGTAGTGCTGCGCTGCTGTTAGTACTTGTATACTACTGCCAATGTGTGTGCTTTATGCGCTTAACGCTTGTGCAATTGTGCTGCTGCTGCGTTTGCGAATGCTGCAAATAACTGTTAAACATATTTTCAATATACTGCGCTGCTGTGCTGCCACTTATACGCGAGTCGTATTGTAAGCGTATAATGTTGTTAAACAGTTGTGTAAAGTTAGTTACAGGTTGTTTGTAGTAGCATTTTTTTGCTACTGCTGCATTGTAAGGCATATTTGTTACGCTCCGTTTTTGTTAACTGTTATTATAATAGCACATTTTGGAAATTTTGCAACCGTTTTTTGCTACAGCAGCACAGCAGCAGCCTACGCTGCGCCTGTGGATAACCTGTGGATAACCTGTGGATAACTCGCCCCCTGGGGCTACGGGTATCTTCCTGCTCTTTGTCACCTTCCAAAATGAGGGGTTGACAAATAAGTTGTCTGAGGCTATACTTATAGAACACTTAGAGAAAAGGAGCGACACATGAAAGCATTTGATCTACGCAACTACCTGGACACCTACAACTCCTGGGAAAAGATCTTCAACAAGGACCACCGTACTATTAATATAGGGAACATGACCCAGAAGGACGTGGACACCATTGCGGCCCAGTTGGACTCCAACATGAGCCCAGAGAACCTACACTGCGATGGCGAGATATCCTATGCGCAGGCACGTGCCAAGGCAGACTACTATAAAGATGTCTGGGCAGAACTACAAGAAGTCTGCACCCAAAAGGGCCTTAAGATTCCGCAGGTTTACGAATTTTAACATTTTGGCAATTTAGGGGTTGACAACGTTGACCCCTGATGCTATAGTATACGAACAATGCAAAACAAAGGAGCGAATATGATCATCAAGTTTAAAGAGAGTGGGTTCTATAACATACGTGGCAAGGCCATGGATGTGAAGCATATGGAATTCCCACTAGTTGAAGATTGGAAACTAGGACGTGACGGCATCGGTTATGTGACCGTTGATGGCAGCCACCACCCAGGCTTTCCAACTCGAAACATCCGAATCAAGTGTGACCAGAACTCTTACCACGTGGTTCAAGAGGGTAAGGCATCTAAGCGAGCAGAAGAAACTGACGAGCAGATTATTGAACGTCTGCGTGGTCGTTTCGAAGTTCTAAAAGACATGACCCAGGCTGTGAAAGATGGCACCGTGCGAGCTATGATCGTCACAGGCCCTCCAGGCGTTGGTAAGTCCTTTGGCGTTGATGAAGTCCTACACAAAGAGGACCTATTTAATGTTATTGGTCAAAGAAAGCCCAAGTATGAGGTTGTGAAGGGTGCAATGTCCGCCATTGGTCTATACTGTAAGCTCTACGAGTATGCAGACAAGGGCAATGTGGTGGTGTTTGATGACTGTGACTCTGTTCTACTAGACGATCTATCGTTGAACATCCTTAAGGCAGCATTGGACAGTTCTGTGAAGCGAACAATTCACTGGAACACAGACTCATCCAAACTACGAGCAGAAGGCGTTCCTGGTTCGTTTGAGTTCAAGGCTGGTGCTATCTTTATCACCAATATCAAGTTTGATCACGTCAAGTCCAAGAAACTACAGGACCATTTGGCGGCGTTGGAATCACGATGCCACTACATTGACCTGCAGATGGACACTGAACGTGAGAAGGTGCTTCGTATCAAGCAGATTGTCAAAGACGGTATGTTGGAGACATATGACTTTGAAAACGGAGAGACCGAAGAGGTTCTGGACTTCATCGAAGATAACAAGAAGAAACTTCGTGAATTGAGTCTGCGAACAGTTTTGAAGATCGCTGATCTTCGTAAGAGCTTCCCTAATAATTGGAAGAGCATGGCCGAAGTGACGGTGATGCGAACCACTGGGCTCCATGCTTAGGGAATATTTTGGTAATATAGAGGGTTGACATTAGTCGCCCTCTGTAGTATCATAAACATTATGCAGAGATGATAATCGGATCTGCTATTATAATAGGAGAAACTAAATGAAGCGTTTTAATCCAAAGTCTAAGACCTTTAAGGTATTCAGTGCCCTTTACAATGGTGAAGCATTGACTACTTCTAAGGCAAAGAAGATGGGCGTGGGCAACTTGGCTGCTGAAGCAAGTCGCATTCGCCAAAACGGTTATGCCGTTTACTCAAACTCAAGAACAGCAGGTAATGGTGTTCGTGTAACTGAGTATACAATGGGCAAACCATCACGCGAAATCGTTGCTCTTGGCTATGCGGCTAAGGCAAAGGGTTTGACTTTAGATACTATCTAATAGTCTAAAGGGTACAAAACTAGAGCACCGATTCGCTCCCGGAGCCACGGTTTTGGGTGGGCTGGCATAAGACCAGCCCATTTTTTTTGGAAAATAATCCAAAATAGGGGTTGACAAATACAGGCGGTGACACTATACTATTATTAATAGTTAGGCAATAAGGCAAAAAACAATAGGCAAAGGAGCGAATATGCACATTAAACACGAAGACACATTACAACAGATAGGCTTCAATGGTGAAGGCTATATCAAGTGGGAGATCCCAGGCTGGGATCGTGAGCACCTAGAACTAAAGATCAAGCGAAACCAAGGGTATTACTCAACGAAGGACGGCAATCCAGAATGGACCATGGACATTGAAGTACCTAGATGGGGTCGAAGCAGGGACAAGGTCAAGAGCGACTTTGAAGCCCTCAAGGATGTCCACGAGGCTTACGGTGATGCCCTAGACAGGATCAAGAACTACGAAGGTCGCAAGGACGAGCTCGAAGCAGAGTTCCAAAAAGGCGAGGCCTTCCGTAAAGCAGAAGCAGAACGCAAGAGGGCTGAGGAGCAGGCTAAGATTGATGCTGACAAGCCCGTGGGTGATAAGTTGGCTAAGATGATCTGCGATAACATGGTCAAGCAGGCCCGAGCAACTCAACAGGATTCCAAGAGCATCAAGTTCCAAGAGCGAGGTAACCACAGGGAACACGAGATGCGATGCATCTATACCTACACAGGCTTGACCCTGTTTAACTGTGGTTGGGAAAGGATCTCTCGTAAGGATGCGGTCCGTAAGTTGGCTGACGCTTGGTTGAACTCCGTTGATACGGGCGACATCAAGGATCAGATCCCTGATGCAAGGATGGCAAAATTCTTAATGAAAGCCTAAAAAAAGGGGTTGACATTTGAATAGAATGATGCAATAATATACATACTTAGACAAACAGAAAGAGGTCAAAAATGAGCGATATCAGTATAAGACAAGTAGGCCCTAAGGCCGCAAAGAAGGCAATTCAATTTGCTATCAAGAAAAGACGCCCACTATTCCTGTGGGGCCCTCCGGGTATTGGTAAGTCGGATTTGGTTAGCCAGATCGGTAAAGACACCAATCGTCCTGTAATCGATGTTCGTCTTGCTCTATGGGAGCCGACAGACATCAAAGGTATTCCTTACTATGCCGCCAATGATAATTGCATGGCATGGGCACCCCCAATTGAACTTCCGACAGATCCGAAGTCCACAGCCATCCTGTTCTTGGATGAGTTGAACTCGGCTCCTCCGGCAGTCCAAGCGGCGGCTTATCAACTTATCCTTAACCGTAAGGTAGGTGAGTATAATTTGCCTGCGGGTGTTGACATTGTAGCGGCGGGCAACCGTGATGGTGACAAAGGTGTCACTTACAGAATGCCTGCTCCGTTGGCTAACCGTTTCGTTCACTTGGAGATGAAAGTGGACTTTGACGATTGGCAAGACTGGGCAACCATCAATAACATCCACCCTGAGGTGGTAGGTTATGTTGGTTATGCTAAACAGGATCTGTATGATTACGATCCGAAGAGCCCTAGCAAGAGTTTCGCAACTCCGCGTTCTTGGTCATTTGTTTCCGACTTGGTTGCGGATGACGAGATCGATACTGAGACACTGACTAATTTGGTGTCGGGTGCAATTGGTGATGGCTTGGCTGTGAAGTTTATGGCACACCGTAAGATTGCATCTAAACTTCCTACTCCTAGTGACATCCTTGACGGTAAGGTTAAGGACCTAGAGATTAAGGAAGTGAGTGCGATGTATTCCTTAACCGTTGGTCTTTGCTATGAACTGAAGGACAGAGCAGAGAAGAAGGTTAAAGGTTGGGACGCAATGAGCGACAGGTTCTTCGAGTATATGATGGCGAACTTCCCAACAGAACTCGTAGTGATGGGTGCGAAGACGGCACTTACCAACTACGACTTGCCCTTAGACCAATCCAAGATGAAATCGTTCGACGAGTTTCACAAGCGATTCGGCAAGTATGTTATGAGTGCAATGGAGCAAGACTGACCTCTACCATTGCTATCATAGGGTGCAGGGGGTCTAAGCCCTGCACCCACCCTTATAAAACATTGATTTTATTGAAGAAAAAAAGAGGTTGACAGATTGAACAATAGGCCTTATACTATTATTAAATAGTTAGGAAGGAGCGATTATATGAATGCACTCGAAGAAAAACTTACTACCGCAAGGGTAGGACTACTACTGAAGACTCCGTTCTTTGGTAATATGGCAACTCGTATGCAACTGATTGAGAGCGACGATTGGTGCCAAACAGCCGCAACTGACGGCAGACATTTCTACTATAATACAGAATTCGTTAAGAAACTGAGTGTTCGTAAACTTGAATTCCTTTTTGCTCACGAGATTGGTCATTGTGTTTTTGATCACTTTGGTAGAGCAGGTAGCCGTAATAGACAACTCTGCAATATCTCGCAGGACTATGCTATTAACCAAATCCTTGTAGATGACAAGATTGGTGAGAAGATCGACGAGGTGCAGATCTGTTATGATCCTAAGTATCGTGGCTTGGCTTGGGAAGAGATCTACGATCAATTGTGGGAGAAGGCTGAGAAGATTAGCATGGAGGACTTGCTCGAGCAATTAGGTGATACCCTAGACGAGCATATCAACGACGATGGTGCTCAGAGCAAGGACGGTAAGGACAAAGACCAAGACGGTAAGACTCGAGGCAAGGCTCCAAAGATTTCCAAAGAAGAAAAGCAGAAGATCAAGGACGAGATCAAAGAGGCTATGATCCAAGCGGCCGCGGCGGCAGGTGCAGGTAAGACTCCAGCGGCTATACAGAAGTTGATCAAGGACTTGACAGAAGCCAAGATGAACTGGCGTGAGATCCTTAGGATGAACATCCAATCAATTATTAGAAACGACTATTCATTCAGTCGTCCTAGTCGTAAGGGTTGGCATACAGGTGCTATCCTTCCGGGTATGAAGAACGACGAGTCCATTGATATTGCGGCGGCAATTGACATGAGTGGTTCCATTGGCTACGAAGATGCAAGAACTTTCTTAAGCGAAGTGAAAGGCATTATGGAACAGTATGAGGACTTCTCAATCAAGTTATGGTGCTTTGATACTGAGGTGTCAGGCTATGCAGAATTTACCCAGGACAATGTAGACGAACTACTGAACTATCAGCCCACAGGTGGCGGTGGCACAGAGTTCATGTGCAACTGGGACTTTATGAAAGAGAACGGCATTGAGCCTAAGAAGCTCGTTATGTTCACAGATGGCTATCCTTGGGGTAGTTGGGGTGACGAGAACTACTGTGATACCTTGTTTATCGTTAAGGGCAATCAGAGTGCTCAGAGCCCATTTGGACAGACTGTGATCTATGAAAAAGACGCCAAACTACACGGGGAGGACTAAGACCCCGCTGTAAGAGGGGTTGACAAACCCACCGTTTGGTGCTATTATATAAACATAATGAACAGGCAAGGAGCGTTAGATATGAAGGCATTTGAACAGGCAGTAGAAGCAATAAACAGGATCGACAATCCAACAGACCTTAGCTCTCTACACGAGGCTATCAGGCTTCGACAGACATTCATCGGCAACAAAACCATCCGACAACTGACCATAGGCGACACTGTATCTTACAGTGGACGAAACGGACACACCGTAGGTCGTGTATTTAAAATCAATCGAAAATATGTGGTAGTGGACACTCCAAACGGCAAGTGGCGAGTACCTGCGACCATGCTAACCAAGGAGGAGGCGTAATGCTTAGAATGTTGATAGGTGCGGCTATTGTGGTCGCTCTCGTTGGCTATGGGATCCTTACGCCCGAGACGCTAGAAGATGCTGGTGCTAGAATGAAGCAGGGCATCAACAATGGTGCGGCTTGGGTAAAAGAAAAGACCGATCCTGATTCTATCGAGCAACTCAAAGAAAAACTAGGAGGCTAGGTGTATACCAAGTATACCTACAAGGGATTCACCTACGAGCCCTGGGAAGATCGTGAGGACGACAATGTCAAGATCTTCCACGATATCCACTACAAGGGCGATCCTGTTAAAGAGCCCGGCTGGTTTAGAAACATCAGCCCTTACACTCACGCAACCAAGGAAGAATTTGAGCAGGCTTGCGATGAAATTTATTTTGAGCTGTGGGTAAAAAAACCGGTTGACAAATTGGACAATGATGCTATACTGTAGGTATAGTTAAACAAAAGGAGCGAAATATGTCAAACAGAGATCGTGCATTAGAGTTGGTTGATTCAGGTATGGTGTCAGCAGAAGATATGCTGACCATGGCGCTCAAGTATATGAGCGAAGATGATGTCGAGGATATGCTCGACGCTAACGAGCTGAGCGATCGCTTCCTGGAAGAGGATATCGATTGCGATGATGGGGATGACGGCTATGCCCTGGCTAGTGCCGGTTTTGGCACTGACGAAGACTACGGGGGCTATGAATACGATTAAAAAATGGTTGACAGTAGGGCATTTTGGTGCTATACTATTAACATAATGAAAGGAGCGGTTATGAGAAAATTGATTAAGAAGGGCACAAAGGTGCTCACCAAATTTGGAGAGGCGAAGGTGACAGCGATCGACCTGTGCCAGAAAGAAGGCGACAAGGAGGGCATCCGAGTTGACAAGATTTGGATAGACCTGAAGGATCGATGCATTTTCGATATGGACAACGGACACTGGGCATATGGATACCAGGTGGAGGTTGACTATGCCTAATTGGTGCGATAATACAATCACAATCAAGGGACCTGCTACCAAGGTCTCGCAGATCTACGAAGAATTAAAAACCACAGACAACGGCTTATGCTCGATCCTGTATCCACCCCCTGCAGATATGTTCAAGGGCAACTTGGGCGAAGATGAACGCAAGGAGTGTGAGGAAAAGGGTATTCCTAACTGGTATGACTGGCAGAGCTCTAATTGGGGCACCAAGTGGGATACCTGTGATGGTCAATGGGAGTATGAAGAAGCCGGCGATGGTGAAGGTATCCTCTCAGGATCGTTCCAGACGGCCTGGGCACCACCGATTGGTGTCTATGAGCATTGTGATGAAGCACACGAAGATCTTTATATCTACGGTATGTATTACGAACCAGGATGTGCTTTCGCAGGCATATGGGAGTCTGGAGTTGGTGAAGATCACTACTCGCTAGACGGTTCTAAACAAACCCTAGAGGACGAACTTCCTGAAGAACTCAACGATGCCTTTGGTATTACTGAGTGCATGGAAGAAGAACCAGAAGAACTTACCGAATGGTTGAAGGAAGGCGTAGAAGGTAAGAAGGAGGCTGTTGGTGTCTGATCAAGAACATCCGCAGGCTAAGAGGAGATTCTCTTACACACTCAATGTCGAGTGTGCAAGTGAAGGGGACGCAGATGTCCAAGAGCTCGAAAGGCTTTTGGACTTGCATTTCCAGGATTTGGTTATGGACGACACGTTCATTGCAACGTTGGACGAAGGTCAGGCTGTGACCATACAGGTAATACCGCAAATTGGACAAAAATAATGGTTGACAGCCAAACCAAAAAGTGGTATAATAACGATGAGCATATGGAATGCTCAAATTTAACAACTCGTGCTAAGGCACAGAAAGGCAACTAAAGGTAATAATTATGGCAACAGAAAAGAAGTTCTCAGTAGCAGGTGTTTCAACCCTGAACGGGAAGACCAAGATCAGATTCGCAAACGACTCTATGAGGATCAAGATCTTGTTGAAGAATGGTCACACAGATGTGGATATGGCCAACCTTCCTAGGGAGATGTACAAGTGGGAAATCGCTGAACATCTAAATGAAATCGGATTTGCGAAAGACAATCCGGCTACACAGGCGGCGATAGACTATATCGCTAAGAAGAATCCTAAGCCAGCTCAGACTGGTGTGGATGCTCCGGTTTCAGAAGAAACTGTAGAGCCAGTGGTAGCATAATCCGATTCGCTCCCGGAAGCAGCCACTACTCGGGTACACACTAACCAGCCCTCTTTATTAGGTTAGTGTGTACCCTTTTTTTTGGTTGACAACTACCCAAAAAGATCGTATACTATAAGAACAATAAAGGAGCGATCAATGGACGTAATTTTTGATGTAGACGGAACACTGATGAACATCGACCACCGTAGGCAGTACGTGGTACAGAGGCCTAAGGATTGGAAGTCGTTCCGTATGCTGACTCACCTAGATACCCCTAATCTAGATATATTCGCGATCGCCCATGCTCTGTACGCAGACGGGCACAGAATCATCATCAGCTCAGGGCGCAATCAGAGTCAAGCAGACATCACCTACAAGCAGATCAGCTCACAGGGCATAGAGCCTGCGGCCATGTACTTTAGAAGCGACACGGACTACAGGCCAGATCACGTGCTCAAGAGCGGAATGCTGGACAAGATGATCGCAGACGGATTTAACCCCACGTTGGTATTCGACGACAGAACCTCGGTTGTGGATATGTGGAGATCACGTGGACTTAGAGCGGTACAGGTAGCACCAGGCGACTTTTAGGGGTTGACAGTAGGGCATTTTGGTGCTATATTATAAACATAATAAAGGAGCGAATACAATGTTAGAAATTATCGG
>Ga0181580_10005622_pt1 | contig 10172 bp, 13 predicted proteins | sample 071ome_23_FD_132413 | JGI IMG/M metagenome (GOLD analysis project Ga0181580, IMG submission 132413) | Coastal salt marsh microbial communities from the Groves Creek Marsh, Skidaway Island, Georgia - 071403BT metaG (megahit assembly) | ecosystem: Environmental > Aquatic > Marine > Intertidal...
AATTTATTGTACAATGAAAGTGGAAGCGTACCGTGAGAGTATAAATCTTGCAAAGGAAAGAGGTTCTTTCCCTATTTTTGATTGGGAGATAGAAAAAGACAATGACTTCATTCAGTCTTTACCAGAAGACATTAAAAAAGATATTGCCACTTATGGTCGCAGAAATATTTCAATTTTAACTAATGCACCAACAGGTACAGTCTCTTTGTTGTCACAAGTTTCCTCTGGAATAGAGCCAGTCTTTAGAAATTCATATGTTCGTCGTGTCAAATTCAATCCTCACGATTATGCTAATAGTGTAACGCCGGACTATACAGACGATAACGGTGTTTCTTACAAAGAATTTGTTGTTTTCCATCACAATGTGGAAGAGTACATGAAGACTTTTGGAACAAAAGAAATACCAGATTTTTTTGTAACCAGTGATATTATCGATTGGGAAAAAAGAATCGATGTACAAGCAGCAATTCAAAGACACATGGACCACAGTATTAGTTCAACAATCAACCTTCCAGAAGGCACAAAAAATAGTGTCGTTGCAAACCTTTACATGAGGGCTTGGAAGAAAGGACTGAAAGGTGTCACAGTTTATGTCGATGGTTCAAGAAGTGGAATTCTTGTAAACCAATCTACAACCAGTGAAGATAGTTTTGATTATTGCGATGCTCACAAAAGACCAAAAATTTTAGATTGTGATATACATCACTCTCGTTCGGGATGGATTTTCTTTGTTGGTTTGATTGACGGAAAGCCTTATGAAATTTTTGGAGGTCCAAGAGAAGACGTTCCGGTAAGTTTTCATACGAGTAAAGGAAGAATAATGAAGCGTCCAAATGTTTCTTATCGTCAAACTTCTTCTTATGATTTGTTTTTTATGAGAGGCAAAAAAGAAGTAAAAATAAAAAATATTAATCAGGCGTTTAACAACCATTCTTATGTAGATTATACACGTTTAGTTTCTTTATCTTTGCGACATGGAGCGAAGCCAGGATTCATTGCAGATAGTTTGTTGAAAAACAGAGAAAGCGAAATGTTTTCTTTCCAAAAATGTATTTCTAGAATATTGAGAAAATATGTTGAGAATGGCGAACGTTCTGGAATTATGTGCCAAGAATGCAACGAAAAAACAATGGTTTATGAGGGTGGCTGTTCTGTTTGTATGAGTTGCGGAAATTCTCTCTGTGGATAATCAAGATAAACAAGCAGGAGTTCCAGTGGTGAACGTAGAAAACAATTTTTGTTGGTGCGAAACTTGTAATTGTTTTACAAGTCACGAAATATTTTATTTTAGGACGCCATTGGACTCCGATGCTTCTTGGGTTAATGAAATTTATAAGTCTTGGACGTGCGAAATTTGCTGCAACAATAGAAAATATAAAATTGATTGTATTGAAAAAAATCAAATTGATTTACGTTACAACCCTTTTAATATAAACGGGAAATTTATACAAAAAAAGAAGAGGTCAAAATGAAAACAAAAAAGTACAAGCCAGTTCAAAATTATATTTTTGTGGAATTGGTAGAAGATGAAGAAAAAGAAAGTATTGTTCTTACAACAAATAATAAAAAAATCAAAGATTATCAAGAGTGTAAGATTTTCGATTTGAGTCAAAATGTTGCAAAGGACACCAATTATAAACCAGGAGATTACATTTTGGTGCATGGGTTTTCAATAGAAACATACAAAGATGTAAATTTTGTTAGTAGTCACAACGTAATTGCTCACTACGAGGTCTAAAGATGGAAGTAAAATTTAAGAATAATGTTGTTCTGTTGGGTACTTATGGTGGAGACAAAACTCATTCGATGTCTGCTTGGTGTTCGACATTTAAGGAATTTGGAATAGAGATACCAGACGAAATAGATGATAGAATTGATATAATTTTTGACTATATGATGCATACAAAAAAGAAAACCCCAGCAGAATTGCTGGAAATGCTTGCATCATCTAACCACGGCACACCTTTTGAAAAGTCTTTTATTCATTTTCAGATCGAGACAGATATTGCTTCTCACATTCATCTTTTGAAACACAGAGTCGGAGTCTCCGTGAATGCTGAGAGCGCGAGGTACAAACGACTGAGTGAACCAAAAATGTATGTTCCGTTCGATTGGCCCAATGAAGAAATCGAGAAACATATCGGATATTGCCAAACAGCAATTCGCGAGTATCACAGAAGAATACCAGTGTTAGTGAAGCACTACCAAGAAGCACCATACAATATGGAGCGCAGCAAGGCGATTAAAAGAGCAAAGGAGACTGCTCGTTTTTGTCTTCCATATTCCAATCAAATTGTTTGTGATGTTTCTTTCAATTGGCGTTCGTTTTATCATTTTCTTGGCTTGAGATATTCTAAGCATTCACAAACAGAGATACAGCGTATTGCTGAAGAATGTTTAAAGCAATTGTATTTTCATAAATATGATGAATTCAAACACACAATGAAAGCTTTTGATTTGCTAACAGAGAGTGGTGAATTGAGAAGTCCATTCGCTGAATATCTTATAAAAGCACAATGAATTTAAAATATGAAAACTTAGTTTTGGGAAATTCCTTAGAATCCCTTATATACGCTGCAATAAACAATTATTTTGTAATTTATGTGAATTCTAGACGACCATTTTTCTACGAAAGGTTTGATTCAAGCGATGACTTGTCGTGGTTTGGTATAAACAATATTTCGAAAGAAATGATAACTAACAAAAAAAAATATCATGCAGGACATAGCAAACAAATTTTTATGCACAAACTTTTGTTTGCTATGTCTTTGTCTGGTTTAGTTTTGAAAATCAAAAGTCAAGATTTTTTGAGTCAGAATGAAAAAAATAATTTAATTTTGAGAGTAAAAAACAAAAACAAAGTACACTTTGTTTACGACAATATGTTTGTGTTCGATGATATTTTTATAAATCAATGCAGCACAGAGAGTGAAATCATAGAAGGTGTAAAAATTTATGACTTTTTAGAACTAAAAACTAGAGGGGGTGGACACAACTACGACTTGTTTCAATTTGATGATAATTTTGTGAAAAACGTTTGGTTTGGCAATTTTGACGTATATTATAAAAAAAACAAAGGAAGAAGGAAACACGCAATTGCGGTTTCTGAATTTCCAAAATATGACAACAACTCAGATGATTATCACGAAGTTTATGTAAAAAATAAAATAGTAAAAGAATTTAAGACTTTAAAGTATCAAGAAAAGTATAATATTGAATATTATCCAACAAGAAGACATTTAATCAAAAATAGAAAAGTACACTATGATTACGAAAACATGCACAAGGTTGATATGTGCATCCAAAGTTTGTTGAAACAAAGCCAGAACAAACAAAAAAATAAAATAAATTTTTATATGGATTGAAAACATAATGCATTATCTAGACGGACCACCCAGCAAATATAATATATATACTGCTGGCATCATTCCTGCCTTTGATAACAAAAGCATCTCTCCTTTACTTAACCCTTGTGTTACTCTCCCCATTGCAGAAAACTTTACTCCTTTGCACAATAGTGTTTTAGAATGTGCTATTGTTGGATGTAGCAATATTTGGATAGTGTGTCCAGGAGAACATGTTTATTTGTTCCGAAAAATAATTGGCGACCACATTCTTAATCCGAATTATTCAATATCACAATCAAAAAATAGAGATTCAAATTCAATAAAGAAAGAAATTCCAATTTATTATGTGCCTATCAGACCACTTGACAGAGAAAGAAGAGACTCTATACCTTGGACAATCATCCACGGCGCACGTTTAGCCCGATACACGTCGAAAAAACTGTCCAAATGGCTTGTACCTCACGTCTTTTATGTTTCTTTCCCTATGGGCTTGTATGACCCGTTTTTTTTGCTTTCACACAAGAAACATATAAATCAACATGCTGACAACAACCTCAGATTCTATGTTTCTTATGAAAATGAGACTGTAAGAGATGGAAAATACTTAGGTTTTAGTTTTTATACCTCAGATTTTTTTGATTTGAAAAAGAACATAGTTGACAAATCGACAAATATGTATTACACTGACGCTGGACATACAACTAAGTTGTCTTTGGAAGACAGATATTCAGGGAAAAATCTTTCTTTGGAGGATGTTTTTGATTTTTTGCCCCTCGATAATTCCGTTGTGGCAGAAACTAAAAATTATTGTTCTTTGAATTGTTGGCAATCATATCAAGAATATATGAAAAGTGACATGACGGAAATATTTTCTGAATATGGAAGATGGGCGAAGAAAGGAGAACTTCTTTCGAATTCGTTCTTTAAAAAAGAAAAAAAGGATTTCCAGATGAGACCTTTTGGGAGGAAAACATGAAATACAAGAAAATAAAAACATTGCCTCAAAGGGGGGATATTAGTTTTATATCGGGAAGTAATATGTTAATGCCGACTATAGAGTTAGGTTCTTTTGGATACATGTTCGTGAAAAATGGTAAAGTTATAATAAGGCGTTATACTAATTCCTACGAACCAGAGAAAGAACTTATGCTGTTCAGAAAAAACGACAGATGAATACAATATATTAACTTGGAGAAGAATAATGAAAAGAAAAACATCCCATTTGAAGTTTGTTGGCTTACATGCACACGATGGAATAGGTTCGCCTTTTGATGGGCTGGGTGAACCAAAAGAACATATGGAATATGCTTGGCAAAACGGAATGGACGCTTTGGCTCTAACAAATCACGGCACAATGACATCTTTCCCCTTTCAGTATTTCCACGCAAAACAAATGAATAAAGAAGGAAGATTCTTTAAGCCCATCTTTGGGATGGAGGCTTATTATATTGATTCAATCTCTGAATGGAGAAGAGATTTAGAAAAAGCGAAGGAAGACAAGAAAAGAAAAAAAGAATTAGAAAAAATACAAACAGGAATTGTCTTCGAGGAAGAAGACAGAGGTAAAACAGGACGTGTTAGAGGTAATTCACACTTCCTTCTGTTGGCTCAAAACAAAGTTGGTCTGTATAATTTATTTGAAATGGTTTCTGAGAGTAACAATCCTAAAAAAGATTATTTTTACAGAAAACCTAGAATTGATTTTGATTTGTTGAGAAAATATTCTGAGGGGATTATCTCTACGACAACTTGCATATCTGGTGTTTTCGCCAAAATTGTGTGGGAAAATCCAGAATTGAATCGATATGAACTTAAGGAACTTATGAGACCTTGGATTCACAAATTTTTAGAGATTTTTGGTACAGAGAGATATTTTGGAGAATTGCAGTGGAACAATATTCCGCAACAACATGTGCTGAACCAGTGCATTATTGATATTTGCGAAGAAGAAGGTATGAAACTGATTAGTACTGTCGATTCTCACTATCCATCGCCTGAAAAGTGGGAAGCGAGAGAGTATTTGAAAAGGTTGGCTTGGTTATCTAGAGACAAAAAACCGGAGTGGATTACAAAAGACATCCCAAAGACAGTAAATGAGATTGGCTACGAACTATATCCAAAAAATGGAGACCAAATGTTTTCTGATTACAAGAAGTATGCAAACATTTGCGGTGTCCAATATGACGACGATAAAATAAAAGAAAGTATTGAAAACACACATTGGATAGCGCACAATTTAATTGAAGATGTGGAGCCAAACACTAAAGTTTATTTGCCAGATTTTGCATTAGAAACATCCAGTGAAGACAAAGAACTGAGAGATTTGTGCTTGAAATCTCTTGAAAAAATTAACAAAGATAATGACCAAATTTATTTGGATAGATTAGATGAGGAATTGAAAGTCATATCTGGAAGGAATTTTTCTAAATATTTTTTGCTAGTAAAGAAAATTGTAGAAAGAGCGAAGCAAGAAATGTTCGTTGGCACATTGCGTGGTTCTGTAGGTGGAGCATTGGTTGCCTATCTGTTGAATATTACTAAAATAGATCCGATAAAGTGGAATCTTTTGTTTTCTAGGTTTCTGCCTAGATATTCAACATCTTTCCCAGATATTGATTTAGATTTCAGTGACAACGATAGACTTAAGAAACTAATAATGTCAGAGTGGGGAGAAAACAATGTAGTTGCTATTTCAAACTACAACAAAATGAAAGTAAAATCTTTGCTGAAGGATGTTTGCAAATTCCATGAAATACCTTTTGTTGAGACAAATGCTGTAACCAGAGTTATGGATGAAGAAGCAATTCCAAGAGCAAAAGAAAAAAATAATGTGGGTGCTGGAATGTACGTTCCAACATGGGATGAGTATGTTGAGTTTTCTCCGACACTAAGAAACTTTTTACAGACATACCCTTTTGTTGAAAAAATTGTACCTTCTTTGCTTGGGGAAGTTCGTTCTATTGGAACTCACGCAGCAGGTCTTGTGATTAGAGAAAATGTAAACAAGCACATGCCTTTGATTAGAAAAATTGATAAAAAAACCAAAAAGTCTTTTTGGCAGACTCCTTTTTCTGAAGGACAAGCAAACAGACACTTGGAGCCTTTGGGGTTTTTGAAGTTTGATATTTTAGGACTGGATGCTTTGGCGACAATGGAAGGGTGTATTCGGAGAATTTTGGTCAACAGGTGTGGCTATACAAACCCAACTTTCCAAGACGTTCAACGTTGGTACAATGAAAATTTAAGTCCAGACGTAATAGATTATAATGATTATAATGTTTATGAAAATGTTTTTCATAAAGGGAAGTTTGTTGGAATATTTCAGTTTACAAACGCAGGAGCGCAAAAATTCTGTATGACAATCAAACCAACATCCATTAGTGACGGAGCAATTGTTACGTCAACATATCGTCCAGGTCCGATTGAAGGTGGTGTTTTGAAGAAATTAGAATTCAACAAGAACAATCCAGATGAAGTAATGTATGTCCACGCCATCGAGAAAGAAGTTTTAGAGGAAACGTATGGGTGTTTAATTTATCAAGAACAAGTTGCTCAATTGATGAGCAAATTCGGCAACGTAAGCCTTGACGAAGGAAATGAGTTTCGCTCTTTGTTAACGAAAAAAGGATTGTCTCAGGACAAGTTGGACAAACTTTCTTTCTACAAAGATAAATTTTTTGTTGGGGCGCAAGAGAAAGGTTTGTTCTACGAAGATGCAGAGAAGTTTTACAATGACATGGTGGCGTTTGCTCAGTACGGTTTTTGCAAATCACATGCGATTGGGTACTTCTTTATCTCTTATCAAAATGCCTTCTTGTCTCATTATTATGAGGAGGAGTGGTGTTGTTCGTTTTTAGACAATGAGCCGGAAAAAAATAAGGAAGAAGCTATTTCCAGTGTAAGGAGTTTAGGTTACAAACTTGTCTCTTCTTCTATAAACAATTCATGTGAAAATTGGAAAATAATGCCAAATAAGACGATTTCTCAACCCCTTTCTTCTCTGAAAGGACTAGGAGGTGGGGCTATCGAAGAAATCGTCTTAAACGCTCCCTTTGGCTCGATAGATGAGTTGATTTTTGGAGACTCAATAGATAAAAGAAGGCTGAATAAAAAAGTCATATCAGCACTGGCACTTTCTGGTGCGCTAGACGAGTTGATTGATGACAGATTTGAAAACGACAAGCATTTTTATTTGTCTATTACTGAACCCAAACCTAAATCTTCTAAAGAATTAGAAAAAAACATTAATGAACATCGAGGATTGAAGCCTTTTACAAAGAAACAAAAAATAGAAAACATTCTTGAAATTACGGGTCGCTACCCCTTTCATTTAGTAATAAATTCTGATACTTTGGAATCATTGGAAAAAGTAGATGTCCCAGCAATATCAAGGTTGAATAATCCAGATGGGGTAGTGTGGTTTATTGTAAAAAGTTTGAATAAAAAAAAGACAAAAAATGGGAAAGATTACTTCTTGTTGAATGTTATTGACTCCTATGGTGTTTCGAATGTCATAAAATGCTGGGGTGTCTCCGATAGAGATACAGTAGAAATACACAGACCTATAATGTCGAAAGTTGATTTTTCGGAAAAGTGGGGCTTTTCTATGAGAAATCTAAGACGTTCAATAAATTATCTTGACTAAATCACAAAGTATGGTTATAATTGAAGAGAGTAAGAGATGGTTTTAATGATTAGATTTTTATGTGTTACTGCAATATTTTTACTACTAATTATTTTTCTTCAAAAAGGAGTCGAGTTGCAGAATTTTATTTATCTTTTCTTGTCTGTCAATGTCTTGTTTTATACTAAATTCTTTAAAAATAAAGACTTTTGAAAGAAAGGTTGCAAAATGTCTTCGCAAATTAATAAAAAAAATGATGTCAAAAATCAATACTCAGAATTTAAATCTCAACACCTGAAAGGTGTAATTTTAGATGATACAATGAGAGAAAGTGAAGAAAAATATTACAAAAAAATAAAAAACTTAAATGAAGAGAACAATATCTTAAAAAATATTATAAAAAAAAAAGAAGAACAATTGAAAGATTATGACTACGAGATGTGTATTGCTCTTGCTGCCATCGGCAAGTTGGCGCAGGAAGTAAGATTTTATTTTTGTATGTCTGTGTTTGCCTTGTTCCTCTTGCTTGTGATTACTATTATTTTATAAAGGAGTAAAAAAAATGTCACAAAAAACTTACTATCATGCCTTATGGCATAAATTTCACGGTGAGATTTTGAAAAATCAAGCCGAATTGTCCACTTACATTAACACGCCAGTTGGCGTGGGAGAACACTCTGATATTCTTGAAGAAATTGAAACAAAAGTTAAAAAAATAAACGAATATGAAGGCTATTTGGACACTCTTAATACTATTTTTTCTGAACATTTTGAAGACCCATTCAGAGAATTAGAAAAAGAAATCGTAAAACAATTAGAAGAAAACTCTGAAGTAGAAGAGGGGTAAACATGTTAACAGTAAAATATCACCTTGAGACAGAAGAAGCAAAAAAGCCGACAAGAGCCGACAATCTATCTTCAGGTCACGACTTGTATGCAGCAGAAGAAGTTTTGTTAATGCCTAATCAAAGCAAACTTATTTCTACCGGGGTAAGAATTCAAATGCTGAGTTCAGGTGACAAATTATACGAAGCGCAAGTCAGACCCAGAAGTGGACTTGCACTGAAGCATGGAATTACTGTCCTCAACACTCCTGGAACAATTGACCAAGGCTACACAGGTCCAGTTGGAGTTATCTTGTATAACACATCGCTTCAGCCGTATACTGTGAATGTTGGAGATAGAATTGCACAACTTGTTTATGTAAAAGTTGAAGTTCCAACTTGGTTGGAGGTCGATTATCAAGAATTCTCTGCCACAGAGCGTGGTGGTGGTGGCTTTGGAAGTTCTGGCAAGTGAATGATAAACAAAAAATGTCTGAAAATTTTTCTGAAAAATTGAAAGACAGGTTTAAAGACAAACAATTAAAGAAAATTCAATTCTTCGATACGGACATAAGGTTCGCTCAGTTTATTTTGTTTCTTTATAACTATCAAATAAAACTTGGCGATTTCTTTAGGTCAGTAATAACCGCATGTAACGAAAAGGACGAAGATTTTTGGAAGTGGTTGAATAAACATAAAAGTCAAAATCAAAATAGAGTCGGCAAAGTTACAAAACAAATTAAAAAAGAGATAGAAACAACCTCAGAATTACTTCGTCTTTACAGTGGAGAAACATTACATGAAGAAGAAATAAACGAAATTTATTCCATTTTAGAAATGGAAAATGACACAGAAGAAGAGTGGTAAAGAAATGGAGTGCGTTAAAAAATGTATAAAAAAAAATAACACTTGTGTTGAAAAAAAATGTAGACACTGGATTGACTTCCCTAAAGACTTAAATTGCTCGTTAATTTCTATTCAAAATAATAATTTCAAAGGCATGACACTAAAGGAAGTTTCAGACAGGTTGGGCATCAGCATTGAGTCAGTAAGAAAAATAGAAAAAAAAGCTTTTATAAAAATAAAAGAGAGAATATAAAACATTTATCGTCTATTTACTCAAAAATTTGCAAATTTTAAGGAGTAAAATAAAAAAATGAAAAAGAATTCGCGAAACAAAGCCCTTCTCAATGAAAAAACTTACCGAAGGTGGGGCAAAATTGCTAAGTTGAATCCGTTGTTAGTAGAAAACTTTGTTCATAATAAAATTTTTGAACAAGATGAGGTTGACAAAGATTTGGAAAAAGACATGGATGTTGATATGCCCGACATGGACGCTGATATGCCCGACATGGACGCTGATATGCCGGATATGGA
>Ga0181580_10005626_pt1 | contig 10170 bp, 6 predicted proteins | sample 071ome_23_FD_132413 | JGI IMG/M metagenome (GOLD analysis project Ga0181580, IMG submission 132413) | Coastal salt marsh microbial communities from the Groves Creek Marsh, Skidaway Island, Georgia - 071403BT metaG (megahit assembly) | ecosystem: Environmental > Aquatic > Marine > Intertidal zone...
TCGTGGCGCAAAAAATAGCGCACATCCAGTTGTTGCCATAGACGCTGGTGGGCATCGTGGGGTAAAGCCTGTCTGGCCAGTATGTGCAGGGCGTCGCGTTGGTGGCTGCGCACCATGGTGTCTTGGCTGACGTGCTCACCGCCCAACACCCGCAGTGTGCGGCTGAATAAATCTTGCAGCAGCTGGCCTTTCCAGGCGTTCCACACCTTGGGTGAGGTGCCACGGATATCGGCCACCGTCAGCAGGTACAACGCGGTTAAACGTCGTGCGTTGCCCATGCGGTGGGCAAAGGCTTGGATCACGTCGGGGTCGGAAAGGTCTTGCTTTTGCGCCACATGACTCATGCTGAGATGGTGCATCACCAAAAACGCCACCAGGTCGCGGTCTTCATCGGTCATGCCGTGGGCTTTGGCAAAGCGGTGCACCTCGCGCGCACCCAAGGTGGAGTGATCGCCGCCACGGCCTTTAGCGATGTCGTGAAAGAGCGCGGCTACGTAAAGCAGCCAGGGCTTGTCCCAGTCCGCCGCCAATTGGCTGCAAAGGGGATATTCATGGGCGTGGTCGGCAATAAAAAAACGCCGCACATTGCGCAACACCATGAGTATGTGTTGGTCCACGGTGTATATGTGAAACAAGTCGTGCTGCATTTGCCCCACGATGCGGCGAAATGGCCTAAGGTAGCGCCCTAACACTGAGGTGCGGTTGAGCAAGCGAAACACATGGGTTTGCCCTTGGGGTGCTTGCAGCAATTGCATGAACAGCGCGCGGTGTGTGGGGTGTTGGCCAAACTGGGGTGTCATCACCGCGCGCGCATGGTACAAAGCGCGCAGGGTACGCGGGGCCATGCCGTCCACCCCACGCACACGCTGAAAATGCACAAAGGCTTGCAATATGGCCGCGGGCTTGCGCTGAAACAAGTGCTCGTCTTCAATGTCCAATAAGCCGCTGCGTAAGGTGAAATCTTGGTCTATGGGCTGACCCGATTGCGGCCACTCCGGGTGTAGGCCCTGCTCAATGGCGGGCAGCAAAATGTCGGTCAGTTGACGCACGCCTTTGGCCGCCCAGTAATAGCGCTTCATGAGCAGTTCGCTGGCGCGTCTGATCAGGCGTTTGCCGTCTTTGGCCAATCGGTCTTGCATGCCAAAGCGGTGGGCCAACGCGGTTTGCACATCAAATATCAGGCGGTCTTCGCGACGCTGGGTTAGGGTGTGCAGCCGTGCCCGAATTAAGTTAAGCGTGGCCTCATGGTTGGCCAAGCGCTGGCGCTCCAGTGCCGAAATCAGTCCATTGCGCTGCATGGCCTCCCAGCCATCGCCCCAGCCGCAGGCGTTGGCCAGCCAGCGTATGGTGTGCAGATCGCGCAGGCCACCGGGCGCCTCTTTGCAGTTGGGCTCTAAGGCGTAGGCGGTGTCGTCAAAGCGCTGATGGCGCTGTTTGAGTTCACGCACCTTGGCTTGAAAAAACGCCACCCGGTCAAGCCCCTCGCGCAGCGCCTGCAGCAGCCCAGGCCATTGCGCGCTAGGGTCGATCAGCGGCCGGGCCTCCAGCAAAGCGGTGAGGGTGGTGACATCCCCGGCCGCGGCCTCTTGCGTTTGCAGCGGTGTGCGAACCGCCGAGCCAATGGCCAAGCCGACGTCCCAGCAGGCTTGCACAAAAGTTTCTACTGCCGCGTGGTCAGGGTTGGCCTGGGCGTTGATCAGCAGCACATCGACGTCCGAGTGCGGCGCCAGCTGGCCGCGTCCGTAGCCACCCACGGCAATCAGTGACCAGTCCGGCCCCAGCCCGCAGGCTTGCCACAGTTCATGCAAGGTGGCGTCGGTCGCGCGGGCCAGGTCGCGCCCCACCCCTTGCACCCCGCGCGGCGGCAATGCGGGGTTGTGCAGCGGTTGCAGTGCGGTGAGTTTGGCCGCAGCCAGTCGTTCTTTGATGCCCTCTAGGGTGGCGCTGGGCAAGGCCACGGTTTAGGCTGCGCTGGGTGTAGGCTCAGCCGGGCTTTGGGCCGAGACCGTGAGCACCTCGAAGCCGTCGGCCGTGACCAGTACGGTGTGCTCCCATTGCGCCGAGAGTGATCGGTCTTTGGTGACGATGGTCCAGCCGTCGCCGGTTTCGCGTATATCACGCCGCCCGGCGTTGATCATTGGCTCAATGGTGAAGGTCATACCTGCGGCAAGAACCTCACCGGTGTCCGGGCGGCCGTAGTGCAGCACCTGCGGATCTTCGTGAAAACCACGCCCAATGCCATGGCCACAAAACTCTCTGACCACGCTGTAGCCCTGCCCTTCGGCAAAGGTTTGAATGGCGTGGCCAATGTCGCCCAAGCGCCGCCCGGGGCGCACCATGCGAATACCGCGCCACATGGCCTCGTAGGTGATTTGGCACAGCCGATTGGCGGCAATGGAGGCCTCGCCCACCACAAACATGCGGCTGGTGTCGCCGTGCCAGCCGTCTTTGATGACGGTGATGTCGATGTTCACCACGTCGCCTTTTTTCAGCGGTTTGGCGTTGGGAATGCCGTGGCAAACCGTGTGATTCACCGAGGTGCAGATTGACTTGGGGTAGGGGGTGTAGCCTGGCGGGCAGTAGTTCAGGGGTGCGGGTATGGCCTGTTGCTGCTCCACAATGTATTGATGGGCCAGCCGATCAAGGGCTTCGGTGGTGATGCCAGGCTGCACGTGGGGGGTGAGGTAGTCCAGCACCTCAGAGGCCAGTCGTCCGGCCACGCGCATGCCCTCGATGTCGGCGTCGGTTTTGTAGGTAATCGGCATGCCTCGTATTATCCCATTGGCGTTTGAGTGGGGTGCTTAAGCTGCACCTCAAAGGTTTGCACCATGCCCAAACCCTTAAGCGGCAGCGGGGTTTGGGGCGTGAGCGACAGGCTGTCGTCACACCCCAGCGCGGTGCTGGCCGAGACCAGCACTTTGCCGGGTTGTGCCGCCGATTCGATGCGGCTGGCGGTATTCACGGTGTCGCCCCACACATCGTAAGCAAACTTATGCTCGCCAATGACGCCGGCCACCACCGGCCCGCTGTGTATCCCTACACGCAAGTTAAGCGGCCATTGATGCTGCGCAACCAGCTCGTGTAACAGCCGTTGCAGCTGCAACCCCAGCGCCGCGCAGCGGGTGGCATGGTCGGGTAAAGGCGGGGCCAAACCGGCCACGGCCATGTAGGCGTCGCCTATGGTTTTGATTTTTTCTACCCCAGCGGCTTGAGTGGCACGGTCAAAAGCGGTGTAGATCTGGTTCAGCGCATGCACCGTGGTTTGGGCCGTTTGGGTGTTGGCCCAGGCGGTGAAGTTCACCAAATCGGCAAACAATACACTGACGCTGGCGTGTGCGTCCGCCACTTGTTGCTCGGCGTTGCCTAGCCGTTTGATAACCGATGGCGGAAGAATGTTGGCCAGTAAGTTGTCGGCGCGCTCGCGTTGCACGGCCAGCGCCTCGCGCTCTTGGCGCAACTGACTGAGGGTTTGGCTTTGTTCGCGTTGCAGCCGTTGGCGCTCAAGGCTGGCTTGTACACGCGCGCGCAACAAGGCCGCGGCGTCGTCTATGCCAAGCACGTCGTGGGCGCCTTGCTGCAGCAGCGAGCGCACCGCCTCATGGTTGTCGCGCGTGCTCAGCGCCAGCACGGTGGGGCGTTGTGGCAGCGGTGGTAGGGGTTGATTCAGCCAAGCCAGGTTGTCCGGTCCAAGGGCCAGCAACACCACATCCACCGGTTGCAGTTGCAACAGGTCGTGGCTTTGCTCGATGGTGGTGGCGTGGTGCAGTGTGCCGCCCAAGGGCAGCAGCACCTGGCGCAGCATGTCGTGCGTGCTGGCGCTGGCGCTGACCACCAGCAGGTGCGCTTGATCGGGCGCGGCCAACGCTGGCCCACGCCAAAACGCTTCAATCGCTTCGGCGGTGGGGGGTGGCGGCAGTTCGCTTGCGCTCATGTGGTGGCCTGCCAGGCGTCGGTCATCCAGTCGTGCAGCGGGGGTGCCAGTGCCAAGCCACCGGCACGCATCACCTCGCGTTGGCCTTGTACCCCGTCACCTGGGCCCAGCACCAGTCGCAACGCCACTGCCGCACTGGCGCAGTGGCGTGCGCCCGAGGTAAACAGCACGTCGGCGCTGGGGCAGGCACCTTGAATGGCGGGGCCAGTCACGCAGGTGAGTTCGGGCTGCGCGCTGTCGCCGCCCAACACCACGTGCTGTTGCGCTGGGGCCAACCACACCTGGCCCGGCTGCAGCGGCACGGTTGACTCCACCAGTGCCACCGGGTGTTGCTGTTGTTGTTGCAGATATTGCAGCAACGCTTGTTCGTAACCGGCCGCGGTGGGGTGCACGATCACCCAGGGCGCGCCGTGCTTGGGCCAAGACTTAATGGCTTGCAGCAGCCACGGCAGCGCGCCGCTGCTGCTTTGAATCGCAACCACCGCCTGCGCTTTGGGGGTGGCGGGGTCGTCTGCGTCGGGCACCCGACCTTGGCCTTGTTGACTGCGTGCGGCGGCGCGCACCGCACGTTGCAATTCGGCGCTGAGCGCGGCCAAGGCCAGGGGGCTGTCGGGCTTGGCAAGCACGTCAGAGGCGCCAGCTTGCAGGCACGCCGTTGCCCATTGCGGGTCGCTGTGTGCGCGCGCGCTCAACACCACCACTGGCACCGGCCGATGCGCCTGCAGCATGCGCAAAAAGGTGAGCCCGTCCATGCCCGGCATGTCAAGGTCTAGCGTGATGACGTCGGGGTTGAGATTTTGCAAAACGTCACGCGCGGCAAAGGCATCGTTGGCTTGGGCCAAAATTTCAATGTCGTCGCAGGCCAACGCGCGCACCACTGAGTCGCGCGCCAGCGCCGAATCATCCACCACCAGCACGCCAATCATGCGCTTAGGCGGGCGTTTTGCCACCACGCCTCAAGGTCGAGCCAGGGCGTTTGCGGAGCGGCGTGGGATAGCACCTGCAGCACGGGCAACCCGACCACGCTTTGCTGGGCAGGCAATTGCAGCAACACGATTTGGCTGGCATGCGGGGCTGCATTCGGTGCCGATGGCGCGGCCGCCGTGCCAGGCGGATGAAGCACGGGAACCGCTTGCCCGCGCCAAGGCAACAAGCCCAACACGGCCGCTGGGGCCAGTGGCAAAGGGGTGAGCGTGGCATACGGCACCACTTGGCGAACCGAGGTCATGGCCACCGTCCAGTCGCCCGCGCTGGTGCGCAACACCATGGTGGCGGGCGCGGCGCGGGTATGGGCGGTGTAGCGGCGTCTGGCGCCCGCCGTGCTCATGTCGTCAATGATGGGCGCGATGCGCCGTCGGGGTGTAGGGCACGGTGGACTCGTCGCTGCTGTGCGCCAAGGCCGCCACGGGTTGACTGGCGGGCCAGGGCCGAGGTGCCGGTTCGGGGGGTAGGGCGACGTGGCCCGCGCGCTGCACCATGCGCTGCAGCGCCAGCATCAGCTCATTGTGCATACGGGTTTGGGCGGCCAGTGCCTCGGCCACGCGCTGGGTATCTTGGGCGTGGCGGTGGGTTTGCTCGGCCACCTGATGCACGCCGTCCATGTCTTGCGCCATGCGCTGCAAATCGTCTGCATGGGTGCGGGCGCTGTTGGCGATACGCTGCGCGGCTTCGTCGGCGGTGCTGACCTGCTCAACAATGCCTTGCAGGGCGGTGGCCATGGCGCTGCAGCTTTGGATACCCGCTTGCGCGCTGGTCATGGCCGCGTCGATACGGCGCGCCGTGTCTTTGGCGGCTTCGGCGCTGCGTTGGGCCAGTTCGCGTACCTCGTCAGCAACCACGCCAAAGCCGGCGCCGGCCTCGCCCGAGCGCGCGGCTTCAACTGCGGCATTGAGGGCCAGCATGTTGGTTTGACTGGCAATATCGTCGATGCTGCGCACCATGTAGGCCATTTCTTTGGCTGAGCGCTCCACCTCCAGCATGGCGTGTTGCAAATCTTGCATGGCTTGCAGCCCACTTTGGGCCGATTGTTGGGCGTGGCGGGTTTGCTCGCGCGCGGTGCTGGCTTCACGCACCGTGTCGTGGGTGCGGCGGTTGGCCTCCGCCAGGGCTTGGCTTACGGTTTGCACCGCGTGTTCCTGTTGGCTGACACCTTTGACCAAGTTTTGGCTGGTCTCGCGCAGCTGACCCACGTGCTCGCGATTGGCGTTGGTGCTGAGTTTGAGTCGATCGGTGGCGCTTTGCAACAAACGCTTGATACCTTGACTGACCACCGCGCCGGCCAGCAGGGTCAGCACCATAACCGTGGCCACCATGGTTAGCGTTTGCCATTGCAGTTGGCGCAGCTCGCTGGCCACCTCTTGACTGCGCGTCATCACCTGGCTTTGGGCCTGATCAATTAACTTAAATAGCACCTGCTGGGCGGCTTGACGCTGGGTCTCCAAGCGCAGCGCAATTGGGCTATCGGCCAAGCTGCTGATGCGCCCTTGCTGCACCGCCGCAGTAAAGGCCAGCACGGCAGCGTCCAAATCGGCAATCGCTTGATCGAGTGTGGCCATGGATTGGCTTTTGGTGAGCGTATCGTCCAAGGTATGCAGTTGTTGCATCAGCGCGTCACGTCGTTGACGGCTGACGTCGTAGGCGTCAACCATGGAGCGCCTTTGTTGGGTGTCGGCGTAAAGGTAGACCGAACCCAAAAATTCGTTGGCGTTCATCACCTCATTGATATCCGACAACAGCACGGTGCGCGGCACATGGCTTTGCGATACCGCGTTGACGCCGCGCGTGCTGCCCATGATGGCTTGGTAGGCGATCCAGCCAAAAGCAGCCACCAAGGCAATGGTGAGCACATAAACAGAAAAAATTCGTTGGGTGATGGTTAGGTTACGCATGGGTCAGCTTCTTCGCGGGGTGCGCGGTTCAGCGCAAAGTAAAGGGCATCGGGGTTAACCACGCACAACACGCGGTTGTCCGGCAGTCGGGCGTGGCCGGTGACGTGCGCCAGGTGAGCCAGCAACGGGTCGGTGGGGCGTATCAGCAGATCGTGCACGCCGTGCACGCCGTCTACCAGCAAACGGTAGCGCCCAGCGCCCGACTGCAGCCACACCTGCCAGGTTGTCTCGGTGGGGGTGTTGGGCAGCCCTTGGCCAAAGCAGGCATGGGCGTGGAGCGTGGCTTGTGGCGGGTCGGCTGGCTCGGGCACCGACCCGGGCCCAACCACGCGCAGCACATGCACCGTTGGGATCAGCATGGCGTATGGCCCCACCGAGACGTGCACCACGCTTTGCAGCGCCAGCGATTGCGGCATTCTGATGCGCCAGCGGCAGCCACGCTGTGGCTCATGTTCCACACTCAGCGCGCCGGCCAAGGCTTGGATGGCCTGTTGCGCGGCGTGCACGCCCATGCCGCGCCCCGCCACCAGGTTGGCGCTTTCGCTGGTACTTAGCCCGGGCTGTGCCAGCAGCGTAATCAGCGCCGCGTCTGGCCCCAGTCCGGCACGGGTTCGCAGCGTCGCCTCGTCTATGCCTGCGCCGTCGTCGGCGATATCAATTTGCACCGTTCGGCCAGAGGCGCTGACCGTGAGCTCAATCTGCCCGTGACGCGGCTTGTTGTGCTGTTGCCGCACCGCTGCGCTTTCAATGCCATGCGCCACCGCGTTACGCAACAAATGGCCAAGCGGCTCGCGCAGCGCTTGCACCATGCCTGCATCCAGCGTCACTTGGCCGCCATGAATGCGCAGGTGAACCTCTTTTTCATAGGCTTTGGCGGCGTCGCGCACCACCCGTTGCATGGCGTCGAGCAAAGGCTGCAGTGGCTGCAAGCGCAGGGCTTGCACCTGTTGCGCCAAGCGCTTGCTGTGGCGGGTGATGTGCGCCAAGGTTGCCGCGGCCTCTTCGGGGGCGCTGTGTGTCAAGCTGTGCTGCAGTTGCAGCAAATCGTCGCAGCGGGCTTGCAAGTCATCCATTTGCGCTTGGTCTAGGCGCCAGTGTGCGCCTTGGCCATGGCTTGGTTCGTTGCCGGTTAGCAGGGTGCGGGCTTGGTCGAGTCCAGCCAACAGGTCATCCCAGGCCACGCGCTCAGGCGCAACCGCAAGTTGTTGCTCCAATTGGTGCATGTGTTGAACCAGCGCTTGGCGTGCACTCAAGCCGGCACCGCCCTTAATGCTGTGCAGTGCGCGCTTGAGATGCTGCCACGCCGCCTCGTTTGCGGTTTGTTGCTCCAGTTGCAACGCCGCAGCCTCGGCTTGCTCCAGCCAGTCAAGGGCTTCGGCAACAAAATCCACCGCGGGCTCGCTGGCCTCGTTTGAACTGGGCGGAGGCGGGCTTACGCTTAGGTGATGCGTCACCGCCGCGGTGGCTTGGTCAGCGTCTGCCAGTTGCAGCGCCTGTTGCGCTTGCGATACCGCTTGGGCGCTGGCTTCATCGGTGGCGTGCGGCCGCAACGCTTGCAAAGCCTCCGCCAGCCGCTGCGAGCCCTGCTTGGGCCAGGCACGCCAGCAAACCGCCTCAAGCAGCGCTTGATTCACCAGGGCTTCGGGCAGGGCAGTCATGGACGGTTGGAGCGTATCGGCATGGGGCCATGGGGTGCGGCCTCTTGTGGGTCTATCGTAGCGCAAGGTTTGGCCTTGCCTCAACCTCGTAAAATTTGCTTTTCATTGCCTTATTGGACCGTTTGCTTGTGTCCCCCACCCGCGCGCTTTTTATTGGTTCACCGGTTTTATTTGGGTTTTCACCACCGCTGCGTCAGGTGCATGCGTGGTTAGACGCCGAACTGGGCCCCGGCGCCACAGTCACGGTATGCCCTTGGTATTTGACTCATGCCGATGATCTGCGGCCGGAACAAGCCCAGTCATTGGCCACGCTGCTGGGCGCACCGCTGCAGGCGTCAGCCCCTGCAACGGCCACACAGGCCTTAAACGTATGGGTGGCGCCGCGCGTGGGCACGGTCTCTGCGTGGGGCAGCAAGGCGGTGGATTTGGCGTACAACGCGGGTATTGCGGTGTCGCGGCTGGAGCGCGTGTGGTGTTGGCAGGCCACCTACGGCGGCGCGCCTGCGCACAGCCGGTTGCCGTTCGACGCAGCGCAATGGCTGCGTGTTGCGCAACGCTTGCACGACCCCATGACTGAAAGCGTTTTTGAAAATGCCGACGCGGTGTGGCAGATGTTTCAACCGAGCGCCGCGCTGCCCATGCAGCATGTGCCCTTGCTGGAGCAAGGCCAGGCGGCGCTGCGTGCGGCCAACGTTGGCATGGGCTTGGCCTTGGATGACGATGAAATTGCTTACTTGGAGCAAGCCTTTCGGGCCCTAAACCGCAACCCAAGCGACGTTGAGTTGATGATGTTTGCCCAAGCCAACAGCGAGCACTGTCGGCACAAAATATTCAACGCCCGCTTTGAAATCGATGGCCAAACGCAAAGGCATAGCCTGTTTGACATGATTCGGCATACCCACCAGCAGCGGCCGCAGGGCACGGTGGTGGCCTACGCCGACAACGCCGCCGTGATGCAAGGCCAACCGGTGCGCCAGTTCAGCGCGGCGGGCGCAGCCCAACCGGCGGCTTACCAAGTGCGACCTGGCTTACGCCATGTGCTGATGAAGGTGGAAACCCACAACCACCCCACCGCCATCAGCCCGTGGCCAGGGGCAGCCACTGGGGCTGGCGGTGAAATTCGCGACGAAGGAGCCACCGGGCGTGGCGCCCTGCCCAAAGCCGGTGTCACGGGCTACAGCGTCTCGGGCTTGCATTGGCCAGACGACCCCACGCCACCGCCATCGGTGCCGCCGCACGTGGCCAGTGCGTTCACCATCATGCGCGATGCTCCGTTGGGAGCGGCGGCATTTAACAACGAGTTCGGTCGTCCGAATGTGGCGGGTTACTTTCGCAGCTTTGAGCAAACCTTTGAGTACAACGGGCAAGCGCAGCGCATGGGTTACCACAAACCGGTCATGCTCGCCGGTGGATTGGGCAGCATCGACGCCGATCAGGTCAGCAAAGTTCGGTTCGGTCACGGTAGCTTGCTGGTGCAAATTGGCGGGCCGGGCATGCGCATTGGCTTGGGCGGGGGGGCCGCCAGCTCTTTGGTGGGTGGCAGCAACGACACCGCGCTCGATCACGACTCGGTGCAACGTGCCAACCCCGAAATGCAGCGCCGTGCCCAAGAGGTGATCACGCACTGCCAGGCCATGGGCGCCGACAACCCACTTTTAGCCATTCATGACGTGGGCGCCGGTGGCCTCTCCAA
>Ga0181580_10005627_pt1 | contig 10170 bp, 10 predicted proteins | sample 071ome_23_FD_132413 | JGI IMG/M metagenome (GOLD analysis project Ga0181580, IMG submission 132413) | Coastal salt marsh microbial communities from the Groves Creek Marsh, Skidaway Island, Georgia - 071403BT metaG (megahit assembly) | ecosystem: Environmental > Aquatic > Marine > Intertidal...
ACTTATTTGGACCCAATAATGGGCGTTTACCAGCCGATGAGATGTTAATGTTTGATTCAATTGATCAAATTGATAAGGTTTCAGGAAAATATTCTAAAGGCAAAATTATTGCTCATCTCAATATAGTCGAGAGCTTATGGTTTTTTAATGTTCATTTTAAATCTGATCCAGTCATGCCGGGATGCCTTGGTTTGGATGCTATGTGGCAATTATTAGGCTTCTATCTATGTTGGCTTGAGTTACCCGGATACGGAAGAGCTCTCGGCTCAGATAAAGTCAAGTTTTTTGGTCAAGTTACGCCCAATGCAAAAATTGTAAGGTATGAAATAGATATAAAACGAGTTGTTAACAGAGGTGCAGTTGTTGGATTTGCTGACGGAAATATGTTTGTTGATGATCGTCACGTTTATTCAGCAGATGGATTGAGAGTCGGACTGTTTAGAGATACCAGCGAATTCTAATGAAGAATGTTGTTGTAACTGGATTAGGAATAGTCTCCTGCATTGGCTCAAATGTCCAACAGACACTGGAAAGTCTCAAGAAAGGAAGATCTGGAATTTCAAAGAATTCAACCTATGAAGAAATGGGCTTTAGAAGCCATGTTTCTGGGTCAATAAATATCAATTTATCTGAATTGATTGACAGGAAGATTTTGCGTTTTATGAGTGAAGCCTCTGGATTTGGATATTTAGCGGCGCAAGAGGCGCTGCACAATGCGTCTATAAATCTTGAGGAGATGGCCACAGAAAGAGTGGGAATAGTTGCTGGTTCAGGCGGCGCATCTTCTGCTGCTCAAATAGAAGCATCTGACATTGCAAGAGCGAGGGGACCCAAAAGAATTGGCCCTTATGCTGTTACCAAAACGATGGGGAGCACTGTTTCTGCTATTCTGGGGACTACTCTCAAGCTTCAAGGGGTAAACTACTCCATATCATCAGCCTGTTCAACGAGCGCGCATTGCATTGGTCATGCTGCAGAACTCATTCAACTAGGGAAGCAAGATATTATTATTGCCGGTGGTGCAGAGCAAGAACATTGGACCTCATCATCAATGTTTGATGCAATGGGTGCCTTATCCTCACAATATAATCAAACACCTGAAAAAGCCTCTAGACCTTTTGATCTAGATAGAGATGGTTTTGTAATTGCCGGTGGCGCTGGAATGCTTGTCTTGGAAGAGGAAGAGCATGCCATTAAGCGGAATGCTCCCATTATCGCCAGATTGCAAGGCTATTGCGCAAACTCTGATGGATTTGACATGGTATCACCATCAGGAGATGGAGCAGCTAGGTGCATGAGTGAGGCAATGAAGATGCATGGATCAGATATAGATTACATAAATGCGCATGGCACAAGTACTCCAGTTGGAGATCTTGCTGAGCTTAACGCAATAAAAAAAGTATTTGGAGGAAGTGCTCCCATCATTGGCTCAACTAAATCAATGACAGGCCACTCACTTGGTGCAACCGGAGCTCAAGAAGCAATTTACTCTATTCTTATGATGCAGCATGACTTTATTGCCCCATCTATCAATATAGATAACTTGGTTGAAGAAGCGGATGGGTTAAAAATCTCTCAATTAATGATTGAAAAAAAATTAAATGCAGTGATGAGCAATTCATTTGGTTTTGGTGGAACCAATGCAAGCCTAATTTTTAGCAGGTAATTATTAGCATATTACATTCTCAAGATAATCGAGAACCACTCGTTGATTAGATTGACCTTATGTATTTTCTTGTCTAGTCTCTCTCGTCCCACCATGGAAAAAAATCTGGCATATCTTTGGAAATAAGATTTTTAAATTCTGCTGGACGCTTCTCTAAAAATGAATTGACGCCCTCTTTTGCATCCTCTGATGTCCCCCTAGAATCAATAGCCTTACTTTCAATGATATGAGCATCATAAGGATGTTTTTGGCCAAAGGATCTCCAAAGCATTTGCCTGGTAATGGCAATGGAGATAGGTGCAGATTTTTCTACAAGCTCTCGAGTAATCTTTATTGCATCATCAAGTAAATCTTCTGGCTTATGAATGCTTGAAATTAATGAAATATCCAAAGCCTCATGAGATTCAATGATTCTTCCTGAAAAAGTTAAATCTAGGGCTTTAGAGATTCCTACAATTTTAGGAAGAAACCAACTGCTGCATGCATCAGGCACAATCCCTCTATTATTAAATGCAAACCCAAACCTAGCATCCTCGGATGCAATTCTAATGTCTCCAGGGAGTTGCATGGATGCACCTATTCCAACCGCGGCGCCATTGCAAGCAAAGACTATTGGTTTTAAAAATTTGTACATCCTCAAGGTCAGAATACCGCCAGAGTCCCTTCTAAAATCACTCTCAGTAACTGCAAAATTATCGAAGGTTGGATTGAATGTATCCTCACCACTACTGAGATCAGCTCCAGCACAAAATGCTCTGCCAGCTCCCGAAATGATTACAGCATTTAAACTATCATCTGCTTCTATCATGTCAAAAGCACTAATTAGTTCCTCCATCATAAGGAACGTAAAAGCATTTAATTTTTCAGGTCTATTTAATAAAAGAACAGCTAGATTTTCATGCTGTTCAATTGTGATAGTTTGATATGTCACCGAAATCTAGAAAGGTATATCTTCCTCTGAGATTTGAGATTCTGAAGATGAAACTGATTGAGAGGCTGGTTGCGATTGATCATATGCACCCCCATCACCAGAAGACTGTCTACCACCAAGCATGTTCATCTCATTACCAAGTATTTCAGTGGTATATCTATCATTGCCTTCTTTATCTTGCCACTTTCTTGTTTGCAATTTACCTTCTATATAGAGTTGAGAACCCTTATCAAGGTATTGTTCAGCAATTTCTGCTAATTTTCCAAAAAAAACAACTCTATGCCATTCTGTTTTTTCTCTTTGCTCTCCAGAATCTTTGTCCTTCCAAGATTCTGATGTTGCAATTGAAAGTGTAGCAACCGCTGTATTTGTCTGGGTATAGCGCATTTCTGGCTTTTGCCCTAAATTACCTACCAAAATTACTTTATTTACTCCTCTCGCCATAATTACCTCTTATAATTACTTAAGTTTAACTCGAAACAAATCAGCTGGATAAAAATTTTTTAAATAAATGGATAAAATTTCTATAAAAGGTGCGCGAACACATAATCTGAAAAATATTTCTCTAGATATTCCTCGAGGAAAATTAATAGTTATCACTGGATTATCGGGTTCTGGAAAATCATCTCTTGCCTTTGATACGATCTATGCTGAGGGTCAAAGGCGATATGTGGAATCCCTTTCGGCGTATGCAAGACAATTTTTATCAATGATGGAAAAACCAGATGTTGATCAGATTGATGGGCTTTCCCCTGCTATATCTATCGAGCAAAAATCAACATCACACAACCCCAGATCAACGGTTGGTACTGTTACAGAAATATATGATTATCTAAGGCTGTTATATGCAAGAATTGGGATCCCAGTTTGTCCAGATCATAATGAAGAGTTATCCGCTAAAACTATTAGCGAGATTTGTGATGAGGTTTACGACCTTGGTTATGATAAAAAAATAATGGTGATGGCTCCTATTGTCAGAGGAAAAAAAGGTGAGCATCTTGGAGTTTATGAGGATCTAAAGGCTGAAGGTTTTGTTAGGGTAAAGATTAATGGTGTGATTTATGCGCTTGATGAGTTTCCCTCATTAAACAAAAATCAAAAACATGATATTTCCGCAATTGTTGATAGATTGAAATTGCAAAAAGATGATGATAATCGCTCAAGGTTATCTGAATCAATCGATACTGCTCTTGGTCTTTCTAATGGCCTTATTCAAATAGAAGTTCTTGATGATGAGTCAGAACCGCTGCTTTTTTCTTCAAACTTCTCTTGTTCTCAGTGCGGTTATTCTGTTAGTGAATTAGAACCAAGGATGTTTTCTTTTAACAATCCTTTTGGAGCCTGCGAAAAATGCGATGGCTTAGGGGTTATTCAATACTTTGATGAAAAAAAATTAATCTCGGATCATACTGCAACCATTAACGAAGGAGCGATTAAAGGATGGAATAGAAGGAATAGATTCTATTTCCATCAGTTAAAATGCCTGGCTAAACATTATGATTTTAATTTAGATACCCCATGGGAAGCCTACCCTGAAGAAATCCAGAATATTCTCTTATGGGGCTCAAAGGATAAAATAAACTTCTCTAAAAGTTTCAGGAGTGGCAGCAAAATAGTACGGCAACATCGATTTGAGGGCATTATTCCTAATACAGAAAGAAGATTTAAAGAGACAGATTCAGAATTTATCAGAAATGAGTTAGCTAAGATGCTTTCAGATAGTCACTGTGATGCTTGCACGGGATCAAGACTAAAAAAAGAATCAAGGAACATTTTTATTAATACAACTCCAATTCAAGATATTACCAATCAAAAAATCTCGGATGCATTATCCTTTTTTCAAAATATTAAGCTTGAAGGAGCGAAAGCACTGATTGCGGAAAAGATTTTAAAAGAAATCAAAGAGCGTCTTTCATTTCTTGAGGATGTTGGACTTAATTATCTGACTTTGGATAGAGGTGCTGGAACTCTCTCTGGTGGAGAGGCTCAACGTATTAGGCTGGCTAGTCAAATTGGATCTGGTCTGGTTGGTGTCACTTATGTTCTTGATGAGCCTTCGATAGGACTTCATCAAAGAGATAATGAGAAGCTCATCAAAACCCTATATCACCTCAAAAGCCTCGGAAATACAGTAATAGTAGTTGAACATGACGAAGAGGCAATAAGATGTGCAGATCATATTATCGATATTGGTCCTGGAGCTGGTAAGCATGGTGGAGAAATCTGCGCACAAGGAAAGCTATCAGACATTTTGAAAAGTAAGGAATCGATGACTGCAGCTTATCTATCAGGAAAGAGAAAGATCAATTTTCCTAAGAGCGCAAAGAAACCTGATAAATTTATTGAAATTATTGAAGCATATGAAAATAATTTACAGCATGTAAATGTAAAAATTCCTATTGGTGTTTTTACATGTATTACAGGAGTTTCGGGTTCTGGTAAATCTTCGCTAATCAATCAAACTTTAATGCCAATGAGTAGCTTTTTGCTCAATAAAGCTAATTTAAATAAAGAAATTAAATGCAAGCAAATCAAAGGTTTAGAACACCTCGATAAAGTTATAGGGATTGATCAATCTCCTATTGGGCGAACTCCAAGATCTAATCCAGCTACCTATACAGGTCTCTTTTCGCATATTAGAGATTTATTCTCTCAATCTCAGGAAGCAAGAACCAGAGGCTACAAACCCGGTCGATTTAGTTTTAATGTAAAGGGAGGAAGATGCGAAGCATGCCAAGGAGATGGGATGATAAAAGTAGAAATGCATTTTCTAGCAGATATTTATGTGAAGTGTGATATCTGCGATGGTAAAAGATATAACGAACAGACACTAGAAGTGAAATTCAAAGAAAAGAGCATTGCTGAGGTCCTAAGTATGACTGTTGAGGAAGCCCTGGAGTTCTTTGAGGCGATCCCAGCAATTAAAAATAAACTTCAGACTTTAGCAGATGTAGGTCTGACCTATATAACACTTGGGCAATCTGCTACCACCTTATCTGGGGGAGAGGCTCAAAGAATTAAGCTTGCCAAAGAGCTTTCCAAAAGAAGTTCCGGTAAAACATTATTTATATTGGACGAACCAACCACAGGTCTTCACTTTTATGATATTGAATTACTTTTAGGTGTCTTAAAAAGGCTATCGGATCAAGGCAATACTGTGGTGGTAATTGAACACAATTTAGATGTAATCAAATCTAGTGACTGGATTATAGATCTTGGTCCTGAGGGGGGTAGCGATGGGGGTTTAATAATAGCCGAAGGAACACCAAGCAAAGTTGCTCAGTCTAAACAATCCTATACTGGAAAGTACCTAAAAGAAGCTCTTAAAAACTAAGCAGCCGATCCTTCTTTGAGCTCAGGCTCTGGTAGTTCAGAAGAGTTTTCTAGGTCCCTATCCACCCATTCAACGTATGCCATATCAGCTTTATCGCCTGGTCTAAAGCCAGCTTTAATAATTCTTAAATAGCCACCAGGTCTGTCTTTTGATTTAACAGCAATTTCAGTAAAAAGTTTATTAACAACTGAGTCGAGTCTAAGCTTATTAAAGGCTCTCCTTCGATTTGCTACAGAATCAACTTTGGCCAGAGTAATTAAGGGCTCAATAAAAGATCTTAACTCCTTTGCCTTAGGAACAGTTGTTTTAATAAGCTCCCTTTCAATAAATGCAATAGCAAGATTCTTCATCAAAGCTTTGCGATGGGAAGAATTTCTATTTAACTTTCTGCCTGATTTTCTATGTCTCATTTTAATTAACCCATTGGAGGCCAATTCTCTAAGGTAGTGCCCAGAGAAAAACCTTTAGATGCAAGGACATCCTTGATTTCATTAAGAGATTTTTTGCCCAAATTAGGTGTTTTCAATAGATCGAACTCTGTTCTTTGAAGCAGGTCACCTATTAGGAAGATGCTTTCAGCTTTTAAGCAATTGGTTGATCTAACTGTAAGTTCTAATTCTTCAATTGATCTCATTAAAAATGGATCGAAGTCATTCTGATCTTTTTTGGCCTCTTGCTCTGCTATAGCATCAAGGTCAACAAATGCAGCTAATTGCTGCTGCATAATAGTTGCAGCATGCTCTATTGCTTTCTTTGGGTCCAAAGTTCCATCAGTTTCAAGTTCAACTATTAACTTATCTAAGTCAGTTCTTTTTTCAAACCTTGCATTCTCAACTGTATAAGCAACTCTTCGAACTGGACTAAAAGAAGCATCAACTTTTAATGCTCCAACAGAAGTCTCTTCTTCTCCTCTTGAATCAGCAGGCTCATAGCCTCTTCCTGTTTTTACCGTTGCAGTTAAAGATAAGCTTACTTTATCAACCAATGATGCAACATGATGCTCTGCATCTGGTAGTTCAACGTTGCCGGGCACCTCAAAAGAGTTAGATGTGACTTCACAGGGTCCAGAGACATCTAGCTTAATAACAGCACTAGTTCCCTCTATCAAGCTGATGGGCATATCTTTAAGATTTAATAATATATCAATGACATCTTCTCTCACGCCCTCGATTGTTGAGTATTCATGAGAAATGCCATCAATAGTGACATCGGTGATTGCAGCACCTGGCATAGAAGACAATAGAATTCTTCTTAATGCATTACCCAAAGTATGACCAAAGCCTCTTTCGAGGGGCTCCAATGTAATTTTAGATGTATTATTATCTGCGTCGTCAACCTGAATGTCAGTTGGGACTAAAAGATCTATTACTGATGTTTCCATAATTTCCTTCCGTTTTTTAAGTATTATTTTGAATAAAGCTCAACAATGAGATTTTCATTAATTTCAGCACTTAAATCTGTTCTATCTGGCACAGATTTGAATACACCCTTGAGAGTTTTAGAATCTACTTCAAGCCACTCACATGCTTCTCTTTGACTGGCAAGCTCTAATGCGCTCTTTATTCTTAATTGCGCTTTAGATTTTTCTCTTACCTCTAACTCATCACCTGGCTGCACTTGATATGATGGAATATTTACAATTGAACCGTTAAGGTGAAAGGCTTTATGTGAAACCAGCTGTCTAGCTTCAGCCCTGGTTGCAGCAAATCCCATGCGATAAACAACATTATCCAACCTTTGTTCGAGATAGCTCAATAAATTTTCGCCAGTGTTACCCTTCGATTTTGATGCTTTTTTATAATAGTTCCTAAATTGTTTTTCAAGAACACCATACATTCTTCTAACTTTTTGTTTTTCTCGAAGCTGAACCCCATAATCAGATAGTCTTCCTCTTCTTAAGCCATGTACACCTGGAGCCGTCTCCATATTGCATTTTGATTCAATTGATCTTGCGCCACTCTTGAGAAAAAGATCAGTGCCTTCTCTTCTTGATAATCTTAATGATGGACCTCTATATCTTGCCATTTGACTCCCCTATACCCTACGTTTCTTTGAAGGACGGCAACCATTATGAGGTAATGGTGTTACATCCGTAATACTTTTAATTTTGAGACCACATGAGTTTAACGACCTAATGGCAGATTCTCTTCCACCTCCAGGACCTCTAACTTTTACATCTAAATTAATCATCCCAAATTCCTTAGCAGCGTTTCCTGCTTTTTCCGCTGCAATCTGAGCAGCAAAGGGAGTACTTTTTCTTGAACCACGAAATCCAGATCCACCTGAGGTAGCCCAACATACTGCATTTCCTTGTTTATCAGTAATTGTAATAATAGTGTTATTAAAAGATGCATGTATATGAGCGATGCCATCAGAAATAACTTTTTTAACTTTTTTACTAGTCGCCATCGATTAAGCCCTCATTGGTTTTTTAGGCCCCTTACGAGTCCTTGCATTAGTTTTAGTTCTTTGACCGTTAACTGGAAGTTTTCTTCTATGCCTTATCCCTCTGTAACAACCAAGGTCCATAAGTCTTTTGATGTTTGTACTAACTGATCTGCGGAGATCACCTTCGACTGTATAGTCTGCAACAGCTGTCCTAATGCTCTCTACCTGATCCTCAGAAAGATCAGAAACCTTTTTAGAATAATCCAGCTTAACACTGTTACATATATCTTGAGCTGTTTTTTTCCCTATTCCATAGATATGGGTTAGAGCAATTTCAAGATGCTTATTTTCCGGTATGTTTACGCCTGCGATTCTTGCCATGTTCTATTATCCTTGTTTTTGTTTATGTTTAGGATCAGTCTTGCATATCACATACAAAACTCCTTTTCGTCTAACTGTCTTACAATTTCTACAGATTTTTTTTACTGATGCTCTAACTTTCATATTTATCTACTATAGTTTTTTAAATTAGCTTTCTTTAACAACGATGAGTATTGGCTGGACATCATGTGTGATTGGACTTGGGACATAAAATCCATGAGTACAACAACTATAATTAGCACAGATGTTCCTCCTAAGTAAAAAGAAACTCCTGCAAAGTTGATTAAAGCCAATGGCAATAAACATATTAAAGTTAAATATATGCTGCCAAATACTGTGAGTCTTGCTAAAACACTATCAACATAGGCTGCCGTTTGCTCGCCTGGCCTAATTCCAGGAACAAACGCTCCTGATTTTTTTAAATTATCTGTTACCTCTTTTGTATCAAAAGTTAAGGCCAACCAAATAAAACAAAATGAAATGATGAGTGCTGAGAATGTCAAGATATACAGGGGTTGTCCAGGGTTTAATGCTAGTGAAATTGTTTGCAAAAACCCAAAAGATTCAGCTTGACCGAACCAAGTAGATAGAGAGGCAGGGAATAAGAGAAAAGTGCTTGCAAAAATTGCCGGAATAACACCTGCCATATTAACCTTAAACGGTAAATGACTAGCTTGAGCCTGCATCAGCTTTCTGCCTTGTTGTCTTTGTGCATAGTTAACTGTGATCCGTCTTTGCCCTCTTTCAATGAACACAACAACTGCTATAACCAGCATGGCTAAAACACCAATACCTAATAGCAGTAATATATTAAGATCACCTTGACGAGCCTGCTCCAAAGCTTGACCGATAGCGCCTGGAATTCCAGTTAAAATACTGGTGGCAATGATTATAGAAATTCCATTACCAATTCCGCGTTCTGAAATTTGCTCTCCAAGCCACATTAAAAAAATTGTCCCTGCAACTACACTAAATACAGCAGAAATAAAAAAAGAGGTTCCTGGATCATATGCTAGGCCGCTAGCCCCTAGAGTTACCGCTAGTGCTGAAGCTTGCACAAATGCAAGCACAACCGTTCCGTATCTTGTATATTGCGTGATTTGATTTCTTCCTGCTTGACCATCTTTCTTGAGCTCTTGCAAGTATGGGATAGAGTTTGAGAATAGCTGCATAATAATTGCAGCAGAAATATATGGAACTACATTAAGAGCAAAGATGCTCATTCGCTCCAAAGCTCCGCCAGAAAATAAATTAAACATCTCAAGGATAGTTCCTTGGTTTTGATCGAATAAAGCTGCCAGTCTTGCAGGATCTATACCAGGAATAGGAATATGAGTTCCAAGACGATAGACAACTATGGCCATGAAGACAAATCTCAGTCTTCTCCATAGGTCGCTCATTCCTTTATTTTGCTCAACCATATAAATTACTCAGGAGACTCCTCTGCATTTTTGGGAGATTTTGTATCTG
>Ga0181580_10005643_pt1 | contig 10151 bp, 6 predicted proteins | sample 071ome_23_FD_132413 | JGI IMG/M metagenome (GOLD analysis project Ga0181580, IMG submission 132413) | Coastal salt marsh microbial communities from the Groves Creek Marsh, Skidaway Island, Georgia - 071403BT metaG (megahit assembly) | ecosystem: Environmental > Aquatic > Marine > Intertidal zone...
ATTCGTACGATTGAGGATTTACAGACCTTGCTGGCAGGAGAAAACCTGACGGAGGAGTCCCAGGAAAAGATCACCAGCCGCCTGGAGGATTGGAGAGTCCTGTTCAGTTATCTGGAGGCTCTGGGAGTCGATGGTTTCATTCAGACGGATCTTGGGATCGTTCGTGGACTGGCATACTACACAGGCTTTGTCTTTGAAGCCTTTGAAAATGAGGGTCAATTCCGAGCTCTCGCCGGAGGCGGCCGCTACAATGATTTGGTCAAAAAACTTGGCGGGCCGGATCTGGCCGCGGCAGGATTTGCCATCGGAGATGTGACCCTGACCGATTGCCTCGACCGCCGAAACCTTCTTCCCGAAACCACCCCTGAACCCGACATCATCGCCATTCTCGGAGGCGAAGAGGAACGCCTGGAAGCCTTGAAGGACCTGGCCGAACTCCGTCGAGCTGGCTACACCATCGTCTACCCGCTGAAAAACCAGGGCTTCGGCAAACAATTCAAGAACGCCGGCAAATCCAGAGCTAAACTGGCCTTGATTTACGGAGGTGATGAATTGGCGGCGGGAAAGGTCAAGATCCGCAATCTGGAAAGTGGCGATGAAAGCCTTAGTACAAAAGAGGAGCTAACTGAAACCATTTTGAAATTGTTAAGCTGAGCAATCCGAGAAAGAGTAGATTGTGGGCATAATTTCAATTAGTGGGAAGAATCGATTGATTCCCTTCTTTCTCTTTCTCTATCACGGGCTGCTGGCTCAGGATGTTCCAAGTCCCGAAAAAGTAGAACCTGCTCCAGTCGCAGTTCTTTCTGAAACCAATCTGACTTCAGGTGCCTTTGAGGCAGCCATCCAACATTTGGGGACCAGAACGGATTTAGAGCCCGAACTTCAAACTTCCCTTTCCACCACTTACAAGGAAGGGCTCTCAAGAGTAAAGGAGATGGAGGGCCTCACTCTCCAAAAGAAAACTCATGAGTCTGCCATTGCCTCCGCACCTGAGCAATTGGAGGCCCTTAAAAAAGAAATTAACAAAGGTGGGAAAGAGCTTACCAAGGTAAACTCTCAACTCAACACCGATGAACTGAAACCTTTACTCACGCAGGCAGAGGCGGATGAAGGCACCGCCCAAAAGGCACTGGAAAAACTTAGGGAGGAAACAAAAAGAAGAAAATCCCGCACGGGTGAAATCCCGAAGCTCATTGCCCAAGCAAAGGAAAAACTGGCTGAAATCCAGACCGCCCTGGAAGCCAAGCCCAGCCCCGAGGAACCTGTCGATATCACCAAAGCCAACCGCCTGCTGTTGCTGGCAAGAAAGTCGTACCGGGAAGTGGAACTTGCAACTCTGCAGGCAGAACTTAAAAATTATCAGGAAACCGCTGAACTCCAGTCACTTCAGACTGATTTTCAAACCTCCAAAGCGACGGTCCTTTCGAAACAAGTCGCCCAACTGAGGGAAGCCATAGCCACTGCCTCCAAACGGGAGGCGGAGATTGCCGCCGCCAAAGCAGCTGACGAAGAAAAGCGATTACAGGAAGCATTCTGGCAGTCCTTCCCGGACCTAAGTTACAATGCGGAGACCAATACTCAGCTTGCGGAAGAACTCAAAAAACTCAATAAACGCATTGCCGGAATCAATACTGAACTCACAGAGCATGAGCGGAACCTGACCAAGCTCTCCGCCGATTTCCAGGCGGTTCGGGACCGAGTGGAAGCCTTTGAAATGGCTCATGTTCAGATCGATCAGAATATCGGCAATTTGCTGAGAAAACATCGTAGTCAACTGAATGAGAACCTGATCGTCAGGGAGGCACGAATCCGACTTGGAGAAATTACGGACAATTCCATACGGGAACTGGAACATAATGAAAAACGACAGGCTTTGGCGGATTTGCCCAGCATCATCGAATCCTTAATCCAAAAATTCAAAGAAGCAGACCTGCTCCCAGACTCCTACACTACACAGAAAGTGGAAAAACGGATTCAGGAACTTTTGAAAACTCAGCGGGAACACCACAACTCCCTCACGCTGGAGTATAAGAATCTGGGAGACTTGCTGACTCGACTCAATGGGATTGATATCCAAATCCAACAACAAAGCCAGCAATTCAGCCAGTGCATTGAAGAACGTGTTCTCTGGGTAAGAAGCTCTGGGATATTGAGCCCGGATTTTATGATTTCCAACGAAGTAGAGCCCCTGGCCGATTTCCTGAGTTTTCGGAGTTTATCAGGCATTCTCGATTTACAGAGGAAGGATCTCACTAGCAACCCTCTCAGCCTTCTGGGCTTCCTGATCGGTTTTATCCCTCTGATTGCATTCAGACCCCGCTTGAAAAGGGCAAGAAAAGTCTGGGCAGATAAAGGGAATGAAAGAGAAAACACCTCTCTGCTCCCAACCTTGATCTGTATCGCCTGCAATGCGATTCTCTGTGCTCCAGTTCCCTATGTATTGCTGTTTGAGGCACAATATTTGAAAGGTTATTTCCTGGCTTCATTTCTGCCGTATGGGACGCCTTGGTATCATTTTACAGAGGGATTGGTCACTGCCCTGACCTATGTCGCCGCGATCTGGTTTATCGGTAGATTTCTAAAGCTACTTACACGTCCGGATGGAGTCGGCATCACTCATCTGGCCTGGGCAGAAAAAGGATGTACACTGTTTCTAAACCAACTTCGCTGGTTTTTGCCCCTCACATTGGTTCTGGTTTTTATGATTGGGTACATCCAGAACAGCAGTCCCCAATACCAACAAGCCCGCTTGAGCTTCATGGTCCTGATGGTGGCGACCATGGTCTGGAATTTCAAACTCCTGCATCCGCAAAATGGACTTTGGCCCACAGCCAACCGAAAAGGAGCATCGTTCTGGAGCCATACTCTGTTTCTGGTCAGCTTAATCGTACCGGCGGCGTTGGTGATCTGCTCTTTTCTCGGTTACCATTTTACAGCATGGGAACTGGCGTGGAGGTTTTTTGAATCCATTGGCCTGTTCATCGCCATCTTACTGGTTCGGGCCATTGGCCTGCGATGGTTCTATCTTGAGAGGAAACGAGTTGCTCTGGAGAAACTGAAGCTGCGTCAGGCGAATGCCCAAAGCTCTATGGATTCAGGAACACCCACCTCTATTGATCCGACTTTGACCGGGATCAACATCACGGAAATCAAGGAACAAACCCAAAGTCTCACTCACACCATGGTACTGGTATGTTCCATCTTGGGTCTTTGGGGCATCTGGTCTGAAATCACCCCTGCCCTTAAAATTCTGGATCGGGACGCCCTCTGGTATGTGGAAGTCCCGGCAGAACAAAAGGAAGAATCCTTGATTCCACCTGCCATGTCCCTCGAATCTCCAGAATCGGAGGAAGATCCGGTTTCCATACCGCCTGCCATGGTTTTACAACCAATTACCCTGGCAGACCTTCTCTACGCAGCCGGTGTACTTGTGGTCACGTTCATCTTGTTTCGAAATCTGCCCAGTTTCTTGGAATTAATGATCCTCAAGCACATGAAACTGGAAACCGGCGGTGCCTACGCGACGACCACACTTGTGCAATATGTTGTCATTGGAATCGGCTCAGTTATCTCGCTTTCCAGTATTGGCCTTTCCTGGGAAAAAGTCCAGTGGTTGGCGGCGGCCGTAACTTTAGGGATTGGTTTTGGCTTGCAGGAAATCTTCGCAAACTTTGTTGCGGGCATCATTCTCTTGTTTGAAAGACCTGTGCGGGTTGGCGACTGGATTACAGTCGATGGTACGACAGGAAATGTTTTGCGGATCCGTATCAGAGCGACAACAATCATCAACCGGGAACGTCAAGAACTGATCATTCCCAACAAAGACCTCATTACCGGAAGACTCACAAACTGGACTTTGTCCGATACAACAAACCGGATTGTTGTAACAGTGGGTGTTGCTTACGGTACGAATATTCAAAAGACACAGGAGATATTACTCGATATCCTCAACCTTCACCCGACCATTCTCACGGACCCTGAACCCAGAGTGACCTTCGATTTATTTGGAGACAGCTCACTGAATTTCACGCTTCGGGCCTATCTCTCCGATATGGATGACCGCCTGGAAGCCATCCATACCCTTCATGAGCAGATTAACAACCGGTTTCAGGAAGCTGGTATTGAAATCTCCTTCCCGCAAAGAGATCTCCACATTCGGTCAGGCCTTGAGGCATTCAGCAATGACCTATCTGAAAAATGAAGGAAAAGCACATAATTGGTTGGGCGGAATATCTGGATATCCCTGATTGGGACATCCAACGCATTAAAGCCAAGGTTGATACAGGAGCCAGAACCAGTGCACTCCATGTAAACAACCTGAAAGAGCTGGATGGAGGGCAAGTCCAGTTTGATGTAGTCTATTCCCACAAACCTCCATACGAAACCAAGACAGTGACCGCAAAAGTCCTTAAATGGGCGAAGGTCCGGTCTTCGACAGGGGAATACCGAAAGCGTTGTTTCGTAGAAGCGACAATTTCATTGGGAGGGGTTACCAAGAAGATTGAGATCACATTGGTCTGTAGAAAAAAGATGCTATTTCGGATGCTTCTTGGAAGAAAGGCTCTGGAAAAAGATTTCCTGGTAGATGTGACCAAACGCAAAGCCCTTAGTAAGAGATCCCCTCGCAAAAAGAAAAAACTTACTGATTCATGAAAATCGCCATTCTCTCCCGTAGCCCCAATTGCTACAGCACCAAACGCCTTCGTGAAGCCAGTAAAGCACGGGGACACCGACCATTTGTTCTCGATACACTCAAGTTTTCCCTGGATGTGGAGGGTGAGAATCCCGACCTCATCTATAGAGGTAAACGACTCTCTACCTACGACGGGGTCATTCCTCGCATCGGGGCATCCATCACATTCTACGGGTTGGCAGTCTTGAGGCAATTTGAGCAGACGGGAATCTCCACCATCACTTCCTCGCTGGGTCTTGCCAGGAGTCGTGACAAATTACATGCCATGCAGATCCTAAGTCGTCATGATATTGGACTGCCTCAGACAGCCTTTGTGACAAGAAGAGAGGATGTATTGGATGCGATTGAAAGAGTTGGCGGTGCACCAGTCATTATTAAGCTGTTGGAGGGAACGCAAGGGGTAGGTGTGGTATTGGCAGATTCTGTGAAAGTGGCCCAGGCCATCATTGAAATGCTGCACAGTACAAAACAAAACGTCCTGATCCAAAAATTCGTCAAAGAGAGTAAGGGCAAGGACATCCGTGCCTTTGTAGTTGGTGACCAGGTAGTCGCGGCAATGCGAAGACAGGCGGCTGGAGATGAGTTTCGTAGCAATGTCCACCGGGGAGGCAGTGCCACTCCAGTTGAATTACCGGAAGAATATAAATCCCAGGCCATCCGGGCAGCTCAAGTGTTGGGACTGCGAGTAGCAGGAGTCGATATGCTGGAGGGAAATGACGGCCCCCAGATCATGGAAGTCAATTCTTCACCAGGATTGGAAGGCATTGAGACCTCGACTGGGATCGATGTCGCTGGTGCCATAATTGAGGAATTGGAACGCAAAGTCCTATTCCCGGAGTTGGATTACCGACAAAGATTGACCGTCTCAGCAGGATACGGGGTGGCAGAGTTTACCGCAGTGGATCTACCAAATATAGAAGGCCACAAACTCAGAGATACCGACTTTACCCAACGCAGGATTCAAGTCCTCAACATCATTCGCAATAAAGTGCCCATTCCCATACCCGATGGAGACACTGTGATCGAAACGGGTGACAAGCTCATCTGCTACGGCGACCTTTTAGAACTCCGGATAATGATGGAGGAAGAACACAAGCGGAAACGCAAACGCCGTATCAAGAAAACCAAGGCCAAGTAGTACTCATGGCGTCTACAGCTTCAAGATTGGGCAAACCTGTCCTGGCCAAAAATGGCAAACCACTGACCATCGCTGGACAAACCATCATTCACGGCACAGTTCATGATTTACATCTGGACTACAGTCAGAGCTACACAGGTATTGATGTACATGTTCCAGTCAGAGTGGTTGCGAGTCCTAAGCCTGGTCCCATCGTCTTCTTTACCGGAGTGGTTCATGGAGATGAGCTCAACGGTCTCGGCATCATCCGGGAATTGGTGTTTGATAACGAATTACCCTTGAAACGCGGTGTCGTTATTGCCGTGCCAGTCGTGAATATTCTTGGAATGGACAGCCATCAACGTTACCTCCCTGACCGACGCGACCCCAATCGTTGTTTCCCTGGATCAGCCAAAGGCAGCCTCACAGGACGGCTTACAAACCTAGTCTATACCGAGATTATCAAGAAAAGCGACTATGGTGTAGATTTGCATACCGCAGCCATCCGCAGAACCAACTACCCCAACATCCGGGCAGATTTGGATGACCCCAGAGTCGCCGATCTAGCAAGATCGACAGGGCTGGACCTCATCGTCCATAGTAAGGGACCATCAGGAAGCCTAAGAAGAGAAGCATGCAAACGGAAAATCCCCACCATTGTCATCGAAGCCGGGGAAGTCTCCAAAATTGAACCAGGCATTGTCGAGTTGGTGACCAGAGGTTCCCGCAATTTACTGCGACACCTCAAGATGGTCACCACCCGTGCTATTCGTACTGAAAAACAACTGGAAGTCAGGAAATCAGTCTGGATTCGTGCCGAATACGGGGGAATTCTGAAGTACCATGCCCGCCCAGGTGATGTCGTGAAGAAAGGTCAACTCCTGGCCACCAACCAAAATATTTTTGGCAAAGTTCAGAATCAATTGTACGCTCCAGACGATGGAATCATTCAGGGTTGCACCACCATGCCAGCAGTTAAGCCAGGCGAACCGGTTTTCCACCTGGCACTTCCTGGATTCCAATATGAAGAGTTGGCGAAAAACTTTGGTGCCAGAAACCGAGACCCGCTACACCGTAAAGTCAGAAGAGAATTGGCAACCAGTCTTACACTCGAAACTACGTAACCTTTTTGAAATCATGAGTGAGTCCCTGCCATTTGCCCCCATACTCCTGGATTATTTCACGGAGAATCCACAGAAAGCTGCGAGAACTCTTGAGGAAATGGAAGAGTCAGAAGTGGCGGAGGTTTTCAAGATCCTGCCACCGGATTTAGCAGCCACTACCATCCGCCATTTGCAGACACACTATGCGGCTGAGCTGCTTTCGGGCAACAATGAGGATCTGGTCAAAAACCTGGTCAAATATCTGGAACCGGATCATGTCGGGCATCTTTTTCTACATCTTCAGCCGGAAGCCAAGGAGCAGTTCATCAAGTATCTTTCCCCGAAGCAGAAAAAGAACATTCAGGAGCAACTGAGTTTCCCTGAGGAAAGTGTCGGGAGAATCATGAGTACCCGTTATCTATCATTTACGGCAGAAACCTCAGTAAAGTCAGCTACTGCCAAGATCCGCAAACTTTCCAAGAGCCGGATTCCACAATCCTATCTTTATGTCACTAGCAAAGACTCCAAGTTGCTGGGAGTGCTGAACATGAGAGACATGTTGCTGGCTGAACCGGAGAAGAAGCTAGAGGAAATCATGCGGACGGAGTTGTTCTCCCTGCACAGTTTCACTGATACTGAAGATGCTGCTGCTGAATTGAGTAAGCGAAGATACTTCGCGGCTCCTGTGGTGGATGGGGAGAATCATCTACTGGGAATCGTACGGGCGGAAAACATCATGTCGGAAGTACAGGAAGGTGCACTTGCAGACATGCAGAAGATCTTCGGTTCCAGCGGACAAGAAAAAGCATTTTCCTCGATAGGGTTTTCCTTAAAAAACCGACTACCGTGGCTGCATGTCAATTTGCTCACAGCATTCATGGCGGCAAGTGTGGTTGCCTTCTTTGAAGACATTATTGCACAGATCACCATCCTGGCTGTCTTCCTTCCGGTAGTTGCCGGACAAGGCGGAAATGGTGGGGCCCAATCCCTGGCTATTGTCATGCGTGGCCTCGTGATGAGAGAAATTCCGAAGAACAAAAGTCTGCAGTTGATGATGAAGGAAAGCCTTGTGGGATTGATCGGAGGTGTTGTGACCGGGTTGGTTACGGCCATGATTGCCTGGGGCTGGTTCGGCAATCCTTACCTGGGGCTGGTGGTCGGCATGGGCATGATCGTAACCATGCTGGCAGCCGGATTGGCAGGATCAGCCATTCCTCTGGTGATGAAACGCATCGGGCTGGACCCAGCTCAGTGCTCCAACATCATTTTGACTACTGTGACAGATGTAGTCGGTTTCTTTGCCTTCCTAGGATTCGCGGCACTGTTCAAAGACAAGCTGATGTGACAATGAGCTTCTGAAAATGTGAAAACAAGAGCGAATGTAACAGGGATTCGTTATATATCTTTGAAAACATTTCGGAATTCAACAAAGGTCCACTCATGCACCGCCTGCTCATCTCCTGCATCACCTTGCTTTTCTCATCCAACACTGGCCAATGTCAGGCTGGTGAGGTCAAGACTACCGAACAGGCGGCGAGGAAGATCGTCAGCAACAGCCTTGATTACATTCAGGAGCGGGGGGAATCCTGGCGAAAATCGAAACATTGTCACTCCTGCCATCGTACGACGTTTACCCTCTGGGCTTTGAATCGGGCGTCGGAAAGAGGCTTTGAGGTGAATAAAAAGCAACTCCAGACCTGGAACAAAAGAGGCCGAAAATGGGAGAGCTTTACCCGGGGGAAAGATCTGGAAAAGGAAGATCCTGCCAAGGTCTTGCGAAACGAAAATTCCGCCGTAGGGCAGATGCTACTGGGGCGGCCTATTTCTGATAAGAAAGGAGATTGGGTGACCCTGTTTCGAACTCGTTTGATTGAAGGCCAGGACAAGGCAGGATTCTGGAAAGCAGGGGGGCAACTTCCCAAACAAAAACGCCCCAAAAGGGAGACCACGGAAACCAATACCATGTGGGCAATGTTGGCATTGACAGATTATGAAGACGATACCCCCAGAGCCCAGGAAGCCTTACAGAAAGCCAGAAAATGGTTAGGTGACAAAACGGACCCCATTTCCACGGAATGGTGGGTCACCCGGCTACTTGTCGAAAGGGAATGGGGAGAAGACCAGAAAGCTGAAAAATTGCGGGAATCTCTTCTGGCCAAACAAAATGAGGACGGAGGTTGGGGATGGTTGACTAGTGAGAAAAGTGACGCGTTTGGAACTGGCTTAGCCCTCTACGCATTGGCCCGGGAGGACTTTTCAATGGATGAGCCAAAAGTGCAAAAAGCGATCAAGTTTTTGGAAAAATCCCAAAAGAAAGATGGAGCCTGGTTGGTGAATGGCACCAAGGAGCAGAATAGGAATGAACCTGCGGAGACAGCCAAGTATTGGGGTACCAACTGGGTAGTGATTGGTTTATTGGAGTTTCTGTAGAACCTGAGAGGGAGTTGCCCCCGTTGGGAGTGTGGACTTTCCACATCCTGTAGCGGACTGGAAAGTCCGCTCTCCCAGTTTACAAAGCCCGGATTCCGGAAGTCAGGACATCTACGGTTTTTTCAATCGCAGACCGATCATGGGCGGTGCTGATGAAGCCAGTTTCGAAAGCAGAAGGAGCCAGGTAGACACCATTGTCGAGAGCATGGCGGAAAAGTTTTTTGTAATGATCGGCATTGCTGGCCACGGCCTCCTCGAAGTTGGTCACGGGATTCTCGGAGAAGAAGAGGCAGAACATGGAGCCACGCTGGGGGACATTCAGGGCAATGCCTTTTGCGGTAGCTGCTTCCGTCAAAGCTTCGGCGATCATACCGCCGGCCATGTCCAGAACTTCGTAAACATTAAGATTATCCTTCAACTTCTCCAGAGCGGCGATTCCTGCAGCCATGGCGAGAGGGTTTCCGCTCAATGTTCCCGCTTGGTAGACAGGGCCTTCTGGAGCCAAATGCCCCATGATGTCTGCCCGGCCTCCGAAAGCTCCTACGGGTAGTCCTCCTCCAATGATTTTACCGAGGGCCGTGAGGTCAGGTGTCACGCCTTCTTTTTCCTGCACTCCACCTAAGGAAATCCGGAAACCCGTCATCACCTCATCAAAAATCAGCAGACTCCCCTTTTCTGTGCAAAGGTTCCGAAGAAATTGAAGGTAGCCTTCCTTGGGAGGAATCAATCCGCAGTTGGCCGGATAAGGTTCGAGAATGACCGCCGCGATGGAATCCCCATGTGTAGCAAAGGCCTCGGTCAGAGCACC